>Ga0208826_1000037_pt1 | contig 162681 bp, 128 predicted proteins | sample AD_UKC115_MetaG_FD_184451 | JGI IMG/M metagenome (GOLD analysis project Ga0208826, IMG submission 184451) | Active sludge microbial communities of municipal wastewater-treating anaerobic digesters from Hong Kong - AD_UKC115_MetaG (SPAdes)... | ecosystem: Engineered > Bioreactor > Anaerobic >...
ATTGTTTTCTTCAATTTGGTCATTGACGACAAATATTTCAGCAACCGTATCTTTATTGAAGAAAACAATAGGCAAATATGTAACAAACAGTGGATGAGCATTCTGACTGCTTTGTGTTTGTTTTAAATCTATTTTGATTGAATAATTATTTTGTTCAGTTAGATATTCTGCATTAGCAGATAATTCATAGATTGGATGTCCTGGTTTTTTAAGCCATTGGTCGAAGAAAACATCTAATGGTACGGGTGAGTTATTGACTTCATCTTCGAAGTGTTGCTGAAATTTCTCGATATTTACGTTCGAAAAAGCATATTTTTTAAGCAAATTGCGAAAAGTAGGGAAGAAGACGTCGTCCCCGAGCATTATTCTCAATTGATGATAAACCCAGGAAGCTTTGTTATAAACAAGTAAACTGTAGGGAAAAGCAAACAAATATTGATTAGGAATTCCGTAAATTGGAACAGTCATTAAAAATTTTCTGTTGCGATATTGATTTCCTACTGAGTTCAAATAGTCTAAATAGATTTCGTAGCCTCCCCAGTCCTCTGCCCAAATTGCTTCGCTCCAAGTAGCTCCACCTTCGTTGAACCAAATATTGCTCCAATCCTCGCAAGAAACTAAATCGCCAATCCATTGATGAGCCATTTCATGAGCAATTCCTGATTCATTTCTGCCACGAAGCCAGGAACGATTGACAAAAGTAATCGTTTGATGCTCCATCCCACCAAAATAAAATGGTTGAATTGCAACCTGCCCATACTTACGGAAAGGATAAGGAATGAAAGCATCGGAATAAATTTTCATAATGTGAGACGTTGGTTTGAAAGCATTTTTTGCGTTATATACTGTCCAATCTGTAATCTCATTTTCTAAATCGTTTTCCCAGACGAAATAAACTAATTCGATTGAATCAGCTGGATTATCGGGATACTTAAACCACTCGTTGTAAGAAACAAATTTTGATGCAGCAACCGCCATCAAATACGTAGGAATTAATGCAGTATCAGCCCAGTGATAAGTAACACTTTCTTCGTTTTCTCCAACGTTTATCAATAATCCGTTTGAAACGGCAAGATAACCTTTCGGGACTTTAATTGATATGCTTGCTTGTGCCTTATCATTTGGTCGGTCATTGCAAGGCATCCAATATCTTGCATCTTCTGGCTCGCTCATTGTATAAGCAATTCGTTCTTGCGTATAAACCATTTCTCCACTCGGACCATAGCCAACAGGCATATCTTTTGGGAAAAGATAAAATCCAAGTGTATCAGGACCAACAAATTTGTAATCGATTATTACTTCAACTGTATCGCCAATATTTAGATTATTTTCAAATGGAATAGAAATCAATCCTTGCGAGTAATCGAATATAGAAACAGGTATGCTATTTATTGATAATGAGTTAATCACCAAATTTATAGCATCAAACTCAATCTTGTTAGTATTTGGTTCAGTTATTTTGACCGTGATTTTATTTTTACCTGTGAATTCAAATTTAATTGGTTCAGATGATAATGCTTCTGTCCAGTCAAGTTCCAAATCATATCTCAAAACATCGTAATTGCGATTAGCATTGCCAGCAAACAATTTTTGATATTTCGATAATTCATTATTGCTTATTAGATTTCTTTTGTATTCAAAAAAATCCCCATTTTCTAATAAAAATTGAGGGTATTGAGATTGAAGACAACTTAGAGAAATAAATAAAAACAAAAATGCACTTAATATTTTTTTCATAAGATACCTTTTTTATAATGAAATAATCATTTTTAATAATGTACATATAAGCTTCCCGCCCGCCCGACCTTATTTCAAAATTTGTTCTGGTGTATATTTGGGATTTTCTTTACCCAAGAGACATCACCTCCTTTTTTTCTGAATTAATCAATATTTCAGCAATTTGAATAGCATTTGTTGCTGCACCTTTTCTAATATTATCAGATACAACCCATAAATTTAATCCGTTTTCGATTGTATTATCCCTGCGAATTCTACCAACAAAAACTTCGTCTTTTCCTTTTACGATGTCTGGTGTAGGGTAGTCCTCATTTATTAAATCGTCGATGATAATAATTCCTTTCGAATTCGAGAGAAGATATTTTACTTCATCTAATTCAAAAGGTAATTTCGTTTCAATATTTACAGCTTCGCAATGACAGGCGAAGAAAGGCAGTCGCACACAGGTTGATGTAATTTTAATATCTAATGAATGCAATATTTTGCAAGGTTCGAAATGAAGTTTTGCCTCTTCGTTTGTTATCTCAGGTTGTTCTGGTTCGATAGGATGAAAAATAATATTTGAGAAAATTCGATGTTTGTCGTTTGTTTGTTTCCCCTGAATTTCTTTTTCAAGTTTGTCTATTCCTTTTTGCCCTGCACCAGAAATTGATTGATAAGTTGAAACTACTACTCTCGTAATTTGGTATTTCTTATGCAAAGGTCCGAATACAACTGCAAGAGGAATTACGTTGCAATTAGGGTTTGCAATAATACCGTTGTGCTTGAAAATATCTTCTGGATTGACTTCTGGCACAACCAGTGGAACATTTTCGTCCCTTCGCCAAGCACTGCTATTGTCTATTACCACGCAACCGCTTTTGGCAGCATTAGGAGCATACTCCTTGCTAACAGAAGACCCCGCGGAAAAAAGAGCAATATCTAAACCATAAAATGAATCTTCATTTAATGCTTCGATAACAAATTTCTCGCCTTTAAATATAATTTCTTTACCCGCAGAATTAGCAGATGCAAATAAACGAAGGTTGTTTATTGGAAAATTTCTTTCTTCCAATACCTTTAAAAATGTTCGACCTACTAAACCGGTTGCACCAACGATAGCTAAATTAACTTTTTTCATATATACTTTTCTCGAATTCAGGAATAATAAAAGAACTAATTTTAAGAGCTTGCCCGGTATCTGAATCTACTAATAGATGAACACCGCACAAATGCACATCATTTTCTGCAAGTTTATATTTATGAGCTGTTTGTAGAGTAAAGCGCTTCAAAGCAATAGATTTGTCTAATCCAAGTACAGAATCGTATGGACCTGTCATCCCAACATCTGTGATATATGCTGTGCCGTTCGGTAGCAAGCAAGCATCAGCAGTTTGTACGTGCGTATGTGTTCCAAGAAGAGCTGATATTCGACCGTCAGTGTGCCATCCCATAGCAATTTTTTCAGCAGTCGCCTCAGCATGGAAATCAACAATAATGACTTTTGCTTTATTCTGTATATTATTAAGTAGATAATCAATTGATTTAAATGGACAATCAATAGGATACATAAAAGACCTGCCTTGTAGTTGCACTACTGCAATCTGGTTCCCTTTCTTCGATTGTGAAATTTTATAACCGCGACCGGGATTTCCTTGTGGATAATTATACGGGCGAAGTACTTTATCTTGTTGAGCAATTAAAGGTCGAGAGTGCCAATTATCCCAGATATGATTGCCTGTAGTAATTACGTCAACACCTAAATTAAAAAGTTCGTCAGCTTCATCTTTTGTAATGCCTTTGCCATTTGTAACATTTTCGCCATTTGCAATAACAAAATCAGCTTCATATTTTTCAATTAAATTTGTTAGGTGTTCTCGTACAGCTTTTAATCCAGGTTCTCCAACAATATCACCAATAAACAAAATACTATTTTTCAATTTTCCTCCAACTAAAAACTTGTTAATTTTTGTCCGCAAACTATCGTAGTATCGAAGTCAGTTCTTACGAAAGAAATATTATCAAACCAATTTTCTTTTAGTATTACCCAAAGTTCAGTTTCAGTCATAATATCGCCTTCAAGTGTATTGACCATCATATTCAGCGAATTCATCACAGCACTTTTAGGGGAAATTTTATCATCATTTATGACTTGCTGATGGATGTACACGTGTCCATTTTTATTTAAAGAAGAATAGACTTTTTTTAACAAATCCATATTGTCCCAAATCGAATACTCCTGAAGCAAATATGAAATAAGCACGGCATCATAATTATCTCCAATATCTTGAAGATAAACATCACAAGGTAAAATTTTTATATTCTCAAATCTGCTTATTTGATTGACTTTTTCTATTTGACTAACAACATTTGGATAATCAAGACCAATACATTCAATATGAGGATAATTTTTAGCAATTTCAATTAGATAAGAACCGCAACCACAACCAATATCTAAAACCCTTTTGCAATTACGAAGGTTCATACTTCTTACAACAATTGGGGCTTCATATTTTGCTTTCCATTTTAGTGAAAGCAAATAATTGTAAATCCACTCACTATCTTTTTCATTTACAGTCTTAAATTCTTTCGGCTTTCCTTTTTTTACACAATACGTTAAATCTGTCCACGAGCTCCAAAGATCGTTAATGTGATGTAATTCACCTATATATTCCTCGCCGTTTTCAAGAAGATGGTGCTTTGTGATGGGTGAATTTTCATATAAATCATTGTGCTTAACTAAAAAGTTGAGATTACAAAGTGCATTGAGTAGCCTTTCTGTATTTTTTAAGTCTGTTTGAATTTTATTGCAAATTTCTTTGGCAGATAATTTTTCCTCGCCAATGATTGAAAAAATATTTAATTCAATTGCAGCAAAAAAAACTTTGCTTTTTTGGAATGCAGTCGCAATATCAATGATTAAGTTATATTTAGAGTTCTCACTCCATAAAGAAGTATTCATACTATTGCTCTCTTATATTGGAAATTGCAAATTTTAAATTAAGAATAAATAAGAATAATTACAAATAAAAACAATGAGATGGTATATAGGTTAGTCAGCTAATTTGGAAGTTAAAACAGCAGCAAGATTATCTATATGAATATTAAAATTTAATTCCCCACTATCAGCAATAGAAATGCTTCCCGTTTCCTCTGAAACAACCAGAATTACTGCGTCAACCTGTTCGGATAGACCGAGAGCAGCACGATGGCGTGTCCCTAAATTTTTCCCTTTATATTTAGTTTGTTGAGATAATGGCAAAATACATCTTGCGGCTACAATGATATTATTTTCTACTATGATTGCACCATCGTGCAAAGGGGATTTTACGTTAAAGATGGACAAAATGAGTTCTTTTGTCAAAGTAGCTTGTATTCTAATACCTGTATCAATAGTCATCTGAACATTTTGAGTGCGAGGAAAAACAATTAATGCTCCAATATGCTTTTCTGAAAGTTCTTTTACTGCATCAGTTACTTCATCTATTACATCAGATATTTTTGTTTGAACAAATGAACGAAAAATTCTGCTTCTACTAATAATCATCAGCAATTTTCGAATTTCTGGCTGAAATAACACTATAAACGCAATTAACCAGATATCAGAAATTGTTCTTAATATCCAGTTAAGTGATTTTAAATTGACAGCTTCGGTGATGAAGGACAATGCAATAACAATTACCAATCCGAACAGCACATTTACGGCAATTGTGTCTCGCAGGCGACTATAAAGCCAATAGAAAAATGTTGTAACTATTGCAATATCGACCAAGTCAATTAATGTAACTGTCAAAAAACCGATTTTAAATAGGTCAATCATTCTTTGTTTTTCCAGAGGATTTTTTAGTTTCTGACTTGGTTTCTTTCTCGTATGCTTTAATTATTTCGGCAACTAATTTATGTCGAACAACATCTTTGTTGCTGAAATAAACGAACTCAATTCCTTTTATTCCCTTTAATATATTGCTTGCGTGAATAAGTCCAGAATCTTCTTTATTTTGCAAATCAATTTGAGTTACATCGCCAGTAATAATCACTTTAGAGTTTGGTCCGAAACGCGTCAGGAACATTTTCATCTGTGTACGTGTTGCATTTTGAGCTTCATCAAGAATAATAAAGGCATTGTTAAGAGTTCTACCACGCATATATGCAAGAGGGGTAATTTCGATAGTTTGTTTTTCTAATAACGCTTTTAGTTTATCACCTGAGAGCAGATAATGCATTGCGTCGGTGAGAGGACGCAAATACGGGTCGATTTTTTCACGCATATCACCTGGCAAAAAACCAAGCGATTCTCCTGCTTCAACTGCGGGACGAGTAATTATAATTTTCGAGACTTCATTTAGTCTTAAGGCCGCTAATGCCATTGCAACTGCAAGAAATGTCTTGCCTGTTCCCGCAGGACCAATAGCAAAAACTAAATCGTTATTTAGCACTTTTTCGTAATATTCAAGTTGTTTTTGAGATTTCACACGAATGGTTTCTTTAACACCATTGTAAATAACTGGGTTTTTATTGTTTCCATTGTGTTTTATTTCATCATAGCCTTTTGTATCAATCAATTCTAATATTGTTGAAATATCGCTTTGTAAAATAACCCCATTTCTTTTAAGTAAATATGAAAATTCTCTAAATAACCGTTCGATTATCTTTATTTCATCAGTATAACCTTTAAGAATTAAATTTTCACCTCGAATAAGAACGGCAGTTTTAAACCTATTCTGAATAAGTTGCAAAAAATTATCATTTAATTCGAATGCAGAAATTAACTCTGCATCTTCAATTCTTAATTTTTTTTCGATAATTTCCATATTCAGCAAAAAAATTTATTTAAAATAAAGAACTTACATTATAAAATCTAAATCAAAATTAACTAAAAAACTTGAATAATCAAAAGAATGCTGAATATGAAAAATAAAGGCTGCTTAACCAGAAGCAGCCTTTTTATCTATTCTTTGATTACCCGGAAGCACATTACTTCTTAATTTGCAATAGTCCGTGCTTTTCAACTAATTGAACATTCCTGAATGGTTTGCCCATATTTGGATGATGTTTTAGCATTTTCATATCAATTTTATGACAAACAGCGCAATTATTATTTATACCTATTGGATATGGATTGTTCTGATATTGCCAGGGTTGAATATTATCGTGATTTGGATTGACAACATTTTTAGTAGGATAAATTGCGTGTGGTGAATTATGGCAGGCAACGCACTGAACACGTCCTCTGTCATCACGTCGATTTTTATACAAATCAGAAGCAGACGCAACCCATTTGTTGAAGCTTCTAAAATTAGGCTTGGGTTGTTCATATCCTTCGTGGCAATTCATACAATCAGGCAATTGGTGCCACGATTTCCTTGGATTAATTTCATCAATTGAATTAACCTGTCTTAATTTCAAATTAGCAGCAAGACGTTTTGCACTTGTATTGTTGTTAAACTCAAATTTCAAAAGAGAAGCTGCGTGGTCATCAATATTTCCGTGGCAACTTGTGCAATTTAACCCAACAAGAGAATGAATATCACGGCTACATTGTGTGTTACCAGTAGAGCTGCTTGGGTGACAAGTTACACAGGCTTTCGGACCATCGATAACCATATAATTTGCGTGCCAACCGTGCATAGCAGCAGAGAAACTGTTATGACCGGGCAACCCATCTGATTTTACAAGTGGGTCCGGGTGGCAACTCTGACACATAACAGGTTTGCCTTCCTTCGCAGATTTGAGAAGTTTTGTTTTATTGAGCCTGTCGTGTGCTGATAGAATATTTGCAGCGGTTTCATCAGCAAGACCCGACACGTTATTTACACGCCAGCCACCATCGTGACACAATCGGCACCCCATTTCTGAGGATACAGGTGCAACTACTTTTGTTTCTTTTAGAACTTTTCCGGTGGCTACATCTATTGCTCTAACTTTAAATCTTGGATATGGATTATAACTTCCATCGTCTTTATATGGGACAACAGGAATACCCCTTGCAACAAATTTTCTTACTTTTTCGTCCCAAACAAATTTGCCTTTTAAACCATTACCAGTTGCTCCAACATTTTCCGGTATTTTTTTGCCATAATATGCTTCGGAATATTTCCAGAATTCGATAAATTTGGATGGATTTTCAAATCCAGCTTCGACTTCATATTCAATCTCAACACCTCTTGAGACAATAATTGGGAATGCATCTCTTTTAATTAGCAAAGCCTCTAAAATATTGCCGGGAGGTAAAAACATAAACATTTTATAATTATCAGTTATGCACTTCATACCGATATCATTCCAGGCTAAAAGTACATATTCATCATTTTTAGGGTCGAAAGCAGGGACTTCGAATTCAACGGGATTAGGTTTTTGGGTAACAAGTTCGGTGTATATTTCTTTGCCGAGCAAATCCTTTGTGATAAACATAGCTAAAGCTTCGAGTTCTTGACGCGTTCCAACAAACTTGGGCATATAGTTGAGAACCTTACCTTGACCATAAATTTGCGACATTACTCCTACATAAGCCAAATTTTTAAATTTGCTTACGACGTCGTTCTTGACACCATTAATCGTATGGCAAGATAGACATTGAATATTAAATATCTCTCTTCCAGCAGCAACTTTGTTTTCGTCTGTTATTTTTTTAATGGAAGACCATTTAGCGTGTGCCAAAATTCCTTCTTGATTTAATTTTTCTTCATCTTGAACATATATTGAAGTTGAATACATATAACCGTGAATTATGTATGGTTTTCGAGCATATTCTCGAACGTATTCAAATCCCGAAAACCAGCCAAGACCAATAATAAGCAGAACAAATACCATTAATTTTTGCAAAGATGGTTTTGTTCTTATTATAAAGAACAATGTGAAAAAGAACAGCAATGCAGTAGATACTAATAATATAGTAACTACATTCATCATTTGCTGATTAAGGACGAAATTTGTAAATCGTGTATTTTCAGGAATAGCATAGAAATACCACAAACCAAATATAATCATAAATGGGAAAGAATATAACAACCATTTAGAGCAATATTTGATAAGATAATTGCGAAATTCACTGTCCTTCATAAACACTGCTGTAATTAATCCAAATAGCCCGGCGACAAGAGACATAACTGCGGTTCTAAAAAGCAAAGATGGAAAATATGTTGGGTTGAAAAATCCCGACCAGAATGATTTATTTTCGAGCCAACTGCCAGGAGTTAACATATAGGTAAGAATACCATTGATAATGAATAAGCTTAACCAGGCAAACAAAAAGTAAAGAAATGCAACTTTAAGTCTATCGTTATTGGTCATTTTATCGAAACGATAGTAGTAAATTAAGAGTGCTGTAATTTCTCCAACAAAAAACACCCATTCAATTGCCCATCCAAATACGAACGTGTGTATTAATGATGAAGTTGCTGCGGGATTGGAAAGTGCTATTATAAACCATATTCCAACCCCTGTAACTCCACCAAATACCATCGTTAGCAAAAGAAAGAACCAGGTGTGCTTTCTTACGTATTCCCTTAACTCCAAATTGTTTTCTTTTACGCTTTTTCTGTCGGTATACCAGAGGAAGAAACCACCACCGACAGCTAAATGTGAAATATATACGTGTAATATAGCGATTATCGCAACTAATGTACCTGAATTCAGGTAATACAATTCCCAAATTGGATAGTTCATTATTCTGCCCTCCCTGAGTTATTTGCAAAACCTAATCTAATCATATACCAAACAGAATATAAACCAATTAACAGAATAACTACAAATAGCGCAAATATTGTCCATTGAGGTTCTATTTCCAGAGAACTTAGAGAGAAATTATCATTCAAATACATCATTCTAAGTAAATAGCGTGTAATTACCATAGCAATCATAGTAAGCAAAAGGTGATATAATGTTGCAAATAATTTCCCCTGAAAAGCAAAAATAAGCGCTCCAATTGCTGCAATAATACCGATTAATAAAACTATAGAGCTTAGTAAATCTCTACCGATTAATTTTAGCATAATATCTTCGGGAAGTGTAAATAGATAGATGAAACCAATAGCCATTTGTAAGGCAGTTGCAATCCCAAAAATTTTGAGCCCCTGTTTAATTTTCTCTTGTTTGTTGGAAACATCTTTTTTGAAATAAAATAACAATGCTGAGAACAAACCTCCAATGGCAACAGAAGCAAAAACAAATTTTAAAAACCTTGGGTAAATTGATACATCTGATAGCAATAATATTGTCCCATCTCGATTGTCGAAATACTTCACCCATTTTTCAGGTTGTTCCATCAGAGAATTGTTATTAACAAGCATAAAAGCAATATAAAGAACCATCAATATTAGCACAAATATTGAAAACTTTGCAAGCCCAGGGTTGTTTGACATTTTTTTGTAATGAACGTAAGCACCGTAATATGCAATAATTAGAAAAGGAATAATCAATATCCAATACGTTGCCATAAGAACCGAACTTGAATAAAACAAATGCCCGAATGTAACCTGCAAAAATAGTAAAGGTGCAACACCAAGATTAATACCCAATGCAAACATTACAGGGATTTTAGATGCAATCGGTGTGTTCATCTCAATAAACTCTTCATTATTTTGATTTTTTAACCACCGATAGAAAACAATGAGAGCACTTCCGAAAAGAGCGTTAATAATCAAAATATGAAGCAAAAACAACAATTGTTCAAGCAAAATCATTAACCAGGGCGGAGCAGGAATAGCATCAGGTTTTGGAATTAGTTGATTAGGATCCATACGACCTCCTATTTTATAGAATGTTTTCTTAATATTGCGAGTGCAATTACAAAAATTAGTATCAGTATAATCAATAGCCCCATTTCAATTATGTAGTGATTAAACATATCGTGAACATAGGCAATTTCAACACTTATTATCAAAATCCTGCGGACAGCAGCAATTAGTCCAATAATTAAAAATGGTTGGCAGGATAGAATATGCTCTGTTAATGAAATTTTAACTGTTATCAATATCTCAATAATCATAAGCAGCAAAAGTGTTTTGGAAATAATCTCAATAATAATCTTTATGGACTGTTTTTCACCATAGTATGAAATTATCGAGCTTATTTCTTCAATAATAAGTAAAATTGAACTGATTATAAGAAAAAGTATAATGACAATCAATATTGAATTTTCAACTGCTGAAATAATTTTGTCCATTGTTTCTTTTGGGAGCATAGGAAGCACCTATTTTTTTTAAAATTTAATATAATATTAATTAATTTGCAATATTTATATAATTATTTTTTTTTCATTAATTGACATTATTTTATTTTTCTATCAATTTTTTCCCTGTTGAATGATTATTTTTGAATTAGTTTTTATTAAATATTTATATCATAATATGAAGTGCAGGATTTGTAATAATACAGAAAATAATAAAGAATACATCGTAAGAGAAATGATGTTCGGCACTCAGGACGAGTTTAAATACTTCCAGTGTGGTGAGTGTGGCTGTCTCCAAATTCTTGAATTTCCCAAAAATATTGAAAAATATTACCCAAAAAATTATTACAGTTACAGGATACACGGTCAAACTAACTCTATTAAAAGATATCTGAAAAATTTGAGAAATAGGTATGCAGTTACTAAGAAAGGCATCATTGGAAAGATACTCAATAAGTTAGCGCCCAATATTTCTTTACAATTATTGCGAAATATCCCCATTGATAAATCAACCCGAATATTAGATATAGGTTGTGGCGATGGTGCTTTGCTATATGATTTGTGCGAAATTGGTTACAAAAATTTATTAGGGATTGACCCATACATCGAAAATGACATTTACTACCAAAATGGCTTGAAAATACTTAAAAAGAGTATTTTCGAACTGGATGAAAAGTTCGATTTAATTATGTTTCACCATTCTTTTGAACATATTAGAGAACAGTTTGAAACTCTTAATAAAGTGAGGGAGTTATTAAATCCTGATGGGACGGTTCTTATTTGCGTTCCAACAGTGAGTTCGTATGCCTGGGAAAAATATAAAGAACACTGGGTGCAATTAGATGCTCCACGACACTATTTTTTACATTCAATTAATAGTATGAGTATATTATCAGAAAATTGTGGTTTTCACATAAAGGACAAAGTATTTATTTCAGATGAATTTCAATTTATTGGGAGCGAACAATATTTAAGAGGAATTCCTCTTTTCAGTGATAATTCATACTACAAAAACAAGAAAGATTTAATCTTTGAAAAAAATCAAATTAGTTATTATAAGAAAAAAGCACAGGAACTCAATTATGCAAAATTTGGAGATACCTGTGCCTTTTTCTTAAAAGCTATAAATTAAAAACTAAATTCTTCTTCTAAAACCTTCACCCAAAACTTCGTGGACGTTATGAATTGTAACAAATGCATCTGGATCTATACTTTTGACTAATTCTATTAATTTGGTCATATCTTTCAGAGAGACGACCGTATAAATAACTTCTCTGTCTACGTTATAATAAAGTCCTCTTGTTTTAAATGCAGTTGCTCCTTTACGTAGATTATTAATTATTGCGTCACCGATTTCCTGCGATTTATTCGACACAATAAATGCAGCTCTTGCATAATCAAAACCATCAATAATAACATCTATCAACTTGCTGGAAACAAATAAGAGGAAAAATGCATATAATGTTAGAGTTACAGCACTCTTTTCGGGGCTCAATCCTTTCATCCCGATCACCACACCCGCAAAAGTAATAACAAAAAAGTCAATTATCATTAATGCTAGACCGGGCTTAATTCCAAAATGCTTTTGCATTATTGATGCAACAATATCCGAACCTGCAGTCGTTCCCTTAAATTTAAATATTATTCCTAATCCAACTCCTAAGAGAACAGCTCCCAGTAATATCAGAAAAAGAAAATCTTGTTTCAAAAGTTCTTGCACAGCTTGATGGTCTTGAAATCTAATAAAACGAAGACCAGGAATATCACCTCTGAATAAGTCTGTAAAAAACGAATTTAATGTAAAAGAATAAAATGTTCTAAATGCAAATGTTTTTCCTAATTCCTTAATTCCCCAGAAAAATAAGGGGACATTGAGAACCCACATTAATAAACCAACCGGTATTTTGCTTCCAGAAAGATAATGGATAGCCATAGACAATCCACTAACACCACCCGGCACCACTTTGGCATCAACCAGGAAAATTCCAATTCCTGCCGCCATAATTGCTGCACCAAGCGACAAAAAGAAATATTCTAAAATTAACTCTTTGTGAAATTTTATTTTCTCCATATTCTTTTCAATTATTTATTATACAATAATTATTTTTTACTTTATTTTCAAAACAAGAAATACAAAAATACAAAAAAATACGGACAAATTATTTTGAAAAAATATAAATTGAGATTATTTTATTGATATAATAATGCTTATTAAAAATTTAAAAGGTAAGCTATAGGAAAAAGTTAGGAATATAAAAAAGGCTAATATTCTTCATCGTCTATATCGAATTCATCTTCATCTTCATCAATCACTGTTTCTTCGCTTTCATCTTCATCAAGACCCTCAATTTTCTTCAAGTCTTCAATTAATAAATCGGGATTTACAATTAGTATGTTTTCATTAACCTTATGTAAATTATCAAATGGAATAGTCTCTTTCGGTTCATCAATAATTTCAGTTAAATCATCCTCTTCATCAGAAATATCTGAATATTCGAAGGAGATCAAGGTTCTTTCACCACATTTGCAGAGAACTTCAATCGATTCAATTTCCCCATTTATATCTCTATTAATCAAAATAGAAGTTTTAGACTTTGGATTTAATCCTTTAGGTAAATTATCAACAATTTCAAGTTTTTTTCCTGTTGGCTTTACTTCTTCTTTTCTCAATAAGTTTGTTTCAGAAAACTTATTTAATTTTCCTGAAATTTTTGGAACTTTGATGTAGTCTTTAAAATTTTGCTGTAAATATTTTTGTATTTCTTCTTCGGGACGAACAAATTCTACGAGTTGAGGTTCTTGGTTTTCGATTTCTTCGTTAGGCTGAGTATTAATATCTGACTGGTGATTATATTCTTCGATTTCCTCAACTAAATGTTTTCCACTATCAATATCTTCTTTTTTGATTAATCCAAAATATTCATCATCATCTTCTTCGATAGAATGCAAATGTAAATTTTCGCCATCACTTACAATATCAGCCACAATTTTGGGACCCAATTGCTCATCTTCAACAGGTTCATCATTGAAATCTTCGAAAGGTTTAGCCCTGTTGACAACATTTTTCTCGTCAAATTCTTCTGAAAAGGGGTCAATATATTCTTTTTCTTTTGGCATTTTGTTCAGCTTATCAAAAAATATGCCTTTTTATTTTGAGGTTAATTTAAACAGCGAAGCGATAGCATCAGGTAAATCGTTAAGAGAATGAATTTCATCAGCAACACCCGCATCAATAACAGACCTTGGCATACCAGCAACTACACAACTTTCAATATCCTGAGAAATAACATAACCACCAATACTATGAAGTCTTTTCAAAGCATCTCTACCATCGTGCCCCATTCCTGTCATAATTACTCCAACCATTGATTTACCATACACGTCTATTGCAGAGTTCATCAATACATTCACTGATGGTTTATATAATTCATTTCGAGGTTCGTCCGAGACACATAAATTGAATTTTTTATTTATGGTCATTTGTCTTCCACCTGGTGCAAAATAGACAAACCCAGGTTTGACAGTTTCCCCATCTTCTGCTTCTTTTATATTAAGTTCTGACAAACCATTAAGCCTATCAGCTAATGATTTTGTAAAATAAGGAGGCATATGTTGAGCAACTAATATTGGAACAGGTATATTTCCAGGCAAACATTTAAATAATTCAAGAAGCGCAACAGGACCTCCCGTTGAAATTCCAATTACAATTATTTCAATTTCATCAGGTTCAGGTCTTTGGCGATTTGTATTCTGGAAATATTGAGCTTTTCTTTGTTTGGCTCTTTCAGCTAATTGTTTGGCAATCTCTAAATGACTTGCAGAAACTTTTCTCTCGGTTTGAGTAGCAGTATTTTGAATAAACTCATTCTTTTTTTGTAAAATTAAACTTCGTCTTTTAAGCTGATTTCGTAATGTTTTATTGTTTGCAACTGACCTTATTTTCCCAATAATTTCATCTTGGAGCAGGTTCATTTCTGTAAAAGCAGGTTTTTTTGTAACAAAATCAACTGCTCCATTAGACAAAGCTTCAATGGTTGCTTCTGCACCCTCGCTTGTTAATGTGCTTATCATTATAACAGGAACAGGGCATTCTTTCATTATCACTTTGAGTGCATCGATACCGTTCATTATTGGCATTTCTATATCGAGCGTAACGATGTCGGGCTGGTATTGCTTGATTTTCTCAATTGCATCCTTACCATTTACTGCCGTTTCAATGACTTCTATATCATCGGTGTTGATGATTTTTGTTAGTGCTTTCCGCATAAAAACAGAATCGTCGACAACTATTACTTTAATTTTATCCATTATGTCTACGAACCAAATATTAATAATTCAAATAACACTTGATTATTAAAAACGAAAGAAATTCATTATATTTTGCGATAATGTTGTTTTTTTGCATATAAATTATACACTTTGGTTGCTATCAATATCAATGACAAATTTAATATTTTTGTACTTGCTTGATAAATAATGAGATTTTGCGTTTTTTAAATATAAACGAAGAAATTTTGCTTGGGGGTCGTCTATCTTATTGTTTTTAATAATTATTATTCTTCTGAATTGCTTCTGAATTTTGTTTATTGTTGGAACAATTGGACCCAAAACATCAATGTAATTGTTGTTTTTTAAAAAATTTCTGAAAAATGCAGCAGCAGCTTCGACTTTTTCAACATTTTCATCTTTAAATTCCACCACGCAGAACCTATAAAATGGTGGATACTTGGCATTTTGTCTTGTTATTATTTCATTATTAAAAAATGAGACATAATCATTATTAACTACATTTTGTATAACAAAGCTATCGGGTTGAGAAGTTTGAATAATTACTTCACCATTAGTATTTGATTTCCTTCCAGCACGACCTGAGACCTGAATTAACAATTGCAATGCACGTTCGCTTGCTCTAAAATTGGGCACATACATCAGCAAATCAGCGTTCATTACTCCAACAAGAGTAACCCTTTCAAAATCAATTCCTTTTGCTACCATCTGTGTTCCAACCAGTATATCAGTTTTACCTTTTGCAAATCTTTCCAGAATTCCTCTATGAGAACCTTTAAGGCGAGTTGTATCCAAATCAATTCTTTCTATGGTATAAGTTTGGTACTCCATTTCTAACAATGCAGCAAGTTCATCTTCAATTCTTTGCGTGCCAGCACCAATTTCTTTTATATTATTGCTTCCACACTCGGGACAGGTAATTATTTTTTTTCTCGAAGAATTGCAATAATGGCATTGCAAATCCTGTGTGGTTTTATGATATACAAGTGAGACACTGCATTGGTTACACATAGGAATAAAGCCACAATCTGGGCATTGCAGATAGCTTGCAAAACCCCTTCTATTCTGAAATAATATAACACCCTCTTTCTTCTGAATTTTTTCTATTATTTTTTCAAGCAGCTCATTAGTAAATTCACCTTTCATTAATCCTTTTTTTCGATTATTAATTGTGTCGATAATCTTAATCGTTGGCAGATTTGCTCCATCGGCTCGTGATTTTATCTCTAACAAATGATATTTGCCAACTTTGGCATTGTAATAACTTTCAATTGATGGAGTTGCCGAACCTAATACAACGATTGCATTTTCTAATTTACCTCGCATTATAGCTACATCTCGACCATTATATCGTGGATTAGGCGAATCTTGCTTGTATGAACTTTCGTGTTCTTCATCGACTATAATTAATCCAAGATTATTCAAGGGAGCAAAAACAGCAGACCTTGCACCAATAACAATTTTTACATTACCTTTTAATGTATTATTGAACACTTGCAACCGTTCCTGCTCAGACATTTTACTATGAAAAATAGCAACCTGATTTGGAAATGACAGGGAAAACCTGTCAATTAACTGTGGAGTTAATGAAATTTCGGGAACTAATACTAATGCAGATTTTCCAATTTCGAGTGCCTTTCTAATAGCGTGTAAGTAAATTAATGTTTTTCCGCTTCCTGTTACTCCAAATAATAAAAATGTTTTAAAAACACTTGAAACGATGGCTTCTTCAATCGAATTTTTAACATTTATTTGTTCTAAAGTTAATGGAAGGTTTAATTCATTTGTTCTTGCTAATGAAAAATGAGTATTATTGATAGAACTTTGCTCTTTTTCTTGTAGTTCAATTTTAATTACGTCTTTCGTTGCGAAAAAGTCAATTATTTTTTTATTATATTGACTAACAACATCGAAATAACTTAAAGAAGACTTGTCTTCTTCGAATTTTTCGATTAGCATTATAAAGAACTGAAATTTTTTCGGTGCTTTTTTTTCAATACTATTCATTAATTCAATAACTTTATCGTTATCAGCAAAAAAATCCTCATTTAAGTGAATTATTTTTTCATATTTGGGTGAAATGTTTTGATTTAATTCGTCTTTAATTTCAACTAAATTTTTATTGGCTAATCCTTCAATGACATTAGAAATATTGTCAATTTTAAGTTTCTTTTTTAAAAAACTTACTGAAATTTCAGTATTATTTTTTCTATTTATTAAAAAATCATAAACTACTCTCTGATTTGGAGAATTTTTCAAAATTATATTTATCTCACTATCGCTTAAATATTGCTTTAATTTAATTTTTTTATCTGTTTTAATATTTAATGACAATGGAATCATCGCTTTAATTGTCTCACCAATTGGTGAAAAATAATAGTCAGATATCCATTTAGCTAATGAAACCAGCTTGTCAGAAATAATTGGTTTTTCATCAAGCAGTTCATAAGCTAGCTTAATATCGTAATTCAATGTATTGATATTATCCGGGATATTTAAAATTACTCCCGTCAGCTTCTTATTTTTAAACGGAACTATTATTCTGCAACCAATTAAATCGTTGCTTTTCGGATTTAGAAGTTTATAAGTAAAAACATTATCGATTGCAATAGGTAAAGCTACTTCTATAAAGCAAAATTCAGCGTTCATAATAAAATTAAATATTTGTTTATACGTAAATTTAACATTAAAATTAACATTTTTTTTGCGATTAATTGTTAATTTGCGGAATAATGGAGTAATAACTGATGAAAAGGAAAAATTTAGTAGCTTTCTTACTTTTCTTATCAACTGTAACTGTTTCTTGCGATGATAGTAAATCGGATATTAGCCATTTGTACAGAGAGTCTAATATTTCGGCTGCGGAAGCTCAAAGAGCACAAATGGATGTTGCAAATTCTCGCCAAAATGCAATTACAAGAGCCGTTGAAAAGTGTCGACCCGCAATTGTAGGTATAAACATAACGGAAGTTAGACAGGTGGTTTACCAAGATCCATTTTTCGATTTTCCTTTTGCTGATGATCCTTTTTTCCAGAGATTTAGAGAGTTTTTTGGTGGCGGACAACGTAAAAGAGAATACAAAGTGCAAGGATTAGGTTCAGGATTTATCATTTCACCCGATGGATACATATTGACCAATCATCACGTTGCAGGTAATGCAACTAAAATTGTTGTAACAATGACAAACGGAGAGAAATACGATGCAGAGATTATTGGTTCCGATATGGTTAGCGATGTAGCACTTCTTAAAATTGATGGGAAAAACCTGCCGTATCTCGAATTAGGTAATTCGGATAATGTAATTGTCGGTGAATGGGCTATTGCATTCGGCAATCCATTTGGATTATTTGACAAAAATGCAAAACCAACTGTTACAGTTGGAGTTATTTCTAATACAAATGTTAGTTTTATTCAGGAAGACAGACCCCAAAATCGAGTATACAGAAATATGTTGCAAACTGATGCTGCAATTAGCTCGGGGAATTCTGGTGGACCGCTTGTCAATGCTTTAGGTGAGGTTATTGGTATTAATACAGTAATTTTCTCAACGGCTCAATCTCGTTCAGGTGCGGGAAGCATTGGGATAGGTTTTGCTATTCCCATTAATAGAGTGAAAAAAATCATCGATGAAATAAAGAAAAATAAATCAATTGATAGAGATTTTTATATTGGTATGGATGTTCGCGATATTGATGAACAGATAGCACAATACTTAAAATCGAATGTCAAAGAAGGAGCAGTTGTTTTTTCTGTCGAAAGACGTTCTCCTGCCGATAAAAATGGCATTGAACCTGGTGATGTAATTTTAAAAGTTAATGATACAAATATACATAAAGCAGAAGATTATTACATTGAAATTGGTGATTCAAAAGTTGGTGATAGAATTACATTAGAATTGCTACGAGGCGATGAAAAAATCAAAAAAACATTCAAGTTGGAGAAAAAGTAAGGTAGCCAAGTGTCGGAAGTCGAAAAATCAATTCTCAGAGCTGAAAAATTAGTAAAAAAATATAAACAAAGAACAGTTGTTAAAGGTGTTGATTTAGAAATTGCACAAGGTGAAGTTGTAGGTCTTCTGGGTCCGAACGGTGCGGGAAAAACAACGTCTTTTTATATGATTGTTGGTATGATAAAGCCGAATGAGGGTAGAGTTTTTCTCAATGAAAAAGACATAACAAACAAAGCTATGTATCAACGTTCTCGTTTAGGGTTATCTTATCTACCGCAAGAAGCTTCTATTTTTAGAAAAATGTCCGTCGAGAACAACATAATGTCTATTTTGCAACTTCAAAAAATGACTAATAAACAGCGACAAAATCGATTGGAGCAATTGCTTGAAAGTTTCGGTATCGCTCGTATTAGAAAAAGCAAGGGGTATATGCTTTCAGGTGGTGAACGCAGAAGATGCGAAATTGCTCGTGCTTTAGCCTCCAATCCAAAATTTATATTGTTGGACGAACCGTTCGCAGGAATTGACCCGATTGCAGTTGAAGATATAATGAAAATTGTAAGAAAACTGAAAGATGAGAATATTGGTGTTCTCATCACAGACCATAATGTCCACGAAACTTTATCTATTACAGATAGAGCATACATACTTATTGATGGCAATATTTACATTTCGGGAACAGCAGAAGAAATTGCTCAAAATGAAGAAGTCCGACGATTATATTTAGGTGAAACATTTAAATTAGAAAGATATGAATAGATTTATTGCAATATTGATTCTATTGTTTTGCATTCATCCGATATTTCTTTTGTGTGATGATGACTTTGTGATTAACAAAAGCAATACATATAGATGGTTGCTAGAACGAAAAAAATTCGATAGCAAAATGGTTTCAAAATTATCCGACTTTAGACCCAAAACACAAGCAAGTTATATTTCCCCGAGCAATATTTTCAAGATTCATTATGATACTCTTGGAAATAATGTGGTTGAAGCAATAGATCGAGACAAAAACGGAATTCCTGATTATATTGATTCTGTTGCATATTATGCTGATTATGTTTATGAGCAAATGATTAATATTAAGGGGCTTAAATCTCCATATCCCGAACAATACGGTGGCGGAAGCGAGCATTACGACATCTATGTTCTTGATATTGGCAATGGATATAGGGGAGAAGCCTATTATGGTGAAACTCGTGCTGAATATGAGATATTCCCTCGTAAAATTTTCCCAAAATATACATCATACATAATAATCGATAACAATTACTCGCCTAATGATATGACTATAAGCGATGATGGAACTAATAGAAAATATCCTACATACACGACAACGGGAATACTTGGTATGAAAATTACGCTTGCACACGAGTTTCATCACGCTATTCAATTTATGTATGGCGACCCGAATTCAAATATGTTCTCTTTGCACGAAGCAGTTTCTGTGTATATGGAAAACAAACTTTTTCCTGAATCAAAAGATTATCTTCAATACATTCGCTCCTTATTTAAGAATTTCCCGAAATATGCTTTTGGCGATGGTGATGCGACAGTTGGATACAGTTATGGTATATATTTTCATTTCTTAGATAAATATTTTGGCGATAGACCCATAAAAAGAATGTGGGAATTGGTAGAAAGTGGTTTGTTTCAATTTCAGGCACTCGATTCCGCATTAAAAGAAGTAAATACTTCTATTTTAGATTCCTGGCTTGAATTTATCTCCTGGATTTATCATACTGGAAGTAGGACAATTGACGGCTATTCTTTCTATCAAGCAAGACTTTTTCCCGATATTGCTTTTGTATACTCAACAGAGCTTTCTCTTAATGATGTTTTTCAGCTTAAATCACAAGTTTTGCCATTAGAAATAAGACCAATCAGAATAATAGTAAGCACTAACAGGATTTTTGATACACCTGATACGCTTGATTTCTTTATTACACATACTGATATGGAAAAAGTCTTTAACCAATTTATGATTAATTCTGAAATTGACTTAACATATCCTTCAATGGAGGCAAACTCGAAGCAAATTTGCGAAAAACAATATAAAGCAAGTTCTGTTTCGCATTTTAGAGATACAGCTTTTTGCAGAAAAGGCTATCAAACAATAGCCGTTTCGGACGCTTATCCTATGCCGTTTAGCTTCAATTCTCATTCAACTCTTTATATCCCAACACCTTCTGAAATTCCTTTTGGGGAAAAAGTATTTTTACAAATATACAATCCAGAAATGGAACAAGTTTGTTTCAAAGAAACAACGGTGATGGTTCATAATTCTAATCGTGTTATAGCCTTAAACCTGGAAAGGAATTTATTTTCAAGTGGGGTATATTTTTATAAAGTCAAAGGTCGTAATTCATTGAAAATTGGGAAGTTCGTTGTCAAATAAATTCATTCAAAATATGAAAGTTGATAAAATTGACAGATTTTTCTCTTTGCTTGTCTTTATTGTAACATTCATTATTTATTTTCTTACATTTTCAAGAAGTTTATATTTCACTGACAGTGGGGAACTTGCTGCTGTCTCTTCAACATTAGGGATTGCTCACCCAACTGGCTATCCGTTATATACGATTATTTCATATCTATGGCTACAAATATTACCCTTCGATAATATCACTCTATTAAATTTGCTTTCGTCATTATTTTGTGCTTTATCAGCTGCAATATTATACTTGATACTAATTCAAATTTCTTTCAATAGCTCTTCAAAAACTATAGATTACAAATTTCCACTTCAATTCTCATCAGCACTACTTGCGATTGGATTTGGATTTACTTCAATTGTTTGGGAACAAGCAACAACAAATGAAGTATATTCTCTTCATTTTTTAATGGTTAATTTATACTTGTATGTTTTAATAAAAGCTTATTTTGCTAAAAGTTATAAGCTTTTTATGATTTCTGCTTTTGTTCTTGGATTATCATTGGCTAATCACCTTACTTCTATTTTACTTATTCCAGTTTCTGTATATACTTTTTTCAAAAAACAAGAAAAAGGTTTTGATTTATCAGGCAATCGCTTTAAGCAGTTTATTTGTTTGTTGATTCCACTTATTTTGGCACTTTCTCTTTATTTATACTTGCCAATTCGTTCAAGTATGCAACCACTTTTCAACTGGGGTTATGTTTCGAGAGGTATAGACAAATTCATATACCATATTTCAGGAAAACAATATCAGGTATGGATGTTTTCGGGATTTGATGCCTGGAAAAAGAATTTCAATGTTTTCTTTGATGAAGTAATGGGGAATATAGGTATCTTAATTGTTTTAATTTTTCTCATATGTTTATATTATATTTTTGTGGAAAAAAATAAAGTAAGTGCGATATTCAATTTTATTTTTGCACCAATTGCTTTATTCTTTATATCTTTAAAACAAAACAAACATTTTGTTTTCACATTTTTAACAATTGCATTTCTTTCCTGTATTCTTTATTCTTTCAACTATTCAATTTACGATATTCAACCATATTTCTATCTTGCATATCTTTCTTTGTTTATTTTTTTAGCACTTCCAATTATTTATTATTCTTCACAGATAAAAAAGCTGTTCTTGGGTATTTATGTATTTATTCCTCTATTTTTTGTTTATTATAATTATTCAGAAGTAGATAAGCACGATGACACAACAGTTGTGGAGTATACAAAGTCAATAGTCGATAACTTACCGCATAATTCAATAATCATTTCTGCACAATGGGACTATTTTTGTTCCGCTTTCTGGTATTTGCAACAGGTTGAAGGATATAGAAAAGATGTTGTAATGATTGAAAAAGAACTTTTGAGAAGAACCTGGTATCCTTATCAATTAGCAAAATGGTATCCTGAAATAGTGAATTTGCAAAGTCCTGAAATCCAACTATATATGAAAGATTTAGAACTTTTTGAATCGGGAAAACAGTATGACCCAATTTCTATTCAAGCAAACTATATCAATGTTTTTGTCTCAATAATCGAGAATAATATAGATAAAAGGGACATTTTTTTAACACCTGAAATTCTACTGATGGAGCCGCATATAGCAAGACCTTACAAACAAATTCCTTATGGATTTGCAGTAAAACTATCCAAGCAGTTGGATACATTAAACTTTGATAATATAAACATTAATTACGAGAAACTTAACTCACTAACTCAGAACAAACGCTATTATCTTTATGATGGACTGAGACTTACAATTGCAAATAACATTTTAGCAATGATGAAATACGCTCAGTTTATTGGAGACACTACTCGAAGCAATATGTTATCAAATTATTACAATTTGTTTTCAAAAAAATGAAACTAAATAAAACTTTTAGAATAAATAATCTCGAAATAAAAAACGGTATTTTTTTAGCCCCGATGGAGGGAATAACCGACCTTCCATTTAGAATAATTTGCCGTAGATTTGGTGCAGACATAGTTTATACTGAATTTGTAGCTTCGGAAGCCTTAATAAGAGATGTTGAAAAATCAAAAATCAAAATTCGTGTTGTTGATGAGGAACGACCCGTTGCAGTTCAGATTTTTGGGAGCGACCCGTTTGCTATGTCCGAGGCAGCAAAAATTGTAGAGCAAGCAGGTGCCGATATTATTGATATAAATTATGGCTGTTGGGTAAAAAAAGTTGTTAGCCATAATGCAGGTGCTGCTTTGTTGAAGAACATTCCTTTGATGAACGCTATTACTGAGTCAGTAGTGAAAGCAGTGAAAATTCCTGTAACAGTAAAAACTCGCCTGGGCTGGGATAAGAATAGTATAATAATCAATGAAGTTGCAAAAATGCAAGAAGAATGCGGTGCAAAAGCAATAGCAGTTCATTGCAGAACAAGAGAAATGGGAATGGGAGGGAAGGCTGATTGGAGTTTTATTCCTGAAATTAAGAAAAATATTAGCATTCCTCTAATATTGAATGGTGATATTACCTCGCCCGAAACTGCACGCCTCGCTCTTGAAGTCGATGGAGCTGACGCAATTATGATTGGTCGAGCTGTTCTCGGCAATCCTTTCATATTCAGAGATGCAAAAAAATACATTGAAACTGGTCAGCTACCAGATAAACCGAATATAAACGAAAGATTTGATGTTTTGCTCGAACATTTAAAATTAAATGTCGAGGACAAAGGTCTACCAAGAGGTTTAGTAGAATTTCGCAAACACTTCTCTGGTTATTTAAAGGGTTTGCATAATGCTTCTCATTATAGACAGAAATTAGTTCAGATGACTAACTTAAACGAAGTTATTGAACTTCTTGAACAATATCGCAATTATCTAAATAATTACTACAATGAGGAACATTAAAGAGGAAGCTTTTTCATATTGAAGCCGAGTGCGAAAGCTTCCATTGCTGCGATTGAAAGTTTGTTTTCCAATTTGCCAAATTTTGCAATATAATCACGCCTACTTCGCTCAATTACTTCCAAAGCTTCATCTCTACCATAAATTTGGACGATTTCGCAACGAGAGGATTCACTTCCAGGCATATCTTTGTATGTAAGAAAGTAGTGCTTCAATCTATCTATCATAGTAACGGGACAATCGCTTACATCTCGCCAATTTTTATAAACTTCATCACCTTTAAGGACGGCAATTAATTTGTCATCTGCTTCACCTCCATCAATCATTCTAAATCCGCCAATGGGCACAGCTTGAACTAATATATCACCGTGAGTGATATTCTTTTCGGTGAACACACAAATATCAATTGGGTCACCATCTCCGATAATTACTGTTCTTCCAGATTTCTCCATACAATAATCTGCGACTGATTCAGCACAATAAGTTTGAGGAATAAATCCATAAAGAGCAGGTAAAACATTTGAGTATTTTTGAGGTCTATCTACCTTTAAATATCCAGTTTTTTTATCAACTTCATACTTTACAGTATCGCTTGGAGTTGCTTCAATAAAAGCAGTTACAATTTCAGGAGCATTATCACCGATGTGAACTCCGTGCCAGGGATGGGACTTATAACGAAGTCCAACTAAATTCCAGATATCACTTACATTTGCCATAATAAATTCATTGCTGATAATTAATAATAATTAAAGACGTTAAAAAGAAAACAACATTTTATTATTAAAATTGGAACATCTTTTTTAATAAAGAGAAAATCGATAATATTGCTTTTATGTATTTAGATATTTTCTTAATTTTATAAAATTATTTTTTGCAATTTTAGGAGTGCTGATGAATATTCTTTTCAAAAACATTAGAGTAATCAATCCAACTGAAAATCTTGATAAAGTTGTAAATTTATACATTAAAGATGGAATAATTGAGCATTGTTCCAATGAGGAATGTGTTGTTGATTCATCCACTGAAATAATTGATGGAAGTGAGCTAGTAGCTGCTCCTGGATTTATTGACATACATACTCATTTACGTGAACCTGGTTTTGAATATAAAGAGACAATTAAATCAGGTACTGATGCAGCAGCAAATGGTGGTTTTACCGCTGTTGTTTGCATGCCAAATACTGAACCAATAATAGATGATGTTACTGTCGTTGAGTATATAAAAAATAAATCGAAAGATTTGTTAGTAGATGTCTATATTGCGGGTTCGATAAGTCAAAATAGAGAGGGTAAATTAATTTCTCCAATGTTAGAACTTGACGATGCCGGTGTTGTAATGTTCACAGATGATGGAAAATGTGTCGAATCTTCCGAGATGCTTAGACGTGCTTTTGATTATGCTACGACAAGAGATTTATTAATCTCAGAGCATTGTGAGGACCACTCACTTACAAAAAATTTTGCAATGGACGAGTGCGAACTTTCAATAAAACTTGGATTGAAAGGTTATCCAAAAATCGCTGAAGAAATAATTGTTGCTCGCGATATATTACTTGCAGAATATTGTGGTAACCGTCGTTTACACTTGCAACATATAAGCACAAAAGGAAGTGTGGAATTAATAAGAAATGCAAAGAAGAAAGGTTTGAGAGTAAGTTGTGAAGTAACACCACACCATTTAATATTATCTAACGATTTGTTAGATAGTTATAATACGAATTTAAAAATGAACCCACCGCTGCGTTCAAAAGATGATATAAATGCATTATTAGATGGAATTAAAGATGGCACAATAGACTGTATCGCAACTGACCATGCTCCGCACGCATTACACGAGAAAGAAGTAGAATTTGAGAAAGCACCCTGTGGAATTACAGGTCTCGAAACTGCAATCGGCTTGATTTTAAATATATTACATCATTCATTTAATATCGAATTAAACAAAATCGTTGAATTAATGTCAATTAATCCACGTAAATTATTAAAATTAAAGCAAATAGAGATAAAGAACAATGAAAAAGCTAATTTAACTATTTTTGCACCTAACGAAGAATGGATTGTAAATAGCAGTAAATTTATGTCAATTTCAAAAAATATGCCTTACGAGAATATGAAGTTAAAAGGTCGTCCCAAATTTGCCATTAATAATGGAAAGATTTGGTCGTCTACCTTATAAAATTGTAAAATGGAGGTCACTATGTCGAAAAAAAATATTGACCTGGATCCACATCAAGAGAAAATGCTTCGAGATATGATTGTAAAAGAAATGATTAAGAAAATACAATCAAGAGTGGAATCGGAGGATTCTCACGTGCTGAAATCAATAAAAAATCTAATCTATGAGCAAGAAGATAAAAAACAAAAGATTACGAAAACATTGAAAAACATTCTTAAAGAAAAGAAAGAAACGGAAACAGACGAAGAATAAATAATAAAGTGCAATATAATCTATATTATGTAAACTAAATTGAATGTCAAATTAATTATTAGGTTATTAAAAATGAATTTAGTCTTTCCAATCGCATTAATTGTATTAGCAGTATTATCGAGATTTATTTCGATTGCCCCCAATTTTTCTCCAATTATTTCTCTTGCCCTATTCAGTGGTGCATATTTGTCAAACAGAAAGTTTGCTTATCTTGTTCCTATCGCAGCTATGTTGATTAGCGATACTTTTTTAGGCTTTCATTATGATATGTTAGCTGTTTATGGTTCGTTTGCATTAATTATTTATTTGGGTTCTAAAATTAACAAAGTAAATGTAAAGTCTGTATTAATAAATTCAATTGCTGGTGCAGTTTTCTTTTTCTTGGTTACTAATTTTTCAGTATGGATTACATCAGGAATGTATTCCCACGATTTAAAAGGATTAATGACTTGCTATGAAATGGCAATTCCATTTTTCAGAAATACGATTTCATCTTCTATAATATATTCTGCTGTAATGTTTGGAACTTATGAATTGTCGGCAAAATACATACCTTCCCTCTCGACATCAAGATAGTATATAATTTATCGGATAAGGGCTGTATCAAAAATTGATGCAGCCTTTTTTGTTGTTTTGGTATTCAATTGAACATATAATTGAATGACATTATTTTAATCAATTCTTTTTTTAATGAATTTATTTTTATATATTTATAATGCAGCATAAATTAACTTCTCGAAAAAATATATTTAATTTATTGCTGTTTGTTGTTATGAATTATTATTGTTAAATATGAAAAAATTCACATTTTTATTATCCATATTTTTTGTTTGTTATTTCGCCAACTCTCAAGTTAATATTCCTTACTATAATTATGGTAGTAAAGAATTTATTGAAATTGAGAAAATTTATGATATCAGATTGCTACGTCAATCTGAAATAAGATTGATGCAGCTTATTAAGGAATATCCTTTTACAGCTGCTTATGATAAAGCAATACTTTTGCAATCTGATATTGACTTGCATTCTGGAAATCATTCCATTGCAATAGCCCAAATAAACGAATACATCAAAACAAATTCAAATTCACCATTAATTCCACATTCATACTTAAAAATAGGTTTTATCGAATTTGAACGTAAAAGATATTCAGATGCTGTAAAATGTTTCGAATTTGCTAAAAATGCTGCCGACTTGAATTTCAGGTTAAGACGTGATAGTGTCTACAAATATATTGCTCATCAAGCACTATATTGGAATGGTATTGCCTTAGCTAATCAGGGCAAACATTTCGACGCTGCAACAATTTTTGAAGAATTAGTGAAAAATTATGAATACGGCGAATTTACAGACGATGCAATTTATGCAATAGGTTCCATTTATGAAATGAACAATGATTATAAAAAAGCAATAGAAGCTTATAAGTTATTACAGAGCAAATATCCTTATCGAAACACTATTATAGCTTCATACATTAGAGAAGCAAATAATCACCTGATGTTAAGGGACAACCGTTCTGCCCTTTTAGCTATTGAAAGAGCCGAAACAATAAATAGAATAATTATAGCAGCAAAAGATGATGCAAAAAAATTCGAAAAACAAACAAATATAGATGCATATCAAGAGAAAATTATTTATCTCAGAGCAGAAGCTTTCAATTTGTCTAAAAATTACGATGCTGCAATTGCTTCGTATAACCAACTTGTTGAAAGTTATCCAAACTCATATTTAATTTACAATGCGAAATTAGGGGCTGGTTGGGCATCATTAAATCAATACAATTATGATTTTGCTATTAAATATTTCGACGCCATTATTATTAACATTGAAAACAATAACGATATTAATAAATCGCTTGCCCAGTTGTATAGATCTATTTCTTTAAAGGAAAAAGGAGATACTGCGAATGCTCGCAAAGAACTGTATGCCCTATCTCTCAATGCTAATTATAGGTTTTTAGGCAATGTTCTTTTAGAATTAGGACAAATGAATTATGAATCAGGTGATTATGTTCAGGCAAGAAAAGATTTGGAACGTGCAAGTAGAGAAGTTCTTGATGGTAGAACAGCAATTCGTGTTTCATTATTGCTCGGAGCTACTTATCTTGAATTAAAGTTGTATGATAAAGCTTATAACGAATATAAGCAAGCCGAGCAGCTTGCATTAAACAGTGATGAAATATTCGTTCAAAACAAAAAGACGTATATTAATGAAGCAAGATTAAAACAGGGCATTGCTTTGGTTTTATCGCTTAGAAGTTCAGAAGCAATTAAGCCATTATTAAGCTATATCTCTGATAATGAAAAATCTAATAATATTGACGAAGCATATTTTTGGTTAGCCGAAGCCTATTATCGTTCAGATTTACTAAATAACTCTGCACAGATTTATAGAAAAATCATTGACGAGTATCCTCTTTCTCGTAGACGCGAGGAAGCACTTTACGGATTAGGTTGGTCTCATTTCAGGCTTAAAAATTTCGAACAATCTTCCAGAATATTTGACCAATTAGTAAAAGAATTCCCTAAATCAGATTATGCCGTTGAAGTTTTAACTCGACAGGGCGATGGATATTATCTAAACAAAAATTACTCAAAAGCGGCAGAAGCATATCAGAAAGCTTTTAGATTAGCACCCAACTCAGAAGAAGGGCAATATTCCGCATATCAGCTTGCTCACGCATATTACAGAATGCAGAGATTTGAACAAGCCATTACTGCCCTTTTGGAATTTGCTAACCGTTATACAAATTCACCATATTCACCAAATGCTTTGTATCTTATTGGGTGGATTCGTTTTCAACAAAAGCGGTATGCTGAGGCAATTGATAATTTTAATTTTATGATAAAAGCATACCCACAAAGCAACTTAGTTCCGAGAGCATATTATGCAATTGCAGATTGTTACTACAATATGGGTAATTTTGAAGAAGCAATAAAAGGCTATCAATATATTATTCAAACATTCCCAAGTAATGAACTTGCTTCGGAAGCAATGAGAAGTGTGCAATTTGCACTTATGGCAATGGGAAGAGAAGACGAAGCAATAAAAATAGCAGATAAATATATCGAATCGAACCCTGAATCACCTTATATTCAAGAATTTAAGTATAAAAGAGCGGAAATGTTCTATACTGGGCGCAGATTTAATGATGCTGTTTCTGAATTTGAAAATTTCATTAACAAATATCCAGATAATGAAAAGAATGCTGAAGCAATGTTTTTGATGGGAAAAAGTTATATTAGTATGAATGAATTTAAGAAAGCTTCTGAGACTTTTGAAAAACTTGCAAAACAATATCCTAAAAGCGATTATGCCCCACTTGGACTTTTAGAATATGGATTGTTGCAGAAACAAATAAATAATCCGCTTAAAGCTGATACTATATTTTCTCTGCTTGAAACAAGCTACAATACTCACGAAACAGCTGCCCAAGCAGGATTTGAACGTGCTTTGATTAGACTTCTTCTCCTTGATACTTTGGGGGCTGTTAATAAACTTAAATCAGTTGCTGACAACTTTCCTCACACTGAATATGGCGATTTCAGCCGTTATCGTGTTGCAATGTATTATCGAACTAAATTAATGTTTGATTCTGCATTAGTTCATTTTAGAATTTTATCAAAGGAAGAAGGCAATCCTTCCTTTGCGTCTGAGGCTCAATATAGATTAGGTGAAATCTATATGCGAATGAATGATTGCGAAAAAGCTATCGATGAATTTATTATCGTTAAGGAAAACTTTACGGGATACGAAGATTGGTTCTCTCTCTCGCTACTAAATCTTGGCGAATGTTATGAAAGGTTAAATCGTTTGGAACTTGCTCGCGAGATGTATCAAATTCTTGAAAATCTAAGACCTGATGATGATTTCGGTAAAACTGCAAAATCAAGATTGAGAAGAATAAAACAATAATTCACAATTATTTTTTGTTAATATGAAAATGAAAAAAAACATTATATTAATATTTATTTTGATTGGTCTGAACAGTTATGCTATCGCCCAGACCAATCCTCCACAAGAAACACCCAAACCGCTTGAATTGCCTAATTTTATCATTGAAGGTGTCGAGCAAGTAAATGTTAAATCAGGAATCAAGCAATTACCAACTCGAATAAACAAACTAACAAAAGACGAACTGGATTCAATTAATTCTTATGAAAAACATTCCTCTTTGTTGCTTGCACCCGACAGTCTGCCAACAAGAACTATCTCTAAAACATTTCCGATAATAAATGTAAAAAGTAGCATTGGAATGTTTTTTACTCCTGAAATATTGCTGGGAGCTCGCCAAAAAGTTGAAGGATATGATTTATATGGTTATATCCACTATGAAAGCAGCTCTGGCGAATATAAGCGTTCAGAATATAATAAATTTGGCGTGAATCTATATTCTGACTACATTGCTCCTGATAAATTCTGGATTTTCGGTGGGAGCAGAACCCGTTCCTCTGTTTTCTTTAATTCTAAAAATTATAACTTATACGCAAATCAAGCTTCTTTAAACAATGATGCTTTCTATGATAGAAATGCAAGTAATTACGGAATAAAAGTTGAGACAAATGGTGCCTACGAAGGTGTTCTATTCAATACGGGTTTTGGTGTTAATTCTTTGCAATTATCTGCAAATAGCAAATCATCAAGCTATCATCCTTCACGCAAAGCAGTTGACAATGAAATAAAAGGATTTCTCAATATTAAAAACTATTGGAATGACTACTTAGTTAATGGCAAAATTCTTGTTGATTTTCACTCATTAAGAAAAAAATCAATGAATTTTATCGAAGTAGCTGGCGGTTTTTCCTATTTCTCTGATGAATTCAGTTTATCTGGAAATGTTGGATTGCAGAGTGCGACCAATTCAAATGAAACATCACGCGGTGGTTTACTATTAGAAGCACAGGTTGAATATAGAATTAACGAATTATTTACTGTAAAAAGCTCATTCATTAGCGGTTTAGAGAATAAATCTTTTAGTGATAAATTTTATCAAAATCCGTATTTAGATTTTTCTGCTAAATTAGATTATTCATACAATATTGCTTTGATAAATGGTTCGCTCACTTACCATCCAACCGAAAATATATTTGCAACTGCTAATATTAGTTGGAGAATTGCTGATAGATTATGCTTTTTTGATGAAACAAACGATAACACTTTCAATTTAGAGTATGATCAAGGAACAATTCTCGAAATTTCTCCTGAATTGTTATGGTATATTACAAAAAGTGATAAAATTGCTTTGAGCACAATATTATCTCTCAGTAAATTAAATAATTCCGATGGTCCTATCCCCTACCATCCTTTCTTGAAATCTAATATTTCGTATAGAAAAGTCTTCTTTGAAAAATTAGGATTTGATGTTTCTTTAAGTTATGTTAGTGAAAACGATATATCAAATAAAAATGATAAAAAGTTAGAAAGCTATTTAGATTTTTCATTTAATACCGATTATATTATTAATAATAATTTTGTATTTTTTGCTAATTTTAATAACTTGTTAGGTTCAAATATTTACTATTGGAATGGATATAAAGAAAGAGGTTTGTTTGCCAAAATTGGAATAATCTGGCAATACTGATGAAACAAATTTTCCCTGAAATATTGAGACCCGAAGAAAATGCTGGATTTACTCCTGGTGAACCCGATGATGATACTTTTTTGCTCGAAACCCAAAAGAGCTATCCAGGAACAATACCTTCTTTCGATGATGAAAATGATAACGCTAATGCTGCTGAACTGACAGAAATATCAAGTTCGTCTTCACCACAAGAGGAAATACTTGAACCACCTGCTGGGGGTTCTGTATGGGACGTATTTGAGCAAGATCCAATACCTGAACAAACTGCAGCTGAAAATACTCAAAATGAAAACATTGAAGAGACTATTTCGGAAGTATCCCCAGAAAGTCAATATCATTCGCAAGAAACCGAAGAACAGCAAACAGAAAATGAGTATCTATTTGCTGATGAAATTGAAATTGCAGATGAACCATCAGAAGAGGCTGATCAATCTTCTGAACCAATCGTTCAACTTGAAGAAGAAAGCGAAATCCCAGATAATATATCCTCAATTGAACTTGACAGTTCTTTTATAGCAGAATTAGAAAAAGAAATTGAGAAAAATAAAGTAAAAAAAGAAATAGTTGAAAATTTGGAAGAAGAATATCCAGAAGAAACACCTAATAAACCTTTTGAAAGTGAAGATAATCCATCATTATTTTTAATCCTATCAGATATCAACACTGAAACTTCTTCAAATTTGTCAAGTTCTGAAATATCATCACCTGAAGATAAAAGCTATAATGCTGAAATAGAAACTGAACCTCTTGTTGAAGAACTTAATGGAAGTGATAAAAAGAAAAAGAAGGAAAAAAAGAAAAAATCAATAGATGAAGAAAAGCGAATTAAATTTACCTCTCTTTTAAAATATCCCGCTGTTTTCTTGTTGTTTGCTGTTTCTGGAATTGCTCTATATTATATATGGGATAATTTTGGTTACGATAAATTAAGTCTTATTAGTGGAAAATTGTTTGGTGAAAAATCAGATAAAGAATTAGTTAAGCAAGTCAAAGATACAAAAGAAAAAGATGTTGTAAGGACAGGTGAACCTGTTCTGGAAAAAGAGGAAGTCCAACCTGATATTCAAGAACAAGCTACAACTGATATTGTTGCGGAAAAGGTAAAACAAGAGACTAAGACTGAGCAAGTTGTTCAAGAAGAATCAAAATCCATTCAAAAGCCAGAAAAACTGGAAAAACCAAAACCTGATTTTGCAAGAAACGAGCGTAGAGAGGAAATCAAACCGCCACCCAAAAAGGCACCAGACCGTCAAATTCCCAAAAATAATGTAACCAGAGATGGAGACATTTCGTTAAATAATAAAAAAGTGGCTAAGGAGGAAATTTACACTATCCAAATTTATTCAACTCCATCGCTTGAAGATGCACAAAATTGGGTAAGAGAATTAAAAATGAGACATAACATAGATGCATATATTTCGCCACAAGTCATTCGCGATAGACAATGGTATCGCGTACGCTTTGGTTACTTTAGCAGTATGGAGGAAGCTACTGCAACAGCAATGAAATTTGGTTTCACTCAATCTTGGATTGATAGGATTAGATAATATGGGGGGAGAAAACAATTATTTATATAATCCATCTTATAAAGATGAGAATTATTCTTTTCAGTTTAAAATTCCGTGGCATTCAAATACTGCAAAAGGATTGGCTGTAGCTATTCCTACAACCTTTATTCTCTTATTACTACTCAATCTCATTAGGGACCCTCAACCAGAAGCAAGGCAATTAATTCCAAATACTGTCCCAATTGAGCTATTAAGTTTTGGATATGGGGATGGAACTGGTATGAGCAAAGGGAATTTATCCCGAGAAGGTGTTGCGCATAAAGGAAGTTTGCCACAAAGTGAATTGCACGATGCTGAAATTGCCGCAAAAACTCGATTATCCCAAACATCAGCTTCAACTGATATTACTGAATCATCAAATATTGTTGCAAGACGTGAAATCAGCTCAAGCGAGAAGCAAAATCCCTCGGATATTGGCACAAGTTCGAGAAATGTTGGTTCTCCTGATGGTGAAGATTGGGGCACCGGACTTGGCTCGCGTGGCAGCGGACCAGGCAAGGGCGAAGGTTTTGGTGATATAGAATGGGGCGGCGGTGGCAATAGAGTTGTTTTAGTAAAGAAAATTCCTACTTTTCCACCAGGTGTCAACACATCTGCACAAATTAAAATTCGTTTTACGGTTAGACCTGACGGAACTGTCGGTTCGATTGTGCCTCTTCAAAAAGCGGACCCACGACTTGAACGTGCCGCTATTGAAGCGCTTCGCCAGTGGAGATTTAATCCTATTAAAGAAGACATTGAAATGGTTGGGATAATACCATTTACTTTTAGATTAAGATAATTTATTTGATATTTTATAAATTAAATTGCAAGCCGCCTCTTGCCCATCTTCCCGGCTGAGTTACATTAGCGATGTCCTGGTATTTCCTATCGAAAATATTGTCAATATCCAAAAACAAAGTATATCTATTTATTGTGTAAGATATTTTTAAACTTGCGAGAAATACATCATCATATTTAATTTCTTGATTTTTTGTATAACTATAATACATCCCATTCCGTTTTTGATAATTAGCATTTACATTTAATGTAAAACCAAATCCTATGTTGAAAAGTGCATTGGCGGTAAATTTATGTTTTAAATAGTCAAGTGCATATAGTGATTGATAATTCTCTGAACTTTTAGTTGATGTAATGAATGTATATGATAAGCTGATCATTTTGAACCAATGAATATTATCATAAAACGATTCAGGAAATAAATTCGTTGATAATTGAAAACCAATTGTATTTAGTTTTGTAAGATTTCTTGTTTCCCACAAAGTTGAATCAGGATGTTTTATCCAGTCAATTAAGTCTTTCCCAAAATTTCTAAAAATCGAAAAACTTGATCTAGAAAAATCGTTGTTGTATTTTACACCTGTTTCAATGGAAGTTGAATACTCTGGTTTCAAATTTGGGTTACCTTTGTTAGTGGGTCCCTTGTAATATAAATCTGTGAAACTTGGCAACCTTCCTGATTGATTGATACTACCAAACGCACTTGCAATGTCGGATAATTGATAGCATACATCAAGCCCACCATAGATATCAGAATTAAACTGAGAATTCCAATTATACATACTTCCAAGTGAAATAGACATTTTACCATATTTAATAAATTGCTCAAAAAATATACTAATGTTTTGTCTGCTATCTGAATAGTAATAATATTTGTTTTTTTCACCCGCAATTTTTTGGGGACTGTCTAATTTTTTGCCCAGAACATTACTTAATATACTTTCATCTCTAATTTCTAAACCAAACGATGAAATTCCAATTTCAGATGCAATACTTGCTTTAATTTGTCCACCAAATGAAGTATTATTGTGGTAATTATGACCGCTATACCATTCAGGGGCATTTTTCATTGAGCGGAAGAGTTCGAACCTATCGAAAAGAGTTTTGTAATATGTCTGAGCGAATAGTTTAACTTTATTGAAGTTTTTTGAAAACGAAAAATTAACAAAGGAGGAATTAATAGATTCAAACTGGTCTGGAAATTTAGCAGTGTAAAAACTATTTGCTCCAAAATCTCTTTTGCCAGCACCATATTGTAATCCAAAATCTCCATATTTAGAGCTATAAGAGTTTGAACCGAAAAAGTTAATAATATCAGTATCTGTATTTTCGATGTACCCATCAGATTTTTGTCGATAAACTGAATAAAACGAATTAACTTTATCAAAAAGATTAAAATTGCTCGATATGTTTAAATCATAATATCCGTACTGACCTCCCGAAACAGCACAATTGATTTGCTGCTCTTTTGTAGCTTTTTTAGTAATGATATTTACAGCACCCGACAAAGCATTTGTTCCAAGTACTCGACTGCCCGAACCTTCTAATATCTCTATCTTTTCAATATCATAAATTGATATTGGCAAATTACCATTATGGTGCCCAGTTTGTGCAGAATTAAACGGAATACCGTTTATCATTATCAAAGTTTGTTCGAAAGAACCACCACGAACAGAAAAATCAGCCTGTGCAAGTGGTCCTCCTCTTTTCCTGACATCAACATTTGAGATATATTTTAGCAAATCTTCTATGTTTTTTGCACTTGAAGATTGAATTTGTTCAATATCGATTACACTAACAATTCGAGCAGTTTCAGAATATAAAATAGGCTCACTATTTGCCGTTATTACCACAGGATTAGTTTTTGTCTCTTTTATAGTTTCTGCTTCCAAGAAATATGCATTAAGTACGATTAAAAACAAAAATATTTTTTTCATAAATAATTCAAAATTCAATTAAACATCATTTTCAAAATTAATAAAAACATATTGAAAAATAGTAAGTTAAACAGACAATAATAGTGAAAATCAATTCGAAAAAATTAATTAAAAAAAGTTAATTATGTAAACAAATAGAATGTCAATAATAAAAGTATTTTTTATTCTGCTCTATGAAGTAAACAATATGAATAATATTTAGTTTCACCAAAAAATAAAATATTGGTAAATCTAATAATTTCAAGCAAATAATTAAAGATTTTTATTTTTCTTTTGCTTTTTGTTGTCATAATTAATATTTTAATGAAAGTGTATTAAGTGTTTAATCTCAATTTACAAATGAATTATTATTAATAATTTAATTTAATAGTTATGGACAAAATTAACAGACGAAATTTTCTGAAAAAGGCTGCTGCAATTGCTTCGGTTGCAGCAGTTAGCACTCAGGTAGCAGAAGCAACTCCAACAAACATTCTTTCTGATGAGAGAATGGGAGTGCTGGTTGATACAACCGTATGTATCGGGTGCCGCCATTGTGAGTGGGCTTGCAAAGAAGCGCATAATATCCCGGCTGGGCAACTGGATGAATATCACGACCGTAGTGTTTTCAAAAAATTCAGACGCCCAAATGAAAAGGCTCTAACAGTAGTAAATGAATTTGAAAACCCTAAAAAAAATTAGCACCTATTTATGTTAAAGCACAATGCAACCACTGCGACCATCCTGCGTGTGTTTCTGCTTGTATTGTAGGAGCATTTAGCAAATTAGAAAATGGTAGCGTTGTTTGGGATGGTAGTAAATGCATAGGATGCCGCTATTGTATGGTAGCTTGTCCGTTCCAGGTACCAACTTTTGAATATGATAAAGCTATTGAGCCGCGAATAATGAAATGCGATTTCTGTATCGAAAGAACAAAACAATGTATGTTGCCAGCTTGTGTTGAGATTTGTCCAATGGAGGTAATGACATACGGTCCCCGTAACGAGATAATTCAGGTTGCAAAAGAAAGAATAGCTCTATATCCTGGACGATATGAAAACTACATTTATGGAGAAAAGGAAGTTGGCGGAACTTCGTGGGTTTATATTGGCAGCAAAAAAATGTGGGAACTTGGAATGCCTAAACTCAAACTATCACCTGCTCCTGGTGTTTCCGAAAGTATACAGCACGGTATTTTTGCTTATTTTGTTCCGCCGATAGCACTCTATTCGTTGCTTGGCGGAATAATGTGGCTTACAAAAAAACGTTCAGATCTAGAAGAAGAATAGGAGGATAAAATGGAAGGATTGTTACCAAAACCATTAAAGATAAAATTTTTCACTCCAGGTGTGATTATTCTGTGTTTACTTGCACTAAATGGTCTGATATTTCTTGCAATGAGATTTATTTTTGGAATTGGTTCAGTTACAAACCTTAATCAGCAATATCCTTGGGGTATCTAGATTGCTATTGATGTCGCAACGGGAGTTGCATTAGCAGCAGGTGGATTTACAACCGCAGCTTTAAGTCACGTTATGAACCGTGAGTATTATCACGTTGTTGTTCGTCCTGCATTACTAACGGCAATGCTCGGATATACTTTTGTTGCTTTGGGTGTTTTTATTGACATTGGGCGTTGGTATTATATTTGGCACCCATTAATTATGTGGAATCCAAATTCAGCTTTATTTGAGGTTGGTATCTGCGTTATGATATACCTAACTGTGCTATATATTGAGTTCCTACCTATTGTAACGGAACGATTCATTGGAAAAGTAAATCTGCCTGGTTTTTTATCAATTTTTAATAAATTAGTAGATAAATTATTAAGGTTGCTCGATAGAACATTATCAAAAGTAATGTTTATTTTCTTTATAGCAGGTGTTGTTCTTTCTACTTTACATCAATCATCATTAGGGACATTGATGATTATTGCAGGAGACAAAATGCACCCACTGTGGCAAACACCGATACTGCCGCTGTTGTTCCTTTTATCTGCAATTGCTGTTGGATTCCCAATGGTGATTTTTGAATCCTTAATTGCTTCAAGGTCGTTCAAATTAGAACCAGAAATGCCAGTATTAAGAAGACTTGGTTCATTGGTACCACTTTTATTGTTTATTTACTTATCTTTCAAAATTGGAGATATGGTGATTCGGGGAACTTACGTGTATTTGGCAGAGATTAATGTTCACAGTGTAATGTTTATGATTGAGATTATTTTAGGAGTGGTTATCCCGTTGAGAATGTTAATGTCCAGAGCAGTATTAAATTCACCTTTATGGCTGTTTATTGCATCTACTTTGGTTGTTTTCGGAGTATTTATAAACAGATTGAACAATTTCGTTATTGCTTACCATCCACCCTATTCTGAATCTCCGTATATCCCATCTATTGGTGAAATTTCAGTTACTGTTGGATTAGTTGCGCTGTTAGTGCTTTTATATCGAGCTTTTGTTATGATATTTCCAATTATTAGCGTATCCCAAAATGATAGTAGTTCCGAAACACTTGCTAAGCCAATTCATTAAGGAGACAAGAGATGAAAAATAGAACTATAATTTTCGTAGTTATATTTATAGCAGTTAGTGGTTTTATTATTGGGCAAAATCAATTACCAAAAGCTAAAACGGATAATAAATCCAAGGAAATAGTGATTAAACCGAATGATGGTCATCAACGGTTACCTATTGAGTGTAAAAGATGTCATAGCTGCGATTTCCCAACTAAGAAAAATCCTTGTTTGATTGCTTGTCCAAGAAATGAATTGATTACAATTGAACATAAGCCAGAAGAAGGTCCTGAATATGTTATTCTTAATAATAACGGCAAAAGATATGGAAAAGTTGTCTTCTCACATCTAATACACGCCCAAATGGCAGATATTTCGATAGGTTGCGATGGATGCCATCATTATAATATCGCTGGACTTATTGAAAAATGCGAGAATTGTCATCAACAAGAAAGAAAAAGAAAAGATATTTCCCGACCCAATCTAACCGCTTCTTTTCACCGTCAATGCTATAGCTGTCATAGAGATTGGAGCCATTCTAACGATTGTTCCTACTGCCATTTGCCAATTGCCAAAGAAACAAAAGAAAATATTGAGAGAAAAGTTAAAAATCTTATTGGCAAAACTCATCCCGAATTTGCTTCTCAACCCAAGATCATCTATGAAACAAATTTTGAAAACGGACGATTGGTAACTTTCAATCACGATGAACACGTGAAGCTCTTTGGTATTTCTTGCAAAACCTGCCATCAAAATGATAGATGTACAAAATGCCACGATGTTGATAGAACTTACGACAAACCAAGAAAGCACGATTTAAAAGGACAGCCATTTGAAGTAGTTCACCAAAATTGTATTACTTGCCACAAAGACAATTCTTGTAACAAATGCCATTTGAATGAAGTCAAAGACAAATTTGACCACAAGCAAACGGGTTTTGATTTAGGCAAACACCATTCAAAATTAGCCTGTGAAAAGTGCCATAATGTTATGAACCCACCTAATAAACTTAATCCGAATTGTACTTCGTGTCATAAAGATTTTGTGTCAGGAAAATTTAATCACAGAAGAACGGGACTAATTTTAGATGAAATTCATAATGAATTTGATTGCGAAAGTTGTCACCCTTCAAGAAATTTTGCACTGAAAACTGTATGCAACGATTGCCACGATAATTATTCTTATCCTAAACAAAAACCTGGAAGATTAGTTACTAAATAAGGGGAACTATTATGATATATACAATTTCAGTAATAATATTAGTTGTAATTATAGAGGTTCTAATAAGAACGGTTGTTAAAAAAGCATCTGAGAAGAAGCTTAGAGAACATCGTCAGAAAACATTGAAAGAAAGTTTGACGAAAGATTTCTCTAATATTTCAAGTTCGCTCAAAAGAGTTGAGCTTCAAAATCCGTTAGCCCGCATACTTATTGTAGAAAAAGATGAAGAATTACTGGACAAATTGCGAAGTTTGCTTGTTTTAGATGGATATTCAGTTGATTCTGTTACAAGCGGAATGGAAGCACATCAACTTTGTTTGTTAAATCATTACGATTTTGTTTTTACAGGCGAAAAAACAAAAGACATTACGGGCGAAGAACTTACAAATCGAATTAAACAAAAACGACCTGATATTGATGTGATTATCATCACTGAAAGTGTTAGTTCTGCAACTCCTTATGACTTAATAAAAGAAGGGGCAATTGACTTTATTCAAAAACCTTATGTTGATAATCGATTAAATGACTTTGTAAGAAAACATCTTTCGGCAAGACGAGAAAAAATAAAATCAGAACTTGAAAAGTCAATAAAAACTTCTACTCTTACTGAAAATATCCCAGCAGGTTATTTCCTGTTGAAAAATCATATTTGGGGATATATTGAAGAAAATGGCTTTATTCGCTTTGGTTTAGATACTTTTGCAATGAGATTATTAGGAATAATTGATACGATTGACTTCGCTAATTTGAATATTGTCTTGTCGAAAGAAAATCCTCTGTTTGTTGTAAAGAAAAATACCTTTGATATTTATTTCAAGTTGAATTTAGACGAATTAAAGGTTGTTGGTGCAAATGTAAAAATTAGGCAAAACTTTGAAGATTTGTATCAAAAACCCTATAAAAATTGGATTTGTAAAATTGAAACGGATAAGATTAAAGAAATTGTCTCATTAGCAATGTTTGGTAAAGAAGCCGACGAATACATTAAGAGCGAATGCCAAAAACTAAAATCAGAACTTGAAAATCTATCAATCAATTTTGAAAAACCAGTATTAGAACAAGTTGATTCTGACACATTCCAAAAAATTGTGAAAATGTTTTTTGTAAAGTAAAGATAACTTGGGATACTTATTTTCTCACATTCTTAACCTTCGGAAGGTTTGAAACCTTCCGAAGGTTTTTTATCTACTTTCTCCAAAGTATATACCTGAAAATTATATCGTAAATAACTTATCTCACTTTCACCTTACTTGAAAATTGCCTTTATATTTTTTACTCAGCATTTTTCTAACTTTTTCTGCTTCTTCGGCAGTTGCATATCCCCACAATTTAACTTTATAGTAAGGCATATTATTTCTTAAATATCTTTCATAATAAGATTTGAAACCTCTCTCTTTCCAGATATTTACTTTGTTTTGGGCAATTTCTTCCGAAGGATAAATATTATCAATTATTTCATAAGGCAAATCATCAGGTGTAATCCATCGAATTTCAACTCTTCTATTGTATAGTTTTTGCCAATCTTTGGTTGATAAGTAATAAATAGGTTTGCTGCTTCCTTCCGAGACAACACGAAGTTGAGACGGACTAACGCCTAATTCGATTAATTTATCTGCAACAATTTGGGCTCTGTATTGAGCAAGATTTTTCGTGTCTGTCTCTTTCCCTTCAATTTCCGCGTATCCGATTAGTTCAATTGTATATCCTGGATTATTTATTGCAACTTCTGCTAACATATCTAAATTATTACAAAAACTATCTAATAATTCAGTGCTTCTATAATCGAATAATGCTAATATTTGATAATCAGAATACTGTTCTTCAGGTTCAGCAAAAACAGTGAATTCATCTTGACAGTTCAAATTATTGTCACTGGCTTTCAAAATAAACTTAGTATTTCCTGATATTTCATAAGAAAAGTGTGCCGAATAATAGTATGATTGAGACAATAGTATTTCTCGAATAGCCGAAATCACTTCATCTCTATCATCCTTCTCTGTAAAATACAACCTTCCACCTGTATATTGCGATAAATACAAAAACGAATGAGTATTAGCTGCGTCACCAGAAATAATATTATAAATTTTGCATCTTTTTTCTTTTGCTAATGTTGCAACATCTTTTGCATCAACAAACAATGAAGAATTATCACCTGAAAACGCTAAGTTAACAAATAAATATTCCTCGTTATTTGAATTGATAATATTTGCCAAATAATGATAAAATGTATAATATAGATTATTCAGTCCTTTTTCCTTAGATATTTCTTCATCAATACTATCCTCAGGGAAAACAAACTCTTCCGTATTTTGACTATTGTAAACAACCACTTTTATAGAATATTCGGGTAATTGGTTGAATAAATTAGCAATACCTGTAAAGAAATAATCGATATTTTCTGCGGGATAGGAATTATCTATGAAAAAATAAATGTTTGTGTTGTCATTATCGTTATTCCCAACTTCTTCAATACTCTCAATTTCAATTAAGTTGTTTTCGGACGTTATTGAAATATTATTTACATCATAATTAGAAATAAAATTTCCATATTCATCAAGAATAATGAAATTGACTATTATATTACTTTCATCAAGTTGATAAGAAGTTACCTTAATTTGATTTGCATAATTTGAACCAGCATCATCAATACCCGAAAAGTAATTTGAAGGTGAATATGATTTCGATGTTTCAGAAAAATTATCGAATAATCCTGTTTTAATTCTATCTTTTATTATTATGTCCCAAACCAGTGATAATGTATCAAAGTAGTTGATTGCTGTAATATTAAGTTTTGTATTTTCTTTAGCAACAAAGCTGAAACAATCATTAGCAGCAAATTGTTTTTTTTCACCTTGAACAAGCACATAGTCAGCTTTATCAAACTCCCAACAAATATTAACTGTCTCCCCTTTTCTTGCAAGAGATTGCCCATCAAATTGTCTTTCAACTATTTTATGAGAACAGCCATAAAACAGCACCCAGCCAACCAGTAATAAAAAAATAACACTATTCTTTTTCATTTTGAATTCTCCATTTAGGTGGTTGATATTTAGGTTTTTCTACCCATACCAATCCTTCTTCCTCAAAAACACTATATACATCAAGCTGCCTAATTCCTTGTCTCTGATTAATATTCTTACCGTCAATTAATGAATATGTCCAGAAATGCAATGGACAAGTAACTGTAAAATCCTGATTTATTATTCCTTCAAATAGTCTATCTTGATGCCTGTGCGGACAAATATTATTTACACAAAAAAGCTTGCCATTAACTCGAAAAATTGCAATTTGAATATCTAAATCATCATAAAAAATAAACCTATATCCTTTCTTTTCGAGAATTTCCTTACTTTTTGCAACATTTACAAACACTTTCCCATCAACAATTTTTTCAGGATATGTGTCTTGAATTTTGTTCATAAATTGAATAAATAATTGTTATTATAAAATATCGGAAAAATCAATTAAAAATTAACCACAATCGAAAAATTACTTTATAAAAATAGTATATTTTTTGTAAAAATAAAATAAAAAGAGGCTGAATTCGAAAATTCAGCCTCCAAGAAACTACATCAGTTAATTACTGAATTATTTATCTTCATCGACAACAGTGAAATCAGCTTCTTCCACTCCGTCGTCTTTTTTAGTTTCATTTGTTGCAGAGCCGTCGGATGAAGTTTGAGCATTGTTTGGTGTCGCTCCACCCTGATACATAGCAGTTGAAGCAGCACTCCAAGCAGAATTTAGTTCATCCATAGCTTTCTTGATTTCGTTAATATCGTTCGATTTTATTGCATTTGATAATTTTTCTTTTGCGTTTTCAATTTTCATCTTATGGTCTGATGGAATTTTATCTCCAATTTCTTTCAATTGCTTGTCGGTTGAATAAACCAAAGTGTCAGCTTGATTGCGTAAATCAATTTCTTCTTTGCGTTTTCTATCTGCTTCCATATTTCTCTGAGCTTCGGTTTTCATTCTTTCGATTTCTTCTTTAGAAAGACCAGAAGAAGCCTCTATTCTGATATTTTGTTCCTTACCCGTTGCTTTGTCGCGGGCAGAAACTCCCAAAATACCGTTAGCATCAATATCGAAAGTAACTTCAATCTGAGGAATACCACGTGGTGCAGGTGGAATACCATCAAGATGGAAGCGGCCAAGTGAACGATTGTCAGCTGCCATTGGTCTTTCACCCTGAAGCACGTGTATTTCTACTGAAGTTTGATTATCAGTTGCTGTCGAGAATATTTCAGATTTCCTTGTTGGTATTGTCGTATTTGCTGGTATCATAACTGTCATAACTCCACCAAGTGTCTCAATACCTAAGCTCAGCGGTGTTACATCAAGTAGCAATACATCGCTAACATCACCAGCAAGCACTCCACCTTGAATTGCCGCACCAACAGCAACAACCTCATCTGGGTTTACATTTTTAGATGGTTCTTTTCCAAAGAAATTGCGGACAAGCTCCTGAATTTTCGGAATTCGAGTTGAACCACCAACCAGAATCACTTCATCTATTTGATTTGGCGTAAGTTTAGCATCTTTTATTGCTTTTTCAACTGGTCCAAGAGTTCTTTCGAATAAATCAGCACACAAACTTTCAAACTTTGCACGAGTTATTGTAACATTCAGATGCTTTGGTCCATCTTGTGTTGCTGTGATAAACGGTAAATTTACATCAGTTTGTAGCATTTGAGAAAGTTCAATTTTAGCTTTTTCAGCTGCTTCACGCAAACGTTGCAATGCCATCGGGTCTTTTCTTAAGTCAATACCTTCATTTTTTTGGAATTCATCAGCAAGAAAGTCAATTAATCTCTGGTCAAAATTATCTCCACCAAGATGTGTATCACCATTAGTTGATTTTACTTCAAAAACACCATCTCCAATTTCCAAAATCGATATATCGAAAGTACCACCACCAAGGTCATAAACAGCAACAGTTAAGTTTTTACCTTTTTTATCCAATCCATAAGCTAAAGCAGCCGCTGTTGGTTCATTGATAATTCGACGAACCTTAAGTCCAGCAATTTCACCTGCATCTTTTGTAGCTTGACGTTGAGCATCATTGAAGTAAGCAGGAACAGTAATTACCGCTTCCTCAACTTTCTGACCAAGATAGTCTTCTGCTGTTTGCTTCATTTTTTGCAATATCATTGCAGAAATTTCTGGTGCAGAATATTTTCGACCATCAATATCAACTCTGACAGTTTGTCCATCGTCTGACGGAACGACAGTATATGGGACCATCTTTATTTCTTCATCCACTTCGTTTATTCTGCGTCCCATAAAGCGTTTAATAGAATAAACAGTATTTTTTGGATTAGTTATTGCCTGTCTTTTTGCAGCCTGACCAACTAATCTTTCACCCGTTTTTGTGAATGCAACAACTGATGGAGTTGTTCTACTACCCTCTGCATTTGCAATTACAACAGGTGTAGAACCCTCCATTACTGCTACTACTGAGTTAGTTGTTCCTAAATCAATTCCAATAATTTTTCCCATAATTTACCTCCTAATATTATGTATTTTTGTCATACAAGACATTTTGTCGTAATTAATGCGACTATTTGTCGCACAATTTCTTGTTTAAAATTCGTTCTTTATGCTTACAGAAACTGTGCCAAAAATGTATTTACTCAAAAATATAAGAAACTTTTATCGAGAAGTTATTTATATTTAAAGGAATTTTGTGATTTCCGAAAGGAAAGCTTTCATTCGATTTTCTCAATTGCCATAAGGTCATAGAAATTGAATTTTTATAAAGAAACTTAACAATTGGATAATACTCCCTATATTTTTCTCTTATAATTGGGTCAAGCAGCTCTATCCAAAACTGGAACAAATTATCAAATAGCAACATTTTAATAAATTCTCTTGTAGATACTTTGTTGAAAACAATGTTGTGTGAATAGTTCGTTCCAATAATTAATTGATTGTTCGATTTGAAACTAATCCCCGTCGAAAATAAATATCCAAACTTAAATTTTTCGTCATATTTTTTTTGCAACAAGCGTATGTTAGTGTCATTTGATAACACTTCGAAATCTATCCTATTCCAATTTATTGCAGAAATATGCTCCAAAAGAAGAGAAGTGGAAGCAGTGATAACATATCCATAGCCGTTATTCAATCCAAATCCAAAGTTCCATCCATCAACAGTTAATTCACCTTTCTCTATCATTTTGGGTTTGAAATGAGAGGAAATACTCTCCAAATATGCGAATTCAGATGAATGGGAAATAATCCTAAACTCATCAAATTTTTTATTTCTACAAAAACCGTAATCGATTTTACTGATATAGCTATTTGAGAATTTTTCTTGAAGTTTATTTTCAAAATATATGTTAGAAATGCCATAAGAAACACTTATGAAATTGAAGCTTTTAACTGTATCATTAGCATTGATGTAAATGCTTAACAATTCACTAATAGAATAGTTTTTTTCAGCAAATAAAGGGTTAAAATTCGTTAAAAGTGTTATCAAAACTAATATAATATATGTCATTTTCATAATACGTAACTTAAATACTAACTGTTATTAATTCAAAGAAAAAATTGGAAATTGCCCAACAATTGAATATTTTTGCATTTGAATAATATTTAATGAATAATTTTAAGTCTGTTATGAAATTACAGTTAATTGCATATTTCTTTCTTCTCTCAATTATCCTTATCAGTTGTAAAAGTGCAGAAAAATTCGAAAGTCGTGATCCAGAAGCCGTCTTTAATAAAGCAGTTGAGATGTTTAATAGAGAAGAATATTTGGAAGCACGTAATTTTTTTGAAATGATTAAATTGCAGTATTCTGCAACTGAATGGGCTGATGATGCCCAATATTATTTAGGTGAAATTGCGTATAAACGAAAGGAATTCGTTTTAGCTGCCTTCAATTATAATCAGTTAAGACGCAGTTATCCTGGTAGTATCTATGCAAAAACGAGTTTATACAAAACAGCACTTTCCTTCTATGAATTGTCCCCAAAATTTGATCGTGACCAGGAATACACCAAAAAAGCAATTCAAGCATTTCAAGAGTTTCAATACATTTATCCTGACGATTCATTAAGTCCAGAAGCAGGTAAAAAGATAAGCGAACTTAGAAATAAACTTGCATATAGAGATTTTTTCACTGCTGGATTATATCGAAAACTTGACAGTCCGCACTCTGCATTAATTTATTATAATTCTGTAATTAAAGATTATAATGATACTGAATATTACGAGCCCTCTTTTTTAGGTAAAGTTCAAGTGTTAGTGGAAATGGAAAAATTCGATGATGCTAAAAGCACAATTCAGTTGTATAAAAAGAATTTCCCAAGCGGCAAATATTTAAAGGAAATAGCAGAATTAGAAAGAAGCATTTTTATTAAATGATATTTACAATCCCATTGAAATAAATAATTTAAACAATTTACTTAATTGTTTGTCAATACAAATAAATTAGTTATCAATAATATTTAATACTTATGCTTGACACTTTATATAAAATATTAGATATTATCAATTCAGAATATGGAAAAAATAACATAATATTCATTAATGGAACCTTCGGCAGTGGTAAATCTTATCTATTGAATGAACTAAAGAAACTGATAGCTGAAAATCTTGAAAACACAATTATATATGATTATCAACACAGCAGACAAATTGAATATTTGCACGAATTTGTTTACACTCTGGCAATGTCTTGTCTTTCCATTACGAATACCGACCCTAACGAAACCTTTACACTGAGAAATAAGTTTCATAATCTATTAAATCATTATCAAACTAACAATTCGTATATTTTCAAAGCTATCAAACAAGAGTTGAAACTTCTAAATATTCCCGAATTTTTTTGTAAATCAAATAAAGACAATAAGTTTGTCGAAATATTAAGTTCTGAAGAAATTTCTTCTGACGAATATGAATTTTTGTCCAGTTCGTTTGAACTGACTGCTAAATCATTTATTATTGATATTTTAAATCAACATATTGATTTAGATAATTCTCAGAAAAAGGACTTTGTTTTTATAATTGACAATTATGACAGTGCTGCGGGAACAATAAATCATTGGCTATTCAGTTACTTATTGAAAGCAGTTGACAACTGTATATCAGAGCTATCTGCAAATATATCTAATTTTTCGAACCTTAGAGTTCGAGATTATATTAATTTTTCGTTTATAATAGCAAGTAGAGAGCATTATAAATATCAGGATGCTAATAACTTTAATCAATTTCATTTCAAGTTATCCCCACTTACAAAAGAGCAGGTATTAGATTTCTTCTTTCAAAAAAACATAGATATACGTGATAGCATTGATTTTGTATACTCGTATTCAAAAGGTAATCCTTTTGTGTTAAGTTTAATTTCAGAAGCGGTACTTTTAGGTGATGGTGAAGTTTCGGATTACTCTCAAATTGAAAGTATTGTCGTTCAACGTGCTTTTAATTATCTAACAGAAAAGCAGAAAGATTGCTTAATATCAGTTTCTTTTTTCGATAGCTTCGACCTTGAAACACTTGAATTTCTGCCTCTAATAAACAATTTCATTGAAGATGCATTCTGCTTTTTATCAAATACAAATGAATTCTGCGAGAAAACATCAAATAACCGAATAAAAGTTAAAGATGAAATAAGAACCTTCATTGTCAATAACATCAAAAATGAAACTCCCCAAACAGCAAAATCATTAGAAATTATTACTGAACTATATTACAATTATTGCTCATTATTCAAGAACTTTGAACCATCGGAACGCCGATTTTTAAGAATGCTTTCGTATTTCAGGTGCTTTGACAAGTTTTTTGCCATACAGTTTGTGTTTGGTGATGATGCACCAGCTGTTAGAAAAATCATCGATAAATATCCTGTATTTTTTGAGGAAAAAAACGGTCTCTACTTTGTTGATAACAAAAATTCTCAAATTGTTTTATCTCTTGAAAATTTTTGTAATACTGAATTATTCGAAACAACCAACACAAAAATCCGCGAAGCTTGGGACAAATATCATGAACAAATACAAAAAGAATTATTATCTTCATCAAATGAACTGGAAATGCTAACAAATAACATCACTGATTTATATAACAAAGAAACTGAGATTAAGACACAACATACTCAACTCGAAGCAAACTTGTTTGTTATTAATAAAGAAATTAACGAAATTGAGGCTCTGCTTGAAAAATACAAACACGACTCGAATTTAATTTATATCCTTCTACCTATATTTATCATTGTTCTAATATTAATAAACGACATCGTCAAATTCTTGAATATTGATTTTTTCTTTTCTATGTTTATAGTAATTCTTGCTGGGATAGTAGCACTTAATAGAATAATAGTTTATTTTAAAATCAAGAAAGACCAAGGCAGTTTTGAGAAAATTAATAAAATGCTTCAAGATTTGGTTAGTCAAAAATCAAATATTCAGGATAAAATTGACAAATTAGTTGAGAATAAGCAAGAAATAATTAATAATATTAATACTTTCAATTCTCTTATTACAAAATTCAATCAGGATATTAACATATTAAATTTTAAGATAAGTAATAAGTTTTATTATGATTAATTTAATCGCAAAAGAAAATTTGTTGATAGAGAAATTCTCTTGTTACCGATTTATCAATGAAATAACCCAAATTATCAATTCAAACCAGCATTTTCGGATAAGTATAAAAAATCTAATACCGTCTGCTAAAAGTATTTTTTTGGCTACAATTTGCTCAAAATTTAATGCGAAATATGTTGTTCTTTGCGACAATAATTCAGATGTAGATACCTGGTATGATGATTTAATTCAACTAACAGATGAAAAACTTGTTTCCATTATAAAAGAACCTAAACAAAAAACCATAGAAAAAGAGTTAAATATTAATCTTTCTTATATAGTCGAAGGGTTAAGTAAGTTTATTGAAAGTAGAACTGGCATATTAGTTCTCAATAAGTCCATTCTTTCCCAGAAATTGCCAAAAATAAACGAGATAAATGATAAAAGAATTTTACTGAAAAAAGGTATCAAAATAGATTATTTAGAATTTACGCAAAATTTATTACTTAATGGTTTTCAAAAGGAAACATTTGTTTCTCAAGTTGGAGAAATTTCAATTAGAGGAAATATTATTGATATTTTCCCCATAGGCTTTGAAAATCCACTAAGAATTGAAGTCTGGGATGATGAGATTGAAAATATCAGGGAATTCGAGCCGATTTCTCAACGCAGCATAAGAAATTTAGATGAAGTTTCTTTTATCAACAACACCTTTGATGTTTCTAATGACTTTTCAGGTAATATCTTTGAATATTTTGATGATAAATCTATGTTAGTGTTTGATTACGTAGAAACAGATGAAGATTTGATTGAAAAAGTCGTTTCATACAATACAATATTGCTAAATCCATTAGGTAGTCCAGATATAAATATTTCTATAAATCCACAACCGAATTATAATTCTCAAATCACTAAGTTTAAAGATGAGTTGATAAACCTTTCAAATCAAAAATATGATATTATTATTGCCGCAAACGGCGAAATTCATCTAAATAGATTAAAAGAATTGCTCGAATTATCAATAAATAATGATGAGACATTCGAAAATCTGCAAAAAAACATTATTTGGCAAAACTACTCATTATCTTCTGGATTTATTTTTGAAGAAGAGCGATTTGCTTATTTTACTGAACACCAAATATTTAATCGCCAAAGGGTTGCCCCAACCAAAAGAACAAAAAAGCACCAGGGAATTACTCTTAAAGAACTACGACAACTCCAAATTGGTGATTACGTTGTTCACGAAGATAAAGGTATCGGGAAATTTGATGGATTTCAAACGATTGAAATTTGTGGGAACAAACAAGATGCGATAAGAATTATATTTGCTGATGGAGATTTATTATATGTTCATCTAAATTATATTCACAAGATACAAAAATATACTTCAATTGAAGGGGTTATCCCAAAACTTACAAAATTAGGTTCAACTGAATGGACACGCAAAAAAAGCAGAATCAAGTCCAGACTTAAAGATATTGCAAGAGATTTAATAAAACTATATGCGGAACGAAAAAGCAGTGAAGGGTTCTCTTTTCCTGCTGACGATATATGGCAACAAGAATTCGAAGCATCTTTTTATTTCGAAGATACGCCTGACCAGGCTTCTGCAACTGCTGATGTCAAAAAAGATATGGAAAGCAGTTATCCAATGGATAGATTGATATGTGGCGATGTGGGTTTCGGAAAAACGGAAATTGCTATTCGTGCAGCCTTCAAAGCAGCAAATGCAGGCAAGCAAGTTGCAGTGCTTGTTCCAACCACTATTCTTGCAGAACAACATTTTCAAACTTTTTCCGATAGAATGTCCCGATATCCAATAAAAATTGAAGTATTATCTCGATTTAAGAAAAAAAATGAACAGAAGCAAATTATTGACAATCTTGCAAATGGGAAAATAGACATTATTATTGGAACTCATAGACTGCTTAGCAAAGACGTAAAATTCAAAAATTTAGGGCTTTTAATTATTGATGAGGAACATAGATTTGGTGTTGCTGCCAAAGAGAAATTAAGGCAGTTACGGGTAAATGTAGATACTCTTACAATGACTGCAACTCCTATACCACGAACGCTGAATTTTTCTCTGCTTGGTGCAAGAGATTTAAGTATAATTGAAACTCCTCCAAGAAATCGATTGCCAATAGAAACTGAAATCATCGAATTTAACCTTGAATTTATGTCGAAAATCATTTTAGATGAAGTAAATCGAGGCGGTCAGGTCTTTTTTGTTAATGATAAAATTGAAGGTATTGATAAATTGGCTGCTGATATTTCGATGTTACTGCCAAACATCAAATATGGGATTGTTCACGGACAAATGCCAACAAGTGAAGTTGAAACAGTAATGAAAAAGTTTTTGGAGAGAAAATTTGCTGTTTTGTTTGCAACTAAAATCATTGAGGCGGGGATAGATATACCTAATGCAAATACTATGATAATAAACAACGCTCATAATTTTGGATTGGCTGAGCTTTACCAACTACGTGGGCGAGTTGGACGCTCCAATACACAAGCATATTGTTTTCTTGTAGTACCCAATTTTCAAATATTGAAGAAGCACTCAATTCAACGACTTCAAGCTATAGAGGAATTCACTGAATTAGGCAGTGGTTTGCGGCTTGCTATGCGAGACCTTGAAATTCGGGGTGCAGGCAATCTCTTGGGGGCGGAACAAAGTGGTTTTATTGTTGATATTGGGTATGAATTATACCAAAAAATCTTAGATGAAGCCGTCTATGAATTACGCACTGAGGAATATCCTGAACTATTCAAAGATATTCAGGATTTACCAAAGTCGTTGGATAAAGAAATTGCAATTGAAATTGATAAAGATGCTTTCTTCCCCGACAATTACATCGAAAACTCGACTGATAGATTTAATTATTACAAATTGCTTTATAATTGCACTACCAACAAAGAACTCGAAGAATTAACCAAAGAAATAATAGATAAATATGGGAAATTGCCCGATGAAGCGAAAAATTTAATATTCGCTGTTCGATTGAGAATTGCTTCGTTAAATACTGGTTTTAAAAAGATAATCTTAAAAAATAACAAATTAATTGCTGAGTTTTCCGATAATTCTGATGAGTATTATTATAATAACATTTTCCTGCATCTTGTAGAATTTATAAATACATTAAACAATATAAACTTGAAGCAAACTAAAACAAAGTTAATACTTGAAGCAATTTTGAAAAACGAAACAGATGCTATTGAATTATTATGGAAACTCAAAAAATCAATTGAACTATTTTTACAATAATTCTTAATCTAATCGTTTATTTATTAAAAATTATTCATTTCAAATTGAGCAAAATCATAAAAATAATTAGGATATCTCCTCTTATTGCTTTCAGAAAAGTTTTTCAGAAAGCATATAGTTTTCTATATTCTCCAATTGCAACTTATATCAACAAAAGAAAAGCGACTTATTTATCTGCTCCTGAATGGCTTAAAAGTATTAATTTTCATACAATTCCATTGCCCCCGATTGAAAACATCATACACTTTTCCGAACAAATTAAAACTGTTGCAGCGCTTGTATCAGAAAATAAATTTGACTTGCTTGGAAGCGGAATTAAAACTGTTTGTTTAGATAAAGTAAAAAAAACAAACAATATCGAAAATGAAGAAAATAAGCAAGAAATTATTGATTTAATAAATTCGTTTCCGAATAAAAAAAACAGGGATATATCTTTTAATTTGTTAAATCAAATCGATAAAAATCATAAGTTTATTGATTGGCAAGTTGATTTCAAAAGTAATTTTCGTTGGAAAATATCGGTTAGCTCCAACCAAATCAAATACGGCAATGTCAAAGGTGCTGATATAAAAGTACCCTGGGAACTTGGAAGAATGCAGTATCTAATCACTTTATCTTATGCATACTATCTATATATGAATTCGAGAAACATTGAACGAGCACGTCATTATGAAAAGGTTTTCAAAAATATTATTATAGATTTCCGTAATTCAAATCCACCTAAATTTGGTGTTCAATGGATTTCCCCAATGGATGTTGCTATCAGAGCTGTTAATATTTTCGTTGCATATAGTTTTTTCAAGCAAGCGGGTGCAAAGTTTGATGATAATTTTGAGAAAATATTGCTGGATATGTTATTTGAACATATTGAGTTTGTTAAAGAAAATCCCGAGTGGAATTCTGGCTTGCGAGGTAATCATTATCTCGCTTGCATTTCTTCTCTTTTGATTATTTCAACTTACCTACCGAATAGTAAATATACTCAAGATTTATTTGCAAATTCACTAAATAAGCTTATAAATGAACTTTTTTATCAATTCTATGATGATGGCGGTAATTTCGAAGGTTCAATGCCATACCATAGATTTTGTTCAGAAATGGTATTCTATGCTTTCTTCTCTGCATTAAGCATACCAAAATCAAGATTTGAACTCTTCAACAATTTTCGCAATAAGCACATCAAATTATCAGGCGATAGAGTAATTATAGGCGATAAATTACTACTTAAATTATTTCGCATTTTTGAATTTTTACTTTTCAATTCAACAAAAAGTCATTACTTCCCTCAATTTGGAGATAATGATGGTGGTTATTTTATTCATCTTACACCTTTATATATTAAGTTTTTACCTAAGAAAGTTAACACAATTGATTATCTGTTTCACAGTGCGAATAATCCCTGGAACATAATGAGTTTGTTTGCAGGATTTTTTTCTGACGTTATATGTAATAAGATTTTTGAAAGGTATAACGAGTTTTATGTTGGGAAAATATTAAGAAATAAATCTAATATTGAATATAATATCAATACAATTTACGACCTGATTGTTCCGATTAATAAGTATCTTGAAAATAAAAATTCAGATGATATTTATAAGGGTAAATCATTTGATAAATCTGGGATTTGCTCTGTTTGGAACAATAAGTATCATTTAGTTTTTTCAGTTGGTAAGCTTGGACAGAAAGGCAAAGGTGGTCATAATCATAGTGATAGCCTTTCTTTCGAACTTTTCGTCGATAATATGCCTATTATTGTTAATGCAGGGACATACTGTTACACCTCCTTCCCAAAAATTAGAAATCTATATCGCTCTATTTGTGCTCATAATACAATTGTTTACGATGGGTTCGAACAAAACATTTTTTCTGAAAACACAAAAGATGATTTATTCTGGATTGAAAAGCACCTTGCAAAAGGAAAAATACTTAAATTTTCTGATAAATCAATAATTGCTGAGCATTATGCTTTCAATTATCCTTGTAAAAGAATAATAACATTTGAGGAAGATATTATTGAGTTTATTGATCATTGTAAGCAAAAAGGACACAAAAAAATATTGCTACATTTTTTCCCAGGAGTTGAAATTACAAACAAAGATGAATACGTTATTTGTGATTATAGATATATTAGAATAAAAATCTACGGCGAAGCGTTGAAATTTTCGACCAAACATTACCAATATTCTCTCAATTATGGTCTGCTTCAAAATGCCGAGTGCTTGATAATATCCTCTGAGAATGAAAATGTTAATTGGAAAATTAAAATTTATTAGATGTATGCCCATTTTTCTACGTAAGATTGCATATTAAATTTCCTGATTAACCCTTTATCGTTCATAAATCTAATTTTTCCAAAGATTGGTCTTTCATTCCAGGGTCTATCGTGAACGCCCCCAACAGACCAGGCAATTCCAGTGTAACCATTTGGGTCACGCTCATCAATAGAATACTTATCATTAAGATATATGGCTATTTGCTGTGCTTCCTCTGGGCTATTAGTCCATTCAAGAATTTTTTTACACCAATACATTCGCATATAGCCGTGCATTTTCCCTCTGTAAAGCATTTCATTTTGAGCTGCATTCCAAAATATATCGTGAGTTTTGGCTGCTTCGAACTCTTCTATTGAATAATCGTAGTCCCTTTTATCTGCTCGATGTTTGTTTAGCGTATCTTTTGCCCAATCTGGAAAACCATCGAAATTATCATAGTTTGAGTTGAACAAGCAGAAGTTATCAGAAAGCTCACGCCTTACGAAAAGCTCCTCGATAAATTCTTGTGAATATGCCTCTACCCCATCTTTCGACATTATTTCAAGTAGAATTCTCTGTGCAGAAATTTGCCCAAAGTGCAGGAATGGCGATAAATTAGATTGAAAATTATAAGTTGGGTCGTTACGCTTTTCTGAATAGTATTTTAACTTATTTTCAACAAAATCATTTAACAATCTATATGCTTCGTCTGCTCCTGGCTTAAATTGAGCAGGACTAACATAGTCAACATTTTTAAGGTAATCGTTAATATCCTTGAAATAATCAATTTTATCAATTTGTCCATTTAGAGAGTAGTAATCTATTTTGGGGTATTCTTCGAGAAATTCTTTCAGCAACTTGTGTAATTTTGGTCGAATAGTGTAAGCTGCGAATTCTTGCTTATCTGAAACATAAAATGCGGGAACAATATTGTGAGCATCTACTTCAAAAAAAGCACAATCAATAACTTTTGCTATTTCCTGTTTCCAATATTTTTTGATTTTCAATGGGTCGAAATCATTGACAATAGCACCAACTTTGTGAATTTTATAATAATCAATTAATTTTTCTATTGGATTACCAATTAATAGTTCAAATGAAATATTCAGCTCAAATAATTTATCTTGAACTTTTTTAAGTCCCTCCAACATAAATGAAAAACTTCTGAAATTTGCCAGAGGATAGGAAAAATCAAGTGTAAAAATTACTTTAAATTTTCTTCCATTTTCCTTAGCTAAATTATTGGCATAAACCATAGCCCAATTATCCTCTACTCTCTGGTCTCTGCTCATCCAGTAGATTATTTCACCATCAGCTATTGGCTTATTATTTAATTTTCTTACTCTTTTTATGTTCATTTTCTTCCTACAATTATTTCGAACTAAAAGAAGAAATTTATCGAATTTTATTATTATATTTTGATTAGTTATTACTATTTTGTAATTTAGTTGTTCCTAATTGTAGAATTATGTATTATTTATGGCAAAAGTAAATTTAATAGAAGCACCAGCTGAGAGAAATTTAAAAGTTATTGATGTACAAGCTGGAAAGGATATACGCCAACATTTAGCAATTTTGGGTATTCATATTAATGATATTATTGTGAAGCAAAACTGGGCAAAATGGGGTCCAGTTTTAATATTGAACAAATCAAACAGTAATTCAAAAGTCGCTATTGGTAGAGGTTTAGCTAATAAAATTTTTGTAGAGTTTTAGAATGAACAAAGTATATAAAGCAGTTCTTATAGGACAATCTAACTCAGGAAAAAGCACACTTTTTAAAGTTCTTTCCGATATTAAAGTGTTAAGTTCAGGACCGACAGTTGAGGTCAACTCGACAGACGTTAATCTTTATGGCGACACATTGAGATTAATCGATTTGCCTGGCTTATTTTCTTTAAATTATATACATCCCGCAGAAGAAATTACAGTAAAATTTCTGCTTCACCAAAAAATTGACCTGATAATAAATGTAGTTGATGCTTCAATGCTAACAAGGAGCTTAGAACTTACAATTGAACTGCTCGAACTTGGTATTCCAATGATAGTTGCTTTGAATTTGGAAGATGTTGCAAATAATCAGGGGCACATAATTGATGCTGAAAAATTATCTAAATTATTAAAAGTTCCCGTTGTTCCGACACAAGCATTATTTGGCAAAGGTGCAAAGCTATTATTAGATGAAATCAAAAATCTACTATCTAACAACGCAAAACACGAACAAACTTTTTTTAAATTTACCCATCATTTAGAAGAGGAAATAAAAAAAGTTGAAAAAGAAATTAGAAATCATATTAATGGCAATGAAGTATCTTCACGCTTTTACGCTATAAAAACAATTGAAAATCCCAGTATAATATCAAAAACAATTTTCGAACACGTCGAAAACACCCAAAGAGAAGTTCTTGAAAATTTGCAAAAAGAACATAATATGGATGGTTTCGAGTGCATATCATACGAAAGACATCATTTAGCGATGAAAATTTCCGAACAAGTCTGTATAATCAAGCCAACAAGAAAAACACCATTAATTAACCAAATAGATAATTTACTTCTTCACCCGATTTATGGATATTTTTTTCTTACAGCATTTTTCTTTCTCTATTTCTTTTTGATATTCATTGTAGGTGAATTTTTAGCCAGTTTAACCGAAGATCCGCTTAGTTCGCTTGCCAATGAAGTTGACCAGTTAAAAAGTGTCAATCTTTTTTTGTATGTATCTTTGCACGGTGCAGTACAAGGATTTATTGGAATAGTAGGCATCGTCCTTCCGTATTTTATTCCGCTTGTTCTGTTAACAGCGATTTTCGAAGAAACAGGCTATCTTTCACGTGTTGCTTTTTTAATTGATGGTCTTATGCATAAAATTGGTTTGCACGGGAAATCTGTTGTGCCTATTATACTTGGATTTGGCTGCTCTGTTCCTGCTATTTATGCTACACGTATGATAGAAAATCCACGCGATAGGATGATTACTGCTGTGCTTATTCCTTTTGTGCCGTGTTCGGCAAGAATAGCGGTGATTTTTGCATTATCAGCGGCATTTACAGGACCATTCTGGGCAGTTGTTGTTTTTGCCTATGTAATTTTTATATTAGCATTACACGGAAAAGTAATGTCCAAATTCCTGTCAAAACCTACTGGCTTAATCTTGGATATTCCACGACTACAGCGTCCATCACTCAGAGGTTCGATGAAAGCAACATGGCTAAGAACAAAAGATTTTTTGAAAGAAGCATCTATTTTTCTCCTTCTTGGTAGTATTGTTCTGAGCTGGCTCGAATATTTTCACTTTGCAGAATATCTGAATATTCTGTTTGCACCTATACTAACTGCTATTTTAGGGCTTCCCGAACAGCTCGGTTCGACCCTGATTTTTGGATTTCTACGCAAGGAATTAATATTAGTGATGGCTAATCAGGCACTTGGTGTAAATTTTATTAGTGAGTTGCCACTTAATATAATTCAAGTTGTTTCTTTCATCATTTTTGTAACTTTTTATTTTCCTTGCTTGACAACTTTCGTTGTAATTCTAAAAGAATTCGGAACAAAAGTAGTAGTTTTTTCAGCAATTTTAAGTGTGTTGGTTGCAACTATTTCTGCGTATTTGTTCAAAGTTGTTCTTGGTTTTATCTTTATTGGATTATAGGCTAATATTGTTCAATAGTATTTTTTTAAGCAATAATTTTTCATCCTGGAAATAACAAGTATGCTTCATCTTGTTAATATCCTATTTTATTTCAATAACTTATAAAAGCATTAATCCATAACGCATATTATGGCATTTTCATTGCATTAAAGTATGAAAAATGTGATTGAGAATGAAAATTTCAGTATATATATTAACAGCAATATTTTTATTGCTAATTAATTGTAATTTATATGCTCAAAGGCAGGAAGAAATTCCACCCAAGAACACTATTGCTATACCCAAATTGTCAATAAATGTTGATATGGCTGATGGCAGGGATGATTTGGTGCTCACCCTTCAAATCCTTGCTGTAATGACAATATTGACACTTGCTCCGTCAATACTGGTAATGATGACTTCCTTTACTCGGATTATAGTTGTCTTTCATTTCTTACGACAGGCACTTGGCACTCAGACCCAACCACCGAACCAGTTGCTAACAAGTTTAGCACTATTTCTTACTTTTTTTGTTATGCAACCGGTACTGAATGAAGCAAACCAAAAAGGATTGCAACCATATTTGAGAGAAGAGATTAATCAGGAACAAGCAGTGAATAATATGATACAGCCTTTCAGGGAATTTATGCTTAAACACACTCGTGAAGAAGACCTTGGATTATTCATAAAGCTTAGTGGTGGTGATAAACCAAACACAATTGAAGACGTTTCAATTTGGGCAATAATTCCCGCATATTCATTAAGCGAATTGAGAATTGCCTTCCAAATAGGATTTTTGATATTTATTCCATTTTTAGTTCTTGATATGATAATTGCATCTACTTTAATGTCGTTGGGTATGTTTTTGTTACCTCCGCAACTTATTTCATTACCTGTAAAAGTATTAATATTTGTATTAGTTGACGGTTGGTATTTAGTTGTCGATTCATTAATGAAAAGCATTATAAAGTGAGTATTATGACAGACCAGTTTATTATTCATATTGTTCGAGAGGCATTTTATAACGTATTGTTAATAGTTGGTCCATTATTAATTGTGTCTTTGATAGTTGGATTGATAATTTCAATTTTTCAGGCTGCAACATCGATTTCAGAACAAACTTTGACATTTGTCCCGAAAATATTATCCGTTGTAATACTTATTGTGATATTGCTTCCTTTTATGCTATCAACATTAAAAACTTTTGTGTTAGAAGTATATTCTTGGATACCAAGGTTGTAGATAAATGCTTGATGGAACAACTCTATCCATATTGACAGCGAAATTTTTAATTTCTACATTAATCTTCATAAGGATTAGTGGGATTTTCATTACTGCTCAATTTTTTGGTAGCAGTGGTATACCTGTACATTTAAAATTTATTTTAGGCGTTATAATAACAGTTTCTGTTGCAGCACCATTCTGGAACGAACAGCCACAAATTGATTTTCATTTGTGGAATTTAGTTTTGCTTGTATTTAAAGAAATGCTGGTTGGAATGATAATTGGATTTTCTGCCAATATGGTTATGTGGGCTGCACGCTTTGCCGGTGGATTAATTGATTTTGAAATGGGTTTCCAGGCAGCTGCGATTTTCGATCAGGAACAAGGTGCCCCGACATTAGTCGGTGAATTTTACTTTTTAATTGCTATGATGATTTTTTTGATGATTAACGGACATCATTATGTAATTGAAACTCTTTTTTTTAGCATTAAAGCTGTTCCACTTACTACTTTTGCAATATCAGAGGCAACAGTAACAGTGCTAATCAAGTTTGTTTCATCAGTTTTGATGTTAGGATTAAAAATTTCAGCACCAATAATATTATCCTTGTTTTGTACTAATTTAGTGCTTGCACTTTTAGCTCGTATGGCACCTCAGACAAACATATTTATGTTAAGTTTTCAAATTAAAATTGGCGTAGGATTGGTTATGTTATTTCTTACCGTTCCAATGGTAGTTTTGGTAATCAAGTATGCAATGTCAAGTATTCAAAACGAACTGATGAATATGCTATTAACGTTAAACCCTGAAAATGTAGTGAGATAAGCAATGGCAGAAAACAAAGAAGGTCAAGAAAAAACCGAAGAACCTACCAGTAGGCGACTGGAAGAAGCAAAAAACAGAGGTCAGGTAGGTAAAAGCACAGATGTAACTACTGCTGGTATGATAATATTAGGCGGACTTCTTCTTTTTGCTTGGGGAAGCTCTATAATGAATACTTATAGAGGGCTGATGATTAATGTTTTGCATAATGTCGCAAACTACGAAATTACCTATACAAATTTGATAAGCAGTTTCTACAAATTTATTTTGCTGCTCGCTTCTATTCTTTTGCCACTAATGATAACAATCTACGTTGTTGCATTAATTGGAGAAATTTCACAGATTGGTTTTAAAATTGCAACTAAAAAATTCACGGAAGGTTTGAATTTTAAAAAAGTATTTAATCCATTCGAGGGAATTCGCAAAATCCTATTTTCAACTAACTCACTTGTTGAATTAGTCAAAAGCTTTTTAAAGTTATTTTTACTCGGTGGCTTAGCTATATATATCATATTAAACCATACAGAAGAACTTATTACACTCTCTGAAAGACCGTTTTTCGATTTTGGCTCGCTGATGGTAGATATTAGTTTTGAATTGGTGTGGAAAATTGGATTATTATTCCTTTTTATTGCTGCTTTTGATTATATGTATCAAAAGTGGCGATTTAAAAACGAGATGAAAATGACAAAGCAAGAAGTAAAAGACGAAATGCGTCAGAGCGAAGGCGACCAGATGGTAAAAGCAAGAATTCGTTCAATAATGCGAAATCGCTTGCGTAAACTAATGCTAAAAAATGTCCCAAAAGCGGACGTAGTAATAACAAACCCAACGCATTTTGCTGTTGCTTTACGATACAAATCTGGCATAGATAATGCACCGAAGGTTGTCGCAAAAGGTGTAGATTATCTTGCTTTGAAAATCAAAACTATTGCTCTGGAAAATGATGTCCCCGTCGTCGAAGAACCACCGCTTGCAAGACATCTATATTTCACTTGTGAAATTGACCAGGAAATACCTGAACAATTGTTCAAAGCAGTAGCTCAAATATTAGCTTACATATACCATCTAAAACAAAAAACACCATTTTAATATATAGCTCGGGCAATTTTCGCTATGTTTGAAGAGCGTCCCATAGTGTAAAAATGTATGCTCGGGACATTTGCTTTCACTAATTCTTTCGCTTGTGCTATCGCCCATTCAATTCCAACCTGCTCAACTTCTCTATTTGAACTACATTTTTCTACTTCTTTGGATAATTCAATTGGAATATCAACATAAAAGTTTTTAGGAAGTATGTTTAAATGCGCTTTAACAGAAATTGGTTTGATTCCTGGCACAATTGGGACATCTATTCCATTTTTTCGGCACATCTCTAAATAATTAATATAATGTTTGTTATCAAAAAACAGTTGAGTAACAACATAACTTGCTCCACACGCTAACTTGTGTTTAAGTACTTTTATGTCTGTTTCGAAATTTGGCGATTCTGGATGCTTTTCGGGATAACTAGCTACACCTATTGAAAACTGAGTAGGTGTCGGATTTGCAATATCTTCATCTAAATAAATACCTTTGTTCATATTTGTAATTTGTTCTATTAATTCGCTTGCATAAGTGTGTCCACCTTTTGTTGGAATAAAAGTTTTCAAAGTCTTGTCTGGGTCCCCACGAACAACCAACAAATTATGAATTCCTAAAAAATTTAGGTCAATTAGAGCATCTTCTGTTTCTTCTTTTGTAAATCCCGAACAAATCAAATGTGGAACAACTTCAATGTTGTACTTATGTTTAATTGCAGACGAAATCCCAACAGTTCCAGGACGTTTTCTTATGAGGCGTTCTTCGAGCAAACCGTCTTCGCGTTTCTTATAAACTACCTCTTCCCTATGATAAGTAACATTAATATAAGCGGGATTGAATTCGAGAAGCGGTTCAATAGCATCATAAATTTCCTGAATGCTTTTGCCCTTCAAAGGTGGCAGAAGTTCAAAGGAAAAAAGTGTCTTTTTGGTATTTTTTAATAATTCAGAAACTATCATAGGCTTAAATTTAATGTATCTAATAAGTATTTTTTTGCTTTTTCAATTGAAATGCTTTTCTTTTTGGCATATAATTCAATTTGCTCGCTACCAAGCGAAAATACTTTAAAATAATGCGACTTAGGATGTGCAAAAACATAAGCACAAACCGAAGCCGCCGGATACATCATAAAAGTATCAGTAAGATGAACACCTATTTTTTGTGCATCGAGCAATTTGAAAATAGTTTGCTTTTCAGAATGGTCGGGGCAAGCTGGATAACCAGGCGCGGGACGAATTCCCCTATATTTTTCTTTGAATAATTCAGAAATGGTCAAATGTTCATTTGGCGAAAATCCCCAAAAATTTGTTCTGATTTCTTTATGCAAGTATTCAGCGAAAGCTTCGGCAAATCTATCAGCAAGTATTATGACCATCGTATAATTGTAGTCGTCGCCTTGCTTTTTATAGTTATCTGCAAGTTCATCGGAACCAATTCCACCTGTTACAACAAATAAACCGATGTAATCCTCAATTCCTGTCTCTTTTGGAGCAATAAAATCAGCTAAACATAAGTTATATTCGCCTTCTTTTCGCTTGCTGCAATCTCTAAAAAAGCATAATCTTTCAATTTTGTCTCCAATATATATTTCCACGTCTTCATCAACGGAATTGGCTTTGAAAATTCCGAAAGCCGCATTTGCCGTAAGTTTTTTTGCATCGATTATTTCATTTAGTAATATATTTGCATCTTCGAATAAACGTCGTGCCTCCTGTCCTTTCTCAATGTCCTGGAATATTTCAGGATATTTTTTATTAATTCCCCACTGATAGAAAAAAAATGTCCAGTCAATATGCTCTTTTAATACAGATAAGTCCATATTGTATAAACAACTTACACCGATAAAGTTTGGTTGAACAATTTCGGCTTCTTCCGCCTTCCATAAATACTTGTTACTTCTCGCTTCTGATAAAGAAATAGAAATACTCTTGGTATTTTTTTCCTGGTAATATTGATTTCTCAAATTCTCGTATTCACTTTTAATTTTCCGAATGTAATCATCTCTTCTGTTAATATCCAGAAGTTCAGCAACAACTGGAACACTTAAAGAAGCATCTTTAACATAAATTACTGCGCCAGAATATTGAGGGTCAATTTTTATTGCAGTATGAAGCTTTGAAGTAGTTGCTCCCCCAATAAGAAGTGGGATTGTAAAATTATGTTTTTGCATTTCTGTTGCTACATTTACCATTTCATCAAGAGATGGTGTAATTAATCCGCTTAATCCGATAACATCAACGTTATTTTTTTTTGCTTCATACAAAATTTTCTCGACAGGTGTCATTATTCCTAGGTCAATTACTTCATAATTATTGCACGAAAGCACAACACCAACAATATTCTTTCCGATATCGTGGACATCCCCTTTAACCGTTGCTAACAAAATCTTTCCTGCTTTTGTAGCCACCCCATCTTTTTTATTCTGTTCAATGATAATAGGTTCAAGCAAACTAACGGCCTTTTTCATTACTCGTGCTGATTTCATTACTTGTGGTAAAAACATTTTCCCTTGCCCGAATAATTCTCCAACCTTGTCCATCCCTTTCATTAAAGGTCCTTCTATTATCTTCAAAGCAAAGATATATTTTTCAAGTGCTTTGTTTATGTCTTGTTCAATATATTCACTAATTCCATTGACCAAAGCAAATTCAAGGCGTTCATCAACTGAATAATTTCTCCAATCGTTCTTTTTTGATTTACTCAATTCTTTGTGTCCAATCTTTGATGAATATTCAAGTAATCTTTCAGTAGCATCTTCCCGACGGTTTAATATCAGGTCTTCACATAGAGTTCTTAATTCATCATCTATTTCATCATAGATAGGTAATGCACCTGCATTGACAATCCCCATATCCAAACCTGCATTTATTGCGTGGTATAGAAACACAGAGTGCATAGCTTCGCGAATTATGTTGTTACCTCTAAAAGCAAATGATAAATTACTAATTCCACCACTTGTTTTGCAATAAGGCAAATTCTTCTTAATCCATTCAACGGCACGAAGAAATTCAACAGCGTAGTTATTGTGTTCTGCAATTCCAGTTCCAATTGTAAGGATGTTGCAATCGAAAACAATATCTTCGGGTGGGAAATGAATTTTCTCAGTAAGTAATTTATAGGCTCGCTCGCATATTTCAATCTTACGCTCGTAATCAGTTGCCTGACCGTTTTCGTCGAATGCCATAATTATTGTCGCAGCACCATATTTACGAATAAGTTTTGCCTGTTCGAGAAATGCCTCATCACCTTCTTTCAAACTAATTGAATTGACTATTGCTTTACCTTGTATATTTTGCAGTGCTGTTTCAATGACTTCCCATTTAGAGCTATCTATCATAAATGGAACTTTCGCAATATCAGGTTCTGCTGCAATTGTTCTAAGAAAGATTTCCATTTCCACTCTTGCGTCTAATAGAGCGTCGTCAAAATTAATGTCGATTATTTGAGCACCATTTTCTATTTGCTGTCGAGCAATAGAAACTGCTTCTTCATATTTTTTTTCTCTGATTAATTTTGCAAATTTTGCGGAGCCTGCTACATTTGTTCTCTCACCAATGTTAATAAAATTACTATCTTTGTCAATTGTAAGCGGTTCAAGTCCCGATAGCTGAGTTTTTTTTGAAAAACTTATGGGTTTTCGTGGATTTTTACCCAGGGTAGCATTTTTAAACACTTTAATAAAATCAGGTGTTGTTCCGCAGCAACCTCCGACAATATTGACTAAACCTTCATCGATAAATAATCTAATCCATTCCCCCATACTTTCAGGAGTTTCGTCATATTGTCCGAATTGATTGGGCAATCCCGCATTTGGATATGCAGAAAGGTATAAATGTGTTCTATACGACAAGTCGAGTATTAATGGATACATTTCCTTTGCACCCAGTGCACAATTCAACCCAATCGAAAGCAATGGGAAATGGCTAACAGAAATGAGGAAAGCATCCAGAGTTTGCCCTGACAATGTTCTTCCTGATGCATCGGAGATTGTTATGGATAACATAACAGGAAGCACTTGCCCTTTTTCATCGAAGACGCTCTGAATTGCAAATAGAGCAGCTTTGGCGTTAAGAGTATCGAATACTGTTTCGACAAGCAATATATCACATCCACCATCTATTAATCCATTTACCTGTTCTTTGTATGCTTCAACTACCTGAGTAAAATTAACGCTACGAAAAGATGGATTATTAACATCAGGTGAAATCGAAAGAGTTTTATTCGTTGGTCCAATACTACCAGCAACAAATTTAAATTCAGTATCAGAATACTTGTCTGCAACTTTTCGTGCTAATCGAGCAGCATTATAATTAATCTCGTAAACATAATTCTGTAAATCGTAGTCAGCAAGCGATATGCTTGTTGAATTGAAAGTGTTTGTTTCAATTATATCTGCACCGGCAGCAAGATATTGTTGATGAATTTCTTCTATAACATCTGGTTTTGTCAGATTTAAAATATCATTGCATCCTTTAAGCAACTTATTATGAGAAGCAAAACGATTGCCACGAAAATCATTTTCCGAAAGATTATATCGTTGAATCATAGTGCCCATTGCACCATCAAGAACAAGAATGCGATTTTGAAGTAAGTTTTCAATTGACATAAGTTACTCGCAAAAATAAATGGTTATTAATAGTTAGTAACGAATTGAGCATATTATTAATTTTTTATTTATTAGAAAATAGTAATAAATATTTCTGTCAAATTGTTCGAAAAATTATTTTGTTTTTTAAAAAAATATCATTATTTTTGACAATATAATTTAACTAATTAGTTAAATCAAATGGATAAGAACAATAAAAATCATCATTTCAACACTCTATCAGAAACAGAGAATAGAATTCTTGATGCCGCCAAAAAAGTATTCATTCAGAAAGGTTTTTATGGTGCTACAATGCAAGAGATTGCAGATGTAGCAGGCATTAACAAGGCATTGCTACATTATTATTTTAGAAAAAAAGAGATATTATTTAAGACAATTTTTCAACAAGCTTTTTCAGAATTTGTTCCAAATATTCAAGAAGTAATAAGTTCTGATAAGTCTCTCAGACAAAAAATCAAGTTATTTGTTGATAGTTATCTTGATCTGTTAATGAATAATCCATATTTGCCAATTTTTATTTTAAATGAATTAAGTCAAAGACCTGAAAAACTTATTGCAATAATAAAAAGTATGGGCTTAAACCCATCTCTGATAATAAAAAATTTAGGCAAAAGTCTTCAAGAAGCTGGTATCAAATCTTATCCTGTTAAACATCTATTGGCAAATATTTTATCAATGTGCATTTTCCCTGTAGTTGCAAAACCAATTATTTCATCATTTCTTTTCGATGGTAATGAGAAAGCTTATCAATTGTTTATTCAGCAAAGAAAAAAATATGTTTACGATTTTATTATAAAGGCATTAGGAATATGAGAGTTAAGTACATTATAGTTACATTAATTATCAATTTTAATTTAATTGCACAAGAAAGCAATATCTTTTATGAGGATCTAATAGTAGGATTGGAAAATAATTTTAAAATGAAAAATAATCCAGAAAATACAAGAATGATACATTTAATAAGAGAAGATATTAACAGAAATTCTTATTTGCCTCAGTTCAGCATTACATCTCAAGTAACTTATCAAAGCGACGTCACAAAAATATCCATATCACTTCCAGGAATTAATATCCCAACTATGGATAAAACTCAATATAAAATCAATTTGGAAGTCAATCAAATTCTTTACGATGGCTTATGGACGAAAACAATAAATGAAGTAGATAATTGCACCTCTAAAATTGAGGAACTTCAAACTAATCTTCTTCTTGATTCGCAAAAAGAGTTGTTGAATAAATTAATATTCCTCTATTTAATAAATTATAAAACCAAACAACAACTGATTGAACATAAAAAGACATTAGACTTCAAACAAAAAGAAATTAATAATTTAATCTTGGGAGGAATACTAACCCAAAATGATATGAATTACTTAAATATAGAAATAATTAAAATTGAACAACAAATTGAAGCTCTTGATGTTAATTGTAGATATTTGAGTAAAAATATTGAACTGTTAACTAATATTTCTGTGAAAAATGAATTGATTGTTTTCCCTGAAGAGGACATTAGCGATAATGATATTATTAATAGAAAAGAATTGAAGATAATAGATATTAAGAAAAATATTGCCGACTTGAACGCAGAATTGTCAGCAAAACAATATTCACCCAAGTTATTTGCTTTTGGACAATTTGGCTATGGCAAACCTGGCTTAAATATGTTATCTGATAAAAATAATACATATTACCTTTTAGGTGTTAAGATGTCTTGGAACTTATTGGACTGGGGAAAAAAGAAAAAAGAGACAGAAATTACACAAATCAGCCATATGTCTTTTGATAACGAAAAAGCACAGTTTATTCAAAATATTACATTGCAAAAAAATGAATTATTAGCAAATATTATCAAAATTAATAATTATCTTGAAAAAGATTTAGAAATAATCCAGTTAAGAGATAATATTTTGTTATCTACAAATTCAAAACTTACTAATGGCACAGCAAAATTAGTCGATTATTTATGCGATTTGAGTTCAAAAACACAAGCAATTATCGATTATGAAATACATAATATTGAAAAGCAATATTATATCCAGTATTATAAAATATTAATGGGAATTAAGTAAACTATGAAAGGTGTAAAAGTTACTGCTATGTTAATAATTGTCTTAATTGTGTTATCCTGTACTGATAGCAAAAATCTTCCAGATGCATATGGACAATTTGAAGCAACAGAAATCATCCTATCATCAGAAGTACAAGGTAAATTAGTAAAATGGGATGTTGAAGAAGGCAAATTTTACCCTTCGCAACAGCTGTTAGGAATAATCGATACCAATTCTTTATTTCTCAAAAAGCAGCAATTAATAGCACAACAAAAGCAGATTTCTGCGAAATATTTAAACATCTCAACACAAATTGGAATATTACAACAACAAAAAGCCAATTTTGAAAGTGAAAAAGTTAGATTCGAAAAACTTGTATCCCAAAATGCTGCTACTCTTAAACAATTAGATGATATTGTATATAATATCAAAGTAATCGAGAAACAAATTGAAAATGCCAAAACACAGAATAATCTTATTACAAATGAGTTAGAAAGCATCATTTTTCAAATTAAACAGTTAGACGATCAGCTTTCAAAATGTTATATTAGAATGCCAATAGATGGTTCAATTATTGAAAAATATGTAGAACCTTTTGAATTAGCATTACCGAATAAACCTTTACTAAAGATAGCCGACCTTTCTCAAATGTTTCTTAGATGTTATATTGACGAAGAGCAATTATCTCAATTCAAATTAGGACAAAATGTCAAAGTCTTCGTTGATAGAAAGAGGGGACTAAAAGAATACTCAGGAACAGTAACCTGGATATCCTCTCAAGCAGAATTCTCCCCCAAAATTATTCAAAATCGTGATGAAAGAAAAAATCTTGTATATGCTGTAAAAATTTTAGTAAAAAATGATGGAAGCTTAAAAATTGGAATGTTAGGAGATATTATTATAAAATAGATATGGAAGCAATTAGAGTAAACAATATTTCAAAAAAATATGGAGATATTCTTGCATTATCAGATGTGAGTTTTTCTATTTCTCGAAATGAAATATTTGGAATAATTGGTCCTGATGGTGCTGGTAAAACTACCTTAATAAGAATTTTAACTTCTCTAATTCTTCCGGATGAAGGAAATGCATATCTCCTTAGTCTAAATTTAATAAAAGACTATAAACAAATAAGAAAAATCATTGGATATATGCCACAGCGATTCTCGTTATATATGGATTTGTCGGTTGAAGAAAATCTACAATTTTATGCAGAAATTTATAACGCGTCGATAAAAGATAATTATTATTTAATTGAACCAATTTATAAACAAATTGAGCCATTTAAAAAAAGAAAAGCAGGACAACTATCCGGTGGTATGAAACAAAAATTAGCACTTTCTTGTGCATTAATTCACAAACCTAAATTATTATTTTTAGATGAACCAACAACTGGCGTTGATGCAGTTTCTCGTGTCGAATTTTGGGAAATGTTAAAAAATTATCAAAATGAAGGAATCACAATATTAGTATCAACCCCATATATGGATGAAGCTTTGCAGTGCGATCGCCTTGCATTCATTAAAGAGGGTAAATTATTAATTGTGGCTTCTCCGAATGAAATTTTGCGAAATTATCCATTAAATATTTATGAGATAAGACATGAGAACTTATTATTGATAATTAATTATTTAGAAACAGTCATACCTGATGCCAAAATAAATAGATTTGGACAAAGTATACACTGCTCGACCAGGTTTTCATTTGATGATATAAAACAAGTTGTAAAAATCGATAATATTGATATCAAACAAATTGAACCAACTATTGAAGATTGTTTTTTATGGATATCACAAAATTAAAACAAGATCAATTTGCTATTTATGCACGAAATCTTGTTAAGAAATTCGGGCACTTTATTGCTGATGATAACCTAAATTTCGAGGTTCACCAAGGTGAGATATTTGGATTACTGGGAGCTAACGGCGCAGGAAAAACAACTGCCATCAAAATGATGACTGGATTACTAAAACCAACTTCTGGAATATTGAAAGTAAATGGTTACGACATTTACTCTGAATCTGAAAAAATTCGTAAATCAATTGGGTATATGAGCCAGAAATTCTCTCTATATGAAGAATTAACTATTTATGAAAACATTCGTTTTTTTGGTGGAATTTATGGAATGAGTTTAAAAAACATTAAAGCAAGAGCTGAATGGGCTGAAAATAATTTTGCTCTTTATGGGTTTATGGATAAAAGGGTCTCAGATATTCCGCTTGGTTGGAAACAAAAAGTTGCATTTGTTGTTGCAAGTATCCATTCACCAACAATTATTTTTTTAGATGAACCAACAGGTGGAGTTGATCCAAATGTTAGAAGAAATTTTTGGGATTACATCTATAAATCTTCAATTAATGGAACCACTATTATTGTTACTACTCATTATATGGATGAAGCTGAATACTGTCAAAGAATTTGTATTATGGATCAAGGGAAAATTAAAACCATTGGTAAACCGAGTGAATTAAAAAACGATTTTAATGTAAATACAATCAACGAATTATTTCTTAAGATAGTAAGAAATTAATATGAAGCAATTAATAGCATTTATCAGAAAAGAACTTTTACATATTATTAGAGATTGGCGAACATTGATTGTAATATTTGCCATTCCTGCTATCCAATTAATTGTTTTTGGTTATGCAATGTCAAACGATCTTAAATATATTGCTATTGGAGTACTGGATAAGTCCAACGACGGAATAAGTCGAAAGATTGTTTCAAATATAGCTTTTTCTAATTTTTTTAAAATAAGATATGTATTAAAAAGCGAAACTGAAATCGAACATCTATTTCAATCAAATAAAGTTAAGGAGGTATTAATCATTCAACCTGATTTTTCAAAAAAAATCTATAAAGAAGGAAGTGTACCTATTCAAATCATTGTAGATGCCTCAGAACCTAATACATCTAACCTTGCAGTAAACTATACATCTGCATTAATTAGTAGCTTTTTTCTTAAGTTTTCTAAAAACCCCGCTAATCACCAACCTTACTCAATTGAAGTGAAAATGCTTTACAATCCATCTTTAAAATCATCTTGGATGTTTATTCCAGGAATTATTGCACTAATTCTCACACTCATATCCGTAATGCTAACCTCTGTCAGTATAGTCAAAGAAAAAGAATATGGTTCAATGGAATTGCTCCTAGTAACGCCATTAAATTCTTCAATAATAATTATTGGGAAAGTTGTACCTTATTTTATTTTATCAATAATCAATATCAGTTTTATCTTTTTATTAGGACATATATTATTTGATTTACCAGTAGAGGGAAGTTTATTAACTCTGTATGTGCTATCGATATTGTATATTATGTTAGCTTTATCAATTGGAATATTAATTTCTGTTATAGTAGCAAATCAACAGGTCGCGATGTTAATATCACTTGTTGCATTAATGTTGCCCACTATTTTGCTTTCTGGTTTTATATTCCCAATTGAAAATATGCCAAAATGGTTACAATTTTTTTCTTACATTATGCCACCCCGATATTTTATTGAAGGATTAAGAGGAATAATGCTAAAAGGAAATGGCTACAAAGAATTATCGATAAACTATATAATTATTTCGTGTATGATAATATTTTTTATATCATTAAGTATAAAGAAATATAAATCAAGGTTAGAATAATGAAAACATTATTGTTTTTAATTCATAAGGAATTTTTGCAGATTTTTCGTAATAAAATGATGTTGCCAATTATTTTTGGTATCCCAATTATTCAGTTATTAATTCTTGTTAATGCAGCAACTTATGAAATTAAAAATATTAATATTGGAATTATTGATTTGGATCAAAGTTCTTTATCTCGACGATTTATTTCAAAAATTCAAGGTTCACAATATTTTATCGTAACGAGCTTTTATTTTAGCAATAAAGAAGGAATACTTGCTATTGACAATAACAAAATAAAAGCATTATTAGTAATACCTAAAAATTTCGAAAAAGATATAATATTTCGTAATACTCCAATTAAAATTCAACTCCTCAACGATGCTATCAATTCTGTAAATGCATCAATAACATACGCATATTTCCAGCAATTATTCAGTTCATTTCTAAATGAAGAAAAATATGATAAGACATCTATTCAGTCTCTTAAAATTGATATTATTCCCAAATATCGTTACAATTCTGATTTTGATTACAAAAAATATATGGTTCCTGGCGTATTGGTAATGTTGATAACTTTAATTAGTTTTGTTTTAGGTGCATTAAATATTGTGCGAGAAAAAGAAGTTGGAACAATTGAACAAATTAATGTAACACCAATAAAAAAATACGAATTCATTATTGGTAAATTATTCCCTTTTTGGATAATTGCATTATTGGATTTTACAATCGGATTGATATTAGGGAAATTGTTCTACAATATTCCAATTGTAGGTAGTATACCATTATTATATTTGGTAGCAGGAGTATATTTGATCATATTATTATCATTAGGTCTGTTTATTTCAACAATCGTTGATACACAACAACAAGCAACTTTAGTCGCATTTTTCTTTTTAATGATATTCATATTATTAAGTGGTCTTTTCACCAGTTTAGAAAGCATGCCACAATGGATATTGGTGATAAATAAAATTAATCCACTTGCATATTTTATTCAAACCATTAGAATGATATTGTTAAAAGGTAGTAATTTTTGGGATATATTACCGAATTTTACTGCAATTATTATTTTAGCAATCATCTCAATGTCTTTAGCAATATTTAGAGTTAGAAAGACACAGTGAAATACGTTATTTTATTGATTGTTACAATCTTGTTAATTATACATAAATCATTTAATATCTAAAACGATTAAATGTTATTCATAATTATTTGCATTATTTTTTGAATTTTCTGTTCTTCAATGTCATAATTATTATTTTTTGCGAATTTAAGACAATTTTGCCTGTAATACTTATAATTATCAATAATCTTTTCTATTGCATTTAGAATTGAGTTTGGAGTAAAATCATTAACAATCACACCGATGTGGTACTGATTTATTATCTTTTCCAGTGCTGGGAGCGAAGATACAACTTGTGGAAGTCCCGCCATTGCATATTCAAACAATTTGTTTGGTAATGCAAATTTATAGGAAAGGCTAATTGGTTCAATTAAATTCATTCCGATATCAGCCGAGCAAGTCCATTGATGCAAATCTTCATAAGGAATATTGCCAGCAAAAACTACTCTGTCTAAAATACCTTTATTCTGTGCAATAATTTTTGCTTCATTTAGAAATATCCCATTACCTAACACTACAAATGCATATTTCTTACTACTTGCGATAAAATCCAAAACAGGAGAAATCCCACGTCCATAATGAACGGCACCTTGATATAACAAAATGACATAATCCTTCAAAAAAGGATATCTTTCTTTAATTATATTAGTCTCTACATATTCTTTGTACGGCGGTACGTTATAAATTGTAGTAAACATTTTTTGTGTTTTGAAGTACTCTTTTAAATATTCGGCATCTAATTCACCCGAAACAACAAAATGATTTACAATATTCACCCATTTTTTTTCTAAAAATGTTAATATTTTCTGCTTAATTGGAGATTTCGAGAGATTTGCAAGAGCTGAATATATTTCTCGCGAATCATAAATTACATAGTCAGATTTTCGAGCAATTTTATAAACTGCCCCCAGAGAATATAAATCACAAGCCCAGAAAATGTATTTACCAAATTGATTAAATGAGGAAAATATATCTTTGACGTAATTAATAAAAAAATGCCAGTTTAAAAGTAATCTCTTCTTGGGTACAATTACAGGAAAATGCTTTACGCTTTTTGGCAACAAAAGTTCCTGGAATTCTTTATCGGAAGTCAGAGAGAAACAGACAACATTCGAAACAGAAGAAATTGCACGTAGTGCATTCAGGCTACGTCCATCACTGACCAAATTTGAAAATGTAATTAAGCAGACTTTCGGCTGCATTAACTAATCCGAAAATTTATAATGATAAGTGCTTCGTAATATTCCACGTGCGAAAAAACGTTCCTTGAAATCGATTAAACTAATAGAGGGCGTCATCGGGTCCGATGCAGCAGTATCTTGCGATACACCAATATCAACCCACTGATAACCTTCTTCGATTGCCTTTTCAACTGTGTGATGCATAATCAAATATACAGGTTTTAAATGCTCGTATTCGTATAACAACATATTGTAGAAACATAATACAACTTTACTATTACAGAAAAACAGCCAGGAACCTGCAATTGGGGTATCTTCATAATATACCATATTTAAACGGACCTTGTCTGGAAGCAATTCGGCAAGTTTTATCATATCTTCAAGCGTGTGAGTAGGCTTAACGTTAAATTTAGATTTATTTTTCAATAAAATTTGATTAAATGTATCATAATCATTGCTTTCTTTTATCGAAATTTTGTTATCTCGCAATATTTTTCTAATTGTTTTACGTGCAGTTTTATCATAATACAAGAATGTATCTTTGCCGTGTTTCAAATCAATTGCGTGAGAAATATAATGAAGTTCAAAGTCGAATTTTCTGTAAAGCATAGCATATTCGATATGTTGAGAGATGTTTTTTGAATATACTATTGGTGGCGGAATAAGAAAAATCTCTTTAATGCTATTCTTTACACAATAATTCATAAAAGCATCAACTAATTCAAGGCATTCAGAAAAAGGCAAATCCTCCGTAACAAATGAACCGTAACTTGCACCAACAGGCGACCAAAATACTTTCCCCTGCTCTTTTAATCCACCAGGAAGAACAGCCAGTAATTTACCGTTTTTTCTAAACATAAAACTTGTAAAATCGAACTTGCCAGGTGTGTGATATTCCAGAAAAGTTTGCAAATGAAACATAGTTCCATTATTGGATTTTTCTACAAAATCCTCCCATTCCCTTTTCTTGGAGGGTTCATAAATTTCAACTGTAATATTATTACTCATTTATTGTTATTTTCCTACAAATTCCGCAAATTTTTTCCCAAATTCCATTAATTTGGTCATTTCTTCTTGATTCGGAGACCACTGAGTTTTTACACTTTCTTCGAATAATTCAAAACCAGAATTTTGAAGAAATTCGTTTATAATTTTAACATTAGCAGGGCTCCATCCGTAGGAACCAAATGAAGCTGCTTTTTTACCTTCGAGAGATAATCCCTTGATTTCTTCAAGAATTGCAGCTGTTGAATTCAAAATTCCATTGTTGTATGTTGGAGAACCAATCAAGATTGCTTTGGAACGAAATACCTCAGTAATTATATCACTATTATCCGAACGAGCCGAGTTGAATAGCTTTACAACGCAATCTTTATCTACAGACTTTATACCTTCGGCAATGCTTTCAGCCATTTTTCGAGTGCTATCATACATCGTATCGTATACTATTGTAATTTGATTTTCTTTATATCCATTCGACCATTCTAAATATTTATCAATAATTGTTTTGATATCCTTACGCCAGATAATACCGTGTGCAGTAGCGATAGTGTCAATTGGTAGATTTAATGATATCAGTTCTTCAATTTTCTTTATAGTTTTCTTCGAGAAAGGTGCAATAATATTGGCAAAATACTTCAATGCTTCATAATATAATAATTCTTTGTCTTCAACTTTATCATCAAATAACTCATAAGAAGCATAATGTTGTCCAAAAACATCTGATGAAAATAAAATGTTATCTCCTGAAAGAAAACACATCATAGTGTCGGGCCAGTGTAGCATCGGAGCTTCAATAAATGTAATTTCATTTTTACCGAGTGAAAGTTTATCACCAGATTTTACTGTTTGAAAATTCCAATCTTTGTGATAATAACCTTTAATTGACTTTGCACCATTTGCCGAACAAATGATTTTAGCATTTTTGGCTTGTTCGACAAGAAGCGGCAGAGCACCACTATGGTCGGGTTCTGCGTGAGTAACTATAATATAATCGATTTTGTCGAGCTCAACTTGCTGTTTTAAATTTGAAATAAATTCTTCAGCAAAAGGTTTCCAAACAGTGTCAATAATGGCTATTTTTTCATCTCTAATTAGATATGAATTGTATGAACTACCTTTATAAGTAGAAAGCTGCTCACCGTGAAATTTTCTAAGTTCCCAATCAATCTTCCCAATCCAAGTAACATTTTCAGTAATTTTCATAGCATCGATACCAATAATTTAACAAAGCACAAAATTAAATAAAATAATTAAAGTAAAAAAGAAAAGAGGCATTTGAAGATATAATAAATATTAATTCAATGAATAATGATAAGGTATTCAATGTATGATGTTTTGAAACCATACACAACTATTATTAATCTTGTTTTATTGAGTATTTTTATAACAATACTATTTTAATGTACAACCCTCGGAAGGTTTCAAACCTTCCGAGGGTTGTAAACTGACACTTTTGGATAGTTATTAATAAAATAGATAGATTATTAATTTACCTTCGGTGTTCCAGAACCGAAACCTTCAAATAGTTTTCCCATAGGTCCATCTACGTTGATTTCGCCAAAGGTAGCTTCGTATCGACGTATATTATCATTCAAAGCACGAAGCAATAACTTAGCGTGCTGTGGTGTCATAATAATGCGAGACATAACTTTTGCTTTCGGCACCCCTGGGAGCAAACGAGTGAAATCAAATACAAACTCAGCAGGTGAATGAGAAATTATTGCTAAGTTAGAATAAATACCTTCGGCTTCTTTTTCACCAAGTTCTATACTGATTTGTTGTGGCTGATTTTCCTTCTTATCCATAAAAAGCACCTTAATTATTTAATGTTTTCAAATTTTGATTGAACTTCTTTGAGTTTCTTCTCATTTTTCATATCACTGTATATCTTAATCATCTTCAAATAATAGTTGGATTTTTTGCTGTCGTCAATTTTATCTTCAATTGCTTCTAATTTAGAAACAACAGCATCTAACTTATTCTTTTCGTTAGTAACTAAATAAATATTAGCAAGTTCAGCCAGAACATCCATATCATCTCTGAATTGTTCGGTATTTAGTGAACGTTCGAAAAATTCAGCTGAACTTCTAAGATATGGTAAAAATGCTTCAACATTGATTTTGTATTTTGGGTCTTTGTCCAATTTATCTTGCTCTTCGACTTGAATTTTATATGCTTTGTTTTTGTAAGCGGAAGCAATATTTCTCAAAGCAAAATCATAATTTGGATCTATTGAAAGCGATTTTTTGTATTTTTCAATTGCACTATCATAATCTCCGAAATTCATCAAAAGAGAACCATACTGTTCCCAGTAAATTTTATTATCAGGTTCAGCTTTTACTAACTCTTCCATTTCTTTAATTGCAACATCTTTCTTATTAAGTTCAATATAGAGATTAATCAAGGAAGTATTGGCATCTGCATTGTATGGTTCTAAAATTGTGAGTAATTTAACATAATCAAGAGCACCTTCTTTATCCTTTAAATTATGATAATAGTATGATGCAAGAGCACCAATCGGCGAACTATTTAGTGGTGTAAATTGTGTTTGTTCAGCAGGTAACCAATCTCTTGGTGGATTAACACGCCAACCTACAACCTGCCATTGACCATTTGCTTTATCAGAGAAGAAATAAACAGTGCGTCCCTTTACAACATAGGTATCAGTTCTGATTGAATCACCTGACATATTAATTGAAGAAGTAACTTTCGATGGTTTACCAAATTTTTCACTTAATTTTTCAGTTGGGAAATTAATATAAACTCCATTTGCTTTCGCAAAATCTAATTCTGGTTTTATATTTTCAACATATTTTTTGTAAGCTTCCATAGCTTTTTCCTGGTCGCCTTTAAGTTCGTGTAAACTTGCTTCGATGATATAAAAATCAACAATCCTTGGCATATAAAACGCACCAATTTGAGTTAAAGCAACACCTTTGATGTATGCTTGCTCATCTTTTGTTCTGTTAAATTTTGAATAATTGTTCCAAGCTTCGTTGTATGCATTCACCCAAAGAGCATTACGCATTCCAACCTTTCTTTCTTTGATAATACTAATAGTGTCTTTGTCCATCAATTCCTTAAAAACAAGATGAGCATTTTCGATATCACGCAGCTGAATATATGAATCTGCAAGTAAAAGTTTAGCTTCGTAATTATTCGGGTTTTTCTGAATTTCAAGTTTTGCAAATTCAACTGCTTTTTGATAATCTTTGTTTTGATAAGCCACTTTTGCAGTGGTCATCTCTCGTGAAGCACACTGCGAACCCTGCATTAACAAAGCAGACACTAACAAAACCAAAACAATTTTAAAGCACTTTTTCAATTTTTTGTCTCCTATAATTATTTGTAATTTTCAGTTTATAAGAAATATAATTTATTGAAAATAGTTGAATTCTCAAAATTAATATAAGAATTATTGGCAATCATAAATAATCATAGAACATAAAATCGATTTTTTGATTAATTTTGTTTTTTTATAATTTAAAAGTAGTATGATATTAACAAAATTTCAAGAATGGATGAAATATGGCAAGGAATGGATGGAAAGCTTTGCCAATAAGCCCTACGCTTTTCAAGCTTTATTTATAATTTCATTTATAGAAGCTTCTTTCTTTCCTTTGCCACCTGATATATTGTTGCTTGCAATTGCAATTAGTGCACCGAAACAGGGATTTCGAGCGGCGTTTTGGTGTACTATTGGTTCAGTGATTGGTGGAATTGGTGGTTATTACATTGGTTGGGGCTTGATGGAAGTAATAGGCAACAGAATCATAGATTTTTATCACGCACAAGATGCCTGGCTAAAGATTGTTGAAGCATACAATAGTGAAATTGGAATCTGGTTTCTTGCTTTAGCTTCGTTTACTCCAATACCTTACAAGGTTGCTACTATTGCAGCAGGAGCGGTCAATATGGAGTTTTTCTCATTTGTAGGAGTATCTTTAATTGGTAGAGCTGCACGATTTACTTTGGTAGGTGGTTTAATCTATTTTTTAGGACCCAAAATAAAATATTACATCGATAAATACTTCGATAAATTGTCTATCGCATTTGCAATTCTTTTGATTGGTGGGTTTGTTGCAATAAAGTATATATTTTAAAATGAATTACAAAACTAAAACTGTTCAGGTTCATATAATTCGCTTCAATCAAAATGAAGAAAAATATGAACAATTAATTCTAAAACGCAATGAAAATGCAAAGCCATATCCAAATGTTTGGCAAGTAGTTACTGGTCGTATAGAAAAATATGAAACTCCAATCGAAACAGCAATTAGGGAAGTTTTCGAAGAAACAGGTATTGTTCCAGTAAAATTATGGAACTTGCCATATTTAGCTTCGTTTTATAACTATCGTGAAAATGAAATTAACTTCTCCCCTGTTTTTGTCTTTGAGGTTTATGAAGAAGCAAAAGTAAATATTTCAGAAGAACATTCAGATTACAAATGGATTGCATTATGTGATATTTCAAAATATGTAATGTTTCCAAGCCACGTTATTGCTTCTGAATATATAGAGAAATATATTCTTTCTAATGAAAACAATCATTTTTACTTAATTGATGAAAGTATATGGAAAAAATAATTGCTTGCGTAGTAACATACAACAGGCTTGAATTATTGAAACAAGTAATTGATGGACTTAGAAATCAAACTCGCAAAATTGATGAAATAGTAGTAATCAATAATGGCTCCACCGATGGAACAGGCGAATGGCTTCAAGACCAAAATGATATTACTACAATAAATCAGGATAATCTTGGAAGCTCTGGCGGACAATATACTGCTTCAAAATACGCTTATTCAAAAGGGGCTGATTATATTTGGTTAATGGATGATGATGTTGTTGCAAAGCCTAATTGTCTGGAAATTTTGCTTAAATATCAAAATAAATATGATATTTTATGCCCTTTAAGATATAATATTGAAGATGTTTATTTGAATGATGTAAAAAAAATAACCCTCGATAATCCTTTTAAAAGCATTTGGAGAGAAATTATTTCAAAAGACGATTTATCAAATGAAGCAGTACCTGTTGAAGTTTTTACTTTCGAAGGACCTCTAATTCACAAAAGTGTATTCGAAAAAATTGGTCTTCCTGAAAAAGACTTTTTCATTTATGGTGATGATACCGAATTTTCTCTGAGAGCATTGAAAAATAACTTCAAAGCAGCAGTCATAAGAGATGCTGTGTTTATTAGATTAATCACTCCTGTCCCTGATAAAGCAAAGTTTACCTGGAAAACTTACTATATGGTTCGTAATTTATCAGCAATTGATAAGCTCCACGGAAATGGATTAGTCCCATATATCAGACCGATTGGCTATTTTTTGACTTTTTTGAGAACAGTGGAGAACTTTGAACAGCTAAAAACATTGTTCAAAGCATTGCTTGATGGTTATAGATACAAAAGCACTAATTAAGCTTCAACAGGCAATCCATTCTTTTTTAGCCACTGCCTGATTTGCATTGAATTATTAGATGCTGGTGCAAGTTTCAAAAATTGATTAAAATCTCTTGCAGCATCAGAAAATTTATTGTCTGCTCTGAAAGCACTACCTCTATTCAGGTAACCCAGTGGATTATCCGGCTTAATCTCAATTGCTAATGTAAAATCTTCCTGTGCTTTCTTGTAATATCTAAGCTTCATAAAGCAATTACCACGACCAATATAAGCTTGATAAAGCCTCGGGTTGAAGGTTATTGCTTTGCTATAATCTTTAATTGCTTCTTTGTAATTTCCGAGGGCATAATTCGAATTCCCACGTCCTAAATAAGCATTTGCAAATCTGGGTTCAATTTCTGCTGCTTTATCGTAGTCCAAAATTGCATCAAGATATTTTTTAGCATTATAGTAGGCATTTGCTCTATTATAATACAAAACAGATGAGTTAGGATTAAGATTAATTGCACGAGTGTAATCTTTTGCAGCCTCTTCGAAATTTTTCAGAAAGAAATTTGCAATTGCTCTATTGCTAAAAATGTCTGGGACAGGCATTTCTTTTGCAATTAAGTAATCAAAATCTTTGAGTGCTTTATCATACTGTTTCAACTTAATATAAGTCAGTGCTCTATAATTGTATGGCATCGGGTCGTTAGGCTTTAAGGCTATTGCAGTTGAGAAATCTTCAATAGCGTTTCTATACATTCCGAGTGCCCCATAAGCAATACCACGAGAAATAAAGGCGGTATCGTTTGACGGCTCCATCGCAATAACTTTCGAGTAATCATCAATCGCCTCTTTATACTGCTTCAATTCGAAAAAAGTATTTGCTCGATAAAGAACAGCTTCAAAGTAAGTAGGATTTAAATCAATCGCTTTATTGAAATCGTCAAGAGCTTCACGGTATCTTTTTAATTTTAATAAACAAACACCTCTTTTAAAATATGCAAAAGGGAAATCAGAATTCAAAGCAATTGCTGAATTAAAATCTTCAATTGCGGCTTTGTAGGATTTCATTTCTAAGTATATTGAACCGCGCTTGAAATATGCAAAAGAAAGATTTGGATTAAGAATAATTGCATTATTCAAATCGTTTAGTGCTTCTTCCAGTTTATTTGTGCTTATATAAACCTGTGCACGTTTAAAATATCCGTATGCAGCACGTGGATTAATTTCCAAAGCTTTACGATAACATTCCAGTGCTTTTTCTGTTTCACCAGATTTTACAAATTGGTCGCCCCTATCTATCCAAAGTTCTGATTCTTTAAGCGTTTCGTTCATCTAATCTCCAATTATTCATTTAAAAATAAGCAATAAACATACCAATAATATCGATTTAACTTGTAAAATCTTTAATATAAGACGTAGAAATCTGGATAAAATTAGATTATATAAAATAGAGTGAGAACAATTTAGCGATAAGACAATCCCCCCGCTTTAAGAAACTTATCATTAATACACAAAGTTACACAAAAAGAAACTTGTTCCAGCTTTCTTCCGAAATATTAGCAAACTGCTTTAGTAAATGAATATGACTGGGCTTTTTAGGTTTGTTAAGCAGTTTCATCCCAGCTTCTTCAGGTGTTCTATTGCCTTTTTTTGAATTGCAAGCGTGGCAAGCTGTAACAAGGTTTTCCCAAGTGTCTTTACCACCACGAGAACGCGGCAGAACGTGGTCAATTGTAAGGTCCGACTTTGTTCTACCACAATACTGGCACTGATAGTTATCGCGTCGCATAATATTTTTTCGAGAAATCTCGATGTAATTCGAGGGGCGACGAACAAAACTAAACAGCCTGATGACGCTTGGATATGGGAAAACACTCGAAATAGTATGAATATGCATACCATTTCTAACTTCAATAATTTCGGCTTTCATTAACAAGCTCAGGATAATTGCTTTGCGAGGTGAGCAGACACTTACAGGCTCGTAACCTTGATTTAAAACGAGCACCCTACCATTTAGAACGGAATTTTTTGAATTGTAACTTTGTGTTTTTTCAGCTATTTGTAATTGATAACTGAATTTTTTTACTCCTGAAAAATAATTTATTAATATTTTAATTTACAAATAATATTTTTGTAAAAAAAGTGTTTGGCAAAAAATTAATTATTTTAACTATTACTTAACGGTATTAATTATGCTTAAATCGAAAAATCAAGAAAAAACTTTCACTATTGGTATACTTGGTGGCGGACAACTTGCAAAGATGCTTGCACTCGATGCATATCGTCTGGGATTGGAGGTAGCAATCATTGAAAATGGTGCTTATTCACCAGCAGGGGATATGACAAAACTTGAATTCCCAGAAGGATGGAACAGCAAAAGCAATCTTGATGAATTTATTAAAGTTTCTGATATTGTTACATTAGAAAATGAATTTATTGACCCCGAAATCCTTGAATATATTTCAAGTTTTGTTGATGTTTTCCCTTCGGCAAAAACGATGCGATTAGTTCAAGATAAATTTAACCAAAAATCGGTTTTTGCTAATAATAATATTCCAGTCCCTGATTTTACATCAATTGATACAATTAATGAAGCAATAGAATTCGGGGATAAATTTGGTTATCCTTTTCTAATAAAGACAAGAACACTTGGATATGATGGTTATGGCAATTATACAGTAAAAAATAAAGATGATATTCAAAACGCATTTGCGAAATTTAGCTCAGACAGCAAGCAAAGAAAACTTATGGCTGAACGCTTTATTGATTTTAAGCGAGAACTGGCAGTGATGGTGGCACGCAGTCTGTCAGGTGAAATCGCTGTATATCCTGTCGTGGAAACTATTCAAGAAAATCATATTTGCAAAGTAGTTATTTCTCCTGCTGAAATTACTTCTGAACAGCAAAATATTGCCAAAGAAATTGCAATAAAATGTGTCGAAAGTATTGAGGGAGTGGGTGTTTTCGGAATTGAAATGTTCGAAGGACGCCAGGGAGAAATTATTGTCAATGAAATTGCTCCAAGACCGCATAATTCTGGGCATTACACAATTGAAGCGTGTAGAACATCGCAATTCGAAAATGCAATTCGTGCAATAACCGGATTGCCACTTGGTTCAACTGAAATGATTGCCCCTGCTGCTTGTATGGTGAATTTGCTTGGTGAAAGAGATGGAATTGGTATCCCAGCTGATGTAACAAGAACATTGGGTTATCAGAATATTAGATTACATCTATATAATAAGAAAAAGTCACGAAAAGGAAGAAAGATGGGACATATTACAGCAATTGGATATTCAACAAAAGAAGCATATAATATGGCTATTTCAGCTGCTCAATCAATTGTTTGGTAATTTATTAACTATTGATAATCAGTATTTTTATCAATGTTTTTTAGCATTCTTTGAATAATAAATTTGAATGCTATTCCTGCACTTATTACAAAAACACCGCCTATTATCAATAGAATTTCGTTAATTATTATGCCAGCTACGATAAATGCTAATCCCGCAATAACATTAGAAACTACAATAATGATAGATGCGGAACTGATTTTCTTTTGAGAAGAATTAACCATTTCTTCGTCCAATATTTTTTCTATATAATGAAACGTTTTTCAAATGTTCTTCATAAGTTCGTGCAAAATTATGCAACCCAGAACCATCACCTTTTGCGACAAAGTAAATAAAATTATGTTTTTCATAATTCAATACTGCATCGATTGAACTTTTGCTTGGTGAGTTGATTGGACTGGGTGGCAAACCTGCATATCTATAAGTATTATATGGACTATCATAATTTAAATCAGAATAGGTTAAGCGAGAAAATTTATTTAAAGCGTACTGAACGGTTGGGTCTGCTTGTAGAAGCATCCCTTTTTCCAGCCTATTAATATAAACACCTGCAACACGCGGTCTTTCTTCAAGGACAGGTGTTTCTGCTTCGACAATTGATGCAAGTGTTACTACTTGATGCCTGCTCATTTCAAGCGGTGTTGTCTTTCCGAAATAACTTGTTTCCCATACTTTCTCAAATTGTTTAAAAAGAAAATCAATAATTTCTTCTTCACTTTTGCCATAATCAATAAAATATGTATTGGGGAACAAATATCCTTCAATTGTCGATGCTGGTATATTATATTTTTGAGTTATTTGTGGAGAATTTGCCAATTGCACAAACTTAACGCTATCAATATCAAGTGTTTTTTTGAAAATTGATGCATATTGTGCGATAGTCATACCTTCGGGCATTGTAATTTTCTTTTTGTAGACAAATTCCCCTGAATATAGTCCAAGAAAGACCTTATAATTACTTGTATTCGGTGGAATAATAATAGTACCTTGATTAATAGTTTTATTTTTGGGAATAATCATACGAGAAATTATTAAGTATAGTTCCTTTGGATTTAAATATCCGTGATTATTCAGTTCGTCGAATATTTTAGAAACGGAATAACCTTTGTTGATTGTAATCACTACATTCTTATTAATATTCGGAGAATAAAAAAGCGAGTAAATAGAATATATCGCAGTAATTAAGAAAAAAGCAGAAATTATCAGAATTATTCTTTTCATAAATTATTTAATTCCGTATTCGATAAGTTTTCTATAAAGTGTTCTTTCACTAATTCCCAAAGCACGGGCAGCCATCCTACGATTATTTGAAAATTTACTTAAAGCAGCAATTATCATTTCTTTTTCAACTAATTCGAGTGGTTTAATAGGAATTTCAGTTTGTGGATTTTCATTCTGACCATTAATGCTTTGCTTTAACGAATGAATATCTTCAAATAATAAATCAAAATTACTTGCAATTCTACCTAAAAAATGCTTAATATCAGCAATATCACTTTTTATTTCTAAAATCGATTTTAAAAGAATACTTGTTTCATTATCTGGCAATTCTTTGGAGACAGCAACAATTGAATTTGTTTTAGGTATTTCGCTGCGTTTATGCTCTGGAAGAGCAGGAGGAATATATTTTAGTAAAATTTCCCGCGAAATAAAGGCACCTTTTTCTAATGTTACAATGGTTTCAATTAAATTTTTAAGTTGTCTTATATTTCCAGGCCAAGGAAGTGATTTTAAAATAGTAATTGCTTCATAGGAAATTCCTTCAAATTTAAACTTGTATTTTTCCGCGACACGTTCAGCAAAATATTCAACAAGCAAAGGAATATCTTGAACGTGTTCCCTTAATGGAGGAAGTTCAATCTGGACAGCATTCAATCTGAAAAATAAGTCCTGGCGGAAATTCCCCTTGGCTACTTCATCTTCAAGATTGCGGTTAGTTGCTGCAATAACACGAACATCAACTTTTCTAATTTCCGGCGAACCAAGCCGAGAAAACTGCCCAGTTTCAAGGACACGCAATAACTTAACTTGCGTTCCAATAGGCATCTCCCCTATTTCATCAAGAAAAATTGTGCCCTTATCTGCTGTTTCAAAAAAACCTTTACGAGTTTCTACTGCACCGGTATAGGCACCTTTCTCACTTCCAAATAGTTCAGATTCAAGCAAGGTTTCAGGTATTGCCCCACAATTGACACTTATAAAAGGGAATTTTCTTCGATTACTTAATGAATGAATAGCATTTGCAAAAACTTCCTTCCCCGTTCCCGTCTCACCAGTAATTAGAACAGTTAAATCCGTTGGAGCAACCATTTCCAAAGTTTCAATGGCTTTTTGAATTTCAGGCGAATCACCAATAATTCCGTATCTTAATTGCAGTAGGTATCTGAAATCACGTTTAATATCACTATCTTGCATTGATTAGCTCCTAACCTTTGCACTCCATTCTTCCCAACCACCTTCGTATAAAAACACTCTTTTAAAACCAAAAACATACATTAATTTTTCTGCTAAATGATGGCTCATATCACAAGAACCACCGTCGCAATAAATGATAATAGTTTTATCTTTCGGCAAAGACAATATTTTAGGAATCATAGTTGCTTCTTCCTCATAAGCAAAAATGTTTATAGAATTTGGTATATGTGCAGTTTCGTATGCTTCAGGCTGGCGTGCATCAATAATAATAAATTTATCTGATTCAACAATTCTTTTCATTTGCTCAAAAGTAACAATTTTAAAATCACCTTTGCTTTTTGCTTCAATTTCGTCGTTTGATTGCGTATTTTTATTCACGATAACACTATCCTTAACAACGCTTTTAACAGTATCAATCATTGAAACAGGTAGATTAATTAATGTATCAGTATGTTCTTGGTCAGCTAACTCCAATTCACCGAACAAAAGGGAATCCGCTACAATTTCACTTTTTTTAGGTAGCAGTCCAAGACCATTAGGATTTAATACATTATAAATAACAGCAATTACAATTGAAAACGATATAATAATCAATACTTCATTAAAGATTTTATTATTTATCATTAAAAACCTCTTTTCTTCCTCAATAAATTGTAAGCTTCATTAATTTCTTTAGTTTTTTGTTCAGCCAAAGTTCTGATTTCCTTTCCCATATTCTGGACTTTGTCGGGATGATACTCTTTAATTTTTGATATATAAGCACTTTTTATTTCATCGTTCGAAGCATCAGGCGAAATATCTAATATAACAAAGGCTTTTTTTTCATCTAAATCAAAAGTTTGGTTAATATCCCTATAATCATTTCGATTGTTGGATAAATTATCGAACTCTTTCTTTAAATCTCTGTCGAAATCAACGTCTAAAAAATCATCACTATTAGTTGAATTCAATTCTGCTTTCAATATATTTTTGATTCTATCAAAAATTTGTTTCATTTAATCATCCAAAGTATTTAGAAATATTATCAATAACATCATAGATTGTTTCGGCATAATCAATCAAATAAGAACGTTCAAGAAGTGCTTCTGAGTAAAAAGACATAGTTTGAATAACTTCATTCCATTGGTCGCCACAACAAACAATCGGCTTATTTACTTTCATAACACCTTTTTCTTTCAACGCCCAAACGGCAGCAAATTCAAGAAGTGTGCCCGTCTCACCTGGCATAATAATATAAGCATCACCTATTTCAATAAGTTTATTTAGTCTGCTGATATAATCAGCTATTTTAATTTCTTCATTTATATATTCATTTGGTTGTCTATTTTGAAAAAAGTCGGTTGTTACTCCAATACGTCTAATATTGAAATCTTTTGCTCCACGGAGAACTGCTTCCATAATTCCCGAAAATCCTCCGGTCGCGATATGGAAATTCTTTTCTGCAAGTAATTTGCCTAATTCCATGCCACTACGGTACTCGGGCGAATTATCATTATATGTTCCTCCACCAAAAACTGTTATAACTGGCATATTTATACCTCAAAAAAATCTACTTTTCAGACGTAAAAGTATGTTGTTTATTAACAAAGATAAATAACATAGTTGAAAAATTATACTATTTTTTTTATATATTTGTAAATATTAACAAAATAGGAAATATAAAAATGGCTAAGATAATTGAAGGTTTTTTCAGTGCTAAAGGTAAAAAGTTTGCTATTGTTGTTTCTCGCTGGAACCAGTTTATTGTTTCCAAGATGCTTGATGGTGCATTAGATGCACTCAAAAGAAATGAAGTTGCAGAAGAAGACATAACAATTGCTTACGTGCCTGGTGCGTTTGAAATACCACTTGCTGTCAAGAAATTTGCTGCAACTAAAAAGTATGATGCAGTCATTGCAATTGGTGCTGTCATTCGTGGTGCAACACCTCATTTTGAATACATAGCCTCTGAAGTTACAAAAGGAATTGCTCTTAGTTCATTAGAAACTGGTATTCCTTGCATTTATGGGGTACTTACTACTGATTCGATTGAACAAGCTATTGAACGTGCGGGTTCTAAATCAGGCAACAAAGGCTTCGATGCAGCAATGAGCGCTATTGAAATGGTTTCACTTTTTGATAACCCTGAATTCAAATAAAATGTCGAAAAAATATCTTTTATTAGTCTTATTCTTTCTTTGCAAATCAAGCATATATTCACAAAATCTACGTTTGTTTGATTGGCAACTATATACTTCGTATAAAAATATCATTGCTTCAACAGTTGATGATTCTGGTAATCTCTGGTGCGGAACGAATGGAGGAATTTTTGTCTATTCACCATCTAACAATAGTTTCAAAACTTTCAATTCGATGAATGGAATACTGAGCAACAATGTTACTGCTATATATTTTGATACTACCTCAAAATTAATCTTTGCGGGATTCTCCGATGGTATGATTGAAATTTTCACGAAAGATTTCAAAATTCAGCACGTTACTAGTATTTCTACAAGTAATTTCCCAAACTTGAAAATAAACAAAATTATCTCTTATGATGGTTTTTTGTATATTGCAACGGGCTTCGGTATCGCTGTTTATGATATAAATAAAGGTATTTTTTCAACAAGTGTTGTAAAAATTGCTGATTGGGATAGAACTGAAAATATCAATTATATTCACATATTCGATAACAAAATTTGGGCAGCCTCCAAAAGCGGAATTGCTTTTTGCGAATTAAGTAAATTCATTGAAATTCCGAGTAATTGGGAAATCCTTGAATTTCCTTCGAATAATAAAAGCATCTGTGGAATTACAGATTTTCAAAATCAACTGCTTTTTTGTAATAATCAAGAAGTTTTTGCCACTAAAAACAATTCTGCAACAAGCATTTTACAAGTCAATCAAGATATTATTGCTCTTATTTCAAATGATTTCTCGTTTTGGGTAATCACTCAAAATGGTATTATGGATAAACAGGGTAACTACATTTACACAAACGAATGTAACGGCGGTTTTGTTAACAATAATCTAATGCTTGCAAATACAGGTAAAGGTATAGTAATCATAAAAGACGGTAATACGGGTGAAGCAATTTCCCCAAATTCGCCTTCGAATAATGTATTTTCGAGCCTTGCTATTGACGATAATGGAGTGTTGTGGTCTGCAAGTGCCCACCTGCAAGCACTTTTCTTTAAAGGTGGGTTAACTAAATTTGAAAATGGGGTTTGGGAAAATTATACTTCTAAGGAATATCCTGTATTTATTACCGATAATTTTTATAATGTGGCAATTATTAACGGCATGCTATACAGCAGCAGTGTTGGTGGAGGTGTTGCTTATTGCAATCCTTACAAGAGACCTTTGCAGTTTTCATTTCTTTCAGAAAGAAACGAAAAATTTGTCGGGACAAGAACAGAAACTGATACTTTTTTATTTGTAGGCGACTTCAAAGCTGATGCCAGAGGAAATGTTTGGTTCACAAACTGGGGACAACAGAGTGCAGGACCGATTCTTCTGGCAAGAACGAAGGACGGAAAATCTTATCCTTTCTCAAATTGTTATAAATCTGATGAACGGCGTATCCTGAAACTTGAAATTGATAATTTTGGAACTAAATGGGTTGGTTCATATCCAGGTGAAGGGATAGGCATCTTTTATTTTAATGAAAAGAATACTTTTGAAAATATTTCCGACGATGTTTGCGGATTAATTTCTACTTCTACGTATTCTTCACTGCCTGATAACTCGCCAACAGTGATTAAGAAGGACCCAAATGGTTGCTTGTGGCTGGGTTTTAGACAAGGTTTGAGTATTATTTTCAATCCTTCTGCGGTTCTATCAAACAATCAGCTTATTGTGAGACAGATTAATCATCTAAACAATCAGTATATTAATGATATTTTGATAGACCCGACTGGAAACGCCTGGATTGCAACACAAAGCGGTATTTTCGTGGTTTCATATAATACTTTTGAATTAATCCAAATCATTAATAATAACAATTCACCTTTGAAAACAAACAGTATTTACTCTATTTGTGGAAATTTTGATAACGGCACAATATATATTGGCACAGATAATGGTCTCTATTCTGTTAGGACAAATATTATCGCACCAAAAGAAAAATTTGATATTATTTGTTTTCCTCAGCCATTCAAATTGAATAAAGATGAATTTCTATCTATCGATGGGCTCGCACCTTATACAGAGTTAAAAATCATTACAGTAAATGGTGAATTTGTGCGTTCCTTAAATACAAGTAGTAGAAAAACATACTGGGATGGACGAGATTCAAATAATAAAAAAGTATCAAGTGGCGTCTATTTTGTTGTTGGTACATCCGAAACAACCAATTCAACGGGTGTTCAGAAAATCGTGGTTATTAATGAATAAAATATCGGAGGCTCTATGGCAAATTTATGGTACAAATGTAAAGGTGAAGTATGGTGCGAGCTTTTTAAGCTGGATATGGAACATCCTGTGCTTAAAACTGCCGAAGGTGTTTACATTATTTGGACAGGCGTTAACGATAGAAAAGTTTTGAAAGTAGGTTCGGGACTTATTCGTTCGCAATTGATGACCGCACGACAGGATGTAACAATTAATGCTTTTGCTACTCGCGGTGTGTTTGTTACCTGGAGTGAAGTGGGAAAAGTCAAAAGAGATGGCGTTGAAGCGTATTTAATTAATACTCTATCACCATTGTTTGTTCCGTACAAGCCGAAAGCAATACCAATTAAAATAAAACTTCCCTGGGAAGAATAATTGCTTACTCATTTTTCATTCTACAAACCGAAATTACTAAATCTTCGGATGCAATATGGTATTGTTTACAGTTAAAAACTTGACTAAAAAGTTCGATAAAATCACGATTTTTGAGAATATTTCTTTTGGAATGAACTTATACGATAGAATTGGTTTGATTGGAAGAAATGGGATTGGAAAATCTACTTTGCTGAATATCATCGCAGGAAAAGAGTACGCTGATGATGGAGAAGTGGTTTTTAATAAAAGCATCACTTATGGCTTTCTCGAACAAAATCCATTGTTTAATTCCAATCTTTCAGTAATTGAGGAAGTATTGGACGGAAGAAGAAATGATTTTGAATTGTTAGAAAAATATAACTTGCTTTGTAGCAAAACACTTCTCACAAACTCAAATGAAAATTCAGAATTACATCAAATTACACAAAAAATTGATGAGCTTGGAATATGGAATTTGGAAAATGAAGCAAAATCTATAATTTCTGCACTTGGCATTTCAGATTATTACAAACCCTGTTCGGAGCTTTCGGGCGGGCAGCGTAAACGTGTAGCCCTTGCCAAATTGCTTTTTTCGAATGCTGATTTACTAATTATGGATGAACCAACAAATCATCTGGATACGGAAAGCATTCAATGGCTTCAAGATTTTATTATGAAAAAGTCAAAATCACTATTATTTATTACTCACGATAGATACTTTTTAGATGCTGTTGCAACTAAAATATTAGAATTAGATGAACAAAAAATTTTTTGGTACGAAGGTGATTACGAAGATTATCTTGAAAAGAAAACAAATTATATTGAGACAGTAAATGCTACCGCTGAACATACAAAAAGCAAACTCATTAAGGAACTCGAATGGTTGAAGAAAAGTGCTCCTGCTCGTAGAAAAAAACAAAAAAGCCGAATTGATTGGATTAGCCAGATTTCTTCTGAAATAAAAAAAATTGAAAAGAAAAAAATAAAGATAGAATTAGGAAAAACCTTTTTAGGAAATAGAATCATCGAAGCTCATTATATCTCAAAATCGATAAATGATAAACTTCTTTTCAAAGATTTCTCATATATTGCAAAGCCGGGCGACAGAATTGGATTGATTGGTCCGAACGGTTGCGGTAAATCTACTTTGCTGAACATATTAGCAGGAATTACCAAACCAGATAGCGGCACCATAAAAATTGGCGATACTATAAAAATTGGCTATTACAAGCAAGAACTAAGTGAACTTGATGAAAATAAAACAGTATTAGCGACTTTGAGAGAAATTGCTGAATACATAGATTGCGGAGTTGGAAGGGACCGCTACTTGACAGCTCGTGATTTGCTCAACAAATTTCTATTCCCACCCGAGCAGCATAATGCTTATGTCTCTACTTTATCGGGTGGCGAACGTCGAAGACTGGCACTGTTGAAGGTGCTTATGCAAAATCCTAATGTAATTTTGTTAGATGAACCAACGAATGATTTAGATATCCAGACTTTAAATTCATTAGAAGAATACCTTGAAGATTTCTATGGTGTTTTGTTAATTGTATCTCACGATAGAGCTTTTTTAGATAAGACTGTCCAATTCATTTTTGCATTCGAGAATAATGGTAAAATAAAGGAATATCCTGGAAATTATTCGTATTATTTAGAACATCGCGAAATTCCAATAACAGAGAAATCTACGAAAGAAAATATTATTCAAAAAACTAAATCAGAGCCAAGAATTAAAAAAGTCTCCTACAAAGAACAAAAAGAATACGAGAATTTATTCTTTGAAATAGAAGATCTTGAAAAGAGTAAATCTTTGATTGAACAAAAAATCACAACTTTGGGCAACCATAATTTTCAGGAAATAAATAAGTTATATTCTGAATTAAATAACATAATACTACAAATCAACCAAAAGACAGAACGCTGGCTGGAACTTGATGAATTAATCAATTCAGTGAAGAAATGATTACTACTCTTGCTTTTGCATTAATTGTTCAATGTGTTTCTGTATAGTTTCTTCCATTTTTTCCTGTACTTCCTGGTGTTCTTCCCCTTTAATCACCAAGCCAAGTTGAGGACAATAAGAAGAATAGTCGTTTTCTCCACGACGTCTAATTAGTATTTCGTAGTCTTTTCGATTTATGCTATTTGATTTTTCCATAGTTATCAATAATAAATTATATGAACAAAATAATTAGCAAAATTATGATTTTTTTATTTATTTTGTTAGAAAAATTAGTGCGGGATAAATATGAAAAAAATTGTTATTATTTCTCTGATTTTCATTCTTTCAATAACTTACATTCATGCAGAGCAAACAAAAGTAATAAGCATTGGACCATTTCTTGGGTATAAAGCAGGTGTCAGTGCTGTTAATACTCCATTAGGTAGAAAAAATGGATTAAGCTTCAACAATATTCCTGATTTTGGTGTATGTGCTTACTTTCCGCTTTCAAAGCAAGAAAACATAGGATTAAAGTTCGATGCTTCATATTCAACTTACTCTTATATGATGATTTCAGCACATAATGATAAAAAAGAGTATAAATTATCACATAATTACTTATCATTTTCTCCAAGCTTTTACTTTAATAACTTTTCTATTGGTTTTTCATATCTTATTCCATCAAATTCTAAAATTGAAGGCTCAGAAATAAAAACAAAAATTCAAAATAATGTTTTTGAGTTAAAAATTGGATATGAATTCCCAATTTACGAGGATAATTCTGGCGAATTAAATGGATTTGTAATAGGTGGATATTTTTTAAGTGGCGTATTTGATAATTTCCCAAAAAACGATCCATTCACTACACTACTTCCTGCTGAAGAAAAAGTTACTAATGTTCATAATCCAAGGATTGCATCAATACAAATTGGATTTAATTTTATGTTTAACTTAAAGGAGAAACCCAAATCTGAAATACCTGAGGATATGTATTAACATTTACTCACCTAATTTTTCGAATTGATTTGTTATCCTATTGTAATTAAAAACAGTACCGGTTCCAATATCAAAATACCAACCAAATAATTGAAGAGTTTTTTCCTCGAATCTTTCTTTTATGAAGGGATAAGTCATCAAATTTTGAAGCTGTAAGATTATATTTTGCTTTTCAATAAGTTCAAACATATTGTCTTGGTCAAAGATATTAATATTATCGACGATTTCTTTTATTTGTTCAAGCCATTTAATTGTATGGGGCATATTCTTGAACTGATATTGTTGAACTAATGCACGACAGCCTCCACAATTAGAATGACCGCAAACAACAATGTTCTTCACATTCAATCCAAGGACTGCGAACTCAATTGCAGAAGTAGTAGCCAGATATTCTTCTGAAATTCTATATTTAGGTACAATGTTAGCAATATTTCTAACTACAAATAACTCTCCCGGCATACTTCTTGTAATTAAATCTGGTATCAGCCTTGAATCAGAGCATCCAATAAACAAAGTATGAGGTGATTGTTGTGATTTTAGAGATTCAAAAAGTTGTTTATATTCAGGATAAAGTTCATCCTTAAATTGCTTTACGCCTAAAAGTAAATTATCCATATAATCAATTCATGGGTAATGAAAAATAAACAGTTGTACCAATTCCCACTCTGCTATCTACCCAAATTTCCCCGCTTTGCTTTTCAACAAATTCTTTAACAATAATCAGTCCTAAACCCGAACCGTTCTCATTTGCAGTTCCTTTAGATGGTTCAATATCGGATATGCTAAATAATTTATCTAATTTTTCAGATTCAATTCCAACGCCAAAATCTTTTACGAAGAATACAGAAAATGGTCGTTTCTTTTCGTAGTATTGTTTGAAAATTACTTCTGAAAGTCCTATTTCAATTTTGCTATCGTTGTTGGAAAACTTAATTGCATTTGTCAATAAGTTCCGTAGAATGGTAGAAGTCATCTCAATATCACAGAGAACATAAGACTTTTCTGGAATACTATTAATGATTTGAATATGTTTATTTTGAGCAAGAGGATGCACAAGAGAAATTACTTTATATGCAATTTCTGTTATATCGTGAAGTTCTAAATGCACTTGAAGATGTCCCATTTGAGCACGAGACCATTGAAGCAGGTTTTCAAGTAGGTTGTAAGTCGATTGAGATGCTTGTTTTATGTTTGTTATAAGCTCAATTTTCTTATGTTCATCAATTCTGTCATAATAACGAATTAGCATTTCTGAGTTATTTAATAGAGTTAAAAATGGATTTTTCAAGTCGTGAGCAATTATAGAGAAAAACTTGTCTCGCGATGCAATTGCATCTTGGAGTTCTTCATTTAAACGTATAATTTTTTCAGCATCTTGTTGCATTTGTTGATTAAGAAGTTGTAGCTCATAATTGGAATTATTAAGCTCCTGCAAGGCTTTATTTAATTCTTCGGTCCTGTTTGCAACAATCTGTTCTAATTCATTATTGATTTCTTTTAGTTTATCTTCTGCAATTTTTCTTTCAGTAATATCAAGAATAGAAAATAGCAAATGTTCGCTACCTCGAATAATAATTATATCACAGAAAACCAAAACGTTCCTTACATCACCATTTGGAAGCTTCATAATAGTCTCAAAATTCCTTACATAACCGTCTCTATTTAAATTATCAATGATTGAGTAATAATCAGATGGATTACACCACAGAGAAAGTTCATCAACACGTTTGCTGATTACATTTTGACTGTAATTGAAAACTTGAACAAATGTATCGTTAACATCTTTAACAATATTTGTATTCTTTTCGACGAAGAATTTAATCAATGGACTGGAATTGAAAATAGTTTTGAATATTTCCTGACTTTCTTGAAGCTTTTCAGTGATGATTTTTAATGGAGTGATATCTCTACCTACGCAAAGATATTTAAAATCACCACCATTTTCATCAAGAGCTCTAATCTTCCAAAGAATGAATGTTTTTGAACCAGCTAAATCAATTTCTTGCTCGAATGATATTTCTGTCTTTTCACCGAAATTACCAAATAACTTTTTAATCCGTTCTTTGTCTGAAAAAATTGATAGAAAAGTATTAGAGTATTCTTTCTCATTGAAGAATTTTGTAAAAGAATTACTTCGATATAAGTAATTAAAAGAGCTGTCAATTTTGACAATAAAATCAGATATATTATTTACTAAAAGTCGATATTTTTCTTCTCTTTCTCTAATCTCTTCTTCTATTAAGAATTTTTCTGTGATATCTCGTGTAATCCCCATTATTCCGATTGGTTTATTTTGTTCATCTCGTATGAAAGTAACAACTGCTTCGGTGATTACTATTTTGCCATCTTTACGAATTTCTTTGAAGCGAACATCAACATACCTATCTTTATTTTCTGGGTATTTAGCTTCTATCTCGAACTGCTCGTCTAATAGTTTCATAGCATAATCGTATGATTCAGGAGTAAGCAAGTCAGTGGCTTTCTTGTTTTTTCTTTCTTCAATTGAATATCCATAAATGCGTTCAACCGATGGAGACAGAAAGAGATAATTCATATTTAAATCTGTCATCCATATAAAATCTTTGGAATAATCAGTAATTAATTTGAACTTATATTGGGATTCTTTTAAATCACTAACTAATTCTCGTAATTCTTTTTGATAAAGAAGAATTTTGCCTATAAGTAATGTTGCTAACGGATAGAATGTAATAACAGTAATTGCAATAGTTTGAAGAGTTTCGATAGCTAATTTCGATGGAAGAGTAAACATCAAAATTAGCATTGCAAGATGAACTAATATTCCAAAAATATAGAGATTTTTCAGATTTAATTTGATTTTTTGCTTGTTCACCAAGTTATTGAAATACCAACCAATAAGAAACGAAGAAGTGATAACTGATACACCGGTAATTGCACCAATACCACCAATATAAATTCTTCCTATTGCAGTAATAATTGCAGAAATAACACCTGCTAATGGTCCATAAAACAGAGTACACAAACTAATAATTACAGAACGACCGTCAAAAATCAATCCTGGCTGCAAAACAAAAGGATAGAAAATTCCAAGAAGAGCAACAACACCGAAAATTAAACCTTGAATAACCTTACCGCGTTTGGTAGTTATTTTCAATCTCGATTCGACGAATCCTGATACTATACTCGCCGCTACCAATAAACTTAAATTAAATATTAATTGAATGATTATCAAATTTTAATTTCCATTCAAATATATTTTGAAATATACGTAATATTCGATTAATAATAAATAAAGTTTAAATTAATATTTATTAAATTTTATTGTGCGTTCCATCGCAATAAGGTGGTCTCTTAGTTTTTTTACAACCGCATAAATAGTATTCCTTTTGAGCAAAAACCTCGAATGGAACAGAACGAAATTGCCCCTTTTCTTTATGCGACCCATCGCAAAATGGTTGAGTTTTTGATTCACCACACATACACCAGTAATATTTTTTGCCAGGTTCCAGCACAACAGGATATGGTGAATTTTGAGCTACTTTAGGTTCGTCCATTTTTATCTCCCGAAATATTGAAATTTGAGTATATTTCTAAAATTATTAACTATAATCGTTGTGAATTATTGTATTTGATGATATATTAATCATAAAAAAATTATATAATCGTAATAATATTTAGAGTAGTAAAGAAATATTTATATATGAAAGTATGAATAGGATTGGTAAAGAATTAACAGAGCGTGAACGCGAAATATTAATGCAAATTGTGAGGCTTTACATTTTGAAAGCCTCACCAATAGGTTCACGTACGCTTTCGAAATATCTGGAAGGTGTGCTGAATTTAAGTCCTGCCACAATCAGGAATGTAATGGCAGACCTTGAAGAATTAGAATATATCACCCACCCCCATACCTCTGCTGGTAGAATTCCTACTGACAAAGGGTATAGATTCTACGTTGATTCAATAAATGATTATATCCAGGTTAATGAAACTGAAATCAACAAAGTAAGAGAGAATCTATCAAGTGCTGATACTTCAAACATTTTGCGTGATACCTCTAAAATTTTAGGAATGTTAAGCAACTATTTAAGTATTGTAAAGATACCAAAAATAGTGGATTGCAAAGTTGTAAAACTCGATATTATTAAATTAAGTTCTAATAGGTTGTTAATTGTTCTGGCTCTTGATTCTAATATTGTGAGAACTATTTCTCTTGAAGTAGATTACGAAATAGATGATAAACATCTCTTTCAAATTAATCAATACATTAACGAAAAAATTTCCAATAAAACAATTAAGTTCATTAAAGAAAATTTCCATAATCTGCTGTCCGACTATCCATCAAAGAATATACCTCTATTGAGACTTTTCACCGAATCATTAGACGATATTTTCACCACAAAAAACGAAGAACAACTGCTTGTGGCAGGAACTCAAAATTTATTGCAATATCCCGAATTTGAATCTAAAGAACGTATCAAAAGTATTATCGAATTAATTGAAAATCAGGATATTGTAATTCATTTGCTCGATGAATACGAAGAACCAGGAAATGTCAAGGTGCTCATTGGAAGTGAGATGAACGATAGCATTTTAGATGAGTATGCATTGGTGCTTAGTTCTTATAAATTAGGTTCAAGTTATGGTTCTATTGGATTGATTGGTCCGAAAAGAATGAATTATCCCAAAATCATCTCGCTTGTTAAGGCTGTTTCTGCTGCTTTGTCTTCCACTTGATTACTCTTGTCTTAAACTTAAAGTCTAACACTTTTCAATTAAAAAATAAAAATGGGGCAAAACTGTAAGCGCCCCATCATTTTTTACTCAAATATTCCAAGTCTATTTTAAATATTAATCTAATCCATCAACTAACAAAGTATACACCGAATAAACAGCAAAAATCAATTAAATAAGCTAACTTTACTTACACCAATATGTTTGTTAGATTTTGCGATTACTATATACGTTCCATTGAAGAAGCCGCTGAAAGGAACGAAAACATTCTCTTGCTGACCATTAGAGGAAATCGATTTTGAGAAAACATTTTTACCATCTAATGAAAAGATATTAATTTCAACATTTTCAAGAACATCTTGCGATGAAAGTATTAAATAATTTCCATTTCTAGTAATATTAATACCATCAAATGCTATTTTGTTATCATTAACAGAAGTAATAAAGTAGTTACAATACGTTTTACGGGTTTCTATATCAACAGCAGGTGAGATAAATCCATTATCATCGGGAAGTAAAATATAAGCAGACCAAAGAGGAATATTTGGTGGTAGTTCATCAAAATCAGAATTATAAAATAGCCCAAGATTGAAAAATTCAGGTTCTTCACCAGAATTTGCAAAATCAAGATAGGGCTGACAATTGTTGAAATAAATATTAGCACTGTCGCTATCGAACCATTCAAGATTATCAAAATAATGTTCACTTACGTAAGGAAAATCTTCGGGGTCAATATCTTCTGGAGCAAAAATTTGAGATAAATAAACAAACATTTTAGCTGTTCCAACAACAATTTTTTTTGTGGTATCCTGTCCATCAATGAAACCATAGAGCCAGAAATTCGCTTTACCAGTTTTCAGGTCATATCGAAGCTGTCCTAAAAATTCATTGTCCATAAAAGTAGTACCAATAAAAAAAAGCTTAGGTTCTAAAAGGACTGACGAAGCTTCGTCAAAAGCAGAGTTATATCCTTCTTTTGCCGTAAAATATTCTAATAATTGCTGAGCATTTAGTACTGGTGTGATTAATACAAATAATAAGAGTATCAACTTTTTCATTTTAGACCTCAAAAATGTTAATTGATAGTTAATTAACGATAAAGATATGATATTGTTTTATAAAATGTCGCATCAAAATTTGGAAAAATCTAAATTTAAATGCTATCAAATTAATGGTAAATATTGTTTGCTTGAAAAAATTCAGTTTTGTTTGAAAGCAAAAATTTAGAACACTTTTCTTTTGTATAAACACTAAAAAAATAAACCTTCGGAAGGTTTCTAAACTTCCGAAGGTTACAAGTAGCGCCTAAAATTTAAATAATATTAATGAACAAACTGTTTAGCATAGAATTTAGGGGTCAATTTTTCACCCGTAGCTTTTTCTATCATTTCGTTCCACTCGTATTTCGCTCCAACAGAGAAAACTTTGTCAATAAGGAATTTACCTACTTCCTGATGACCAGTGAAACTTAATACTTTATATGGATCATCTTTCAATATCTTTTCAGCAATAGTAAAATAAAGCTGAGAAGCAAACAATTCGCCTAAATGATAATTATGGTAATAACAAGGACTTGTTGCAATGTGTATTTTAGTAGCCCAGTCAGGAGAATTACGGTTTTCGGGACGCTTGATCATTTGATATTTCTCAACTAAATCCCACCAAAGCTTATTCAAGTCTTGGTCTGGGTTTTCATACATTGCCTTTTCGAAGCGATACATTACCTGCGACCAACGGCTAAAAACAAGTTGTTGTAATTTTAAGCGTTTATTCGCAATATCAAAGATTTTTGCCTTTTCTTCATCAGAAATTCCTACCATATCTTGAATCCACTGTGCTTCTGCACCTTTGCGACCAAAAAGCATAGCAATTGCTTCGGTGGTAAATATATGTGCAGGCGTTCTAAGCAAATAAGGCAAATCTTTTGCATAATGCTTCTCATAGAGAGCGTGTCCGTATTCATGAAGCATTGTTTCCATCCAGCGAGCATTTGGACGAACATTGCAAAGCACTCTTATATCGTTCTCTCTGTCAATATTAATACAATAAGCGTGTTGATTTTTATTCGGTTTTTCAAATAAATCGCTGCGAGCAATAATGTCATCAATTGGAAGTCCGATGCTTGCATAATATTGTTCTGTTAATTTTACAATATCTTTGTCTTTGAAATATTTGTCGAAGTCAATTTCGAAAATTTGAGGTGCTTCCTGGAAAAACCTATTCTGATAATGCCAGGGCATAAGTTGTTCAGGTTTAATTTTTAGTCGTGCAGCAAGAAAATCATCAACCTCTGATTTCAATTTTTTGAATTCATCACGGGTTAGATTATCAAGTTCATCAAACAAGCGGCTTATTTCTTCGGGATCTTGCTCTGAAAGCTTCAAACTCATTTCGTGGTAATTATTAAATCCAAGTTCACGAGCAATCTCGTTGCGTAATTTCACCACTGCTATAATACTATCAGCAACAATTGGTCCGATTTCTTTATGTGCAAGCCACACTTTTTTCAATTCCTCATTATTGGTTGAATTTTTAAGAATTTCTTCCACATCGTTATCCGTAAGCAGTTTATTACCGACTTTTGCACGGAATTTTGAATACATTTGCTCGATATTCGAAACCATATCCGTGAGACGGTTGATTTTAGCAGTATCGGCTTGCTTCGATAAATACATATTATAGAGAATGTCCAGCTGACGTTTTAAGAGTGGGTCTTTGACGGCATTAGATTCTTTGATTTGCTTTAAAGTATTGAAATCATCATTATTGAAGAAAATTGCATTATATTCTTTTTCGAATTTTGCAACTTTCGCCCAATTTTCTTCATTACTATTAATCGAGGCATCGAAATAAGCAGTATTCAAAGCTTTTTCCAATGGCTTAACTTTTTCAACAAACTTGTTGATAAATTCGGTAAGTTTTTTCTCCATTTCAGTTGTCTCCCCCGTATTTTCAGCTTTCTTGCAAGAAGCTGCGAAAAAGATAATTGCCACACCGGCAACAATAGTCAGAAATGATAATGTTTTTTTGTGCATTTTAATTCAACCATAAATTAAACATAATAATTTTGAATATATAAATACGTATTAAATTATCAAAAAGTTTCAAAATTAAAAAGGTGTCCATACAAAGCTTATAAATGGAAAAGCAATTGGTTCTGTTATGAAACCCAGCCCGAAGTCTGATGAAAATTTAGTATTTGAAAGTCGGATACCAAGTAAAATCAAAGTGTTTGAAGGATTATTAACATCGCTGTTCCAGAGTTCGCCAATAAAATGCAAATCATTTCTTGAAGAAAATTTCGTGTCGAGCCCCAATCCAACTCCAAAAGAACCATTCGGGTAGGTGAGATCATATAATTCATTTTTAAACCTTATTGGATAGACGTCTTTATTCCCATTTTTTAAGAAAAAAATAGCAGAAACAGTTGATTTCTCACCTTGATAAGTTGCATTGGCGTAATAATGAACAAATTTATTTCCAGAATTTATGAAAGCAAGATTTGCTCCTCCTCCAAGCCAAATAGTGGCAGGAATATCTTTAATAGACATAGCAGGATAGGAAAATTTAAGATTAGCGGAACTAATTTCCTGGTTAGGGTATGCAAAAGGTAAAATACTGTGTCCTGCATAAAGCGAAAAATAGTCCCAGATGCCAATTCCAGCATAAAAGAAACCTAACTCAAAGTTTCCAACAAAGTGATGATTGTCAATTGGTAATGCAGTCGGAAGCAAAAATATACGATTATTGTGGCGATAAATTTGGGATATTTTACGAATTTCAACTATTTCATTTTCGAAAATTGTAGCAGTTCCAATAATTGTATTAATTTTTATAAAAAATTGTTCATTATCTATATTTTTTTCGAGAACCCTGGCAGTTATCACATCACCATTCACAAGTCGGAAATAATATATTTGTTCGACTTCGATTTCCTGAATATCTATCCCTGCTGAAAACAATTCAGAACTCAAAACGATGGAAACAATAAATAAAATAAAAAGATTTTTCATAGCTCTAATAAAGAGAATAAATGAAAATTACAACAATTGAAAATTACAAAATAATTGCGAATATTATTATGCAAAGTTAACACAATGTGCTTGCAACTAAAAAAAAGGCTACCCTTAAACGAGTAGCCGAAAATGATAAAAAAATAATAAATTACCACCTTGTTTTAGCAAATTTCCCTCTCATATTTAATTCTTTAATTCTATAGAAATATATCCCACTTGGTAAAGCACTTATTGGAATATATATTCTACTATTGTTTACCCAAAGAACGTTTTCTGACATTTTATTCCCAAGCACATCAAATAGTTCAACAGTTAAATGTTGAAATTTTGAATTATTTATGGTTACATAAGCATAGTCACCACTAAAACTATAATAAGTATTATCATCAAAATATCTTTCATCGTTATCTATTGTCGTTGGAAAACCATCGGAGAAACAAATTTCAACTCCAAACCTCGTAACAGTATCGCTATGTTTTGTTTTACCGACTTTTGACATTAAAATATATACTGAATCAACACTTCTAATTTTAGCATTATAGCATTTTACTCCATATGGATATAAGTTATGATAATAACTTATATGAACAAGTGGTGTGGATATAGTAAGATTTGTCTTTGAAAAAGGGTAGTTAGTATCTATGCCAGAACATACTTCTGATCGGTTTACACTCGATTCTATATGATAAAAATAATAGGTCATTTCTGGATATGTATCTAAAAATGATTTCAATATACTGAAAAATGTTCTTGGCTTTTCATTTGGCTTATCATTTGTTGAAGAAACAAAAAATGGCGGGTTTCTAAAAAATTCCCATTTATTCATATTGTAGTTAAAATAGAATTCATCATATTTCTGTCGAATGGATTGTGTAAAATTACGATCATATAGCTGTACTATATGTTTCCACACTCTTCCATTTTGTCCATATCCACGCCAGATATTTACCTGTCCATAAAGAGCTGCATAGGATGAATCATCATCTGGATCACCATTTGCATATTCTCGATTTATCAAATTGAAATTAGAATCAAAAAGATGTATCCAATATCCCCAGTAGCAATCAATTGTATGGAAAATACTAACCACTCCAATTTCACCATTTTCTGCAAAAGCCAGGTCTCTTGCTAATAATGACTTTTCTTCGTCTATTATTGAAAATGTTTTTAACAACTCTCCATCAGTATTAAATTGAACAAGTTTAACAAATGATTTTTCACCTTCTGTTTTTACAGTATAAATGCCCGTCAACACTTCTCCAAAATTCTCTTCAGTTAATAAAGGATTTTCTGCCAACTTTAAATCGCTACCGAACACTAACCCAAGCAATTTATTAGAAATTATCTCCCCGCTTGGATTAACATCAACAATTCTTACCCTACAGTTTTCTTCATCTTCTTTTTGTATCAGCACTAATCTTATGTTATTTCCCCAATTATAAACAAGATGTTTAGTACGTAAATAATACTCGTTAAAATTTCCAAAACATATAGACCATTCAATATTATCATCGAAGTACTCTGTGTTATCATGATAACCCCATCCACTAATAATTTTGCTCAGTTTTAAAACACCTGTGTTACCAGTATCAATCAAGATATACAAATACCCATCTTTAAGAGTAAAATTGGCTCCAAATCCATTTGGGAAAAGGTTGTCTCTATCAGATAAATAAGAATATGTCGAGTTAAATGGAAACTTTTGAGCAAAAGATACTTTTGTGATTGTATTGAAAGAAGAAGTAACAAATAACGAAATGAGAATAATCAGAATTCTTTTCATTTTAATAATTCCATAAAATGAAACATAATAGACATAAATTTATTATTTATTCAAAAATTGCTCCATAACATCGCACATTCTCTCACATTTTGAAACATTAATTAAAGTATAACCATTGATATTGGGTATCGTATTAGGATAATCAGGACAAAAGATATTCGAACTTGGATAATCCAACACAAAATTTGAAATAACCCTATCTTGCTGACTATCATAGCATTTTGTGTATACAGCACAACATTGTGCTTCACCTTCACAGGATAATAATACTTGTATAGTGCTACCGGAGTATTGATTTTTGTATGTAGCAATTGAATAACAATCTCTCCAGAATGGGACTACAGATAGTTGCTCTTCTTCATTACAATCACGAATATGTAAATTTAAGTCTTTCATAACTAATTCAGTTGCCATATTTAACAAAACAGCAGTAACCAAAAGAGGATTTGAATTCAACAATGAATCAAAACCACTACATTTCTCACTATCATAATTCAAATAAAATCCTGCAATAATATAAAATTCTTTACCTGTTGAAAGAACCGTACATTTAAATAAATGATAATTCAGAATAATTTCACAATTGGGGAAATCCCATCCATATTTATTGTTCTCTTTGGTTAAAGTAATACGGACACTGTAAAGTTGAGTTTGATTAGTCGTATCACAATTCATGTCGTTTTGATTAGAAATCAAAGGACAATCAATTGTTTCGGCTATCGAAACAGAGGAAAAATACATAATACATAATACATAATACATAATACATAATACATAATACCTTTTTTTTGTAGCATTGTTTTCATAAAAACCTCCTATTGATAAAATTGGAAATATAAAAAGAAAAACATTTTATTGCGCTTTAAATATAAAAAAAAAAGAAAAAAATACAAACATTTTTTTTAGTGTTTTTTGATTTTTTAGGGATATTTTGATTTGCTCTGATAATAAAAAATTGATTAAATTATCAATCATTAAAAAAGGCTACTCTTAAACGAGTAGCCGAAAATGATAAATTATCAAGAGATATTAAGAAATATTATTTAGTAAATTTCTTTGTTCCGTTTGGCTGAAAAACATATTTGAATGAGTAAGTTCTGTCAATTCTACTATAAACATCGGTTGGAATACTATCCGGATAACCATAATAATAACTTAATATTTTAACTTTTGCGTATTTACCATCAGCGGTTCTAATAGCAAGAACAACCCCAGGAATTGGTGTAATTTCGAAAGTAGAATGATTGTAGTTGTACCAACCTTTGCCACTACCTATTGGAATTGCTCTCTCTGTTTCAGACTTTTCTTCGTAGAAAGTTGAATCTTTTGGTAGTTCAGCGAGTGTTTCAAAATCCACTCCACGGAGTACAAATGCGCCACCATTCCCAGGACCGCGATATCCCTGATTGACGTAGATGCTTGTTCGATGGAAACAAATATCCCATTCGGTAGTATTAGCACGTGATTTGTCGATAACTTTGTTTTCGCGAAGACTAAAATAAGTCATTGTGTCGCCTTGTTCAGGATTGAAAGTTTTGATGTTTTTCACAGTGATACCAGGAAGAAGTTCTCCATTTCCTCCATTTGTAGTGTTGTTATCGTCGTCATCTGAACAAGCGACGAACAAGAAACTAAACAAAGCAACAAATAATAATAAAAAGTATTTTTTCATAAAACCTCCTAATTAAATGAAAAATTATATATAAGATTAGCAAAGAAAGTTCTTCCGGGATTAGAAGGAAGGTACATAGGTTTTCTCAAATCAAAAATATTATCGCAACCTGCCTGCAACGAAAAATTGTAGATAAGTTCTTTGGTAATAGTTAAGTTCCAGATTGAATATGCAGGAGCATACTCATTATCTTGGTCCAACACATTACTGAAATTCCTGTCTTTAAAACCATAACGACCACGATAAGTTCCACGAAGAAAAGCATTCAAGCCAAAATTTGAGTTATAGTACTCTATTTTAACATTTCCCGAATGTTTTGAACGGTTCCATAAACCACCGTATTCGGATAATTTTACACGACGGTCTCCTTCGCTTGTAAGCATAAAAATTTTGCCTTTCTTTATATCGTTGTAAGTCTCAACATCAATTGCTTCCAGATATTGATAACCCAATGAAACATTAAAATTTTCAAGGAAATTAATTCTTAAATTAGCCTCTAATCCTTGTGTATAAACTTTACTTAAATTAACATAGGACCATACCTGAGCGCCATTGTTTTTGTTTGCGACCGGAATAGTTTCTATCATTTCGGAAATATTATTCCTGAAAATGTTAACTTTTGTTTCGATAAATGAATTAACATCCCAAATGAAGCCAAAATTAAATGAAATTGATTTTTCTGGTTTTAAATTGCTAATTTTTCGTAAATCATAAATAGTATCAACGATTACTCCATCACTGACAAGTTTGCCAAACAAATCATTGAAAAAAGCAACTCCAAAAACACTATATCCCGCAATTGAATTAGTAAAATTTAGATATAATTGCTGAAATGTAGGTGCTTTAAAACCTGAGCCGACGGAACCTTTCAGCACAAAACCATCGAAAAGACCATAAGAAAAAGCAACTTTGGGACTAAGATTATCAGCATAATCGCTATGCCAGTCATATCTTAAACTTGCAATTATGTTCAGCCTTTTAGACGCAATCCAATCTTCTTGCAAAAAAGCATAGTAAGAATGAGCGTAAACTTTGCCATTATTCAATCTTTGTGCTTCGACAGATTCATAATTACCACCACCACCAAATGTTAATATGTGTTGACGGGAAATCATCCAATTCCACTGAGTTTCTAATTTTGTCAAAGATTGAGTAAATGAGTATTTTTCGTATAAAGCACCACCAATTCTATAATTATATTTTGATTCTGTCCTGTATTCAGTATGATACAGGCGTGATTCTACATTGAAAATATCTGAATATTGATGTTTTCCCGAAACTGAAATACCATAATCTCGCAATTTGCTATTATCATCGATAGTAAAGGTATCAGCATTCTGACGAACATTGAAATAGTTCTTCTGGTCCTCAGTATTTAGACGCAAACCAACTTTTAAATATGTATTTGGGTCAAATTTATAAGTAAAATTGTTATGTATAGTATAATTTACATATTCAGGTACAGCCTTTCCATAATAATCGTCGGATAATTTAAACCCATCGCTTGAAAGTCTATTTACAAATAAATTGTTTGACAATTTACCATTATAAGAATTGATGCTATTTTCTATTCCAAGGTCTAATGTATTGTATGATTCGTAGCGAGTATTAGCACGAACAGTAGTTTCATCATCACTATTATCAGTTATTAGGTTGATAACACCAGCAAGTGCATTCGAACCATAAAGCGAAGACGAAGGACCTTTTATTACCTCAACTCTTTTAATGTTCCCCATAGCAAATCGGCGAGTATCGAGTATTCCTCCGCTTCTTCCAATAATTGGTTCACCATTTATTAGAATAAGAGCATAATCGGGGTCAAGTCCCTGAATTTGAACACCTCGACCGTGGTCTTCTACAATCACCATTCCAAGTTCTTCGCTTAATACATTATCAAGTCGCAATCGAGAAGCAGATTTTATTGAAGCACCTGTAACTACATCAGTAGCTATCGGATTGGTTTCGATTTGCTTGGCTGTACGAGTACCAGTAACAACAACGTTTTCTTTTAATCTATAAACGTCAAGCATAGTAATTTCTAATTTCAAAGGCAATTGCTCGACAGTAATAAGGGTATCAACTGGTCTGCAACCTGCTCTTGAAAACTTAAGATTGTAAGTTCCCTGCTTAATATTTTTTATCGTGAATGAACCATTAATATTAGTCGAAGTTTGTATTTTGAGTTCTGGAATACGAACAGAAACAGCAGAAAGTGGCTGACCTTCGGGGTTTTTCACAACTCCGTGAATTTCGGAAGTGAAGACGTAAAATGAATTAAAAAAAAAACAAGCAATTAATATTATAATGAATTTCATAAGCGATTTTTTTTGATTATACATAAATAATTGTTTAGTTGTGATTAAAATTATATTTTAAAATTATGAAAAAATAATAAAAAATCAATAAAAAAATATTAATAATTATAAATTCACAATCTAAAATTATAAAATATTTAAAATAATATTAAAAATAATTCGTATTTTTGTTAGCACTCATTAATACAGAGTGCTAATAAATTTTAAAATGTAAAATAATAGGAGGTTAAATATGAACTTAACACCATTGCACGACAGAATTATCGTAAAACCTGCAAAAGCAGAGGAAGTTACAAAAGGTGGTATCATTATTCCTGATACTGCTAAAGAAAAACCAATGCAAGGCGAAGTTGTTGCAGTTGGAAAAGGCAGAGTAGCTGACGACGGCAAGCTTATTCCAATGAACTTAAAAGTTGGCGACAAAGTTCTTTATGGCAAATATGCAGGTACCGAAGTTAACATCGATGGTGAAGAATATTTAATTATGCGTGAAAGCGATGTTTTCGCTATTATCAATTAATTGAATTGATAAATTATTAAATGTAATTAATGTTTTAAATATAATGTATAATCAATCAAGGAGATAAAATAATGGGTGCAAAAATCATAACTTTTGATGTTGAAGCACGTGCAGCATTGAAAAGAGGTGTTGACCAGCTTGCAAATGCAGTAAAAGTAACATTGGGTCCCAAAGGTCGTAATGTTGTGATAGATAAAAAGTTTGGTGCTCCTCTTGTAACTAAAGACGGTGTAACTGTTGCAAAAGAAATTGAACTCGAAGATCCAATTGAAAATCTTGGTGCAAGTATGGTAAGAGAAGTTGCTTCCAAGACAAGCGATTTAGCTGGCGACGGAACAACTACTGCCACAGTTCTTGCTCAAGCAATTTTCCGCGAAGGCTTGAAAAATGTAACTGCTGGCGCAAATCCAATGGATTTAAAGCGTGGTATTGATATGGCTGTTGCGGCAATTACAGAAAAATTGAAAGAAATCAGTCGCGAAGTAGAAAGCAAAAAAGAAATAGCACAAGTGGGAACAATTTCTGCAAATAATGACCCAACTATCGGTGAACTTATTGCTGAAGCAATGGAAAAAGTTGGTAAAGATGGCGTTATCACTGTGGAAGAAGCTAAAGGCACTGAAACATCGATGGAAACTGTTGAAGGTATGCAGTTTGACCGCGGTTATCTTTCACCATACTTTATTACTGATGCTGATAGTATGGAAGCTATATTAGACAATCCATATATCTTAATACACGACAAGAAAATTTCTTCAATTAAAGATTTGCTCCCTGTTCTCGAAAAAGTTTCGCAAGCTGGTCGTTCGCTATTAATTATTGCTGAAGATGTTGAAGGCGAAGCACTTGCAACATTAGTTGTAAATAAATTGCGTGGCACTTTGCGTGTTGCTGCTGTGAAAGCTCCTGGATTTGGCGACAGACGCAAAGCTATGCTCGAAGATATTGCAATTCTCACTGGCGGAACAGTTATTAGCGAAGAAAAAGGCTTCAAGCTGGAAAATGCAACTCTTGCATATCTTGGTACAGCAACTCGCGTAATCGTAGATAAAGACAATACTACTATTGTTGAGGGTGCTGGCAAGCAAGAAGACATCAAAAAACGTATCAACGAAATTAAAATTCAAATTGATAAAACAACTTCTGATTACGACAGAGAAAAACTACAAGAACGCCTTGCAAAACTTGCTGGCGGAGTTGCAGTATTGAAGATCGGTGCCGCAACTGAAGTTGAAATGAAAGAAAAGAAAGCTCGCGTCGATGATGCTTTGCACGCTACGCGCGCTGCTGTAGAAGAAGGTATTGTTCCAGGCGGTGGAACTGCATATTTAAGAGCACTCCCTGCTTTGGACAACTTAAAGCCTGCTAATGAAGATCAAAAAACAGGTATTGAAATTATTCGCCGTGCATTGGAAGAACCTATCCGCCAAATTGTTTCAAACTGCGGATTGGATGCTTCAGTTGTCGCTAATAAAGTTAAAGAAGGAACAGGCGCATTTGGTTTTGATGCCGCTCGCGAGGAATATTGCGATTTGTATGAAGCAGGTGTTATTGATCCAACTAAGGTTAGCCGTGTTGCATTAGAAAACGCTGCTTCAGTTGCAAGCCTAATGCTCACAACTGAAACAACAATAGTTGAAAAACCTGAAAAAGAGAAACCAATGCCTCAAATGCCAGCAGGAATGGATTATTAATAGTAATCCCAATAATTGAAATACAAAGCTCCGCTGTTCTTATAGCGGAGCTTTTTCATTATCAAGTCACCATAGATTAATAATATCAAATATGATATAATACATTAAAGAATAGAATCTGTCTCAAAAAAACTGATTTATTACCCTCGGAAAGTCTAATGCCTTCCGAGGGTTCCACAAAATCTTTGTGATTATTCCGAAAAACGTTGTAGCCCAATATTTATGTAATCACATATTACTTATTATTGTATCAGCTCTATCAGGGCTTAATGAAGCAATTGTAATTCTTGCACCTGTAAATTCTTCGATGTAGCTGAAAAAGTCTAACACTTCTGTGGGCAAGTTATCCCAACTATCAATTCCTTTCAGCTTTCTTTTCCATCCTTTAAACGATTTATATTCACATTTAACATTATTAAGTGTATGAATATCAACAGGAAATGATTTCAATGTTTTTCCTTCGTAAGAATAAGAAATGCAGGCTTTGATTTCATCAAAATCATCAAGAACATCTAATTTAGTTATTGCTATTTCTGAAATCCCATTTACCATAACAGAGTATTTAAGAGCAACAAGGTCAAGCCATCCACAACGACGAGGGCGTCCCGTTGTTGCACCATATTCAGCTCCAACCTGTCGCAATCGCTCACCCGTTTCGTCGAACAGTTCCGTCGGAAATGGTCCATTGCCAACACGTGTGGTATACGCCTTCACAATTCCGATAACATTAGAAATTGAGGTTGGAGGAATGCCAAGCCCTGTACAGGCTCCGCCAGAAGTAGGATTTGAACTTGTTACGAAAGGATAAGTTCCGTGATCAATATCAAGCAAAGCTCCTTGCGCACCTTCGGCGATTATTTTTTTGCCTTCTCTAATTGCATTGTTAAGATAAAGTGTTGTATCAGTTATCAAATCGTCAATTTCAGCATCAAAGGATAGGTATTCTTCCATCAGTTCATCAATATTAAAACTTTCAAACCCATAAATTTTATGAAGAATATTGTATTTTTCTTCCAAATTATTCCGAAGCTTCTGTTCAAAACCCTTTCTATCAAGTAAATCAACAATACGTATGCCAACGCGAGTAGCTTTGTCGAAGTAGGCAGGACCTATCCCCCTTCCGGTAGTGCCAATAGCGTAGCTTTTAGCATCTTTTTCGCGCACCTGGTCAAGCAATTTATGATACGGCATAATTAGATGTGCTTTATGGCTTATAAATAGTCGATTATGAACATCAATGCCATTTTCTTCGAGCATTTTAATTTCACTTTTCAGTGCAATGGGGTCAATAACTACCCCATTTCCAATAACACAAATACAATTTGGGTGAAGAATGCCAGAAGGAATTAAATGCAAAACATATTGCTTGCCATTAATAACAATAGTGTGCCCCGCATTTGCACCGCCCTGATAGCGAGCTACGATATCGGCATCCTGGCTAATTAAATCAACAATTTTCCCCTTCCCTTCGTCTCCCCACTGAGAACCAACAACTATTGTAACACTCATAATTATCCTAATTTATTTGAAAACAACGATTAATTTAACAATTTTTTAATTAATATAAAGTTTATTTTCAGTAATGTATTCTTCTACTTCTTCTGGAACTAACCCGGAAATACTCTCTTTGTTTTTCAATTTTTCACGTATTTGAGTTGCAGTAATATCAATAATTGGAGCAACAATTAAACGAATTTTATCTAAAAAGCGATTGAATATCGCTTTAATATTTTGCTCTAAATATGAATTATCAATATCCGGACGACGAACAATGCAAATATTTGAATTTCTGATTATTTCTTCCCAGTTTTTCCATTTGTCGAAAGCAATTGCTTGGTCAGCGCCGATTAGCAAATAAAAATCGTCCTCAGGATGAATATTTTTGAGAAAATTAATTGTATCAATTGTATAAGAAACACCACCTTTGACTATTTCATAATCTAAAACTTCAACATTTTTGAAATTTTTCAAAGCTAATTTAAGCATAAAAAGCCTGTCGTAATCAGTTGCCTGAAATACAGAAAAGTTGGTTTTAAAAGGTGAAATTGCAGCAGGAACAACATAGCACTGCTCTATATTCATACTTGAAATGAATTTATCGAGCATAATCAAATGCCCATTATGCACCGGATTAAAGGTTCCGCCGAAAATACCGACTTTCATATTTAATTTACGAGCGATAATAATAGCAAAAATAATAAATACTATTCATTATAAAAAAAGAGAGACATAAAAAATATGCCTCTCAAAATAAAAAATACAGGATAAAATTTCAAATATTCAGTATTAATCGATATATTCCATTTTCGCAGTAAAATGACGTAAAAATTCAGCTTCCCAGATAATTCTCATTTTTTTCAAGTTATCTCTATTCTTGTATGTTTCAATAACGGCTTCGGCAATATAATCAAGGTGATTTTGAGTATAGACACGACGAGGAATAGCAAGGCGGACAAGTTCCATCTCAGGCGCAATGTGATTGCCTTGTTCATCTTTTTTCCCGAACATAACGGAGCCAATTTCGACTGTTCTGACGCCACTAATCCGATATATTTCATTTGCAATAGACTGACCGGGGAAGAATTCAGGTGCAATATGTGGAGCAAAACGCTTTGCATCTAAATATACACCGTGCCCGCCTGTTGGTTCAATAATTGGAACACCCGCTTCGAGTAATTTATTCCCTAAATATTCAATTTGACCAATTCTATATTCGAGGTAGTTTTCGTTTAAAACTTCTTCGAACCCAACGGCAAGAGCTTCTAAATCGCGTCGAGCTAATCCACCATAAGTCGGAAAACCTTCGGTAACAATAAGAATTGTTCGTGCTTTTTCTGCAATTTTATCGTCGTTTGTAGCAATAAAACCACCTGTATTGGATAATCCATCTTTTTTTGCGCTCATTGTAGCGCCATCAGCATAGGAAAACATTTCCTGGGCGATTTCTAAAATAGATTTATCTTGATAGCCTTTTTCTCTCTTTTTAATGAAATAAGCATTTTCAGCAAAACGGCAGCAATCAATGTAGAATGGAATACCATACTTGCTCAATACTTCTTTAGTTTTACGAATATTTTCCATCGATACGGGCTGACCACCACCACTATTATTAGTTACAGTAATCATACCGAGCGGAATATTTTCAGCACCATATTTATTTATAGCCTCTTCGAGTTTGTCTATATCAATATTCCCTTTGAAATCGTAATGGAGAGCAGGGTTTTTCCCATTTTCATTGAGCAAATCCAGAGCAATACCATTATTATATTCAATATTCCCGCGAGTTGTATCAAAATGGGTATTATTTGGGACATATTTACCTTTTACATCAAAACATTGGAACAAAATGCGTTCAGCAGCTCTCCCCTGATGTGTAGGTATAATATGCTTAAAACCAGTAATTTTTTTTACTATATTTTCGAATTTGTAATAACTTCTTGAACCTGCATACGCTTCATCTGAATCCATCAAGGCAGCCCATTGTTTGCTGCTCATTGCAGTTGTGCCACTATCAGTTAAAAGATCAATTGTAATTTGTTCAGATTTTAAATAAAAAGGATTGTAAAAAGCATCTTTTAAGTATTTTTCCCTTTGTTGAACAGTAGTAATAGGAATTTCTTCAACAGTTTTAATCTTAAAAGGCTCAATTTTAGTCTTCATTTATCACCTATTAAATATTTGTATTTTTGTTAAAAATAAAAAAGCAAATTAAATATTATTTTAATTAAATCAAATTAATTAATTTATTTAAAGTTACATTTTATAAAAGATGTGTATGTAAAACCTGCTTTGAACGATCGGGAAGCGCCACCCTTACGATAGCCTTCCAACAATTAACACAAGGCAGTTGAAAAGCATTGTATAGATGAGTTTATAAAAATTATGTAGTGGTTCAATATTTGAACCACTAAAAGAAAATTTGAAATTATTAATTTTGAGTTTAAAAGTTATTTTAAATCAATAATGATTTTATATTTCAACATCTTGTTTCACAAAATTTCAGATAAATGTATCCACATAACATTAATAGCCAGTAAATCTATTTAACAAATATTATATCTTTATAAATTAAAATTGATTGTACTACTATTTCGTTAATAGTAAAAATGAATATTTGGGAATTATGAAATCGTTAAAATTATATCACGGGAATATTATAGAAATATATTCTGCTGAAACAGAAACTGAATTAAGTTTGCCTCTTATAGAAAATGGCATAAGAGCAGGATTTCCATCTCCTGCAATGGATTTTATTGATTTGAGTATAGATTTAAATAAGCACTTAATCAAGCATCCTGCTGCTACCTTCTATGGTAGAGTGAAAGGCGATTCCCTAAAAAATGCAGGTATCGAAGATGGTGATTTGCTCATAATTGACCGCAGTCTTGAACCAACAAATGGGAAAATTGCAGTTTGTTTCATCGATGGTGAATTCACTTGCAAGCGAATTCTAATAAGCGGAACAAACGTTTTTTTAGTGCCTGAAAACGAGAATTACGAACCTATTAAAATTACTGAGGATAATGATTTATTGATTTGGGGAATTGTTACTCACGTTATTAAAAAGGTATATTGATGTTTGCACTTGTAGATTGCAATAATTTCTATGCTTCTTGCGAGCGAGTTTTTCGTCCGGATTTGAACAATCGTCCGATTGTTGTGTTGTCGAACAATGATGGATGTGTGATTGCACGAAGTAATGAAGCAAAGAAATTAGGTATCCCGATGGGTGCCCCTGCATTTCAATACGAACAAATATTCAAAGAATTTGGTGTTGAGGTTTTTTCGGCAAATTTTGCATTATATGGCGATATGAGCAACCGAGTTATGACAATACTTCCCGACTTTTCCCCTGAAATAGAAATATATAGTATTGATGAAAGCTTTATCAAATTTTCGGGTTCTGCAATTTTACGATTAAATGATATTGGCTTGGAAATAAGACGAAGAGTGCTAAAATGGACTGGTATTCCAATCAGCGTCGGTTTTGCTAATACTAAATCATTAGCGAAAGTTGCAAATAAAATTGCAAAGAAATTCCCTGAACAAACAAAAAATGTATATATTATTGACAGCGAAGATAAAAGAGTTAAGGCATTGAAATGGTTGAAAATAGAGGATGTATGGGGTATTGGACGTCAATATTCTAAGCTTCTGCAAAAAATGGGTGTCCGCACCGCTTATGATTTCACTCAATTAAACGATGTATGGGTAAAAAAACGGATGACTATCATTGGACTACGCCTAAAACGTGATTTGCAGGGTATTCCAACATTAGATTTAGAGCAAATTCAAAGCAAAAAATCTATTGCTACAACTCGCAGTTTTGATGAAGAATGTGTTGAATTTGAGCAATTAGCAGAACGTGTTACTACTTTTGCGGTTTCGTGTGCCGAGAAACTTCGTAAACAACAATCTTGTTGCAACGCTATTATGGTGTTTGTTCTTACCAACAGGCACAAAAAAGATGCTCCTCAATACAACAAAAACATTGTTATGCGGCTACCATTTGCGACAAATTCATCTCTTGAATTAGCAAAATTTGCACGTGAAGCACTTTCCCAGATATACAGGGAAGGCTACCGTTATAAAAAGGCAGGTGTTATCGCTCTTGACATTATTCCTGAAAATCGTGTGCAACAAACATTATTTCTCAATAGAGATGAAAGACATATCAATTTAATGAAAGCAATTGATTGGCTCAATTCACAATATGGTCAGCAAACTATAAGGCTTGCGTCTCAACACCCGAAAGGCATTCTGAAAATGCGTCGTGAAAAATTATCTCCACGCTATACAACTAATTTAGATGACATTATCACTATTAATTTAGAGTAATTTACTCATTTCTATTTTTATTACTTAACGATATTGATGAACCACATTATCAAATTATTGCATATATCCCACAACTATATACAGTGTATTTTTAAAGTATTTTATACAAATTTTTACTTTATTGTAAAGATAAATTAATGACTTCACTTATTAAAAAATATGAAAAGATATTATTTATATAGTTTATATTTTTTGGAGGTATTATGAAATTACTATTATTTTTTCGTTTCAGTCTGATATGGGGCTGGATTGCTGTTAACTGAAATTGTACGAAATCATTGGATATTGATAGAGAACATAAGTGAAGGAACTTAAAAAAAGTTCCATAAGAAGCTGTCAACATACATAATAAAAGTATTATACACAGAACCTTTGGAAGAATATAAGATAGTAATTCCGAGAAACAAAAATAAATTGAGTAAATCAAAAATCAAATAATGAAGGTATACATAATTTAATAAGTTGCTATTTAGAAAGATTTGAGAGGAGTGCATTCATATTCATTATAAGTAAATATGCTCGATTAATTTATTATTTAATAAAAATATCGAATTTATATTAATCTGATAATACTTTTCGTAGATTATTTTGGTAATATACATATTTTTAGTATATTTATATTTTGTTAATTAAGATGATTTATTGTGAGCGAAGAAATAAAAAAAATAGCAATATTTACATTAGGTTGCAATAAAAATTTAGTCGATAGCGAGCGTCTTGCTGGTATTCTTGATGGTAAGCAATTTGAACTGACGTACAATATAAATGAAGCAGAAGCTGTTATAATTAATACTTGTGGCTTTATCAAACCAGCCAAAGAAGAAAGTATCCAATTAATTCTGCAAATGGCTGAATTACGTCGCAGAAATAAAATTAAAAAACTTATAGTCTTCGGTTGCCTATCTCAACGCTATCCTGATTTGAAGAACCAAATTTTGCAAATTGATAAGGTTTTTGGAATTGAGCCTTTCAAGCAAATCGTAGATTCCTTTGGGAAAAAATACGTATCTGAATATAGTCGCTTTTTGATGACACCACCGCATTATAGCTATCTAAAGATTTCTGAGGGCTGCAACCATCGTTGTTCGTTTTGTGCTATACCACTTATTAAAGGGAAGTACCGTTCTCGCAAAATGGAAGATTTATTAATAGAAGCTAAAGATTTATCCAAACAGGGTGTGCAGGAGTTGAATATTATTGCACAAGACACAACTTTCTATGGGAAAGATATTTATGGAACCTATAAATTGCCTGTTTTGCTCAATAATTTAGCTGAAAATTTTGAATTTAAGTGGATTCGCCTTCTATATACATATCCAACTAATTTTCCGAAAGATGTATTGAAAGTAATTGCTAAACACGATAATATATGCAAATATATTGATTTACCATTGCAACATATTTCAAACAATGTTCTTCATTCGATGAAGCGGCGTTCTACAAAAGAGAGTATTACTGAGTTAATCAAAGAAATTAGAGATACAATTCCTGATGTTGCGATTAGAACAACATTTATTGTTGGATATCCCAACGAAACAGAGCAAGATTTTGAAGAACTTTATTCGTTTGTAGAAGAGCAAAAATTTGAAAGGCTTGGAGTATTTACATATTCACCTGAAGAAGGCACATCTGCATACTCTCTTGCAGACCCTATCCCACAAGAAATCAAAGATGAAAGACTTGACAAGATTATGCGATTACAACAACAGATATCACTTGAACGTAATAAATCGCTTATCGGCAATACAATTGACGTTATTATTGATGATGATGAGAATAAGAAGTTCTATATTGGTAGAACTCAGTTCGATGCACCTGAAATTGATAATGGTGTAATAATAAAATCAAGTAAAAAGTTCTTGCCAGGTGTTATTATAAAAGCAAAAGTTGTTCGTGCGGAAGAATATGATTTACACGTTGAATATCCTGCAAATTAGCGAACTTTGAATGTTGCCATTGTGATTATTGCAAGCATAACTGCAATAATATAGAAACGTGTAACTATTTTCGATTCGTGTATTCCACATTTTTCAAAATGATGATGTAGTGGGGCAATTTTGAATAATCTGCGACCTTCGCCGTATTTCTTTTTTGTATATTTAAAATAAGATACTTGAATTATAACTGATAAAGTTTCTGCAAAAAATATTCCACCAACGATAGGCAAAAGAAATTCTTTTTTTAATAAAATGCACATTCCACCTAATGCACCTCCAAGCGCGAGTGAACCCGTATCACCCATAAATACCTGAGCAGGATATGAGTTGAACCACAGGAAACCTAATGCTGCACCAATAATTGAAGCAGCAAAAATTGTTATTTCACCACTGCCCGGCAAATACATAATATTTAAGTATCTTGCAAAGGTAGCATTTCCAGAAACATAAGCAATCAAAGCCAGTGTAAAAAATGAAATACCAACAGTGCCTATCGCTAATCCATCTAATCCATCTGTTAAATTAACTGCATTTGATGTTGCAGTCATCACAAAAATTACCATTGGAATATAAAATATACCAAAATCAAAATTAATATTCTTCGAAAATGGTATAGTAGTCAAAGTATTGTATTTTGCAAATGATGAAGAAAACCATTCAGGGAAGAAATATATGGTTGCACCAATAATCAGCCCGATAGAAACTTGCCCAACAATTTTATATCTGCCAATCAACCCATTTGGAAGCTTTTTGACAACTTTAAGATAATCATCGATAAATCCAACAATCCCTAACCATAAAGTTGTAAGCAGAATTAAAATAACAAACATATTTGTTACATTTGCCCATAGGATAGTCGGAAGAAGTACTGCAAGTAAGACAATAAAGCCACCCATTGTAGGAGTTCCAGCTTTCAGCGAGTGATTACCAACTGTTGCGAGTTCTCTCTTTGCTTGTTCGCCGAGCTGCTTTCTTCGAAGCTTATTGATTATTTTGGGTCCGAAATAAAAGCAAATGATTAGTGCTGAAATTGCAGCCGCAGCCGAACGAAATGTTATATATTGAAATAATCCAATTCCAGGTATATCAAAATAATGTTTTAGAAAATTAGATAATAAGAAAAACATAATTTGCTGTATATTAATTCTCAATATTTTTATTAAATTCCTGAACAGGGTTAACTGCCCAATGGAGCTTTGTGCGGATTAAGTCGTAAAACGCGCTTTCCATTGGTTTTATCAGTTTAACTCTATTTTTCGAAAGATAAATATTGACTGTTTCGCCATCTGATAATATTGTTTGCAACTGCCCATCTGCAACAAAATTCACTTTTCCCGTCGGCGAAAATACAACAAATCTCAGTTCGCTGCTGTCATCAACTACTAATGGACGCAAAGTAAGCGAATGAGGTGAAATTGGTGTTAGACAAATTGCTTTTGTTGAAGGCGAAATTATTGGTCCGCCGCAAGATAAAGAATATGCTGTTGAACCTGTTGGGGTTGAGATGATTAATCCATCAGCTCTGTATTCACCAACATAATGATCATTTGCATAGGCTTGAATTGTAATCATTCGCGGGGAATCTTTTTTCTCAAACACGAAATCATTGAGAGCAAAAAAAGTCTCACCACTAATTTGAGTTTCTAAAACTGATCGATCAATTAACCTATAATTCCCATCTAACAGATTTTTAAGTGATTTTTCTAAATTTTGAACAGAAAACTCGGCTAAAAATCCTAATTTCCCAACATTGAAACCCATTATTGGGACATCATAATTGATTAATCTGTGGCAAGCGGATAAAATTGTGCCATCACCACCAAATGTAATAACTACATCGGCAACTTTTCCGAACTCGCTAAGTTCAATTGGATTGACCTTGCATCTAATTTCATCTGAAAAATGTTCAATAGCTTCTTGACGCGCAAAGCAATTAACGTTAGCTTCACACAATATATGGGCTGCTTTTTCAGCCCATTTTATAACATCAGGTTTTTCAGAAATTTCGTAAAGAACAAACTTATTCATTTAATATATACTATAATGTAAAACTACGCTAAAATATCAGATAATTCCATCATATAATTAAAGATTTTTTTCTTTTTCGTCCAGGTTTCAACAAGTGGGGTATAAACAATCTCGTGCATTGATTTACCAACCATAACGTCAGTTTTGCCATCAAGTAAAGCTTCAACAGCTTTCACACCTAAATGGCTGGCTAATACGCGGTCTCTTGCTGTTGGTGCGCCACCACGTTGCATATGCCCAAGAATAGATACTTTAGGTTCAATATCGTATTTTTGTTTCATTAATTCAGCAATAACAGCAGCACCTCCATATTCGTCTCCTTCACCAACGATGATAATTGTGCGCCTTGTTCTTCCTTGTTTGAGAATTCTCTGATATAGTAGATCCAAGTTAGTGGCAATTTCAGGTATTGCAATATATTCAGCACCACAAGAAATACCCACATCCATTGCAATAAAACCTGCGTGGCGACCCATAACTTCAATCAAGAATACTCGACCGTGGGAATCTGCTGTGTCTCTAATTTTATCAATTGCCTGAACTGCAGTATTGATAGCTGTATCATACCCAATTGTATAATCAGTGCCATAAAGGTCGTTATCGATTGTGCCAGGTGTGCATACTACTGGAATGCCGTGTTCTTCCCACAAAGCGTGAGCACCGTGAAAAGTGCCATCACCACCACAACAAATAAGTCCTTCGATCCCATTTTCTTTAAGTTGTTCAGCGGCAGCAGCTCGACCGCCAGCATTCATAAACTCTTTAGAACGACTTGTTTTAAGTATTGTCCCACCTGAAGCAATAATATTAGCTGTTTCTTTTCGAGTTAATTTAATAAAATTACCTTCAATTAATCCAGAATAGCCACCGACGATTCCGTAAATTTCCAAACCATTGTATATTGCTGCTCTAACTACTGCTCTAATATGAGCATTCATTCCTGGAGCGTCGCCTCCACTTGTAAGCATCGCAATTCTTTTCATATTGAATTCACTTTTTTAGTTTATAACACAGAAAATTACCGATTATTTTCCAAAAATAAAGTATTTAATTTAAAAAATAAAGCATTTTTATTTAATTCATAGATAAATAAATGTTTTTTAATCTATGCTTAATTAAAGTGCTTCTTTAATTATTGCTCCACCGACGACATCTTCTCCTTCGTAAATTACAACAGATTGTCCAGGAGCAACGGCACGTCTCTTTTCGATGAAATCGACTTGCAATAGACCATTTTCAAGAATTCTGCAATATGCAGGTTTTCCTTTGTCATTATAGCGAATTTTAACAGAGAAAACTTTTGTAGCATCCAGCTCGTTGTATTTCATCAAATTAACATTTTCACCAATTAATCCATTATCATACGTTTCGTCGATAGTGTCAACCTCTATAATATTATCTTGTGCATTGATTTTTCTTACATAAAGTGGTTCGCTAAATGAAATGCCAAGTCCTTTGCGTTGCCCAACTGTATAGAAAGGAAAACCTTTATGCTTTCCAATTATTTTCCCACGGAAAATAATATTCCCACTGCTCATTTTTTCATTAATTTCTGGAACTTGCTTTTCGATAAAAGAATGATAGTCATTGTTTGGAATAAAACAAATATCCTGAGATTCAATTTTATTGAAAACAGGCAAATTGTATTTTTTTGCAATTTCTCTAACTTCTTGTTTAGTATATTCAGCAAGAGGGAAAATAGTCCTTGCTAATTGCTCCTGCGAAAGTCCCCAAAGAGCATAAGATTGATCTTTGCTTTTGTCCACTCCTTTTCTGATAAAGTATCGATCGTTATTATCATTTTTCAAAATTTTAGCATAATGACCAGTTGCAAGATATTCAGCTCCGAACTCATTTGCTTTTGTCAGAAACGGACCCCACTTTATTTTAGTATTACATTCAACACAAGGATTTGGTGTGCGTCCGTGTAGGTATTCTTCGATAAAGTTGCTGATAACTGTATTTTTAAAAGTCTCGGTTAAATCTATCATTTTGTGTTCAATTCCTAATATTTGGCAAACTCGGTAAGCGTCGATGCTTCCAGTATATGAGCAGCAACTTTTTTTATTTTCAACAGGACGGCAGTCATCTTCAAGCTTGTGAGTAGATATTGTTAGTCCAATCACTTCGAAACCTTGTTCTAAAAGTAATGCAGCAGCAACGGAAGAATCCACTCCGCCCGACATAGCTACCAACACTCTTTTCTTCTTGTGCATATTTTACAATCAAATATGTTGTTAAAAACAATTATAAAGAATTAAAGACGAAATTAGATAAAAAAATATGTATTTACATATATTTTATTTTGTATTAACTTAAAAGAAAAAAATTCTTATGTTGGTGTTTATTTTTTATATTTTATATAGAAAAAAAAGAGGCTGCATTAAAATGACAGCCCCTTAGTTTAAATGTTTTCGATTTGATATTTTAATCCATCAAACCTCTTTTTCTGAGTAATGGTTCAATTTGTGGTTCTCTACCTCTAAATTTAATATATAAATTCATCGGGTCGTCAGTATGACCTTTTTCTAACACATTTCTTCTGAATGATTCGGCAGTTGTTCTATCAAATAAAGAAGTTTCTTTGAAAGCTTCGAAAGCATCACTATCAAGAACACCCGCCCAAATGTAGCTATAGTAGCCCGCAGAATAGCCACCACCAAAAATATGATTAAAATATGTAGAACGATAGCGGAAAGGTATTTCTTCTGGCAAATTGATTTGTTGTGCAATTCTATTTTCAAATTCAGTCACGTCATCAATTCTATCAGTTGTATAATAGAACATATCAAGCAATGCTGCTGCTAAATATTCAACTGTTGCAAAGCCTTGATTAAATTTACTGCTTGCCTGAATTTTCTCAATAATTTGATCAGGGATTGGTTGCCCTGTTTGATAATGACGAGCAAACGTGCGTAACACTTCCGGTTCAGTGAACCAATTTTCCATTACCTGTGAGGGAAGCTCTACAAAATCGCGTGGGACACTTGTTCCGCCTATGCTTGGGTAAGCATTATTTGCAAATAATCCGTGCAGAGCGTGCCCAAACTCGTGGAATAGAGTTTCTGCTTCATCCAGCGAAAGCAATGATGGTGTGTTTTCAGTCGGTGGAGGGAAGTTGCAAACATTGAATACAATAGGATAGATTGTTTTGCCATTTTTAGTTTTTCTTTCTCTTAAATTGTTCATCCACGCGCCACCACGTTTGCTGGAACGATTGTAATAGTCTACGAAAAACAATCCAATATGGGTACCATCTTCTTCTGTAACTTCAAAAACTCGCACTGTTGGGTCATATACGGGAACATTTTTAATTTCTTTAAATCTAATTCCCCATAATTTATTTGCAACGTTGAAAGCACCTTGCATAACACTTTCAAGTGGGAAAAATGGACGAAGTTTTTCTTCATCAATTTCGTATTTTTCGCGTCGCAATTTCTCAGTATAATAACGCCAATCATGTGCTTCCAGTCTAAAAATATTGCCTTCTCTGTTTATCATCTCTTGCAATTCCTGGGCTTCTTTGATAGCATTTTCTCGTGCTGGTTCCCACAAACGATAAAGTAATTCAAACACTCTATCAGAAGTCTTTGCCATATTATCGCTGATAACAAATTCGGCAAAATTTGGAAAACCTAACAAACGTGCTTTTTCCTGTGATAATGAAACAATTTCTTTAATGATTTCTTTATTGTCGTATTCATTATCATTATTGCCACGATTCAAATACGCTTTAAGAATTTGGGCTCTCAAATCTCTATTATCAGCATATTGTAAGAATGGCATAATGCTGGGATTATGCAAAGTGAATAACCATTTATCTGGTTGTCCGTCTCGGGTTGCTGCTTCTTTTGCTGATTCTACGACATTATTAGGCAAACCGCGGAGTTCCTCTTCTTTTTCTATATAGAGTTTATAATTGTTTGTTTCTGCAAGAACATTATCCCTGAACTTTAATTGCAAAGTTGAAAGTCTTTGGTTAATTTGAGCAAGACGTTCTTTTGCAGTTTTATCCAATAGGGCACCATTTTTTACAAAATCCTGATATTTTTGTTCAAGCAGTCTTAATTGTTCCGGTGAAAGTTTTTCTTTATCACGATTGTCATAAACAGTTTTAATTCTTGTAAACAGTTTTTCATTGAAAAGTATGTCGTTGCTGAATTTCGATAGTTTAGGTGTTATCTCCTGAGCTATTTTTTGCATACCAGGTGTCGAATTTGAGCTCACTAAATTGAAGAAGACAGAGGAAACACGCTGCAATAATTCGCCTGAAAACTCCAATGCTTCGATTGTATTGGCAAAATTTGGAGCTTGCTTGTTGTCCGTGATTTTCTTAATGTCAGCATAAGCTTCTTTCAATCCTCTTTCAAAAGCAGGCAAATAATGTTCTTCTTTAATTTTATCGAAAGGAGGAACATCGAAAGGCGTATTGTATGGCTTGAAGAAAGGATTATCGGCTGCTGATTTTTTTTGTGCTTCGACGCTCATAACGGTTAATATTAAACTGAAACATAAAAATAATAGTTTTTTCATATTACCTCCAATAAATATACTCTATAAATAATATCTTTTCATATTTTTTAATAAAAGAAATCATTAATTTATCTTTACAATATAGTAAAAATTTGTGTAAAATACTTTATAAATACATTTTACATTAAGTTTAAAAATAAGCACACAATAATGGATTAATTTTGAATTTTTATATATCATAAAATTATGGAATACAAAAAATGCCACGAACAAAATTATCTATTGCAAGAATGTCAGCAGACAATGATATTTGCAAGATTTATGCAATATTCGTGTAATAACATATTTGACTTTATTTAATAATTTAAAAGGAATAGAAATGAATAAAAAACAATGGTATGAAACATTATTTGAAAATTATGGTGAGAAATACGACCAGGAATGTTTTGCACAGGGAACTATTGGTGAATGTGATTTTATAGAGAAAGAGCTGGGTTTTAATAAACTATTAAAGATAATTGATGTCGGTTGTGGTACAGGTCGACATTCAATTGAACTGGCAAAAAGAGGATATCAAGTCACAGGAATCGATTTATCTGAATCATTACTAAAAAAAGCAAGAGAAAAGGCTAAAATATATGGCGTAGAAGTGGACTTTTTAAGGTATGATGCTCGCAATCTGACATTTGAGAAACAATTTGATGTTGCGATAATGTTGTGTGAAGGAGGCTTCCCTCTCATGGAAACAGATGAAATGAATTATGAGATTCTTAAAAATGTTTCAAGAGCTTTAAAAAATAAGGCAAAATTTATATTCACAACATTAAACGGGTTGTTCCCTTTGTTCCATTCTATCAATGATTTTCACGCAGAAGGAAAGCTTGAAGGTAATGCAACATACAATAGTAAGCATTTTGACTTAATGACATTCCGAGATTACAATATTACAAAAGTTGTTGATGATTACGGAGTAGAAAAGGAATTAGAATGTAATGAAAGATATTATGTGCCAAGTGAAATAACCTGGTTGCTTAAAACTCTTGGATTTACAAAAATTGAAATATTTGGAGCAACGCTTGGAGCTTTTTCCCGTGAAGATAAATTAAAAACAGAAGATTATGAAATGTTAGTAATTGCTGAAAGATAGATTGTGAAAAATAGTTGAAAAACTAAAAATCAATACGAAAGCCGAATAAGTTTCATAATGGAGTATTTTGTAAGAATATTATTTGTTATTTTGTATTTTTAGTTTTGTATTTCTAATAAATAGATATTTTTATGATTTGTCCAGAATGTTATAGTTATAATCCTCGTATAACCCCTTTATTAAACCCTGAGGAATGCTTAAAGAACCATATGCAATATGTTTGTTCAACCTGTGGGCGTTGTGTTTGTATAGATGTAAAAGGCAAAATGCGTGCTCGTTGCTTTATGCCTTTTAGTAGTCTAGAAACTGCTAAATTATACCTCAAATGTGCAGAAATACTGAGTAAGGGCAAATGCGAAATATATGAAATTATTGATAATAAAACTGGTAGAAAGTCGTATAAGATTTTTCCCGATAAAGAGGAACTCAAAAAATATTTAAAAAGTAATCCTGGTAAAACTTGTAGTATGAAACCGTTATTTGTATCAGAAAAATATATTCCCGAAAAGGATGAACAGATAAGAAAATTAACTGACAGAGAGATTCAGAAATACCTTGAAGAGCAGAAAAAACAAAAACATTTTTCCTGAATTAGGGAAAAAACGAACATAATGGGGAAAGAATTGTGTATGAATTAGAGTTACAGTTACCGGCTTTAGGACATAAAAAAGCAGCAGAGGATTTTAAAAAGGAATTTTTTGATAATCATGAGACAGTCATTAATGGCAGTGCATTGCTGGATCAGCTGAATTACGAAGAATGGCTGGAATATAATATTAAAAATAGAAATAAAAGCACTGCAAGTCCTAACTGGGTGCCGGCTACTACCTTTTTTGCCTTCAGAAAGCAGGATAATAAAATTGTAGGTATCATTGACATCAGGCACAATCTGGAAAACGAATTTCTGGCTGAATATGGCGGTCATATAGGCTTTTCTGTGCGACCAACTGAAAGAAAGAAGGGGTATGCAACAGAAATGTTAAACATAGCACTTAAATATGCTAAATCCTTAGGACTTAAAAAGGTGATGTTAGGATGCTTTTCTGACAATATTGCCTCTATAAAAACAATAGAAAAATGTGGAGGGGTACTCACTGAAACAAAAGTTTACTCAGGAGATAAGCTAAATATGCCAGACTTGCAGGCAAAAACTGTAAATATTTATTGGATTGAGTTATAATTTAGTCGTTGTCTAAGGCTATAGACCTTAAAAGTGAGTATAAAGGTGAAGTTTAATAATGACAAAGAGACAAATGATAAGATTGTCGATTCTGTTAATTTCGTTCTTTCTTTTTCACTCTTCCGATGGTAAGGCTTATGAAAACAATCCAGCTATAAATGCAGTTGGGATAAATGTTGGAGTTCAGTTTTAAGTAGCTGGTAGTTTATCTGGTGTATAATGTAACCGTTATATAGTTTAGAGTTTGTAATGTCTATGTTGTTTTGTTAAGCTATCTCGTCAAAATAGGTTTACACAATAAAGAGAAATTATGAAAGAAAAAGTAAACTTATTTCAGGACGAGAAATTTACCCAAGTATCTCAAATTAATTACAAAAATGGGAAATCACAATTTGATGTTTTTATATTTTTTTCTTACTTTTATAACTTAGAAATTAAACTCTACTTTGCAGCACCTATTCACCTAAAAATGGAAATAAAGTGAAATAAGATTGCGAAAATAAATGAGTTAGACGGCATATTAATATGGAGAATACTATGAGAATTAAAAAACTTAAGCTTGAGAACTTTAGAGCCTACAAGGAAGAAACAATCTTTGAATTTGGCAATTTAACCACATTTGTAGGCAAAAATGATATTGGTAAATCATCTATACTAGAAGCTCTAGATATTTTTTTTAATGAAGGCAAAGGCACAATAAAAATAGATTCGAATGATGTAAATAAATTTGCTAGAGATGAAGAGAATGACGAAATCAAAATAACAGTAATCTTTGATGACTTACCCGATACTATCATAATTGATGCTACAAATTCAACAAGCTTAAAAGATGAATTTCTCCTTAATTCGGATGGGCACTTAGAAATAATTAAAAAATATCCAAATGGTGGCAAAGAAAAAGTTTTTATTAAAGCAAATCACCCAACTAATCCAAATTGTTCAGATTTATTATTAAAAAAGAATAATGATTTAAAAAAGATTATAACAGATAATGAAATAAGTTGTAATGACAAAACAAAAAATGCAGTAATTAGAAAAGCTATATGGAGTCACTTTAGAAATGACTTACAGTTAAAAGAAATTGAGATTGATGCATCAAAAGAAGATGCTAAAAATATTTGGGAACAGCTCAAAAATTATATGCCATTATATGCTCTATTTCAGTCTGACCGCAAGAATAGCGATGGAGATAATGAAATACAAGACCCATTAAAAGAAGCAGTTAGGCAGATATTAAGTAATGATGAAATAATGAATAAATTTAATGAAATTGCTAATGAAGTTGAAAATAAATTGAAAGAAGTCTCTAATAGAACATTAGAAAAACTCAGGGAGATGAATCCCGAAGTAGCTAATAGCCTTAATCCAGTCATTCCAAAGGCAGAGAATTTAAAATGGGCAGATGTATTTAAAAGTGTTTCGATTTCTGGTGATGGAGATATCCCTATCAATAAACGTGGTAGTGGTATTAGGCGCCTTGTTTTACTTAATTTTTTCAGAGCTGAAGCAGAAAGAAGACAACAGGAAAAAAATGTTCCTAATATAATATATGGAATTGAAGAGCCAGAAACCTCTCAGCACCCAGAACATCAAAGAATGTTAATTGAAGCTTTTAAAGAATTATCAAATACCAACAATACACAAATAATTTTAACAACACATAGCCCGGCTATTGTTAAACTATTAGAGTTTGAACAATTAATACTTCTTAAAAAAGAAAATGGGAAAGTTGAAGTATTAAACATTGAGAAAAATGAATTACCATATCCATCTTTGAATGAAGTTAACTTTTTAGCTTTTGGTGAAGCAGACGAAGAATATCACAATGAGCTTTATGGGTATATTGAAAGTGAAGGGAAACTAAATGAATACAAAAATGGTAAAAGCACTATAAAGTATAAACGTGAAAAAAATGGTCAAGTTGTTGAGGAGGATAAAATACTAAGTGAATTTATTAGACATCAAATTCACCATCCTGAAAATAAGCTAAATGATAGATTTACCTTTGAACAACTTCAGGAATCAATAAAATTAATGAGAGAATTTATTAAAAATAAAATGAGTTAAAAATACGCCGCCTAACAACGGCTATACGCCATTAAAACGTCGCATAGCCGTGGAACGTAGAAACAATACAAAAAATAATACACTATATCTGAGAAGCCTACAAGCTCGCCATTTTGCTCTCAAGTTCTTCCCATTCAGCATATTTTTGGGTAAGTTGTTGGCGTAAGTTGTTATACTCATTACGCTTTTCGATAGAAAGCTCTTTGTTCGAGAAAAAGTACGGGTCAGCAAAAAGTTGCTCAATTTCTGAGATTTGCTCTTCCAGCGAACTAATCTGGTTTTCGCAATCGGCAATCATTTTTTTCAGTTTGTTTTCCTGACGTTGAAGTTCCTTTTTGCGAAGCCAGTCTAATTGTGTTTGGCTCTGAACAATTGTAGTATTTTGAATGATAGGATTTTTTCTCTCAATTTCTTTTAAATTGTCCACTTTGATTTTCTGCAAGTAATCATCTATAGTCCCAAGATATTCTTTTATTGATTTATTTGCGAAATGATATGTCTTTTGAGTTAAATCTTTCAGAAAATCTCTGTCGTGTGAAACGATAATAAGGCTTCCCGCGAAGTTCAACAAAGCACTTTTAAGAATATCTTTGGCAAACATATCAAGATGGTTAGTCGGTTCGTCCAGAATTAGAAAATTAATAGGTTCAAGCAGAAGTCGAGCAAGAGCAAGACGGGATTTCTCACCACCGGAGAGCACCTTGACTTTTTTATAAACTGAATCACCACTGAAAAGAAATGCTCCAAGCAAACTTCTCACCTTTGTCCGCATATCGCCCGTAGCAGCACTGTCAATAACTTCAAAAACAGTTGCATTTTCGTCAAGCATCATCGAGCGATGCTGCGCATAATAACCTATACAGAGATTATTGCCGAAAATCAATTCACCGTCGTAAATTTCTGAATTTGCGAGTATTTTAGAAAAAGTCGTTTTACCTTCGCCATTCCTGCCGACAAAGGCAACTTTCTCACCACGTTCAAGCACAAAATTCACATTTTCGAGTACAATTTTATCGCCAAATTTTTTAGTTAAATTTTTTGCTTCAACTATCAGACGCGAAGAACGAGGTGGTTCGGGAAATCTGATATTCAAGTTAGCATTATCTTCATCTTCAATTTCGATAATATCCATTTTTTCGAGTGCTTTGATTTTTGATTGCACTCGCGAAGCCAGAGTAGCTTTGGAACGAAACCGTTCAATAAAACGCTCAGTTTCTGCAATTTGCTTTTGTTGTGCTTTTGCAGCAGCAAGTAGCTCCTCTCTTTGTTTCTTTCTTGCTTCGAGAAAATCAGAAAATTTCAAATCTAAATCAACTAATTTCCCACGAGAAAGCTCAAATGTTCTGTTAGTAATATTATCCAAAAATGATTTATCGTGCGAAATAATCACAATTGCACCGTAGTAGCTCGATAAGAACTCTTCGAGCCATTGCACTGAATCAATATCCAGATGGTTGGTCGGTTCGTCAAGCAAAATGCAGTCAGGTTTTGTCAGCAGTATTTTCGCAAGTTCTACTCGCATTTGCCAGCCACCACTGAACGAAGAAACAGGTTTTTGCATATCGTACTGAGAAAAACCTAATCCAAGCAGAACTTTTTCAATTTCAGCATCAATGGAGAATGCCCCAAGAATTTTCAGGCGTTCGTTTGCAGCGGACAGTTTCTCAATTTTTTTTAGGTATTCTGCTGACTGGTGGTCTGTGCATTCAGAAATCTCTGTGGTAAGTGCATCAACTAATTTTTCCAGCTCTTGTATTTCATTTAAAGCAGATTTTGTTTCTTCGAAGACAGACATCGAAGAACGCACATCCATTTCTTGTGGCAAATATCCAATTTTATAATCATTAGGTTTAGAAACAGTGCCTTTTTCGGGTTCCTGCAATCCCGCTATAATTCTGAAAAGAGTAGATTTGCCGGTTCCATTCCGACCAATCAAGCCAATTTTATCCGAAGGTCTAATAATAAAAGAAACGTTATCAAATAAGTAATTTCCGTTGAATTGTATAGAAAGATTATTTACCTGCAACATATTTAATGCAATTCCTCATAAGGCACATTTTTTCTACGAAAAACAAAAGAAATGGGTGTTCCAACGAAGTCAAAGTTTTCTCGGAGAATGCGTTCCATAAAACGTTTGTAACTATCAGGCAATAAATGCGGATGGTTTAAGAAAAATGCGAAAACAGGTGGCTCGGTGCCAACTTGTGTAACGTAGTTAATTCTCAAATCAAGTCCTTTCACAGCAGGTGGAGGTGTTTTTTCGAAGAATGGCAACAAAGTAGCGTTAAGTTCGGACGTCTTAATACGAGTTTTGCGACGAGTGTCGATTTCTTTCGCAATTTCAATTATTTTGGTGATTCGCTGCCTGGTAAGTGCAGAAATATAAACAATTGGAACATACTCGAAAGTACGCAACTCATTTCTGATAATATTAGTAAATTCGTCTGCTGTTTTATGGTCTTTTTCAATGAGATCCCATTTATTAACTGCAATAATAATTCCTTTTCGTGCATCACTAACAAGGTTTATTATCTTTTTGTCCTGCTCTTCTAAACCGCGAGTTGCATCAATAAGAACAACTCCAATGTCGCAACGTTCAATTGCACGCATAGTTCGCATAGTGCTATACATTTCAACATTTTCATTAATATGGCTTCTTTTGCGAAGACCCGCAGTATCGACGAGGACAATTTCTTCACCATAATATTTTACAACGGAATCAATAGAATCTCTTGTTGTTCCGGGAATATCAGTTACAATACTTCTATCTTTTCCGAGCAAAGCATTCGAAAGGCTTGATTTCCCAACATTTGGACGACCTACCAGAGCAAGTTTTAGGCGAGTATCTGTGTCCTCGATATCGTCATCCTGCAAGTTTTCTGCAATTACGTCGAGGAAATCACCTGTATTAAATCCGCTCAGTGCAGAAATTGCATAGGGTTCCCCCAATCCGAGAGAATAGAATTCGTAACTATTTGCCAATTGAATAGAATTGTCGCATTTGTTAACGATTAGAACAACGGGCTTTTCGGAACTCCTCAATATATTTGCAATATCCATATCAAATGAAGTTACCCCATCGCGTCCATCACAGACAAAGAGAATGACATCAGCTTCCTCGATAGCAATCATTGCTTGCTCGCGAACCGAACGTTCCATTACATCTTCACTTCCAGGTATGAAACCACCAGTATCGACAAGCATAAATCGTTTGCCATTCCATTCGGAATAGCCGTATATTCTATCGCGAGTAACCCCGGGGATATCTTCCACAATCGCTTGCCGCTGCCCAACTAAGCGATTGAAAAGCGTGGATTTGCCAACATTTGGACGTCCAACAATTGCTACAAGGTTCATTTTCTCCTCACATATTTAAATTAAAACGGGTTCAGTTTCTTTTTGACAACCGAACCCGATTTATATTTGAAAAATAATAAGTTCTACTTATTCTCTTTCATAAATTCTTCCATAAAACGCACTAATGCTTCAACCCATTCGATCGGACAAGCATTGTAAATAGAAGCACGAACCCCACCAACGCTTCTATGACCTTTAAGGTTGGTCATATTATGGCGTTTTTTAGCTTCCTCGATAAATTTAGATTCTAATTCGGGAGTGTTTAGATTGAATGTAACATTCATCAAAGAGCGATCTTCTTTATCTGTTACAGTTGGTTTGTAGAAGTCGCTATTAGCATCCATAAAATCATATAAAAGATTAGCTTTTTTATAATTATTCTCTTCGATTGCTTCAAGTCCTTGTTTCAAAATCCATTTGAAAGTGCGACCAACAACGTAAACGGGGAAGCAAGGAGGAGTATTGAACATAGATGCTTCCTTGATGTGAGTTTCATAATTAATCATTGTTGGAAGTTCTTTTCTGCCTTTTTCGAGCCAGGATTTTTTGATTACCACCATGGTAACACCTGCTGGACCAATATTTTTCTGAGCACCTGCATAAATTAAGTGATACTTTGAGAAGTCTCGTCTCAAAGCAAACAAATCTGACGACATATCAGCAACAAGAGGCACATTACCCACATCTGGAATGTGATTTTCTTTATATTCAGTACCGTATATAGTGTTATTTGTTGTAATATGGACGTAGTCAGCATCTTGTTCGACTTGAATGTTTTTGGGAATATAGTTGAAATTTTTATCTTCCGAGCTTGCAATAATGTTTGTATTGCCAACAAATTTAGCTTCTTTTGCTGCTTTTTTCGCCCAAACACCTGTAAGAACATAATTAGCCTTGTTGATTAAAAAGTTCGCTGGAACCATATAAAACTGCAAACTTGCACCACCGCCAAGGAATAAGACACTATATTCTTCTTCTGAAAGATTCATAATCTTCAAACAATCTGCTTGTGCTTCTTTAATTACTGCATCATATTCCTTTGAGCGATGGCTCATTTCCATAATTGACATACCTAAACCATTAAAATCCAGAGCGGCTTGACTAGCTTCTTGCAAAACTTCATAAGGAAGAACAGCTGGACCTGCACTGAAATTAAAAGCTCTATTCATATTTTTCTCCAATAAATGATCAAAATGTATTCAAAATTAACATAAATATTTGGAATTTCATAATGATTTAAAGGAATTAACTGCGAAAAAAATACTCGTTAAATTAAATAAAATATTAAATAAAAAGTGCTCGGAGAGGGACTTTGCCCTATTCGACGTTTCGAGACACAATCGCTTGCAAATCGCTTCAGTTCTTAATTTTTTAATTTTGCAAAAAAAATAATTTTTGCATTTTATTGCAAAATTTTTTAAATTTCTGCATAATTTGTAAGTAATTTGCAAAACAGATTTTCTTATGAACGTTAGATTTTATGCACTTCCTAACCGTCGTGGTGATAATTACGTAAAAATCTATTGCTACGTAAGAAAAAATTATCAAACGCTTGTTATACCTACAGACGTTAGGATACTCCTCAAGCATTGGGATAAAAAACTTCAAGTTGCCAAAATCGGCACACCCAACGCCGTGCTAATGAACAAAAAGCTTGCTAAAATAAGAGAAACAATCGAGGCAATTATTCTCACAGAAACTACTGAAAATCTTAACATCCCAACCGCTGAGCTATTTCGAAAAATCAAAGAACGCTTTCAACAAACACAAGCCACAACCATCATAGAGCTAATTGATTATTACCTGAAAGCAAACACATATAGATTAAGCGAAAATTTCGTTAAAAAAATCAAAACAGTCAGAAACCAAATCAAAGACTACAACCCCAACCTAACAACGTTTCAAATTGATAAAAAATTTGTCGATGCTTTTTCTAATTTTCTAATCGAGAAAAACTTGACAAACGCAACCATCGCAAAGTGTTTTGAACTTCTCGGGATGGTGTTGCGGTGGAATATGGGAAGGCACATTGCACCATTTGATATTAGTTTTTTGAAATACAAAGGTGCCGAGAATAGCACAACATTCGCACTTACTTTGGACGAAATAAAAGCTTTTGCGAGCGTTTCAACTAAAACCGAAGCCGAAAGTCTCGACAAGGACGCTTTTCTTTTTGCTTGTTTTACGGGATTACGTTTCGGCGACGTCAAGAATTTCAGCAAAGCGTCCATCTGTGATGGCTTTATCGAGATTGTGCAGTCTAAAACAAAGCAAAAGAATTTAATTTACATACTCCCACCCGCTCAAAAGACACTTGACAAGTATAATGAAATTAAGCCATTTGAGAAAATTGACGAGCACCTGACCAATAGACGCTTGAAAACATTAGCAAAAAGAGCAGGGCTTAACAGACTAATTAACATAACAATTTACAGGGGTGCAAGCAGACACGACAAAACACGTCCAATTCACGAATTAATTTCATTTCACACAGCTCGTCGCTCGTTCGCAACCATTATGACGTCGGCAAACCTTAATCCCGACTTAATCAAAGCTATGACGGGACACCGAACCCATCGCGAATTTGAGAGATATATTAAGTTTACCGACGAGCAACTTAAAGAGCTCGCAAGCAGTTTGTCTATTTTAAATTAAGATTTTTCGGTGGAGTAAGCGATGAAAATGAATGTTGAGGAGTTCGCCTTAGAGTTGCCTGACGAAGTAATTTTTCGTGAAATTACCTTGTTCGAAAGTCCAGGACAAGCACCACAAAAACCACATTTACACAAAGACTTGTTTTTTGTTTATGAGAAAATGCCTGTTAATAGAAGTGTGTCGGTTCAATCAAAATCTCCAACTTACATTTCAATTGACGCAACCACCACCGAAGCGAGCTATGTTATTTCTGAAATAATGTTATTCTCTCGATACGATGAAAAAACCAGAATTTTTGAGTTTTCTGTTGTGATTGGTAGAAGGCTGGATTTTATTGTGAGATATTCATTGAATACAGAAATGAGAAACTTGGTGGCGATGGGTTTGATGAGCGATTTAGAATATATTAAATTTCTCGAAATACTTAATCGAAAATCTCCCACTTGGCAAACCAAACACTTAAGAGTATTTGCTCACATTTTAAATCAATTCGGAAAACGCATCAATAGCGACATTGTGATTTTTTGTATTTGCAAATATATTCTTTATCATCTGCAAAACAGAGCCATATTAATTTCAGACCCCGATAGCCCTTACAGAGAGTTGTCCGACAGCGAAATAGACGAAATTGGCGAACTTGTGAAAGCGTTTTACAAAGAAAGTTCTATTGAAAATCAATTTGAAACCGTAAGCTCCCAAATTTTTGTGTTTTATGATAGTAACGGGATAATTGATTTTAAACACGGCTTTGCTAAGGCTTTTGGCGTCTTTTTGTCTGAAAAGGTCGGTTCTCAAAAAAATGCAAGAAATTGGATTAACGAACGCAAAGATAAATTCAAAGTTGGAACTGACGAGAGTATAAAAAAAGGAATTAACGAAAAAGCACACAAAGAGCTTACAACAGATCGCATTAAACAAGCAAGCAAGCAATTTGAGGAAGTTTTTAATAGGCTAAACAAGTAAGCAAGTTATTAGGAAAATAGGAAAATTATTGGGATTTACCGGGAAAACAAGAAAATCTATAGGATTTTTTCAGAATTTTCCTTTTTTCTGCCATCTTGCGTTATGTTTTTGCACTGCGTAGCTTGAAATCGTTTTCTATTCAGCGATACACAACGCAATTACACATCAAAACATCCAACCACAAACCATTCAGGAAAATAGGAAAATTATTGGGATTTACCGGGAAAACAAGAAAATCTATAGGATTTTTTCAGAATTTTCCTTTTTTCTGCCATCTTGCGTTATGTTTTTGCACTGCGTAGCTTGAAATCGTTTTCTATTCAGCGATACACAACGCAATTACACATCAAAACATCCAACCACAAACCATTCAGGAAAATAGGAAAATCCATTTTCTTTTTCTTTCTTTTTCTTTCCTTTTTTCCAACGCAATCGCTCAATATTTTTGCACTGTGTTTTTTGAAATTAACTTTTGTTCAACAATACACGGTGTAGTTATGTATAACCAACCAATCCAAACCATCCAAATTCAAAACGTTTCAGCGAACGAGTTGATTAATCAATTCAAGGCAGTTGTCGAGGACGTTATTAGTAAGAAGCTTAAAAACGTCGAGCCCTTGCCCGATAACGACAAGAATTTGATTACTGCTAACGAACTTGCTCATTGGCTCGGAGTTTCTAAAACTTCACTTTGGCGTTACGAACAACAAGGTTTATTACATCCAATTAAAATCGGCAAAAACAAAATTTACAGCCTTGACGAAGTGCGTGAAGCGTTCGCAAATAGGTATTAATACAAATTAGGTAGCAACAACAATTTATAGGTGCAAAGTGAAAACTAATCAAAATGAAAGTATGAATATCGACGAGCTCCTGAAGCGTTTAGCGGACGTCCAACAACTCGAACCTAACCGTTTCAGGGCTCTCTGCCCCGCTCACCCCGATAGGGTGCCGTCTCTCTCCATCTCGATAGTGGATGGCGAAGTTATTTTAGATTGTTTCGCGGGATGTTCTCACGAAAAAATAATCAGAGCCATCGGTTTGGGCAAGTCGAATTAATGTTAAATGTTAAATGTTAAGGTATAATCGAACTTAAAGGAATGGAATATGACAAAACAGAAAAGCCCCGTCAAGGGGCGAGCAATAAATATAAGAACGTTCGACGGCGAGGAATATTTTAATGAAATTTTAAGGCGACTGAAAAAACTTAAACAGACGGGACGCAACCAATACACCGCTTGCTGCCCCGCCCACAAGGACAAAAACCCATCGCTCTCTGTTAAGTTCGAAAACGGCAAAGTGCTATTTAACTGCTTTGCCGGGTGTTCTTACGAAAAAATCATTGGAGCGCTCGGATTGGAACGCTCCAACGGCTACCATAAAAACGGATACACAAACGGCTATCATTCGGCTAATCGCTCCAACGGACACCATAAAAACAAACGAAATGATAGCCATCAACCGACCGATTACAAAAATAAGTCATCGGAGCAAAAAATCCAACTGCGTTTAATTACCGATAGCAAAGAGCGACGCTTTTTGTTTAAAAATCCGTCCGAGCTTGAACTGCGAGAACCAAACCAAAACGATTTGGTGCAGGTGAACGAGAAGCTTGGCAGAAGTTGGCGAACAGACACACTGCAAGCTCTCGGCGTGAGGATAAACAAAAACCCTTACGCTGTCGCCCTTTGGGGCACCGAGCAACTCGATTTCGACCACGCAAGCGAAACTTGCTATTACGTTGAAGGACGAACCGACTTAATTACACTTTACAACGAATTGAACGCACCCGTAACCGACGAAAGCGACAAAAGCAACGACGAGCCCGCTGAATGCACTAAATATTCAATGGTGAGCCGTTACAACAAATCGGCAAAAATTACACTACTCGAAAGTGCCAAAGAGCATATTTTTCTACTCGACGCGGACGACACCGCCGAGAATGTCCTTTCGCTTATCGATGATTTGAAGCCCGAGCACAAAATTAAGTTTGTCCATTTGGGCGGGAGCAAAGACGTTTCGGATTTTTTCTACAAGGACGGCAAGGACATTTTCGACCTTGAAGGATTGATTACGAAAGCGAAATGGCACGAAGTGCCTTTTACGTTTTGGGAGGAAGTCCAAGAAGGGAAGCGAACGAAACTTGAGATAAAGCTCGAACAACTGTATAAGTTCGTAACCAAAAATCTCGGCTATTGTATAATGGACTTTGACGACACAAACGAAAGGATAGTCAAGATTATCGACAAAACCGCCAAAATATCAACGCTTTCGAAGTTACGAAAGGAGATTAACGATTATCTCGAAACTCTCGGAGACAGAGCCACCGAGAATTTCACCAAAAGCGAACTGATAGAGTATTATCTGCGAACCGTTAGCATCTACCTACAAGAAACCAAACTACAGGCAAAAGCCCGACGGATTACTTTTGATGATTTTGCATCGGACGGAGCCAACCACGCCTACGTATATTTCACAAATTGCGTTGTGAAGGTTACAAAAGACGGGATAAAAACCGAGCCATACGATAAACTACCGGGGTTAGTTTGGGCAGGGCACAAGATAAACCATAATTTCAAACTCGACAACGATTTTGAAAGCTTTGAGTTTTACCAGTTTTTGCGGGATTTGTGCACAAACAGAGAGACGGACGAGTTTTACGCCGACCGTTTCGACTCTTTGACAAGCTCAATTGGCTATCTCGAACACTCATATAATCACCCGTCTAATTCATTCGCCATCATTTTCACAGACGAAACGCTCGAGGACGACCCCAAAGGACGAACCGGCAAAACCCTACTTGTCAAGCAAGCAATTGGCAGACTGCGAAAAGTAACAACAATTGATGGCAAAAGTTGGGACAACAACAATAGATTTAAATATCAACAAGTCGAGCCCGACACTAATATTGTTTTTTTAAACGATATTTCTAAACGCTTTAATTTCGAAAGCCTTTTCACAACAATAGCCGACCAAACAGACGTTGAGCGAAAGAACGAAAAAGTGTTTTCGTTTCCGCTACTGCGACGCCCCAAAATAACAATAAGCACAAATTACCCTATTAAAGGAATATCCGATAGCCATCGGGCAAGACGGCGAGATATTCTATTGTGTAGCTACTATAACGCCGATTACACCCCCGAAATGAAATTCGGGAGGCGATTTTTCGACGACTGGAACGCTGAGGAGTGGAACAAGTTTTACAACATAATGATTTGGTGTTTAGCCAAATACATTGAAAATCAAGTTGTAAGAGAAACACCAAGCGAAGTTTTGCGTAAACAAATGTTTATCAAAGAAACAAGTAGGGAGTTTGTCGATTGGCTCGACGAGTATTTCGAACCGAAAGACGAGATAACAGTTGAGGAAATGCTCGAATCCTATAACAGGTTTGTGTCCACCGGAGGAACCAACGGGGAAACCGACAAGGAAGCCGAGAAGAAAAAATTATCTCTGAGTGAGTTCGGGAAGTATTTTAAGAAATGTATTGAGATGAACTTTGTGAATTACAGTAAGACAAGAAAAATAGTAGACGGGAAAAAGATAACTGTATACGTTAGAAGAGAAAATGGACAAGGCTGTTTTCGACCGGAAAACAAGGTGACACAATGACCTTTGGAAAAGTGGACAGGCAAGGACAAGCAATACCCAAATTACCTTGTCCACCTAAAACATAGACGTAGTCTGTATTTCCGGGTGCTGGACAAGGTGGACAAGGCAAAAACCGATTGAAAAGGGGCTAAGGGGTGAAATTAATTTATTAAAAATTTAAAAAAAAGGGGGAGGGTCTAAAAATACCGAATTCTGCTTGTCCACCTTGTCCACTCACCGGAAACGCTGATTGTGTCTGCGTTTTAACTGGACAAGGTAAATTAAGGGCTGCTTGTCCTTGAGTGTCCGCAAGGTGTCCGTGAATTTGGGATGTGTAGGCTGTGCCTATGTTTTCGCTGGACGCTTGAATGCAGGCGTTGATTGTCCAGTTTGTTAAGACAACGGCAAATTTTATAATAGATTGCGAACCTTTAATCGATTCTCCTCTAAACTTTATTTGGCAAAGTAAATTATATTATTTATTTTTTCTAATTGTGTAATATCATTTCAATAAAAATAATTATGAACAAAGAAGACTTATTTTTTCGTACTCTGGAAAATATTTTTATCGGTGCTAAAATCGAAGGGCAAGGCGGATTTATCAATCTGATGAGTATAAAATCCAAGTATTTTGAAAAAATTGATTTAATCTTGAAAAAAGATATTAATAAAGCTTTGGAAAAATATCCTGACTTTCGGGAAGAATTATTTGATAAACTCTACAATTTTTTTAATCGATATTTTTCGGAAAATGGAAGTATTTATTTCAATTCAACGCCTTTTCACAATAACATTTACGAAAAAGTTTACACAAACAATCAGGACGTTATTCTTTTTTGGAAAACTCAGATGCTTTATTATGTTAAGACAGATAGAATATTTAGAAGTTTAGAGATAGAATCCGATGGTTTCAAGTTTTATTTTGATGTTTCAAAACTTGAACATAAAAAAGCCAATGAAAAACGTTCGCTTGTTTTTGAGTTAGACAAAGTCCGCGAAGATGGCACGATTGTTTTTGCTGTTCAATACTCTGAGAAAGGCATAAAGACAAAACAAGACGAGATATTAAAAGCTCTAAAGAAAAAAGGCATTGCCATTACCGAAGAACAATTAGAACGCGCATTTAGAATTTTTGCAAAACAAAGCGAGGTTGATTTCTTCATTAACAAAAACGCAAAAGCATTTTTACAAGAACAATTTAAACTCTGGAGTTATCAGTATTTTTGGGAAGGGGCAAAAGAATGGAGCGCGGATAGAGTCAATGAAATTCAAATCTTAAAAGATATTGCTTTTAAGATAATAGATTTCATAAGTCAATTTGAAGATGAGTTAGTAAAAATCTGGAATAAACCAAAGTTTGCAAAAAACTCTAACTATGTAATTACATTAGATAGAATAAAAGATATAAATATCATTGAAAAGATATTAAACCATTCTAATATCAAAAATCAAATACAAGAATGGGAAGAATTAGGAATTGTAGATGAAGGATTTAAAATAGAAGATGCTTTCGAAAATGATTTAACAGGAACGCATTTAGCAAAGAAATATAAACATTTACCCATTGACACCAAGTATTTCAAAGATTTAGAACTTGAAATATTAAATCAATTTGATGATTTAGATAAATCATTAGATGGCTGGCTGATAAAAAGCGAAAACTATCAGGCTCTGAATACGATTTTGCCTAAGTTCCGCGAAAAAGTCCAAACAATTTATATTGATCCGCCGTTTAATTTGGATTCTTCCGACCAATTTCTCTACCGAACAAACTACAAGGACTCAAACTGGGCAACATTGCTTGAAAACAGATTGCGAATTGCTAAAGATTGGTTAAATGAAAAAGGAAGCATATTTGTGCGTTGCGATTACAATGGGAACTGGATTGTGAGACCATTAATGAATGAGGTGTTTGGAAGAGAAAATTTTAGGAATGAAGTAGTTGTTAGCAGAATCAGCAAACAGGACTCAAAAGTAAAGCGATTTAATACTGCAGTAGACTCGCTTTATCTTTTTTCTAAATCTGAAAACTTCCAGTTCAAATTACTTTTTAAGAAACTACTAAAAGCAAAAGGTAATAGATGGCACTCTATGGACTCGCAAGGACAAGGGCAACCTTTGTATATTTTTGGATATTTAATTAAACCACCAAAAGGAAGGCATTGGACCTATGGGCAAGAGAATATAAAAGAAATGGAAACCGGAGGAAGAATAAGAATAAAATGTAGGAAGTGTGGTCATGTTCATGTTTCTGGAATCTGGAATGGTTGTATAAATTGTGGAAATATAGAAGATGTTAAAGTTGAATATTTATTATCCTCAACAGAAAAAAAGCAAATTGATACAAACTGGACTGACATTTCTGGCTATACTTCTAACTGGGATTTTCAAACTGAAAATTCCGAAATTCTTTTAAGGCGTGTCGTAGAATCTACTTCTAACGAAAGTGATTTAGTAATGGACTTCTTCCTTGGCTCCGGCACAACAACCGCAGTAGCGCATAAGCTTGGCAGAAAATGGATCGGTGTTGAGATGGGAGAACATTTTTATACTGTAATTTTGCCAAGAATGAAAAAGGTTTTGGCTTATGATAAGTCAGGAATTTCAAAAGAAGTAAAAGAATATCAAGGTGGTGGATTTTTTAAATACTATGAACTCGAACAATACGAAGAAGCTTTGGCAAATACAGTATATGAAAACCACGATATGTTTATAATCCAAAACAAAAATCCTTATGAACAATATGTTTTTATGAAGGATGAAAAGATGCTAAGGGCATTGGAAATAGATTACGAGAACAATAGAGTGAATGTAGATTTAAGCAAAATTTATCCAAACATAGATATAGCCGAAACATTATCGAACCTGTCAGGCAAGTGGATTAAGAGAATAAAAGAAGGCGAAGTAGAGTTCGACGACGGGAGTGTAGTAAACACAAAGGATTTGGATTATAAGCTTATTAAGCCATTGATATGGTGGGAGTAAAAAGAAATATTAAAAACAGTAGCAGTTAGAATATGAAATTATATTTACAATCGATAGTAGAATCGATGCAATTCGAAAATCTGCCGAGCGAATGGCAAGATTTCGATTTTGTAAGATTTTCTGAGAAAAAGAACTTATATGAATATCAGCAGCAAGCATTAAAAAATGCCTTAAAAGCTTTATATAAATATTATAAGGATTGTCGAGAAGATAAGAGAGCATTATATAGAACATATAGAGACAACGGATTAATAGAAGAACTTGATCTGGAGATAAACGGGAGCAAGAAATACAAGATATTTGATGAATTTAGCAAGGATTATAAAAAAGAAGACGGGAAAATAGCATTTTATCATTTTATTAATCGAATGAGTTTCTGGATGGCAACAGGAAGTGGCAAAACACTCTTGATAATAAAATTGATAGAAATGCTTGGGAATTTGATAAAAAAACAAGAGCTACCCCAAGGCGAAATACTATTTCTAAGCTACCGGGAAGATTTGCTCGAGCAATTCAAAAATCACGTAAATGAATTTAACCACAAAAATTCAGTAACGATAAATTTATTTAATTTGAAAGAATACGAAAGTGTAAACAGGATACAGAGAACGCTTTATCCAAATGAAATAAATGTATATTACTATCGAAGTGATTTAATATCGGACGGGCAAAAAGACAAGATAATTGATTTTAGGAATTACGATAATAATGGCAAATGGTATATACTGCTGGACGAAGCCCACAAAGGCGACAAAGAAGATAGCAAAAGGCAGCTGAACTATTCGATAATGTCGAGAAATGGATTTTTGTTTAATTTTTCGGCAACATTTACAGATGAATCGGATTTTGCAACTTGTGTATATAATTTTAATCTCGAAAAATTCATACAGCAAGGATATGGCAAGCATATATTCATTACACAATCAAGTGTTGAAGAATTAGGAAAGAAAAAGGAATCTGATGATAAACAAAAACAAATAATAATACTTAAAATATTATTGTTGCAAACAGCAATAAGAAAAGCAAAGCCGGAGAAACGGTATCACAATCCATTAATTTTAACACTGGTGAATTCAGTAAATACAAAAGATTCCGATTTATATCTATTTTTCAAAGAAATAGAAAAAATAGCAAAAGGCGATATCGACTATGAACTATTAGAGCAAGCGAAAGAAGAATTGAAAAAAGATTTAGCAGGGGAATATGAATTTGAGCAGGAAGAGCTTGGATTGGATTACTCGAAAATAGATAGTATAACATTGGGCGAAATACTTGAAAAAGTATATCATACCAACGAACACGGGAGTATTGAAGTATTAAAAATACCAGCAAACAAGCAAGAATTAGTATTGAAGTTAGCTACAAGCGATAAACCATTTGCACTGATAAAGATAGGCGACATAACGGGATGGATGAAAGACAAATTAAGCGGTTATCAAATAGTAGAAAAGTTCGATAACGAAAGCGTTTTTAATAATATTAACAGAGACGATACCGATATATCGATTCTTATGGGCTCCAGAGCGTTCTACGAAGGATGGGACAGCAACCGACCAAACATCATATTGTATATAGATATAGGAAAAGGCAAAGATGCAAGAAAATTTGTTCTACAATCGATAGGGCGAGGAGTAAGAATAGAACCCGTGCCGAACAAAAGAAAAAGAATGCAGTTTTTGATAAATAATAAAGAATTAGAAAAAAACAATATTCAGATTAAAGAGGATGAAATAAAGTTAATCGAAACATTGTTTGTGTTTGGAACTAAATCGGAAAACATAAAGGAAGTAGTTGAAACCTTAAGAGAAGAAAAACAAGACGAGCTTATAGGAGATTTGTTTATAATAAATCCAGAAGTGAAGGACAAAAAGCTATATATACCAATCTACCGAGAAAGCGATCGATTATTAGTCGAGACAGATAGTATAATAAAATATGAAATAAATGAAAAAGATTACGACGTATTAAAAAATTATTATGAGTACATAGGCGACCGAGTATTGCTTGCAAAATATGATTGTTTACCAAAAGTAATTAAAATAATCAGAACAAGTTTCGAAAACGAGAGAAATTATTACAAAAAAGAAGAGACCGCACCAGAGATAGGCAATCCGGAATATCTTACAAAAAAAATAATCAATCATTTTTTGTTGAGAGACAAGCAAATAAGCGATTTCAAGAATTTAGAGCGAGAAATTATACATTTTCAGCAGATAAGAATATCGAAGGAAAAAATAAATGGCATAAGAGAGAAAATAGAAAATGTAAGGGATTATTACCAGAAGCAGAACCTAGAAGAAACGTTGAAAAATATGTATGGTAAGGCATCGCAAGCAGAATATGACAAGATAAGAGAAGAAGCGAGTCGGTTGCAATCCGAGACAAAGCACAAAGAGATACGAATAAAATACATACAAAATCACTACTACGTTCCATTATGTTTGACGGAAGATGAAAAAGTCAATTATATCACGCATATAATAAAGACGCGGAGCGAAGTAGATTTCATCAATAAATTGGATGGATACTTGCAACAGGAGAACAACAAATTTAAAGAGTATGATTGGTGGTATTTCTCGAAGATAGACGAAACAGTAGATGAAGTGTATATTCCATATTATCAACCTAAGACAAACAGGATAGAAAGATTTAAACCGGATTTTATCTTTTGGCTGAAAAAAGGTGCGTATTGCAAAATAATATTTGTAGATCCGAAGGGCACAGAGCACACAGACGCGTTAAGGAAAATAGAAGGCTATTCAAGAATATTCGAGGTGGAGCAGAACGGCGATAGAGCTTGCAAAGAATTTGAGCGATTCAGTAATGAAAGAGAAACAATAATAGTAAAGTTATTATTCTGGACAAACGAAAAGGCAAAATCAACAGAAAAGTACCGTCGATATTGGATAGAGCGGATAGAAGAGATACTAACTTAAAAATCGGAAAGAGATAATGGGTAGATATTAAACTGCGAAGGAGCGAATGTAGATAACAGTATTAAAGCAGGAGAACAAAGTGCGTTTCTGAGGAGCATGGAACAAGTAGTAAGTAAATCGCAAGTAGTAGCATTTCATCTTTTATCTAAGTTATTGATTGTAAGGGGTTTGTAAGAACAGAGGTGTGCTCGGAGAGGGACTCGAACCCTCACGGGCTATTCGCCCACAGGATTTTAAGTCCTGTGCGTCTACCTGTTCCGCCATCCGAGCACTATATTAGATTTCAAAAATAAACAGAATTTTTATTATAACCAAATTATTTTATCATATTTTGTTTTTCAATTTATACGATGCCCTTCGTTTTAAAATCATCGATTTCTTCTTTTGAGTATCCTATACTTTGCAAAATTTCATAAGTATGCTGTGATAAAGTTGGAGGTGGAGTTTTAACCAATCCAGGAGTTTTCTCGAACTTGGCTGTTAAATTGAACAATTTCACCCTGCCAATGCCTTGAAGCTCAACTTCTGCAAAAGTATTTCTGTGTTCGATTTGTGGTTGGCTGACTGCTTCGTCCAGCTTCAAGATTTCGCCTGAGGGAACTCCCGCCTCATTTAACTTTTCTACCCAAAATGCAGTAGTATTTTGCACTAATTTTTCTTCCAGAAGTGGAGTAAGCTCGAAACGATTTGCCTTGCGTGCATCGCGTTCTTTAAATCTTGGGTCTTCTTTTAGTTCGGGAACACCCAGAATGTCTGCAACTGCGTGCCATTGTTCTTGTTTATTTGCGGCAATATTAATATAACCATCTTTTGTTTTAAAAGTGCCAGAAGGAGCAGCAGTAAAGTTGTCATTACCGAGCAGTTGCGGATGCTGTCCTCCAAGCATAAAATTAGCAACAACCCAGCCCATAAATGGCATAACAGAATCAAGCAAAGCAACATCTATGAATTGCCCCTCCCCTGTTCTCTCACGATGGAAAAGAGCCGCCATTACAGCAAAAGCACCGTTTATTCCACCAATTGTGTCGCAAACGGGAAAACCACAACGCAATGGGTTGAGTTCAGGAGTTCCGTTAATTGCCATTACACCGCTTAATCCCTGAATAATCTGGTCGTAGGCTGGTTTGAATGCGTCGGGACCCGTTTGTCCGAATCCTGAAATGGCAAGATAAATTATCCGCGGATTAATTTCAGCAAGCTTCTTATAACCAATGCCAAGCCTGTCCATCACACCGGGACGGAAGTTTTCGACGACAACGTCGGCTGTTTCTGCTAATTTCAAGAAAATTTCTTTTGCTTTTGGTTCTTTTAAATTAAGCGTAACAGATTTTTTGTTTGCGTTTTGAGCGATAAAACTTGTGCCAAGAAGCTTATTGTTGTAGTCCGACACACAACCAAGTTTACGAGCAAGATCCCCGGCATCGGGGTTTTCAATCTTAATGACTTCTGCACCCAATAATGCAAGATGTAAAGTTGCAAAAGGTCCAGACAATACATTTGTTAAATCAAGAACGCGAATACCACTTAAAATATCCATAAGATTATTAATTAAGTATGAAACATAAATGAAACATTTTACAAATTAAAAAATATAGAAATAACTAAAAAGTAAAATTAATAACAATTATATTTGTTCAAATAACGTCTATTACACTCGTGTTTATTCAAATAAAGTTTGAAATGGGAGTATTATTAGGAATATTGCTTGGAGTAATAGATTTTTTTCTGGCAATTTATTTCATAAAAAAGGCTATTATCAAACAATGGGATACTTTTATTAAAAATATTATTTTTTCAATGGTTATTAGATTGATTTTTATATTAATTAGTGTTTTTCTCATTATTAAATACACAAATTTTGAAATTGTTTCGTTTTTGGTATCATTATTTACAGCAATTTTTATTTTAAAAATTATTGAAATTTATTATATTCATAAAAAAATAAATGCTTGAATTGAAATTAATATTAAAGGTATCTTATGATTAGTTCTGAAATTGTTGTTAAAGATATATTAGAGCACACTGAACATAAGACAGAAAATCATTCCAATCATAATGAAGAAAATCAAGATGTTTTTACAAGTTTATTAAATGAATTAGGAGACCACGCGGGATTTTACATTGGTCCTCATAAGATTTCAGAGCTTCCTGTAATTTTAATCGATAATGGTCTGCATATTTATTCCTCGCCGTCATCTATGTTGAAAGAAGGTATTTATACAATAAAAGGGCACAGTGAAATAGTTCGTGCAAGCGATGGTGGCAAGCCTACTTTGGATTTATCCATCACTAATTTAGTAGTATTTCAGTGGATTGCAATAATTTTTCTTACTTATGTTTTTGCAAAAGTTGGAAAAAGATTTAAGAAAGAACCTACAAAAGCGCCAAAAGGCTTTCAAAATGTTGTCGAAACATTCGTTACTTATATCAGAGATGAAGTAGTTCGCCCAAATATTCCCTCACAAAAAACAGCAGATAAGTTGCTACCATATTTTTTAGGTTTATTTTTCTTTATTCTGGTGCTAAATCTTATTGGTTTAATACCTGGCGGGCACACTGCAACAGGGGCAATACCCGTAACTCTTGCACTTGCAATAACAGCATTTTTCGTAATAAATATAACAGCAATGAAAGTTGCAGGTGTTGGAAGTTGGTTCAAGCATCTAACGGGCGGCGCTCCCTGGTATTTGTGGCCTATTATGATACCTATTGAATTTGTTGGATTGTTCATCAAGCCATTTGCACTCACTATCCGTCTTTTTGCGAATATGAGTGCAGGACATATTGTATTATTTTCATTGCTTGGATTGCTGTTCTTCTTCGGGAATATTTTGCTTGCACCCGCAATAGTAGGTTTTTCTATATTCATCTATTTCCTTGAATTGCTGGTAGCTTTTTTGCAAGCATATATTTTCACAATGCTTACAGCAATATTTGTCGGATTAGCAATAGGTGAACACGGGCACGACGAAGCTCACGAAACGCATTAATTTAAAATATAAAGATATTTAATTAAGTATTTTTATCAACTTTTTTGGAGATTATAATGGAGTTAGCACAAGCATTTGCATACTTAGCAGCAGGAATTGGAGCTGGATTTACTGTATTTGGTGCCGCAAGCGGTATTGGTAAATTGGCAGCAGTAGCAATGGAAGCAATTGGTCGCCAACCCGAAGCAGCAGGAGACATCAGAACAAGTATGATTATTGCAGCTGCTCTTATCGAAGGTATTGCATTCTTTGCTGCAATCATCTGTTTGTTGCTTGTAGTGCTTAAATAATTTGAGAATTCATTTTAGGGTATTAATTTGTGAATTATACAAATTACTATTTTCGTAGAGGCATATTTATGTCTCTACGAAAATCCCTAATATCAATGAAAATTTATTACTTGTAAATAAAATCATATAAAAAGGTTCGATTATGGATGCTTTATTAAGTATAAAACCAGGACTGATTTTTTGGTCGCTTGTAAATTTTGGAATTTTCTTATTTATTTTGATTAAGTTCGGTGCTAAACCAATAAGCAATGCTTTAAAAGCAAGAGAAGAAAGAATTCAGAAAGCTCTGGACGAAGCAGCTGAAAAAGAGAAGAAAGCCGAAGAGCTTGTTCGATTGCGTGAAGAAAAACTCAATGCTACGCAAAACGAAATTGCTCAGATGCTTGCTGATGCACGCCAACAATCTGAATTACACATCAAGCGAGCATTAGAGGAAGCCGATAAAATTAAAAATCAAAAAATCGAGGAAGCACAACGCGAAATTAATCGCAGCAAAAACGAAGCAATTTCTGAACTTAGAAAAGAAGTTGCTAATTTAGTTGTATTAGCCACCGAAAAAATATTGGAAGAAAAAATCGATACCGAAAAAGACTATAAAATTATTGAGAATTATATTCAAAAAATAAATAAAAACTGAGATTTATTATGAATACTGAACGTATTTCAATAAGATATGCGCGCGCTTTACTTGATACTGCAAAGCCGTTAAATATTTTGGATAATGCCTTTAATGACTTAATTAAAGTAGAGACAATAATTTCAATTTCACAAGACTTGCGAAATTTAATCAAAAGCCCAATTATTAAAGCTCATCATAAATCTAAAATTTTCAAAGAGATATTTTCAAATAAAGTTAGTGAAATTGTTTTGAATTTTTTAGTTTTGCTTGCTGAGAAAAGAAGAGAAGTATTAATACCTGATATTATTAAGCAATTTAAAAAGGTATACTATAAAGAAAAGGGTTTGGTTGAAATTGATATTTATACTTCAAACGAATTAAATAACGAAATAAAAAGAAAAATCGAAGGAAGTATCTCTCAAAAGTTTAATTTGAAAATAATCAGTAATTATATAATAGATAAATCGCTCAAAGGTGGTATTAAAATAAAAGTAGAAGATGCTATCTATGATGCATCTGTTTCTACAATATTAAATAAATTGCATCAAAAATTAATTTCAGAAAATTAATTACAAATAAATAGGTAAGTTTTTATGGTAGTAGAAGTTAGACCAGAAGAAATTTCAGCAATACTTAGGCGGCAACTTGCTGGCTTCGAAAATGAAGTTGACCTTTATGAAGTGGGGACAGTTTTGCAGGTAGGCGATGGTGTTGCCCGTATCTATGGTTTGAACAAGGTTATGTCCTCTGAGTTGGTAGAATTCCCTAATGGTGTAATGGGAATGGTTCTCAACCTTGAAGAAGATAATGTAGGTGTAATGCTTTTTGGCGACGATAGCAAAGTAAAAGAAGGTGATATTGTAAAAAGAACTGGTCGAATTGCATCTGTTCCAGTAGGGAAAGAACTTTTAGGTCGCGTGGTCAATCCTTTGGGTATGCCAATTGACGGCAAAGGTGAAATTCAAGCAAAACAATATCTTCCAATAGAGAGAAAAGCGCCGGGCGTTATTCCTCGTCAACCAGTAAAAGAGCCTCTTCAAACTGGTATTAAAGCAATCGATGCGCTTATTCCAATCGGGCGTGGGCAACGTGAGTTAATAATTGGCGACCGTCAAACAGGTAAAACAACAATTGCTTTGGATACAATTATTAATCAAAAATACACTCATACCGAAGAAGCAGCTTCATTAGGCATACAACCAGTTTATTGTATTTATGTTGCAATTGGACAAAAAGCTTCAACCGTAGCTAATGTCGTTGCAACCTTACAAGAGTATGGAGCAATGGATTATACAATTGTTGTTGCTGCTAATGCTTCGGATCCAGCACCAATGCAATTTATCGCACCTTATTGTGGTTGCTCAATGGGAGAATATTTCCGTGATAACGGTATGCACGCTCTAATTATTTATGATGATTTAAGTAAACAAGCTGCTGCTTATAGACAAGTGTCCTTGTTACTGAGGCGTCCACCAGGTCGAGAAGCTTATCCTGGCGATATTTTCTATTTACATAGTCGTTTATTGGAACGTGCTGCAAAATATAACCAGGAATATGGCGGTGGGTCACTTACCGCACTGCCTGTAATCGAAACACAAGCTAACGACGTTTCTGCATATATTCCAACAAACGTAATTTCAATCACAGACGGTCAGATTTATCTCGAACCAGGATTGTTCAATGCAGGTATTCGGCCTGCATTAAATATTGGTATTTCGGTATCTCGTGTTGGTGGCAATGCACAAAATAAAGCTATGAAGAAAATTGCAGGTCCATTGAAAGTTGAATTGGCAATGTTTCGTGAGCTTGAAGCTTTTGCTCGATTTGGTTCTGATTTGGACAAGGAAACTCAAGCAAAACTGACGCGTGGTGCACGACTTACTGAAATTTTGAAGCAACCGCAGTTTAATCCACTGCCCGTTGAAAAGCAGATTGCATTAATTTTTGTTGCTACATCTGGTTTTCTTGATGATTTACCCGTTTCTTCGCTCAAACGCCTGGAAAAAGAGTTCTATGAGTTTATGGACACAAAATATCCGAACATATTAAATGATATTAAGACGAAAAAGGAACTAACAGAAGATATAGCAAACAGTTTGAAGTCTGCTGTTTCTGAGTTTATTGATAAATTTAAGCAATCATTGAAATGATATTATTAACAGGTGGAGCAGGATTTATCGGCTCTTGCCTTCTTCGAAAGCTAAATGATGAAGGCATAAAAGATATAATTGTTGTAGATAACTTATCTAAAGAAGATAAATGGAAAAATCTTCGAGGTAAGGTTTTTCATACTTATGTTGATAAAAATGAACTATTTGACTTCCTCGAAAACAACGGTGTTGATGATATCGAAGCAATCATTCATTTGGGTGCTTGCTCCGATACTACGGAAAAAGATGCGAATTATTTATTGAAAAACAACTATCAGTATTCACAGCATCTTGCGAGTATTGCTTTCGAAAGCGATATTCGTTTTATTTATGCTTCCTCTGCGGCTACTTATGGCGATGGTTCAAATGGTTATTCTGATAACAATTTCTATAATCTAAAGCCATTGAATTGCTATGGTTTTTCTAAACACATTTTCGATTTGTGGATAATAGAAAACAAACTTGATACTAACTGCGTTGGATTTAAATTCTTCAACGTGTTTGGACCAAATGAGTATCACAAAGGCAATATGGCAAGTATGGTATTTAAGTCTTTCAATCAAATTTCCGACACAGGAAGAGTGAAGCTTTTCAAGTCTTATAAACAAGAATTTGCCAATGGAGAACAAAAAAGAGATTTCGTTTATGTAAAAGACTGTGTTGATATTATCTATAAATCTCTTATAAATAAAGAAATTAACGGCATTTTCAATTTAGGAACGGGTAAAGCAAATTCCTGGAACACACTGATAAAAGCAGTTTTTTCTGCAATGGGGCGTCATCCTATAATTGAATATATCGAAATGCCTGAAAACTTGAAAAATCAGTATCAATATTATACAGTAGCAGACATCAGTAAATTACAGGAATATTTTCCGAACTATAAGTTTACTGAATTAGAGGATGCGGTAACTGATTATGTTCAAAATTTTCTATTAGCTGAGGATATTTATTTGTAATCAAAAGGATTATTTATGGCTACTTTGAGAGACATTCGACGGAGAATTGGGGCAGTTCGCAATACAGCGAAAATTACTTCTGCAATGAAGATGGTTTCTGCTGCCAAAATGCGACGTGCCCAAAATGCAATTGAAAATGCTCGTCCCTATTTTTCTAAACTTGAAGATACGGTTTCGAATCTCATTTCGATTGCTGATGATTATTCAAATCCTTTTATAGAAACAAGAAACGAAATCAAAAACATTGCCATTGTGTTGATTGGTTCTGATAGAGGACTTTGCGGCAGTTTCAATACAAATTTATTCAAATCATTGAACGCTCAAATTGAAGAATTATCCAAGCAATATCCAAATGCACATTTCCACTTTGTTCCAGTTGGGAAAAAGTCTGTTGCTTTTATTAAGCGTTCGAAATTGGATAGTATTACGGAATTCTCAGATATTTTCAACAAATTACATTTTGAAGATGCCCAGAAGATTGTTGGCTCGTTGATAAGTTTAAACTTAAATGGCGAAGTCGATAAGATTTACTTATTTTACAACGAGTTCATTAATATTTTAAAACAATTACCACGTGTAAAGCAACTCCTCCCCATCGAACCAACGTCTGAACAAACAGAGATTAAGTCGCTTGATTATATTTTCGAACCATCAAAAGAACAAATTTTAGATGTATTGATTCCGAAATTAATAGATGCTCGACTCTGGAAAGCACTGCTTGAATCCAACGCAGCTGAGCAAGCAGCACGAATGATGGCAATGGATAATGCAACAAGCAACGCAAACGATTTAATTCGTATGTTAGAATTACAATACAATAAAGAACGTCAAGCATCAATTACTAAGGAAATGCTTGAAATTGTTGGTGGAGCGGAAGCTTTGAAATCAAAGTAATTTGAGTAATTTAGTGTTCACCAAAATATTGGGCTGTCTCAAAAGGACAGTCTTTTTTTTAATGTTTGACGCGTATTGACGAGGGTGCTTTCTAATAGAACTTATTCGGCGTTCAAGCAAGATTTGCCCTTTTGTTGTTACAATACCTATATTGCGATTTGAACCGAAATATTAATGTTGTATATTGGCAAAATTTTCGTATCTTTGACAGGAAAGCGAAACTACTGATTGAAACGCACACTAATAAAAGTATTTCTTTATTTTAAGTTAACTGATTTATTTATCAAATTATAGAGGATTTATGTCGCCAACTTATGAAGATTTGAAAGAGCTCATAGAAAAATGCAAGCCCGAATGGAATATGCCGACAGCGTATTATTTTTTGGGCAGATTACACCAAGCTTACGAAAAGGGTCTGATAAGCAGAGAGGAGTTGAATGAGCTCAGAGAAATGATTGAATTGAGCAAGGAAGAAGCTCGCAAGGTGGCTTTTTATTAGCAACAGGCAACCGAAACACCCCTGCCCCTCTACAAGAGGGGAACACTGCAAACTCCCCTCTTATAGAGGGGGACACCTCCTCGCCCGTGCGTAGCTCAGGTCTTTTTACCTCAAGTTTTTTATTTCGAAAACGCCTGCCAGCTTTTGCTTCATTTCTACACTACCTCCGATTAAATCGGCAGCATATTTGAGAAGTTCATATTCATTTTCAGGAGTTAGCCCTAAAAATTTCCAGAGTTTACGGTTTTGTAATTTCAATACTAATATAGTGCGATTAGAACTACCGAAACTTGGTAGCTGCGACCGCGGGCATTAGATTATTTCAATACTAATATAGTGCGATTAGAACCATCGTTACTTGTAGCCCTTCGGCTTTTAAGCTCTCGAGATTTCAATACTAATATAGTGCGATTAGAACCTTTAATAGAGGTTACCGTTAAAGGTTCATTCGCCTATTTCAATACTAATATAGTGCGATTAGAACCGATTTTATTTGCTATTTGTTCTTTCATTCGTTTCCTATTTCAATACTAATATAGTGCGATTAGAACTCTAAAAGCGAAATTTGGCTATTTCTTTTCGCCGAATTTCAATACTAATATAGTGCGATTAGAACACGAAGACGACTTAGCGGGTCGACTTTTAAAAACAAGATTTCAATACTAATATAGTGCGATTAGAACAATAACAGGTAAGGGAGCGGATTTGCTTATAATCGAATTTCAATACTAATATAGTGCGATTAGAACTTTTTTATCAGCCTAAAAAGTATAGCGATGATTAATATTTCAATACTAATATAGTGCGATTAGAACTCCCTACTTTTAATTCTTTCTCGTATTTTTTTATCATTTCAATACTAATATAGTGCGATTAGAACGGTAAAAAGCTAAAATACAATTAGGGTCGTTACTTTCATTTCAATACTAATATAGTGCGATTAGAACTAACAGCGAGTTCAGCACTTCCAGGTCGGCGTCTTCTAATTTCAATACTAATATAGTGCGATTAGAACAGTACGCAGAACCCGGGAAACCTCAAAATAGCATATTTCAATACTAATATAGTGCGATTAGAACGCTATAGCATTATGCGAAGAAGGTATATATTTATGATTTCAATACTAATATAGTGCGATTAGAACCACCACAGCACGGTTATACACCATATCCAAGTTGCATTTCAATACTAATATAGTGCGATTAGAACTTTAACTGGGTAGATAAAAAAGGCTACCTACTCTAATTTCAATACTAATATAGTGCGATTAGAACACGGCGGCGGACAAAGACCTCATGACGACAGAAGCATTTCAATACTAATATAGTGCGATTAGAACTAGACAGGTGCATAACAGATTTTTTTTACAATACAGATTTCAATACTAATATAGTGCGATTAGAACCATTTCGGCATCTGCACCATCGTTGTTGTAGAGCTGATTTCAATACTAATATAGTGCGATTAGAACCATTTCGGCATCTGCACCATCGTTGTTGTAGAGCTGATTTCAATACTAATATAGTGCGATTAGAACTACTTACTTGACAGAGATAAGCAGACGATTGAAAAATTTCAATACTAATATAGTGCGATTAGAACCTTTTCTTTGGCTGCCTGTACGGCAGCCTCTAGGTAATTTCAATACTAATATAGTGCGATTAGAACATATTGGCAATACCAGCAAATCGAACGCCCTACAAAGATTTCAATACTAATATAGTGCGATTAGAACGATGAATCCTAAATTTTCCAACTTCGAAAATATCCGGATTTCAATACTAATATAGTGCGATTAGAACTTAAACTCCCATTCGAAATCCGATATATTTATCGTATTTCAATACTAATATAGTGCGATTAGAACTGCTTACCTGCACGGAGATTTATAACGAAATCCAAATTTCAATACTAATATAGTGCGATTAGAACTTAAACTCCCATTCGAAATCCGATATATTTATCGTATTTCAATACTAATATAGTGCGATTAGAACGCAAGATTTTTTTTAAAATTTTAAAAAAATTTTTAATTTCAATACTAATATAGTGCGATTAGAACTGAATTCTTGCGGAGAAATTGTGCGAACAACTTCGGATTTCAATACTAATATAGTGCGATTAGAACCTTGTTTCGGGAGAAGACCATTCCCCCTAATCTCCCATTTCAATACTAATATAGTGCGATTAGAACTAATTGTATTGTAACGGATAAATTACCGTCCGCGTAATTTCAATACTAATATAGTGCGATTAGAACTTGTGTATATATTACATTATGGGATATTGAGTTAAAGGATTTCAATACTAATATAGTGCGATTAGAACTAATTTTCCGGACAGAACCGACTTCGACCCAGTTAAATTTCAATACTAATATAGTGCGATTAGAACTGCTTGCTGGTGCTTGGATTAGTTGGCGTTACAAATATTTCAATACTAATATAGTGCGATTAGAACCGGTGGCAACGTTGGGAGAATAAATGGGATACGTGGCATTTCAATACTAATATAGTGCGATTAGAACAATTATATCTAAAATTAGCTAATATTATATAATCCCATTTCAATACTAATATAGTGCGATTAGAACAATTATATCTAAAATTAGCTAATATTATATAATCCCATTTCAATACTAATATAGTGCGATTAGAACAATCGAAGCTGAAAATGTAAAGCTCCAAATTGAAAAATTTCAATACTAATATAGTGCGATTAGAACAAAACTGGGATTTTTAGCCATAAACTCAATTCAGCTATTTCAATACTAATATAGTGCGATTAGAACCAAGCGGATCAAACTACTCGCAAAGATACTTTGACTTATTTCAATACTAATATAGTGCGATTAGAACTGGAATAAATTGTTGTTAAATCATTTAATCTATAATTTCAATACTAATATAGTGCGATTAGAACTGATAACGCGAACAATATTGCTTTGCAAACTACGTTATTTCAATACTAATATAGTGCGATTAGAACGGATGAATTTGGGCAACAGTTGCCCATATCAACATTATTTCAATACTAATATAGTGCGATTAGAACTTACCACTAATGGTAATAGTCCCTTCTGGGATATCTTATTTCAATACTAATATAGTGCGATTAGAACGCGCTAGCAATTTTGAGATGCAAAATGAGAACGGCGTAATTTCAATACTAATATAGTGCGATTAGAACTACCACTAATGGTAATAGTCCCTTCTGGGATATCTTATTTCAATACTAATATAGTGCGATTAGAACTCGAAGATTTGGTAACGGATGCGAAGTCGGGTTTATATTTCAATACTAATATAGTGCGATTAGAACTACTTAAATTTTTTAAGTAAAAATGAACAAATTTATATTTCAATACTAATATAGTGCGATTAGAACATGTTACATTACAGCCTAAATTTAACTATCGTGCCAATTTCAATACTAATATAGTGCGATTAGAACATCACATATTTTATACATCTTTCAGGTGGTAATATGCATTTCAATACTAATATAGTGCGATTAGAACTATCTTGGTGCATTTATTGCTGCATACGCTCTTTTATTTCAATACTAATATAGTGCGATTAGAACGAGAGAGTGGGAAAGGAGGGATGATGGATGTATTGCGATTTCAATACTAATATAGTGCGATTAGAACTGTCTATGAAACCGTCCGTTGAACAATTTATACGCCTATTTCAATACTAATATAGTGCGATTAGAACCCGCGGTCGATGCCTTGGATGATACCTTTTTGCTTGATTTCAATACTAATATAGTGCGATTAGAACTCCATCACCACAACCTTCACCTTCTTGCCCACCAGATTTCAATACTAATATAGTGCGATTAGAACATTACAGGGAGATGACAGACCGGGAGCTAATGGACAATTTCAATACTAATATAGTGCGATTAGAACCAAATGCACAAGCTTCGGCTGCCGATGCCACACCTCCATTTCAATACTAATATAGTGCGATTAGAACATAAGTCAATAGGGAAAAGACTTTCAGAAGAAATCTATTTCAATACTAATATAGTGCGATTAGAACTACATATATGTAATATAAACACGACGAAACCACTAATTTCAATACTAATATAGTGCGATTAGAACCCTCTTCCGTGTATTGCAGGATATATTCTCCTATTTCATTTCAATACTAATATAGTGCGATTAGAACATGTATAAATTAAGACTTACTCTTACGCCGTTCTCATATTTCAATACTAATATAGTGCGATTAGAACGATATATCAGCCGATAGGTTACGCAATATCAACAACATTTCAATACTAATATAGTGCGATTAGAACTATATAATCCCTTGTGCAAAAATTAAAAAAAATTCATATTTCAATACTAATATAGTGCGATTAGAACTATATAATATACATATTACATATATGTAATATAAACAATTTCAATACTAATATAGTGCGATTAGAACAGGTTTGGGCGGTCAAAATGGCAGGTTCGGGCGGAAAATCATTTCAATACTAATATAGTGCGATTAGAACTATAATATACATATTACATATATGTAATATAAACAATTTCAATACTAATATAGTGCGATTAGAACTAAACGAGGAGCTCGGTGAATATATTCTCGAATTCATATTTCAATACTAATATAGTGCGATTAGAACTATATGTAATATGTATATTATATATATAGGTTAATAATTTCAATACTAATATAGTGCGATTAGAACTTTTTTTGCAATCATTAAATTTTATCGCTCTGCTTTATTTCAATACTAATATAGTGCGATTAGAACCGTAGGATGCGCCGCCGCCCGCAAACCGTTTATTTATTTCAATACTAATATAGTGCGATTAGAACACTCCAATATATATTCTCCCAATTCCTCATTTAATTATTTCAATACTAATATAGTGCGATTAGAACTGTCATATATTTTGTTTTTTTTGGGTTGAACAATTTTAATTTCAATACTAATATAGTGCGATTAGAACCCCGAGGCTTCGCCCCAAACATTGATGATTTTCATTATTTCAATACTAATATAGTGCGATTAGAACGCTGCTACATTTGCATTATCGACGGCCTGTCGGCAGCATTTCAATACTAATATAGTGCGATTAGAACTCCTCAAACCTGTGTCCGCCCGTAGCAGCAAACAAATTTCAATACTAATATAGTGCGATTAGAACCTGCTACATTTGCATTATCGACGGCCTGTCGGCAGCATTTCAATACTAATATAGTGCGATTAGAACTGCTACATTTGCATTATCGACGGCCTGTCGGCAGCATTTCAATACTAATATAGTGCGATTAGAACCATTATCTTAGTCCTGTTGGCACTTTTATAATCTTATTTCAATACTAATATAGTGCGATTAGAACCAGTTTGGTCGGATTTACAACCTCGTAGCCTTTTTTGATTTCAATACTAATATAGTGCGATTAGAACCGGGCGTGTCAGGCGGAACTCCTTCAGTGAATGCGATTTCAATACTAATATAGTGCGATTAGAACCTTAACCTTGCCAGTTTCTGTTTTCACTGTCCCCGATTTCAATACTAATATAGTGCGATTAGAACGGGGTTCGCCGTAGGGGTTGTCAATAGTTGGTTTGATTTCAATACTAATATAGTGCGATTAGAACGATGACGAACGTGCATTAAGACCGTTGTATGTGTAATTTCAATACTAATATAGTGCGATTAGAACTTTTTTATAAGCCTGAACAAGATTGCGACAATTAATATTTCAATACTAATATAGTGCGATTAGAACGCAATATACGGAAGAGGAATTAAAGGATTTGCGGCAATTTCAATACTAATATAGTGCGATTAGAACTATAATTGGGAGTTGTCTAAAATGAAGAAAAACGCATTTCAATACTAATATAGTGCGATTAGAACACGGTGTCGGGATGGGAAGAGGACGCGACTGTGTTATTTCAATACTAATATAGTGCGATTAGAACTATCATAGCAGGCGGACGGCGTCGGGGTCTTTGTAATTTCAATACTAATATAGTGCGATTAGAACCGCTTCTATTGGATTACGGCTGTTTATCGGGATAAGATTTCAATACTAATATAGTGCGATTAGAACCATCGCCTTTTACGCCACCAACTCCATCATTTAATATTTCAATACTAATATAGTGCGATTAGAACTCGCAGGCTGCTCCGCCGTATTACGACAATTTAACATTTCAATACTAATATAGTGCGATTAGAACTCATACTGTATAGAAAATAGTTCATCGCAAACCGTATTTCAATACTAATATAGTGCGATTAGAACTATTTGTTTTTAAGCCTTTCAAGCTCTTCTGCAGTCATTTCAATACTAATATAGTGCGATTAGAACATCCTCCCCTGAGACCTGAATTGTGTTTCCATTTTCATTTCAATACTAATATAGTGCGATTAGAACTCCCGTAGTCTTCGTTGATATGACGCCCGAACAGAATTTCAATACTAATATAGTGCGATTAGAACTTGGCAAGACAACAAACTAAACTATATCGTATAAATTATTTCAATACTAATATAGTGCGATTAGAACTGAATTTCAGGAATTGCAAAAAAAACTTGAAATTCTATTTCAATACTAATATAGTGCGATTAGAACAGTATATGGCTATGGAGGTGGAATACTGCGGATGTAATTTCAATACTAATATAGTGCGATTAGAACCTCGTCGATAATTTGGTTCGGGAGCTTAGATCGCAATTTCAATACTAATATAGTGCGATTAGAACTATGTTTGTCATCGGTGGTATGTATACGCTTATCCGATTTCAATACTAATATAGTGCGATTAGAACGTAAGGAGCCATTGTTTTAATATGCCGACATCCGATATTTCAATACTAATATAGTGCGATTAGAACGCAATCCAGATGTCATTCAGACTGCTTGGAAAGTTTAATTTCAATACTAATATAGTGCGATTAGAACCGGGCGCTGGAGCGGGCAGAGCCGCGCGGGATGGTATTTCAATACTAATATAGTGCGATTAGAACATTACATATATATAATGTATATAGTACAAAACATCTAATTTCAATACTAATATAGTGCGATTAGAACAATTTGGTAAACAGTTTGTAAAGAATTTAATGTGTAATTTCAATACTAATATAGTGCGATTAGAACTGCTGCCCGTTTTCGTCCATAAGAACCAACGTTGCGATTTCAATACTAATATAGTGCGATTAGAACTCTACCGCGGCTAAAAACCATCGCACCTAATCTCCCATTTCAATACTAATATAGTGCGATTAGAACAAATAGGTTAATTAGGGTCTCTAAATCCGTTTCTTCATTTCAATACTAATATAGTGCGATTAGAACGCTAACAAACAATATATACGTCCGCAAGCTTACGGAATTTCAATACTAATATAGTGCGATTAGAACAATAATCACGGAAGGCGAAATCGACGCTCTGAGTTTATTTCAATACTAATATAGTGCGATTAGAACACCAGGTTCCAGAGCACGGAATTCTAGCGTGCGCTGATTTCAATACTAATATAGTGCGATTAGAACAATAATCGATAACCTGGTACGGGAGCTACACCCTCAATTTCAATACTAATATAGTGCGATTAGAACGGGTTAAGAACTTCGAGGAGTTCAGAAACGCAGCCATATTTCAATACTAATATAGTGCGATTAGAACGCTTGTTCCATCTTTTTTATAGACCCAAGCAACTTGATTTCAATACTAATATAGTGCGATTAGAACTCGGAGACAAAGGACTTGACGGAT
>Ga0208826_1000039_pt1 | contig 159450 bp, 136 predicted proteins | sample AD_UKC115_MetaG_FD_184451 | JGI IMG/M metagenome (GOLD analysis project Ga0208826, IMG submission 184451) | Active sludge microbial communities of municipal wastewater-treating anaerobic digesters from Hong Kong - AD_UKC115_MetaG (SPAdes)... | ecosystem: Engineered > Bioreactor > Anaerobic >...
GTCCAAAAAAACCGCAATACTTCGTGATTGCTGCGGTCAGGGTCGTTTTTCCATGGTCAATATGTCCCATGGTCCCAATATTCAGATGTGGCTTTGTCCTCTCAAATTTCTGCTTCGCCATGTTCCTTCTCCTTCGAGATTCTAAACAAATAACTGATTACTTATTCAATATTTTCTCTGCAACCATACTCGATACAGGGGCATAATGATCAAATTCCATGGTAAATATGCCACGCCCTTGAGTAATGGAACGCAATTCGGTGGCATAACCAAACATTTCTGCCATAGGTACAAATGCATGAACAGATTGAGTATTTCCATGCCGCATTTCTGTACCCGTGATCATTCCTCTGCGAGAGCTTAGTTGACCTAGAACGTCTCCGAGATATTCTTCAGGGACATTTATTTCTACCTTCATAATGGGCTCAAGCAATACCGGGGCTCCTTTTTCTACGCCTTCTTTGAAAGCAAAAATTGCAGCCATCTTGAATGCCAGTTCGCTCGAATCAACTTCATGATAAGAACCGTCAATAAGTGTTACCTTAATATCGGTCATCGGATATCCAGCCAGAACACCGCTTTCAGAAGCTTCCATTACACCTTTTTCTACGGCTGGAATATATTCTTTTGGAACAGATCCCCCAACAATCTTGCTTTGAAAGACAATACCGCTTCCGCGTTCCAAAGGTTCAATATTAAAAACCACATGACCATACTGTCCATGACCACCAGTCTGGCGAACATATTTGTAAGAATATTCTTTAACTTCTCTGGTGATGGTTTCATGGTATGCTACACGTGGCTTACCAACATTTGCCTGTACTCTAAACTCACGTAACATACGGTCAACGATCACATCCAGGTGCAGTTCACCCATACCAGAAATGAGCGTTTGACCAGTAATTTCATCTGTTCTAACTTTAAAGGTTGGATCTTCTTCAGATAACTTCTTTAAAGCTTCTGCCATTTTATCTTGATCTTGGGTTGTTTTTGGCTCGATCGCGATCGAAATAACAGGTTCAGGAAAACTGATATTTTCAAGGATAACGGGATGTGCAATATCGCACAAAGTGTCTCCAGTAAAGCTTTCTTTTAACCCAAGAGTTGCTGCGATATCACCCGCGTATACTTCCTCTACATCTTCTCGCCGATCAGCGTACATACGAAGTAAGCGACCAATACGCTCACGTTTCCTTTTTCCAGGGTTGTAAACCATATCACCCTGTTTAACTGTTCCCGAATAAACTCGAAAATAAGCCAAACGGCCAACATACGGATCGGTAACAATTTTGAACACCAACGCGCTCAGCGGAGCCGAATCTTCACCTGGGAGATCAATTATCTTTTCAGTTTCAGGATGTGTTCCCTGTGCATGCGGTATGTCCAGAGGTGATGGCAAATAATCGACTACTGCATCAAGAACAGGTTGTACACCTTTGTTCTTTAAAGAAGTCCCACAAAATACTGGTGTACCAAGATTATGAATAACGATTTTTCGAAGAGCAGTCTTTAGCTCTGGAACACTGATCTCTCTATCTTCGAGAAATTTTACTGTCAACGCATCATCAAGCTCGGCGATCTTTTCGACCATGATCGCCCTTCGTTCTTCCACCAGGTCCTTCAAATCATAGGGGATTTCGACTGTATTATAGTCTTTCCCTTGTTCATCTTCCCAAATGAAAGCCTGGCGTGTTAATAGATCAACTACACCACGAAATTCGCTTTCGGTGCCAATGGGAATTTGCATGGCGATGGGATTCGCGCCAAGACGTTGTTTGATCGATTGGATAGATTCTTCATACGATGCACCAATTCGATCCATTTTGTTGATAAAGCAGATTCGCGGTACGCCATATCGGTCAGCTTGACGCCAAACGGTTTCACTTTGGGGTTCCACACCTTGTGTGGCATCAAACACAACCACACCACCATCCAGTACACGTAGTGATCGCTGTACTTCTGCAGTGAAATCTATATGTCCAGGAGTATCAATGACATTGATTTGGTACCCTTTCCACTCTGCGGTAACTGCAGCTGAAACAATGGTGATCCCGCGTTCTCTTTCCTGTGCCATCCAGTCAGTCACTGTGGTTCCATCATCTACAGAACCTAATCGGTAGGTCTTACCAGTATAAAATAAAATTCTTTCAGTAGTCGTAGTTTTTCCGGCATCAATATGAGCAATGATGCCGATATTACGATACTTTTCCATAGCAAACTGACGAGGCATATTTACCAACTCTTTAATACAAATTCTATTTTCCTACATTACATACGGTAATGCGAGAATGCGCGGTTGGCTTCTGCCATCTTGTGAGTTTCTTCGCGTTTGCGTACTGCAGCGCCCTGGTTGGATGCAGCATCCAGAATTTCACCACTTAATTTTTCAGCGTATGATTTTCCAGTTCGAGCGCGAGAAGCTGCAATGATCCATCGCATTGCCAGGGTGAGCCGTCGCTCAGGAGCAACTTCGATTGGTACCTGGTATGTTGCGCCACCCACACGTCGTGGGCGAACTTCCATCAGTGGACCAACATTTTTGATCGCATTATCCAAAACTTCCATAGGATCACGACCAGTTTTTTCTTTTACTATATCCATAGCATCATAGAATTGCGAAGTTGCAGTACTTTTCTTCCCACGCGAAAAAATTCTATTGATGAAATGCTGTACAATTTCACTGTTGTAGCGTACATCGGGAGTTACTTCCCGCTTTTCAGGACTAATACGTCTCATGTTCTGTCTTTCTCCACATTCTAACGGCTAATTAAGCCTTTGGTCGTTTTGAACCGTATTTTGAACGGCCCTGGCTGCGTTTTGCTACACCTGTGGTATCCAGGGTTCCACGCACGATATGATAACGAACACCAGGCAGGTCTTTTACACGACCACCACGCACCAATACTACTGAGTGCTCCTGCAACGAATGACCTTCACCAGGAATATAAGCAGTAACCTCAATGCCATTGGAAAGACGCACACGCGCGATTTTCCGAAGAGCCGAGTTAGGTTTCTTAGGAGTCATAGTACGTACAACGGTACATACACCACGTTTCTGGGGCGATCCTTCCGCCTGGCGGGTTCGGCGGTGATTCATGGTATTGAAGGTATATTGCAAAGCTGGGCTTTTACTTTTTGCCTTCTTATTCTGGCGACCCTTACGGATCATTTGATTGATGGTTGGCACCTTTTTCCTCCGAAATTCTTGCGGCAATTACGCCTTTTATTTTTTCATTAAACGAGGCCATCTGTTTCATTGATGGCCTCGCCGCATTTCCTACGCACTGGGATAAAAATCCCACAACTGAGACAACGGAAGGCGATTATAACACGAGCAAAAATGCCCGTCAAGAAAACTTATAATAAGCCACCTTCCTCGTAATCCATGCCTAAACCTAGCAAACCTGTTCCTACTTTTGGAGGATGAATACGCTCTTCATCTTTTCCAAATCGAATGACTTCACCGTTATCCATAACAGCTTCTACTGCCAGACCCAGGCTTTGCAGTTCTTTTACTAAAACTCTGAATGAAGCAGGTAGACTTGGTTCTTCGATGGTTTCACCTTTGACAATAGCTTCATAAGTATTTACGCGGCCCTGAACATCATCTGATTTGACCGTCAACATCTCTTGCAATGTATATGCAGCACCATACGCTTCCAGTGCCCACACTTCCATTTCACCAAACCGTTGACCACCAAATTGAGCTTTACCACCTAGAGGCTGTTGTGTAACCAGACTATAAGGGCCTGTCGAACGGGCATGTACTTTATCTTCAACCAGGTGGTGCAATTTCAGCATAGTTACTACACCCACTGTAACTGGTTGATCATACGGAGTACCATCTTTTCCATCTCGCAGGATCTGCTTTCCAAGAATGGGTAAAGGTTCACCGGTCTTTTTCATCAGATCTTCTGCCATTGCCCGAATTTCATCGTCTTGCTGTTGACTGCAGTCAATATCATGTTGACCCAACCAGATCCTCAAACAGACGGCGATCGCTTTTTGATCTATGATTCGATCAAAATCAGATCCACTCGGAACGTCGTTGAATTCCAGGAACTCTTCAGGGTTATACCCCTGATTCTTCAACCAGAGTTTTAAAGTCTCTCGACGTGTATACAATGGATCATCCATATATTTACTGAAATCAACCCCATTCTTAGACAAGGTTTCTTCCAGGAAAAGCATCCGTACTTCATCGTCGTCTTTGATCTGCTCAGGTTGTAGGTCTGTTCCTTTAATCCATTCCCAGGCTTTTTCTCCTGCTTCTTTCCATGCCTGTTCCATTAGCCATCCACGAGCTAATTCAGCTTCGATCTCGTTTTCATTTGCACCATCAAATACAGGTGTAATTGCACGAAAACCGAGTTCTTTTGCAGCCCAACCAAGGTGTGTTTCAAGTACCTGACCGATGTTCATACGACCAGGAACACCTAATGGGTTGAGGATGATGTCAACAGGAGTTCCATCTTCCAAAAAAGGCATGTCCTCTACAGGTACAACACGTGAGACAACACCTTTGTTCCCATGACGTCCAGCCATCTTGTCACCAGCGGTGAGCTTTCTGCGCTGTGCCACAGAAACACGGACCATAGTCTCAACACCAGCAGAGAGATCATCACTGTCTTCTCTGGTGAATACCCTTACATCAACTACCTTCCCGCGTTCGCCATGAGGCATCCGTAAGGAAGTGTCTTTTACATCACGTGATTTCTCACCAAAAATAGCACGCAGCAGGCGTTCTTCTGGTGTCAATTCTTTTTCACCTTTAGGGGTAATTTTGCCTACCAGAATGTCATTAGGTCCAACTTCGGCACCTATGCGTATGATACCTTTTTCATCCAGATCTTTGATCGCTTCATCGCCTACATTCGGGATGTCACGAGTAATTTCCTCTGGACCTAATTTAGTATCGCGTGCTTCTACTTCATACTTCTCAATATGAATGGAAGTAAATTTATCTTCCTGCACCATCCGTTCAGAGATCAAGATCGCATCTTCGAAGTTGCCACCTTCCCAGGATAAGAATGCAGCAACAACATTTTGACCCAAAGCCAGGTTGCCACTTACTGTGGATGAGCTATCAGCAAGGACTTCACCTCGTTTTACGCGCTGTCCCTTGGTTACCGCAGGTCGTTGATCAATGCAAGTGCTTTGGTTTGATCGTTGGTATTTTCGAAGGTTGTAATCATGCAGTTGACCTTCACTATTTCTTACAACAATCTTTGATCCAGAAACAGAGACAACTTCCCCATCATCATCCGCAGTTACAACTTGCCCCGAATCAATGGCAGCGTATTTTTCCATACCTGTAGAGATCAACGGAATATCAGGGTTGATCAATGGAACTGCCTGTGCCTGCATGTTCGAACCCATCAAAGCACGGTTGGCATCATCATGCTCAAGAAATGGGATAAGCGATGCACTTACACCTACAACCTGATGCGGTGCAATATCCATGTAATCTACTTCATTGGGATCAACAATAATGAAGTCAGAGTAATATCGAGCAGATATTCGATTTTCAGCAAACTCGTTATGTGCATTCAAAATGGAGTTCGCTTGAGCGATCTTGTACTTGTCTTCTGCATCTGCAGAAAGGTAATCGACATCCTCTGTAACAAAAGGTTCGATGAAAACAGTTGTATTTTTCGATTTCTTTATCTCAGGTAAATGATCTTTTGAAACACGTTCACCTTTTGCGACGATCACTTCACCTGTGTCGGGATTAGTGAAATCTACAGCTACTTTACGTCCTAACAACCGTATATCATTCTGATTTAATTGGCGTACAACTCGACGATACGGTGTCTCAATGAAGCCATATTCGTTCACACGTGCAAAAGAAGCCAAACGACCAATCAAGCCAATGTTTGGACCTTCTGGGGTTTCAATCGGGCAGATACGACCATAATGTGAGTGGTGAACATCGCGTACATCGAAACCAGCACGTTCGCGGCGCAAGCCACCTGGCCCCAACGCGGAAAGTGTTCGTTTATGGCGAAGTTCTGCCAATGGGTTGGTTTGATCCATGAATTGTGACAATTGGCTTGAGCCAAAGAATTCACGCAATGCAGCTACCACAGGTCGAATATTTACCAGGCTCACTGGAGAAAGCGCTTCTTGATCGCGAATGGACATACGTTCTTTGATTACTCGCTCCATCCTGCGTAAACCAATGCGGAGCTTGTTCTGGATCAACTCCCCTACTGTCTTTACACGGCGGTTTCCCAAATGATCAATATCATCTTTATCTTTTACTTCATTGTTGATCTCGATCATCCGGCGAACAAGGTAAACAATATCCCACTTGGTGATTGTGCGATGCGAAACGGGAATACGGTCCGTCAGATCAAGCTTCTGATTGAGCTTATAACGACCAACCTTTTCCAGGTCATAATGCCGTTGATCAAAAAGCTGTTCCTCAAGGAACTGGCGGGCATTATCCACGGTAACCGGGTCACCAGGGCGCATACGTTTGAAGAATTCAAGTAATGCAGCCTCAGCTACAGTGATACCTGAGCTAAGGTCCCATTCGGGTTCCTGCTTTAAGGTTGATGGAATGAAAAAGCGATCTACGTTGTTATCCACATCTTTGAACAGATCTATTAACTCATCATCCGTTCCTGTTTTTAATGGGGAATCCATAAGACCATCATCAACGGCTGCTAATGCACGCAAGAAGATGGTAATTGGTACAACACGTTTTCGGTTGAATTTGAGTATGATGTAATCATTCTTTCTTGTCTCAAATTCCATCCAGGCACCGCGATCCGGAATCAGTTTGCCGGTAGCAAGACGATAGCCAGTAGCCCGATCAATGGGAGCTTCAAAATATACACCAGGAGACCGAATCAGCTGAGACACAACCACACGTTCGGTACCATTAATAATGAATGTGCCTTTTTCAGTCATTTCCGGGAAATCACCCAGGAAAATATCCTGCTTGATTGGCTCAGGTACTTCGCTGCCCATTAATAATACAGAAACATATAAGGGGCTTGAATAAGTAAAATCTCTCTCAATACACTCTTCGATTGTATGTTTTGGTTCACCAAATCTAAATTTCAAATCGAATTCACGCGATTCATCCGTTCGACTGGGAAAAACCAGTTTCATCCCTTTGTTATAGGATTCGATTGGCGATATCTCATGAAATAGATCCGCTAAACCTTCGGTTTTAAGTCTCCGAAAAGAGTCTAGCTGGACTTCAATTAGGTTTGGGAGGGGAAATATGTCGGGAATTCGCGCGTATGACTTTACGGGCAAAGTTGAAGCCATTCGTTCTCTCCTAAGCTGTTAAACCTGATCATTATCAATACCAGGCAATGAATATATAAGTTCGTTACTATAAGTTGACATGCAAACCGTGATTATAACAATTATCTATGTCATGGTCAAGTATATTTATAAGTTGTTTATTATTATTAAGGTTTTTCTTTCTCCCAATCTCTTCCATTTCTCCTCCACCCTGAAAGATTTTCAAATTCTGTATCTATCCTTCTATCAGGATAAACAGTGACCACTCCATACGAAAGAATTCCATTTTCAAAAGCAGATTTTGTTGGGGAACCAGGATTAAAGAACACTTGATCTCCAATTTTTTGATTCCGTTTTATATGTGTATGGCCATAAATGATCATTTGCGATGAGCAGAAATTGTGCTCTAACCATGGTAATGTGAATCGTTGTTGTCGTCCAGTGAATATGAAATATGCTTTGTCAACCAGATAATAGAGCGGTTTTCCATGCCCATGAAGGCAGGTGATTTTCAATCCGTGAATAGAAAAACTAACCTGTGTTGGTAAAAGATTCGCCAGTAGCAGGTCTCGATTTCCTCTCACAGCCAACACCGGAGCTATCTGGTTCAGCATATCCAAAACTTCAAGCTGGCAAATATCTCCAGTATGAATGATCCCATCGGGGTGATGATCACGAATAGAACTGATAAGTTCAGGGTGTAAAACGCGTATTCTGTCAGGAATATGGGTATCTCCAATAATAATCATTCGGAATGGACGCGAGTCCCAATTTTTTACCAATTCATGAAAGGCTTTGTTCAACTTCATAGACTTTTTCATTTCCACTGATATTTTCTTCACTTTTATGGAAGAATTTCCACGTAATAAAGCATCCCAGGCTGTATAAGATGGTAGTGGTAATAAATAATGGCCGAAAACCTGCAATGTCTTGAACCATACCAGATATTAGTGGTCCGACAGCCCACCCCAAGGTCCATGAGATATTCAGCATGCTGTTAAAAGTACCCTGCGATTCGGGTGCCGTCATCTCCATCGCAAAAGCTGAATAAAATGGAGTGGCGATATTCATCAAAACACCACGAGCCAGGAAACTTATCTGTGCTACCCATTTTATCGGAACGAAACCTAAAAATACAAGGAATATCAAACTGCTGGCTTGAGTTAAAACTACAGTTTTAATTTTCCCATGAATTTTTCTTTCAATGATAGGACCAACGATTATCCCTGCACCCATGAGTAAGGATGAAAGGCTAAAAAGCGCACCTATCTCATTTTCAGGCATTGAAAAAGTATAAGCAAAAAAGAGGTTCATATAAGGGATCAGGATCGCAGCGCCAAAACCGATAATCAAATTGGGAGCCAAGAGTTTCCAGGTAAGAACATGCTTAATAATCTCTATCAATTGATGCAAGTTTTCACTACGGGTTTTTGGTGCTTCAACCCTGTCTGGCTCTTTGATCAAGAATATTGGAAGCAAAGAAAAAGCGCCAAGGAATACCGCACTCAACAGAATAGTCTGGTAAACCGCTGTACTACCCACCTCTGCATGGATTAATGGTGCTACTACTGCTGGAAGCTGACCTGCAAACAGACTTCCAGCAGCACCTGAAAGAGTAGATAAACCAGAATTCAAACTGAACAGCAAGCCACGATTATCCCTGTTTGTCATTGCCATCATAAAAGGAGCATGACTAAGAACATATAGATTGTTACCCGTTCCATAAACGATGCTTCCCAGGATCAATAGCCATTTTGATTGAGCTAAAAGGGTTAAAGTCATACCACAAACCTGGAAGAACAATCCAGTGAGCATTGCTTTCCGCCTTCCTAGCTTATCTGAAAGCATACCCATCGGGATTCCAAAGAACAAAGCAGCAAAAGAGGGGATAGAATTCATCACACCAAGGAATTCACGATCAAATCCTCGCGAGAGAATAAAAAAATTATAGAATAGTTGTAATGTACTATATATAACGCCATCAATGATCGTTGCAGTAAGGAAAAGCTTAGTATTTTTATTAAAACTACTGAATGGTAAATATTTTGAAAGCCAATTACTCATCCTTAAACCCCCATCAATAAAGGTTGAAATTTACCTGGTTCATTGAAACATTTATTTAACAGATAGGGAAGATCAAAGTTTTTATTGCAGATGATGGTTCTTTTGTTTTCTCTCATGATTCACCTGTTTACCTTTGCTTGTTCGAGTATATCATTCCACCATATCAAACTGAGGTAATTCTCACTTTTTCTTTATGTAGAAAACAACAGGGTGAACGAAAAACTCATTCACCCTGTTGTTTATTATGTAAAAAATTTCACTTACCTATTCATTTTGCTCAATGCCATTCGTTGTGTTATTTCCATTCATTAATCCTGCAGATTCAATTTTCTTCATTTCATTCGGAGTTATCTTAAATTTGAACCAGACAGGAATGATCACCAAAATTGAGACAGCAGCAGTAATATAGAATGGCACTTTCGGGCTCGATTTCTCATATAGTTGTCCACCGATTGCAGGTGCTGGTAATGAGAATAGACCTAAGCTTGTACTCATCAATCCAAAGGCGGTACCTCGGACTTTTTCGGGAACTGCTTTACTGATGAGAGATTGATACGCCGGCCCCATCATCCCATCACCCAATCCAAAAAGGATCCAACATGCACAATACCCCCAGAAACTTTCTGCTTCCAGGAACACTACCATTGCAACAAAGGTGAATAAATAACCAAGTGCTATTCCAGCTCGTTCACCTTTTTTATCTGCAAACCAACCACCAGGGACATTCATGATCATAGTAGCAATGCCATAGAAAGATACGAGCCATCCTATTTGCTGAACTGTCATACCGCCAATATCTTCCAGATAGAGTGGCATCAAATTGAAGGACATTGAATAGGCAATATCTCTGGATCCGTCTGTGATGATCAGCCAGGTAATCAAACCACCAGCAAACATTAGTCCAATCATGGTACCCAGGTTTGTTTTTAGACTTGTGATTGTTAGTTTCGTTGGGTTTGCTTCATGCCCGCGCGACGCTGCCTTTGCCATTATTACTCTGATTACAGTAGCTGCAGTATACAGGATCAAGGCAACAAGAAGCATGAAACGAAAACCATAGACATCAGCCAACCACCCGCCTAATGGAGGCCCTACGATAACCACAATTTGAAAGATGGATTGGCTGATACCAAATACCTTTGCCCGATTTTCCTCCGAAGATTGTTCCGCGATAAAAGCGCTGAAACTTGGTCCTACCAATGATCTGGTAATTGAACCGAATCCTTCACCCAGTAATACCCATTGCCAGGTTGGTGCAAACAAGATCCCCAGATATGAAAGGATGCCCGCAACACTACCTATGGCGATGCTGCGCAGGCGTCCCAAATTATCAGATAGCCAACCGCCCAGAATCTGCATTGCAAGTGGGACGATCTGTGATAATGTAAAGAATAATCCAACCTGCGCAACAGATGCGTTCAACTCTTTCAGGTAGAGTGGTAGCAAAGTACCATACATATTTCCAGAAATATTTGCCAGGACCATAGCCACCATGAACAGCTTTATCATGTTATTGAGCAACGGTTGACGTTTTACTACTAATTTCTCTGTTGTTATGTTTTCCATGGTTCTTCATTTTCCTGATATATCTTTTCTTAACAGGTACTGCCCATTAAGAAATCACTAATTATTCATTATGCACATCTGCCGACTGGAAGCATTGCAATGATTTTCTATTGTAATGGTCTCAAAGTTGATGCAAGATGGTAGAAAACTATTAGATTTGTTTTTTGATGTACCATCTGTGAGATCTTCTTTCTGATAAACCAATACTTTATTGAACATACCATTTTTGATATCTTCGAATAGCTGCTGACGTCCAAGACGTTTCAGGTCAGCCATACAGGTGACATCTATATATACGGCTATGAGCTTTTCAAGTTGCATTGTGCATGTAATCCACTGTAGACCTGCCAAAAGATGATGACGTGCTTCGAATGAATACCGCTGGTTGTCCATTATTCTTCCGTACACATAAAAACCAAAAGCATCATCTTTGCCAATTGCAGAGTGGTTCAAATAAACTACTCTATGTCCACCAGACTGCATCATAATTTCAAACATGGCTGACCTCCATACAAATTGCAAACAAAAAGACTACGATGTCCCGTAGCCTTTTGTAAATTAAAACAATCAGGCCACGGGTTTGGAGTGTCCCGTGGCCGCGATAATCAAAAAATCAGATGCTTAACCGCAAACAGGCGCACTCCGAGAAGGTATTAAAACACCGACACCGGCATTTTCCGGAGAGAATGTGTTGGCAAGAAATACCATGACTCGTCGCTTCCTTTCTTAAGAATAAATTAACGTAGGAATATTATCATGGATGTTTACCATCTGTCAAGGAATTTTCAAAGCAATTTTGGAATAAATTATCCAATTTCGATAATTCTATATTCTTATCGCCACCTTTTTGGCCAACCAAAAATATCTCTTTATCAAAAATGGGGTCATTTCCCTATCTGCAATGAGTTTTGCCAAATGCATTCCAATAATTTTTTGTCCTCATAATAAATTCTCTGAGTATAATACCTCTATGAATCGCGTCCTTGAATTCGCCCGCACCAAACTTAATCTCCCATTCTCTACCCGTCAGGTAGAATCATGCAAAATTTATGAACAATTACTTTTAGAGTGGAATGAACGCATCAATCTGACAGCCATTCGCAGCCATGATGAAATTGTTGCCAAACATTTCATTGATTCTCTCTATTGCCTTGAAGTGATGACAAATCCATTTCCTACCAACCTGATTGATATTGGTACGGGTGCTGGTTTCCCAGGATTGGTTTTAAAGATCGCCATCCCCTCCCTTTCCCTTGTGCTTGTTGATTCTGTAGGAAAGAAAACTGCCTTCTGCCAGCATGTAGTGGATACTTTGAAATTAGAAAATGTAACAGTGATTCAAGCAAGAGCTGAAGAAGTAGGTCAAGATCCCAGATTCCGTGAACGGTTCGATTGGGCAGTTGCACGGGCAGTAGCAAATTTACCTATCTTGAGTGAATATCTACTTCCACTTGTTCGTATAAAAGGATGCATGCTTGCACAAAAGGGTGAAAGTGGGCCTTTAGAAACCCAGCAATCTGCGCATGCAATTAGTAAATTAGGTGGACGATTAAGAATTGTGCATCCTGTTACACTTCCCAGTGTGGCTGAACAAAGATATCTGATCGTTGTTGAAAAAAAGCACACCACACCACCTGAATATCCTCGTAAAGTAGGAATTCCTTCCAAAAAACCTATTCTTTAGTAACTCTTCCCCCATGAATATTCCACACCGTATTGGGATGGATAAAATCATCCTGGAATTGACTCTTATCCGCCGTTGTCAGAATTGCTTGTTCGCTGTTTTCAAGAAAACTTAATAAATCATGTCTTCTGTTTTGATCCAGTTCAGCCAATGTTTCATCCAACAACAGCACCGGCCAGGTACCACATTTTTCCTTTAGCCACTGTACTTCAGCCAGCTTAAGGGATAATAATGCTGTTCGTACCTGCCCACGTGAGCCAAAATTACTCAAGTCGATACGGTTGCTTAATACCCGCATCTCATCACGATGAGGTCCAATGGTAGTAGTGCCACGAAAGATCTCTTCACGTCGTACATTCTTTAATCTTTCAAGCATTCCAGTCATTAAATCCTTCTGACTAAATGCATCACGTTTCACATCTACTTGCATTGGTAATGCAGCTTGGTTTTGTTGTGTAACAGCCGGTTCATATGATGGTTGATATACCAAACGCAATACTTCTTCATTGCGAGTAAGATACTGATGAATCTTGGAAGCGATCAGTTCAACCTCATTTATGGTGGCAATACGGGCATGCATAATTTGAGATCCACTTTTTGCTACAACATCATCCCAAAAAAGAAGTTGGTCGGTATCTCCTCCTTTCTCAGCTAACTGTTTTAACAAGGCATTGCGTTGTGTAACTGCCTGGTTATATTCGCTAAGAGCTTTAGCATATCCAGGTATTGCTTGCGAGATCATCAGGTTCAGGTATCTGCGTCTTTCTTCTGGTCCGCCTTCCAATATTTTCATCATCTGTGGAAGCAATAAGACGGAATTAAAGAAACCAATGCTCTCATGCGCAGATCGCTTGATATCATTGAGTATGATCTCCTTTCGGGTTCGCATCCCACCATTCCCATTTGCTTCTTTAATGATGCGGATTTCTATTTTATTCTGTTGCCCCTCTCGATTGAATTCAGCAACGATTCTGGCAACCGCAAGAGGTTCTTCACATGCGACGAAATTGATCAATTGCCGATCGTTTGCAGCCTGTAAAGAAGTGAATGTCGAGAGGAAATATACTGCTTCTAAAACAGTGGTTTTTCCCTGTGCGTTATCTCCTACCAACAAAATGACCCGCCTTGGAATATCAATATCCAGGCGGGAAAATATTCGGAAGCTGGTTAGCGAAAGATGTGTAAGGTACATTTCAATCGCGAATTTCTTCTGTTTCTTCTGGCCGGGATTGCCAGACTTTTTCTGCTTTGTCGGTGAATAAAATGCCATCTAGATGATCATATTCGTGCTGAAATATACGGGCTATCCAACCTTCAAAACGATATTTCACAACTTTCCCCTGCTTGTTCTGCCCCTTCACTACAAGCCATGTGTGACGTTCTACATCCCCTGCTAAATCAGGAACGGATAAACAGGCTTCAGTACCAATAACCTTCTCTTCTGAAGCTTGAATAATTTCTGGATTGGCGAATACATAGAGTTTTTTGGGGATATTCTCATCTTCCTCATCCCCAAACTCCATAACAAACAACCTTAGTGAAATGCCAATTTGTGGCGCTGCTAGGCCAACACCTGGAGCATCTCTCAATGTTTCAACCATATCATTGACCAGGGTTTGAAAATCTTTATTAAAATCTGTAACTTTATGTGCTTTTCTCCGTAACACAGGTTCTGGTACGGAAACAATTTTTCTCAATGCCATGATTTGCCTCTAAATAATATTATCCCGTGAATTTTCCTGGGCTATTGTACCTTGATTTTCAGGATTTTTTTCATCTTGTATAACTTGTGTTTCCTGATTTTCACTATCTAAACCTTCATCTTGCTTTTCAGCCTGTTCTTTCTCAAAATCAACCAATACTTTGTTATATGCCTCTATCCATTCTCGGATCCTTAATTGTTCAGCTTTTTCCTCTTCCAATTTGCTTTTATATTCACGAGCATACAATCGATGAAATATCTCACGTTGTACTTCAGATGGGTTGAAAACATTATTAAATGTTAGCTGGTTATCACCAATCAAAATATATACCGTTCCAAAATTCAAAAGAACTCCAAGAAAACCATTCCTTTTGAAATTGATGCTTTGAATGTTTTTCAATGGTGCTGTGCGTTTGTCTTCCGTTCCAAGTGGTCGTTTGTAAACATCGATGACCTGATCGTCGGTGACTACATAGTAATCATTCTGCCAATCCATGAATTGATACACCCACCAAATCAGGTCTGCAACAACAAGCATACCTAATACGATCACTGTGCTTGCCAGAGAGAATACGTTTATCACCTCAACGACTCTTGCTAGAAGGACGAGCTGCAGGAAGAAGAAAATTAACAAAGGGAAGAAAGTTTTTCGAAACAGAATGATCCAATGTGTGCGATATGTAATGGCACCATTCTGTTCAAATCGCAGCATGAAAAGGTTTGCCAGCCACTGACTGAAACTCTTCCTTTGAGTCTGTTCTTTTTCAGGTAACAAAGGTTTTCCTGTCGATTCACCCATTAATTGACTTTTTAAGGCCGCCGCCATTTGCTCTACCCGTTCACGCCTGCCAATAGGCATCATGGGTTGATGTTGAAGAAATGAAATCGCACCAGCAACCAATTCAGGTTTACGGATGGCAGGTAAAGTGATTACACCTGTATAAGTACGTACAGAGATTTCACCAAATTGAAATATCCTGCCGATTTGTGTTGAATCTCGACCAACGGAGAGCACTGCATTGATAGGCGCTTCTTGACGGCTATCATATAACATAATGATGCGCTCCTGAAACAGAACTCTTCGGTTGGTAACTATGGAATAATCGTTTCCCCAATCTATCCACAACAAGATGCCCCATATGCCAACCACGATTGTAAGCCCACCAGCAAGTCCCCACGCAAGTAGATTTCCAGGGTTTGTACTGGATAAAAAGAGTAGAATTCCCATCATACCGGTCATCCAAACAGCAATTGGTGTGATCAATGACCATAACAATATCGCCGGGTGACGATGATCGGCAAAAAAGAATGTCTCATCCAACTCTTTCCATGGATAGTGTGTTTGATGAGCGATTTTTGCAGCCTGAAAGAAGGATTCTAATGGCCCAATTAATATCGGGTATTGATGAAAAAGGGACTGAATATGTTTGATATTGAAACTAATCACGATCACAGTTTCATCAGCAGTCGCTGTTGACCATCTTCGCAGTGCATCGGTTCCTTCCATGCCAAATAACGTGCCTGGATAAACCTTTTCGGTAAATGTGATCTTCCCTGATTTATTCTTGCAGGTTAATGTCACATTGCCATGTGCTAAAACGAAGATCCTGTTTGCTTGCTGTTTTTGTTGATAGATTGTTTGCCCGACCTCATACTGGTAAACCGCTGCATGTTTAAACACATCTTCAACATCAACGGGTTCCAACAAATGAAAAGGATAGGTCGCCTCTAAAACTGAGATGAGTTCTTGAGAATCCAACAGCATGATATTAGTATATCAGACCAATTTAAAAAGAAAAACGGGGCATCAGGTTTGCTGCCCCGTTTGATAAGGCTATTTTTTTTCTTTTTTCGTAAAAATCAATTGTTTGTCCGCGTTTACAGTCACCTCGATAACATCGCCACTGACGTATTCACCACCAAGCAGTTTAATTGATAGTGGGCTTTCGATCTGTTTTTGAAGTACTCTACGTAACGGTCGTGCTCCAAAGGCAGGGTCATATCCAATTTCAGCCATGTAATCAAGCACCTCATCACTTAATTCAACCGTTAAACCGTGTTCAGCAAGGCGGGATTGAATTTCTTTCATCTGTAACTTTACGATTTCTCGCATTTGATCCAACGTGAGAGGAGAAAAGATGATGATCTCATCTACCCTGTTCAAGAACTCGGGTCTGAAAGTGCTCTTCAGTGCTTTATCGATCTTGTCGTGTTCCTGGCGTTCTTCACTGTTGCTGGAAGTCTGCAAGAAACCTAATGTGCCACCTTTTCGAACGAATTCTGTACCCAGGTTGCTTGTCATGATTAACACAGTATTACGGAAATCAACAACCTGCCCCTGACCATCTGTTAAACGACCATCATCCAAAATTTGTAACAAGGCATTCCACACTTCAGGATGTGCTTTTTCGATCTCATCAAACAGGATCACACGGTAGGGTCGGCGGCGTACCGCTTCAGTCAACTGCCCCCCCTCTTCATATCCTACATATCCAGGAGGAGCTCCAAAAAGTCGGCTGACCGTGTGTTGTTCGCGATATTCACTCATATCAAGCCGAACAAGAGCATCTTCGTCATCAAATAAGAATTCAGCCAGAGCTTTTGCAAGCTCCGTCTTCCCTACACCTGATGGACCAATAAAAATGAATGAACCGATTGGGCGGCGCGGATCTTTTAAACCAGATCGGGCACGGCGGATGGCATCAGCGATCGCGGTAATGGGTTCTTCCTGGCCAATGATACGTTCATGCAGACGATCCTCCATATGAAGTAATCTTTCGGTTTCTGACTCCATCATCTGGGTTACAGGAATACCAGTCCATTGAGCGATTACTTGAGCAATGTCATCTACATCCACCACTTCATCCAGCTTATGTTCCTCTTCCCATTTGTCACGTTGGGCAGTAAACTGTTGTTCAAGACGTAACCGTTCTGCTTTCTTGCGAGCAGCCCTTTCATAATCACGTTCATTTCCTGCCTGCTCTTCTTCAGCGACTAGCCTATCCAACTCACTTTTCATTTGTTTTAAGTCATCTGGCAAAGAATACAATGCTACGCGCAGTTTCGCGGCTGCTTCATCCATCAAGTCGATTGCTTTATCAGGCAAGTGACGATCTGTTACATAACGTGCAGATAACTGTGCTGCGGCTGTTAGCGCCTCATCAGAAAAATGCACTTTATGATGCGCTTCGTATCTATCCCGAATACCATGCAGCATCTTGATAGTATCTTCTACCGAAGGCTCATCTACAAACACAGGTGCAAACCTGCGTTCAAGTGCAGTGTCTTTTTCAATATACTTATGGTATTCATCCAGTGTTGTTGCACCAACGCACTGCAGTTCACCACGTGCTAATGCGGGTTTCAACATATTGGATGCATCCATCGCCCCCTGTGCAGCTCCGGCACCAACTACCGTGTGCAATTCATCAATGAAAAGAATGATCTCACCAGCTGCCTTTTGAACTTCCTGTATGGCAGCTTTTAACCTCTCTTCAAACTCACCTCGGAACCGGGTACCTGCGATCATGGCCCCCAGATCCAGGGAGATCACTTTCTTACCACTTAATATTTCTGGAACATCATTCTTGGCGATCTTTTGTGCTAAACCCTCGATGATGGCAGTTTTTCCTACACCAGCTTCTCCGATCAAGACAGGGTTGTTTTTCGTTCGGCGAGAAAGCACCTGCATAACACGCCTTATTTCATTATCCCTACCAATGACCGGATCCAGCTTCCCTTCACGTGCCATTGCAGTCAAGTCATGAGAATATTTTTCTAGTGTCCGGAATCGTACTTCAGATTGTGGGTCGGTAATCCGCTGCCCGCCACGCAATTGCATAATTGCATCGTTAACTCGTTCGCGGCTAAGTCCTGCACCTTCCAGTAAACGTGCAGAAGGTGTATTTTTTTCATTCAAAATTGCGAGAAAGATATGCTCTGTAGAAATATATTCATCTTTTAGACGGCTTGCTTCTTCATTCGCCTGATCTATAATTCGCTTTACACCAGGCGTAATAAAGATTTGTCCTGATCCACTACCATAGATTCCAGCTTTAGGGCTGGTCCGTAAAATGTAATCAAGGCGCTCTACCAGCGCTGATGCATCTACTTTTAAAATCTCAAGAATCTGCGATACCATCCCTTGAGGTTGCTCGATCAATGCCAAAAGAATATGCTCTGTATCTATCTGATTGTGTCCATATCGCTGTATGATCTCTGCAGCTCGTTGTGCAGCTTCCTGGGCACGTTCGGTAAATCGATCAAATCGCATCATAGGTTGTATTCCTCATAGCCATTATTAGACTTCTAAATTATCCTGATCCTATTCTTAAAAAATTATAGCATGCTGTGCATTAATAAATCAAAAATATCATGTAAGAGTTATATAAGAGTAAAATATCTTTGTGACAAATGAACTTTCATCACCTGTTTCTCATATCCGAGAGCTTTGCTATCCTCAAGATTTACTTCCCGTCGCAGACGTGATCGAACAATGCTTTGCAGCTACCCTGGATGAAGATGGAAGAGATTTCATTCGCCAATTACGTAAAGCAGGTAGAGCCGCATTTTCTGAAGAAAGAACACCATATATCAGGGAGCAAGAACCGTACCCTTTGCGGGGTTTTGTATGGCTTGATCATGATCAAATTGTTGCTAATTTATCACTCATTCCATTTACTTTTCGTGATCGTACTTATCACTTAATTGCAAATGTTGCTGTTCTTCCACAATATCGTAATCAAGGGATTGGGCGAGCACTTACACAATATGCCATCGACCATATTCGTAAATTCGGAAGCAATGAAATATGGCTGCAAGTGAGAGAAGATAACCCAATAGCACAGCATTTATATCAGTCATTGGGATTTCAAGAACGCTGCCGTCGTGATACCTGGCTTTTGGATGCACATCAACCATTATTGAGCATGAGAACATCAAACCTGGTCATTACTACACGTCGCTCATCCGACTGGAAGTGTCAACTTAAGTGGCTGGAGGATACCTACCCTGACGATGTAACCTGGAATTTTCACCTGGAAGAATCGCGCTTTGAACCGGGTTTTTGGAATGGTTTACAAAATCTCATCAAAGCAAATGTGTTACATCATTGGGCTGCCAGAAGAGATAACCAGTTGCTTGGGTTGGCTACCTGGGAAGCCACTAGACATTATGCAGATGTCTTATGGTTGAGTGTAGATCCTGAGGTAAGAGAAATTGCCATTGACGCCCTATTGCAATATTTTCGCTGTGATTTCTTCTCAATACGACCAATACAAATCAATTACCCTGCAAATGAAGCCCGCCAGGTTTTTTTCGACAATGCATTTAAATTACAGCACACCCTTATCTGGATGAAGCTCGCATCACCGGCATAATATCCTAGAAATTCTGGGGTATATCTCTTTCATTGATGGCATAATGATTGTGGAGGTTAATATGAAAAGATTCCTTATCCGCCTTGCCATAAATGCTGTTGCACTTTACGCGGCTTTGACGATCATGAAAGGTCATGGGATAACTCTGACCACGGATAACTGGGCAAACATCATTATTCTGGCATTGATCTTTGGGGTGATCAATGCAACAATCAAGCCCTTGTTAGTAGTTTTGGGCTGCCCTTTCATCATCCTCACATTAGGTTTGGGGACATTGCTCATAAATACTGGTTTATTTGTGCTGGCTGGTGAAATAGGGAAACTTTTCAAGGTTGGCTTTACAGTAACAGGATTTTGGCCAGCTTTCCTTGGTGCACTCATTGTCTCAATTGTCAGTTTCTTTCTGGGGTTGTTTTTCAAGAAAGCATAGCAATAAATAAAAAAAGGAGTCTGAAAGAATCAGACTCCTTTTGCCTTGACAACTATTTTCCTGTAACCGGTGGAGCAAAACGTAGTATGCGGTTGTTTCCCGAGTCAACAACCCAGATTTTTCCATCTGGAGCTATTTCAATCCCACCCACAAGTGCAAAACCTTCCATCCCGGTGGAATATTCTCCCCATCCATATTTGAATACACCTTCACCAGTGAAGACCAGTACCCGATAACCCTCAGGATCAGCCACATAAAGATTACCTTCTTGGTCGACAGAGATATATGGCTTATTTTCTGTTGATTCACCATACCATCCAGCAATCTCCCATTCTCTGATTGAGACATAAGTTGTCTTGGTTGCATCGGGAGAAAATTCCTGGATTCGTTGGTTCCATGTATCAGCCACATATACATTGCCATTTTTATCGATAGCAATACCCACCGGTTCGTTCAACATCCCTGTTTCCATGCCAGCAGTACCAAATTTCGTGATGTAGTTTCCGTCCAAGTCAAAGACCACAATCCGCTTATTTCCAGTATCGGATACAAAAACATGTCCATCTTCATCTACCGCCACGTCGCGAGGCCCCCAAAAAGCATCAGGGTTATCTTCCTGTCCAAAGTAACCCCAAGAATTTAGATACTTCCCTTTATCTGTGAACCGTTGAATTCGATGATTCCAGGTATCAGCTACTAACACACTGCCATCCGGAGCAACCGCAATTCCCCATGGTTCATTGAAGGTTCCAGGTGCAGCATCTGTTTCGGATAGTTTTCCCCATTTTTGCAAAAGATTTCCTTCAGCGTCAAAGTGCAGGATACGATGATTTTTTGTATCAGCGATGTAAAGCGTACCATCTTTTGCAAAAGCAATGCCATGAGGCTCATTGAATGGGCCTGCTTCCGTGACAGCACCATCCAAAACAAAATCTGGTTGCATTTGTACAATACTGTTCACATAAGGGTCGGTTTCTACCTCTGTATACGTAACAGGAGCAGCACCATAATCCCATATCTGAGCAATAATATCTTTACGAATATACATCCGAATATGGTTGGAAGGCTGCCAGGTTGATAGAGTCAGATTATTTCTTCCTTCCAATTTCGCATAAGGCTCGTAATTTCTGTTCAACCATATCTGGAAAATGGCTGCCCGCATGGCTGGATTCTTAAGATCTTCCCACACCTTTTGTATACTCAGGTTGGAGTAATCCTCCATTGGCCACCAAAGACGGGTATAGTCATAGTATACATATTGATCACGGACGATCGAATCTAATTTGCTATAATTTGCAGCTCCTACCAGGATAATAGGCGCGTCTTTTAGATCTCGTGTGGGTGTTTCACCAAAATATTGAATGTTTGGATACCTGCGTAAATACCACCAGTAAGGGTATAACGATTCATTGTCATATGCGACTTTCAGGTCAAGACCACCTGTAAGTCTCTGTGAAATTTCCTCAATTTGAGCCAGTATTTGCTTAGGTCCTGTACCGGCGTGAGCATAAACCAGATATTCTGTTGCATATTCATAGTTTATATACGACGCGCGATAAGCTGCCCTACCGGTTAGTACTGCTAAAAATACAAAGAAAACTAACACCACCAACCTGAAGAGATTATTCCAATGCCAGTTACGAAGCAAATAAACCAATCCAGCAGAACTTCCCGCCAATCCAAGCAAAGAAAGGAGGAAATTTGCTGTCGCTTCAAGTTGTGTCAGGCTTTGTCCAACGAAAGGTGGCTGATCACCAAGGAGACTGCCCAGTGTTCCAGAAAGGCTAATAATAAAAAGCACCGCCATCAATACACTCAATATAGCCCGGTTTCCTTTTAAATCCTTCCAGGGGGTTGAATCGATCAGATAACCCAAGCCCCAGCCGGCTGCCAATAACATAGGTAAAGCAATATGCACCGTTAACCAGGGCATTTTTTCACCGGCAAGAGTGAATGCTGCCAGGCTGGTTATTGACCAGAACACCAATAGATATAAGACCGGGATCCTTCTTGGTTCTTCTGGCTGGCTCACTTCTTCAGTTACTGTTTCTGTTGACGCAATTTGATCTCCTGATTGAGTTTCAAGCAATATAGGTTTCTCTGGTTCTACGTCAGCAGGTTGTAAATCGGGAAGTTGAGTGAATTTCTTATGCCGGATACCAAAATATACTGACAACACCGTTCCCGAAACAGCGAGAAACTCATAAATGGGTAATTGGACAAATGTATAGTAATACCAGGGCTGAGATCCACGGTTTACCCCCTGCTGCTCCAGCCAGTATCCCAGTGAACCGATCAGGCCAGTAAAGAAACCTACTCCATTGGTAAATAATGTGGTGTAAAGGATCGTGAACACACCATAGAACAGGCTTGCGTTGGCAATCCATAAATTCCGATTCCACCATAAACCAATAGCAATGGCAAGTGCAAAGAATATCGCAATTACGATACCAGACCGGATCAGACCCTGGCTTTGGTAATCCAGTGGATCAAAACCCATGATCTTTATCGGGAAAGCGCTGAGCAATGGAAGAACTAATGTACCTAATAAGACCAGTAGATCGAAAGATCGCATAGAACGGATTGTCTTCCATCCCAGGCTTCGAACCAGGATCACCATTGCAAGAATACCCAACATAACTACCAGAGCCAGTGCAATGATCTCGCCTGAAGCGATAAAGTTAAATGTAGGTACTGTGGTTTCTACTACTGCAGCAGACTTCTCAGAAGAACTTGCATTTGCAACAGCAAAACCAAGCGCAGCAATCAGACAGATCAATGCTGCCAGCATAAGAGTAATAAAGAGATTCTTCTTTTTACTGCTGTTCCATCGAATGCGCGTGATATCTTCGAGGAAAAGGAGCCCAATAAATAATAAAGCCTGAGCGGTATAAATATATGCAGTTTCCTTTACAGCGAAGTGCATTACAGTAGCACCTGTAACCAGAAACAATGATAGATGATCACCTTTATCCAGGTAACGAAGTATTCCATATAATAAAACCACGCCAAATAATTCAATGAATGCTTCATTACGAGTATAGCGACCATAAAACAGCATATAAGGAGAAATGAGAAATAACAGTCCACCAACTAACGAGCCAGTATTGCCCAGGTATTTGCGAAACCCGATCATAACAAAAGCAATTGCAGCCACGCTGAAAATAGCAGCAGGAACACGTGATGTGAAATCACTATCTCCAAAAAGAAAATAGGTTAATGCAACAATGTGGAATTGAAATGGCCCATGCGTGATTGGGTCATGTCGGTACCCTTTTCCTTGAGACAGGTCATAGGATGGGACTACATGATTGACCTCATCATGGCTCATCGTACGTGCACCCAGCATGGCAAAACGGCTGATTACAGCGAGAACCAGGATGATAACAATGATTAGCGTTCTTACATTCCAGCGAGGGAGCAAGGAGGATAAAGAACGGTCCAGCCAGCTTTCATGTGTTGGGGTTTTATTTTCCATAGCAAAAAATTGACACCTGGCTTATTGAACTATAAAAGTAAAATACACCTCGCCGCCGGGTATTTTCGCTCCCTGGGCGTTGTATAACCAGAAACGAGAGATATATTTTCCTGGATCAAGCGGGGTTTTGGCAGCTATATAAAAATCGCAAGTTTCCATCGGTTTTGTGGTGTCACGGCTACATGGAATTTGTGAAATAGCAGATAAGGGCGTCCCACTCTGAAAGACCATCTTATAATCTGAAGTCCAGGTTGTGGTTCCATTATTGATCATGTTGATAACTAAAGTGAATTCTTCATCTCTGCCAAAAGTACTGTTATCTGCAGGAGATTGTGTACCATAAGCTGCAGAATCCCCAGTTTTTTGAGAAATTTGTGTACTGGTGGGATAGACTGCTCCGGTTGTGGCGGTAATGGCTGCAGTTGGTGCACCTGATCCGCTCGTAGTAGTTAATACAGGTAACGTTGGTGACGGTGGTACCAAAGTTTCTGTGGCGGTTGGTTCAGGGGTATTGGTAGGCAGTGGTGTTTCTGTTACAGTAGGCATCATGGCTGCTGTTCCAGTCAATTGTGCGGCTACTGTTTGTTGTGCCTGAGTATAGATCAGCATGGGATCTTCAGTTGTTTTAGCAGTTCCAAGACTGCAGCTTGCCAGCAAACTTACAACGACTATCAGTAATAATAAACCAAAGAATGGTTTTTTAATTTTCATGATCAACCTCCACGTACAGGTAGAGAACATTTTCTCTACAAAGAATTCTTACTTACATTTCCCAATTATACTTTAAGCAATGATTCATCCTATACATAATAACATCCCCCCTGGCTATTATCTTTTATACCACAGGGGTCTTTCTGGCAGGTTCTTCAATGCCCTGTTTATTGTACTTGTTTTCATACGACTTAATTAGATAGATCAATTTCTAGCCTGCTTAAGAAATACGGCTTACCCTAGGGTTCATTATCGGTTCGGATTTATTCATTGGAAATGTTGAAATAGTTATAAATCGCCCGGCTGATATCTGCCAGCATCAGGTTATCTGGGTCAAACAATATTTGAACTGGGTGGTATTGAAAAACAGCCAATACATAATTTCCACCTGGAGAATACACGATTCCCACATCTGCAACCTGCTTGATCACATAATCAGGTGGAGGGCTTGTCCAACCATGTTTATGTGCGAATTTCGTTCCATCGGGGAGACCTGCCTGAAGTAATACACCAATGCGGTCTCGGTTCATAGTTTCTATCATTGCGCGGCATTCACCTTGCGTGATAGCTCCATCATAGGCAGCAATCAAGGTTCCTCCACCCAATTCTGCACATTGGTAAATATCCTCTAATAGCATCCCCATATCTAATGCGGTTGTTTGGTTATATACATCTGGTTCTGTTGTGTAATCAGTGCGAGAATTTGCAGGTGTGACGATCCTTTGAAGTAAAGGAGCTCCATCATAAAAATACCCAGCCATAAAAGTAGATTGCAGTCCGATCTCTTGCATATCTTCAGTTACTTGCAACGGACCAAGATTGTAATCCATGACGGTCTGCATCAATTGATCTGCCGGATCATTGTAGGAGCGAACAATCATTAATTCAAGAAGATCGGCAACATCTTGCGGAATTGGTTCAGATACTCGCTTATACACTGAAACCATGATTGGAATTTTGACAGTACTGGCAGCTGTAAAAGCTACACCAGGTGTTGTTTCTTGGCCATTTTCATACCCGAAATATAATTCTTGATCGTTTGAAAGATCTAGCAAGTAAATTTCTGTCAAGCCATCATAACCAGCGGTATCGATGATCTGCTCGAGTAAAATCTTTAAATTCTCCATTGTGGGACGGGGAGCGCTCACTTGTTTATAGGTTAATGTCACAATACGCGAATTGGGTGATTTTAGTGCATCTTCGATTAAGGGAATAGATCGGTCAATATCTAATACCGTTCCGGGCTGACCAGGCTCAAAAGAAGAAGAACCCGGGATCGGAACAGCAGCCGTAGGAGGAACATCATATCGTGTAGCTACTTCATCTCGCAAATAGGCACGTAATTGATCCTCATTGACTGCTGCCAAAAGTGGCACATCAGTAGGTTCAGGTAGTCTATCCCACAAATAATCCCAAAATCCAGACCAGAATGGTTGGTTAACACGCTGCAAGTCAGCAGCGGTCAACATTCCAGGAATATTCATTTGAAAACCAACCATATTAGGTTTGATCTGAATAATTGCCCCATTATAGTGAATCTCTATCGGGATACCATATGCTTGATTAATGCGATCGGAAGCCTGTTGTTGGGTTAATCCACCGACAGGTACACCCCCAATTTCTAATCCTGATGGAAAGCACTCCCGGAAACGGCTGTAACTGACCAGTTGAATTACCAGTAGAATCACTCCCAAAAAGATAAGAGCCAGAGCCATCCAACGTAAAATGGAAAATGACGAAGATTTTCTCATTGAGCTTTTCACCTATGTATGCGCGATTCTACCAGATTTTACACCTATCCCCTTGCAATAGACAGAATATGGATTAGGGCAATTATCCAATTGCTTACATAAATGCAAACTGGATTTGTCCCAGATAGCAGGATAATCCAATAAATTCTCTTGACATATCACTATCAGGGGAGTATAAATGCGCCCAATATGTTCAGCACCATTATTATTTACTGGCACCTTATTTATCTTCCCCAACACCCCCTGGCGGCAGATTAATGGTACCTGGAAATTCCTGAACCAATCCACTTACAAGAAAAACTCTCCGCCAACCTGACGGAGAGTTTTTTATCAAATCAACAAAAGGATGAGATATGGAAGCAAGTAGTACAGATGGAAAATTAGTAGAAGCTAGTAGTGGCAAAACCAATTTTAAAGTACGGGATGGATTTTCAACCCGTCTGGGTGTTCTACTGGCAACCCTGGGCTCTGCAGTTGGTCTGGGTAATATCTGGAAGTTCCCTTATTTAACTGGAACAGGTGGTGGCGCTGTCTTTATTATTATTTATATGATTAGTGTTCTGCTTATTGGCATTCCAGTTTTAGTCAGTGAACATGCTATCGGTCGTTCTGCACGCGCAAATGCGATCGATTCAATGAGGAAAGTTTCACCAAACAAAGTGCCCTGGTGGTTGATTGGAGCATTGGGGTTTTTGGCAGCATTCTTCATTATGGCGTTTTACACAGAAGTGGCTGGTTGGGTGCTTGCCTATGTTTTTAAAGCGTTTTCAGCCTCAATTTTATCCACCGACTCTAATGTCACCACAGAAGCTTTCAATTCACTCGTAACTAATCCAGGGTTATCAGTTGCCTGGCAGGTGATCGATCTCTTGATCGTTGGTGGTATCTTGATGTTTGGAGTATCTAAAGGAATTGAACGGGTAACTAAGAGGTTGATCCCATTATTGGCTATTTTACTGGTGGTAGTTGCTATCCGCAGCTTGACCCTTCCAGGCGCTTCTGCAGGGCTCGAGTTCCTCTTCAAGCCTGATTTCAGCAAAATTACTGCTTCAACACTATTAGCAGGAGTTGGTCTGGCATTCTTTAAACTTTCCATTGGGATGGGCACGATGATCACATATGGGTCTTATTTCCGTTCTGATCAAAACATCCCAACGACAGCGGTCCGTGTGGCTTTGGCTGATATGTCCATCGCCTTATTGGCTGGGATCGCCATATTCCCAGCAGTATTTGCGTATGGCTTTCAGCCAAATGCTGGCCCGTCGCTGGTATTCTTAACTATCCCTTCAGTATTCGCCTCGATGCCTGCTGGTAATATCTTTATGGTGATATTCTTCATCCTTACCTTCATCGCATCTATTGGCGCTCAGGTTTCCCTCCTTGAAGTACCAATTTCACTAGTTAATGAAAAATTTAATCTATCGCGGAAACTCAGTACGGCTCTGGCATCCTTTACCCTGATCCTGGTTGGATCACTGGCTGCATTGTCGAACAGTCTCCTGGCAAATGTAAAGATCTTTGGATTGACCTTCTTTGACCTGTTCGACTTTACAACGTCTAACATCTTTTTGCCGTTAGGTGGATTCTTCATCTGTATTTTTGTAGGTTGGGTATGGGGCAAGAAGAATTTCTTTGCAGCACTGACCAATAATGGAGAATTACATAACGAGAAGTTTGTCAGCGTTTTGTTCTTCCTGATCCGTTTTGTCTCACCTGTTCTTGTACTCCTTGTTTTATTGAACGGGTTGGGTGTGTTTGGGAAATAATTTAATAGGAATGGTGCGGTTTTTTTGTTAACCGCACCATTCCTTTATTCGTAAAAGCTATTTAAAATCTCCCTTTTTGGTGACATCAGTTGAAATTCAAATCTCTTCTTTTCTAACCACCAATCCCTTTAGATACTCTCCTTCAGGGAAATTCAGTGCAACTGGATGATCTTCACCCTGTGAAAGTCGTTCGAGTACAACCGCATGTACTCCCGCATCCAGTGCAGCCCCTGCTACAATTTTTCGGAAAAGATCACTACTCACTCCTCCCGAACAAGAATAAGTCATTAGCAATCCCCCTGGCACAAGTAATTTAAATGCCAGCAGATTGATATCTTTATACCCTCTGGCAGCATGTTCTACCTGAGCAGCCGTAGGCGCAAATTTTGGCGGATCCAATACGATCATATCAAATTGTTGGGCTTGATCACGATATTTACGTAGTATCTGGAAAACATCCCCTTCCACCCATTCATTGGGTGTCGCCAATCCATTTAACTTCATATTCTGTTCGCCTAGTAAAAGAACCTCAGCAGAGCTGTCGACCGAAGTGATCTCTATCGCGCCACCGGCTGCTGCCGAAAGAGTAAATCCACCGGTATAACAAAAACAATTCAGTATTCGTTTCCCTTTAGCTAACGTTTTGATGCGTGTTCGATTGTTGCGTTGATCCAGGTAAAAACCGGTCTTATGCCCATGAACAATATCCACCCGATAGAGCAAACCGTTCTCATGAATGGTGATTAAATCCTGCGGCACCCCTCCTGACAAAGAACCTACCCTCTCAGGTAAACCTTCCAAAGAGCGCACCTCAACATCTGAACGCTCATAAATCTTATCTATTCCGGTAACTTTTTTTAGCAGGGTTACGATCGTATCCTTCCAGTATTCTGCACCTGATGATAGTATCTGTACCACAAGCCAATCGTTGTACCTATCCACAATCAAACCGGGAAAATCATCTGATTCAGCATGGATGATCCGGTAAGCTGTCGTATCTGGATTATTATGCAAATCCGTCCGTGCTTTCCAGGCATTCATAATCCTTTTTTCTAAGTAATTTTCATCGATCGGATTTGCAATATCCCAATTCCAGAAACGGGCAGCAATACTTGAATGGGCTGACCAGGCAGCATACCCTAATGGTTCTTTTTTCGAACTGAGAACCTGTACCGTTTGTCCATTTTGAGGGTCACCAGAAACGGTAGCGACTGCGCCCGAGAAAATCCAGGGGTGTTGCAGCAAAGCAGATTTTTCTCGCCCTGGTTTCAGGATCAATGTTGGTTCAGTCATTTATTCACCTGCCAGCTTCAATAATTCAGCCTGGTTTAAAACAGGCACACCCAATGCACGTGCTTTATCCAGTTTAGATCCAGCGCTTTCTCCCGCTACCAGGTACGAAGTATTCTTGCTTACGCTATCAGTAACTTTTCCACCACGCGCTTGTATCCATTCCTTGATCCCATCTCTGCTGAAATCTGGAAGTGTACCTGTGACCACAAACACCAGACCAGTCAGTTTTCCTTCTCCACTCACTCTTGTGCTACCATTTTTAGGCCATACACCACTTTCTTTAAGTTTCATCAACACTTTCTGATTGGCAGGGCGGCTAAACCAATCCACAATTGCCATAGCGATGTTTGGCCCCACTCCTTCGATATTCTGTAATTCCAAAGGTGTGGCTTTCGCCAGGTGATCTAAATCCATGAATTCACGCGCGAGATCACCTGCCATCACCTCACCTACTCCACGGATTCCCAAAGCATTGATAAGGCGTTCCAGAGGTCTATTGCGTGATTCGTCAATAGCAGCTAATAAATTTTCAACCTTCTTCTGTGCAAAACCCTCCAGCCCATACAGGTTGATCGCCTGCAGTCGGTACAGGTCTGCTACATCTTTCACAAGACCTGCTTCCACCAATTGCTCAACAATACGTATCCCCAGTCCGACAATATCCATCGCACCGCGCGAGACAAAATGCTCAATATTCCTTATCAATTGAGCCGGACAGGCAGAATTGACACAATACCATGCCACTTCGCCTTCATAATGCTCTACTACCTGACCACAAGCCGGGCAGTTTTTTGGTGGTACATACACCTGTTCAGAACCAGTACGAGCATCCATTACTGGTCCAATTACATACGGAATCACATCTCCCGCCCGTTTTAAAAGGATACGATCACCTATACGAATATCCTTCTCGTTGATATAGTCAAAATTATGCAAAGTTGCCTGTTTAACAATCACTCCACCTACTTCAACCGGTTCCATGATCGCATAAGGGGTCAGAACACCTGTTCGTCCCACATTCACTCCAATATCATTCAATCGGGTGGTTACTTCTCTTGCAGGGAATTTCAACGCTAAAGCTCCTCGAGGATCCTTTCCTACGATTCCCAGGTCAGTAGCCAATCGCAGATCATTCAGCTTGATGACCACCCCATCCACCTCGAATGGAAATCTATCACGGCTTTGAAGCCAACGCTCACAGGCTGTCAGCATTGATTCCAGATCTCGACATTGTTCTGCATCAGGAGTGACGGGAAAACCCATATCTCGTAAATATTGCAGCGTATCCCATTGTGTAACAGGTAATTCTTGTCCTTCGATGGCTACGATCTGGTAAATCAACATTGTTAACGGACGTTGTGCTGTAATCCCAGAGTCTAGCTGACGTAGAGAACCTGCTGCGGTATTGCGCGGGTTGAGATAAGTCTTTTCCCCTGCTTCTTCAAGCCTTTGGTTTAATATTTCAAAATCACGAATGTTGATAAATGCTTCCCCTCTTACTGCGATGTATCCTGGTGCTACTCCTGACTTTTTTCCAACAGGAATATGCAGGGGAATACTTTTCACTGTGCGCATATTGGCGGTGATATCTTCACCAATTTCTCCATCACCTCGGGTGGCACCTAATTCTAGAGTTCCGTTTCTATAATGTAATACCACTGATAATCCATCAATTTTCGGTTCGAGCACAAATCCAGAAGAAGCCACCCGGCTATCCAATTTTAGAATTCGGTCATACCAGGCTCTCACATCATCCAGGTTAAAGGCGTTAGCCAGGCTGAGAATTGGCCCTGGATGGCGAACCTTAACAAATTTTTCGGATACCTGACCACTCATGCGTTGAGTTGGGCTATCAGGAGTAATCCACTCCGGGTGTTCAGCTTCGATCTCCCTCAATCGCATCATCATCCGGTCATATTCCACATCACTGATCACAGGAGCATCCAGTACATGGTAACGGTAGTTATGATAATGGATCTGATCACGCAGATTATTTAGTTCTTGTAAAAGGAGTTCTTCTGTCATATTAGCTCCTTATCAGGTTGGGATATGCTTGTATTATACAGCCTGAGGATATCCCCAGAAAATCTCAATTTGTTTAAAAGTGGTATGTTATACTTTTAATATGTTCACGTTAATTTAATAATTCTCCTTCCTGATATTTTACAACGGAGGTACTCATGAAAGCATTAAGAATAATTGCATATATTGCTGCAGCAATTCTCATTCTCTTTGGCGTATTATTTTTACTGGCAGCCTTTGGTCCCAAGTTTTCAAGTGGCTGGCTGATAACCGGTTTGATCATGGTGGGTATTGGGTTTGTCCTGATTATTGTTGCTGCCACTTTGATGAAGCCGAAAGTTGTTGTCAATGAACAGCAGAATGTGACTGTTAACATTGATCTTCCTGGTCAGGTCAGCCTGGATAAGATGAAATGCAAATCCTGTGGCGGAGAACTAAGCTCTAAGAATATCACCCTGGTGGCAGGTGCACCTACGGTTACATGCCCTTATTGCAATTCTGTATATCAACTCACCGAAGAACCCAAGTGGTAAAAAAGCAATTATCAGGCGAGGAGAGAAGTCTCATGAAAAAACGAATTTTCAGCATACTTGTGCTGGTTATTCTGTTGGGAAGTATTTTTACCACAGCATCAGCACAGAACTATCAGATTAAAGTCCCAGAAACAGATGTTATTGTTGCAATCAATGAAGATGGTACAGCGACAATAGAGTACTTCATCAAGATCACCGTTGAGTCAGGTGCTGACCCCCAGGATTTTCTTGATATTGGCATGCCCAATGGTTCATATCAGCTTCGGAATGTAGTAGCTGATGTTGATGGTAAAGAAATCAAGAACATCGAGAATTCACCTTATGTACCCAATGGTATCGCCTTGGGGCTGGGAGATAATGCCATTCAACCTGGTCAAACGAGCACTGTACACTTGGTTGTCTATTACCTTGAAGATCTACTTTACCCCGCTACCAGTGATGAAAGTGAACCTTATGTCAGCTTTCAATTCATGCCTAATTACTTTGATCCTTCGGTCGTGAGTGGGAAAACAGACCTGACAGTCACGTTTTACTTCCCTCCCAACTTAAAAGAAGAAGAACCGCGTTACTTCGAACCTCAGGGGTGGCCTGGTGCTGATAAACCTGTCACGGGAAAAGAAACAAATGGATTGATCTATTATGAATGGAACAGCCCTGAAGCTGATAGCGAATCAGAATATATTTTTGGTGCATCTTTCCCTGCTCGCCTGATACCTGAATCTGCAATCGTTACAGAACCCACACCCAATACATCTGTGGGTGTCAGTGGTACTACTGGCTCGGGCATCTGGAGTTCCATCTTCGGCAATTTGTGCTGTTTTGGTGGAATAGGCGGTTTTATCGCTTTATTCATCTGGGGAATTATTGCTTCAAACAAAGCGGTCAATAAAGCAAAAATGGCTTACCTGCCACCGAAGATCGCAATCGAAGGACATGGCATCAAACGTGGTTTGACCGCAGTGGAAGCTGCGATCTTGATGGAAACTCCCATGGAAAAAGTAATGACTATGATCCTATTCTCTTCCATCAAAAAGAATGCTGCTACGGTTACCACTCGTGACCCTCTTACCATTGAATTAACCAGCCCACTGCCAATTGAGTTGCAGGATTATGAAAGAGAATTCTTGCAAGCATTCGTCATCAAAGAACCTGCGACGAAGAAGAAAGCTTTGCAGGAAATGATGATCAATCTGGTAAAAAGTGTGACCCAGAAGATGAAGGGGTTCAGCCTGAAAGAAACCAGAGAGTATTATCAAGACATCATGCGACGTGCCTGGGAACAGGTTGAAACAGCAGATACACCTGATGTGAAGATGCAACGCTTTGATGATTACATGGGCTGGACAATGCTGGATAAAGATTTCGATGACCGTACTAATCGCACCTTTGGCACCGGTCCAGTCATAGTTCCCATGTGGTGGGGTCGCTATGATCCTGTTTATCGCACTTCTACAGTCGGTGGCGGTCAAGTAGCTGCTCCAGCGACATCGTCCGGTAGTTCATCAGCAAGTTCAGGGAAGTCAGTATCCATGCCAACTCTGCCTGGTTCAGCTTTTGCTGGCTCAATTGTCAGTGGTATCCAGGGATTTGCTACCGGTGTAGTTGGTGATATCCAGGGTTTCACCAGTGGTATTACACGAATTACCAATCCACCACCACCTCCTTCCACCTATCGCTCCAGCGGTGGTGGTGGACATCATACTGGTGGTGGTTGCGCTTGTGCATGTGCGTGTGCTGGTTGTGCCTGTGCCTGTGCAGGTGGTGGGCGGTGATTTAGAGATCCAGGAATATCTATGGCAGAAAATTTCTTGAACAAGCTTGGACTGAATAAGCACAAGATCCCTCAATCACCTGCACCAGGTGTATATCACTTCATGCGGGAAAATGAAGAAGAGCGGGTAAGGCTTCACTTGCGAGTTGATGAGGATAGAAGTGGATTGCTTATCATCAATGGTGCCCAGATTCTGCATCTAAATCCGACTGCGCTTATTATGGCCTGGTTGTACCTGAAAGAGATTCCAGAAAAGGAAGCTATCCATTTCCTTCAACAAAGTTTCCAGGTGAACAACATACTCGCAAAATCCGATTATGCGCAATTTACTTCACAGATCGAGCAGGTGATCCATCCCAATGGCGCCTGCCCAATCTGTGACTTAAATTTTGAGACCATTCTGCCTTTCTCCACGAATCCTTCCGCCCCTTACCGCATGGACCTGGCTATCACCTATCGCTGTAATAACAACTGCAGTCATTGTTATAACGCCCGCAGCCGAAGCTTTCCTGAATTGGATACTAACACCTGGAAAAAGGTGTTGGAAAAGGTCTGGAATGCAGGAATTCCTCATGTGGTGTTTACTGGTGGTGAGCCAACTTTACGGAATGACCTTCCCGAATTAATCGCTTATGCCAGTGAGATAGGAATGATCAGTGGCATCAACACTAATGGTCGCAGATTGAAGGATCCAGCTTTTGTCGAATCATTAATCAAAGCTGGGCTTGATCATGTGCAAATCACACTTGAATCACATGACTCCACCATCCACGATGACATGGTTGCAGCTCCTGGTGCTTGGCAAGATACAACCACTGGACTTCGCACCGTTCTGCAATACCCACAGTTGTATATCATGACTAATACCACCCTGCTGCAAACAAACAGCCCATATTTAAAGCAAACAATGAGTTTCCTGCATGAAATGGGCATTCCCACTATGGGGATCAATGCCCTTATCTATTCAGGGAGTGGCGTAACGGTGAAAAGTGGGTTGCCAGAAAAAGACCTCCCTGGATTATTGACAATAGCTCGCGAATTCACTGCAAAGAGTGGGCAAAGATTGATCTGGTATACCCCTACTCAATACTGTCATTTTGATCCAACCCAGCTCGAGCTGGGTGTCAAAGGCTGCACAGCAGCCCTGTACAATATGTGTGTGGAGCCTGATGGGAGTGTCATCCCCTGTCAATCATATTATCAGTCCCTGGGAAATATCCTTTCCGATCCCTGGGATTCTATTTGGAACCATGATCTGGCAGTTGCTTTAAGAAGGCGCCTGAATGTACCAGATCCCTGTAAAAGATGTGATCTTTTGCACGAGTGCGGTGGCGGATGCCCACTGGCTCGTGAGCACTGCAACACGTATGAACCTATTCCACTGCATGCCCTGCAGTTTTGAACCTAGGAGGAGATTATGAATACCTTTCAAAAAATCTGGTTAAAATTTTTTCCAAAACCAGCCGAACCACTTCCTGCTGGAACATATCACTTTCAGGCTCCTCCAGATGCACCCGTATCTTATCGGATGCATTTACGGCTGGAAAAAGATGGTATTGGCATGCTCATTTTGAATGCATCGACAATACTGCATCTAAATCAATCTGCTGCAGAGTATATCTATTATCTCATCCAATCAAAATCCGCTGCTGAAGTAGCGCAACTAGTCAGCAATCGTTATCACATTTCTTTGGAACAGGCACAACAGGATTACCAGGATATATGCGAACGGCTGAATACATTAATTCATACTCCTGACCTTGATCCTGTTACCTTCTTGGGTATGGAACGACTCGAGCCTTATTCAGCAGAGCTATCCGCTCCCTATAGGTTGGATTGCGCATTGACCTATAAGATCAATCAGGAAACACCTCACGCTGCACCGGTTGAGAGAGTCAAGCGAGAACTTCTTACCAAAGAGTGGTGTACCATTTTGAATAAAGCCTGGGAGGCGGGAATCCCTCACATTATCTTTACAGGTGGCGAACCAACTCTGCGCAATGATTTACATGAATTGATCGCACACGCCGAGATGAACGGTCAGGTCACTGGCTTATTGACTGATGGTTTGCGACTTGCAGATAACGAGTATTTGCATGAATTACTGGAAAAAGGACTCGACCATGTCATGATCATTCTGGATACGCAGGATGAACAAGCCTGGGAAGGGCTGAGAGATGTACTGGCTGAAGATATTGCAGTTACCGTTCACGTGACGATCATGCCCGGAAATGGACTACGCATTCCCGAGATTCTGGAAAAACTGGCAGAGATGGGTGTAACCCATATTTCGCTGAGCGCTAGTGAAAAAGGATTGAAAGACGTTTTGGCTACGGCTCAACAAAAAGTCGCTGACCTGCATATGACATTGGTCTGGGATCTTCCTGTACCCTATTCCGCTTTTAATCCTGTTGCAATGGAGCAAGAAGAGGCTGAAACAACCGTACAGGGTGCAGGCAAAGCCTGGCTTTATGTTGAGCCAGATGGCGATGTTCTACCCTCCCAGGGTGATAGTACAAAAATCCTGGGGAACCTCCTGACAGACCCCTGGCAGAAGATTTGGTCAAACCGCTAAATGAACCAATTCCAGCTATGACCTCACAAACCTTCCACGATAGATATGTTGAACAGGCAATTTGGAGTTCTCCTCTGCGCCAGTATCTAATGCAAAAAACTGGCTTGCAAAAAGATTCCAGAATTTTGGAAGTGGGGTGTGGAACCGGTGCTGTCTTGCAATCATTGATCAAAGAGACGGATATGGATTGCGTGGGAGTGGATATTTCTTTATCGGATCTGCGTTATTGTCATCAAACCCTCCCAGGAATTCCCATTATGGCGGGCGATGCGTATGCCCTTCCATTTAATGACAACTGTATGGATGCTGTGGTTTGTCATTTCTTATTGCTCTGGCTATCTGAACCTGTCAGAGCACTGAAGCAAATGGTACGTGTTACCCGCCCTGAGGGTTGGGTTATGGCTTTTGCCGAACCGGATTATGGCGGTAGGATCGACCACCCTGAAACCCTGATCGAACCGGGAAATTTACAGGCTCATGCCCTGAAGCAGCAAGGCGCCAACCCTACCTCAGGTAGATTTCTTCCTGATTGGTTTGAACAGATCGGATTGATGGACATCTCATGCGGAGTGATGGGTGCTGAATGGAAGCTGGGTCAGATCCGTACTGATCTGGAGACAGAATCCACCACCCTTGAAAAGGACCTGAAAGGTCTTGTCTCTACAGATACGTTTGACCGGTGGCAAGAAGAAGATATGAAAGCTCAGGCACGCGGTGTACGAGTTTTATATGTACCAACATTTTGGGCAATTGGGAAAAAACCCGGTTAAATATATTGCAAGGAGAGAGATAAAGCGCTATAATAGCGGTCACAAATCGGGGCGTGGCGCAGTCCGGCTAGCGCGCTTGCATGGGGTGCAAGAGGTCGGAGGTTCAAATCCTCTCGCCCCGACAGAATATCCGCTGAAAGGCGGATTTTTCTTTAAGGCCGTTGCTTCCCATCGAGGGACATGTCAAAACCTCTCGCCCCGACTAAAATTAGCCAGATGCAATGTTAATGATCCGTATATCTCTTAGATATGATGATCATTGATTTTAACCTGTAATTTTGTGCAGCTTGAGTACAGTTTATAAAAGAATTCTGGATAATAAATTCCTCTTGCATACCTAATGTAATTTTCAATCCTGAAAGATTTTGTAGTTATTGTATTTCTGAGGGTGGATTTAAGAATAATTTCATCGTATATAATTATTCGATAATACTATAAGTCAAAAAATCAACAAAAAATGGGAATGAATATTATTAAAAGAGGGTTTAGAGGTCTTTTAGTCTCTTTACTAGTGAGTGCTACTATCGCTGGTTGTAGGTTAGGTCCAACTCAAAATCCAGACGCTGGAATGAATACACCCTCAGTGGCGATGGCATCAGCGATACATTCGCCTCCAACATTGGATAACACAGAAACATATGAGTGGACGGGAACTCCACCGCTATTGACTACTGTAACTCAGACTCCAACAGAGACAGCAACGGCAACAGCCACACCGGAAACGATTAGTATGGAGTTATATCAAAATGTACCAGCAAGTTATGAGTATCTTTTGGCCCATCCAAATGAGTTTATTCATGCTCCTAATCCAATAGATGATAGAGAGGCTTTCGATAGGTGGTTTAATGAAGAATTAATGGAGGCAATTGGACCGAAAAGTGAGAGAGAAGTTAACATAAGGGTAAATGCGCTTGGACACAGTGGAGGCTTATATAGTGCTTGGTCAGATAAGCCTACAGCTATTAGTGGGATTCCTGGTTTTTTTTATTTTGAATATTCCGGAACAGTAATACCTGTAATGATAGTCAATGTATCTAGATGGGATCCAAATGTGGTTGACCAAACATTTTGTGTAGGTTTATTTGGTGGATCATTTTCTCCAACACCAAGCGGAACAAATACTTTACAAATGTTGTCGAATGGAGACAAATTTAGTCAAATGGATATTTTTCTTAGCACATCTGCAGAGTTATTGTCAGGGATTCAGTTGGGTGATATGGCACAATCATTTATAGATAGTTCTGGAGATGCATGGGCATACTTACCTGACAATGTGGCTTTTGGATTAGGTCAAGTGTACATGGTGCCATAACGAGCCTTTTACACAATATTTGTTGTGACTATTGCATTTATCTCTTGATATCTTTGTACCTTTTTAATAAAGTGCTGGTATGTTGTTGTTCTATTTTTAAGTGTATTGCTTGGTTTAAGGATATTGAAAAGGTATGGGTTGCAAAAGGTCGGAGGCTCAAATCCTCTCCAACTGTAAGTATTAACACTGCCCCGTGTTAAATGTTGGAAGAACCTTACTTTACTTCTTTCAATCCGCAGGAATACATTACCTTTTGGCATACCTCAATCGCTCTGATCTTGTTCAACTGGAAGAAAATATGAGCAACTGAGATTAAGAGTGCTTACCACATCATACCTGACAGAGATTTTTTCATCCTCCCATGCGTTCAAAGCCGTTTTTGGTACTTCCGTTCCTTTGTAGATCAATGGACGCTGGGTGGGTGTTGGGCGGGGAGTTCTGGTTGGGATGAGGGTTGGAGTGGGTTTGGGTTTAAAATCTCCCCGCACCCAGCCTCGAAAGCCCAGGCAGGCTACCACAATGAGGAAAATGACATTTAAAATGAGAACAACCCTGTTTAGTTTGCCTTTTCGCAGAATTGCTGCTCGCTGTTCTTGTTCTGCTTTGCGCATCGCATTTGAAAACATCGGTTCAGTACCTGCAAAATAGATGATGTCCGAAGGTATTCCACACGCAGGGCATTTCTCAGGTGGATTGATGGTATACCCATCATCCTTTTCAACGCATCGATCACGCTCGATTTTGAAGCTCTTTAAGCAGTTGTCGCAGCTTACATACAAGTATTTTCCCAGTTTATAAATATATCTCCATTGCCCCAATTGTTCATTGTGAGATTTTTCCACCCTGGTGAATACTTGCCCACATTGCTTGCATTGTAAGGAATCCCTGGGGATTTCTGTTGAGCAATTAGGGCACTTGATTGTTCCCGTGTCAAATGGATTTCCACAAATGAAACAGAATTTTGCAATATCTGGGTTTTCTTCGGAACAAATCGGGCATTTTTTCATTTTGTACATTAATTGAGATGCAATATTAAGGTGTGATGACAGTATCAGTGGTATTCCCGCTCTTTACTAAAAATCACTACCTGAGGAACTGTTAAAACAATGATTATTAAATTATAGCAAAATTCTTTGACGGTCATTTGATAAAGAAAATTCGAAATACATTCTACAAAAAGGTTGAACTTATTAAGCAGAACCCATCGAAATATGTATTGGCTGCTTGATCTCTACCCCCTGCGACCTATCTACTTGATCCTGCAAGATCATTTCACCCAATTGGCTGCCATATTCCTCAAGTCTGGTAATTTTGCTTGTATCATCCATCTCAATGGATTCATGCAAATCTACCTGGAAACGTCGGAAGTCAAGCTCCTCAAAATAGGTGTCTACAAGATGCACTTGCTGGTCATAAGCCGATTGGAGAAATACACCCAGCACTTTACCGATCCAGTGCCAGGGCAACCAGCGAGATCTTTGAGATGATGTAAAAGAATATGGATCTCTGCCAGTCCCAATGCTGATCAATGTGGTTTCTAACGGATCCCACTGCAGGCATTCGATTGCTTCATACGCAGCGATATAGCAGGGATTTGCGTACGATCCAACGCCCCCATCGATGTATCTCCCTTTCGCCACAGGAAAATATGTTGGAACTGTACAGGAAGCCTGTAACGCATCTACCAGAAGCCAATCTTCATATTCCTTCTTCCAGGGTTTAATAAAGCGTGTCCTGTTCTCTTGAAGATCATAAGTGGTGATCACCAGGTCTGTTTGTGGTTGGGTGATCCAAAAATCTCCCACTTTTCGAAACCCAAAATAGGTATTCAGTAGTTCTCGAAATGGCTCAGGAGAATAGCGGTATCGTGTTAACGGAAAGAAAGCCTTGCGAAGCGTATATGGAAATACATATTTCCCCAATTGCGTGTACAACTCATGCAAATATTCTGCAGATAAACCAGACGCAATCCCGGCGGATATGATGGAACCTGTTGACGTCCCTACTGCCAGCCGGAAGATATCGTGTACAGACACCCCAAGGGCTTCCTCCAGCATTGAAAGTGCCCGCGTAACTATGATCCCCTTAATCCCCCCACCATCGATCGCAATGGCAACATTTTTTCGGAGAGGTTTCATGTTGTACTCCCGAATATCACTTTACTCAGTTGGTTGCAAGAGAGAGACCAGTAAGCAAAAATGCTTGTAAAGACAAGCTGTTGACTTTTTCTTCTAATGTCGCTACTCTGAAAATGGAATTTGGTAGAAAATGGAAAAATCAAGAATTGCTCGAATTTCCCTGGCAATCCTTTCAGGTTTGCTGGTGATGGTTGCACTCGGTGTATTGGTGTACTTGCTGGATGAATTTTTTAATGATTCGGTAAACAGGATTTTCATCCTCACTCTTATACCAATTATTTCGGTTATTCTGAGTACTGGAGTTTATTTGCAAAAAGCCTGGGCTTTCAAAGCAGGTGGTATTTTCATGGTCGTGATCGGAGTCAGCCTGATAACGTTCTCCACTATCGATTTCATTCAAACATTTACTTCAACAAATCATATTAGCGGTATTGAGAATCCTTTTGCTGGAGAAAAACCATATTTCTTCCTGCTTGCTCTTGGGATTGGCTTGATCGCATCAGGAATTGTGTATATTAGGAATATGCACTAATTTAAAATGAAGCTCCAATTAGTCTATAATGGTTTCATCCAGGTCATAATTTTCTGAACATGCTTCAACCAATTTATTCCAATTGATCATGCCATTTTCATCACAAAAATATTGTATAAATTGAAGAGTCAGTTTATTGATGATGTTTGATTTTTCATTATTATATATTTCATTATGCTCATGAGCTCGATACCCAACAGGTTCGATGATCTCAATATAAAGATTTTTATTTCCAGAAATCAGTGTCCAAAAGTTTTGCCCAACGATCTTATAATAATTGTCTTTTGTAATGCTTGTTTTCGTATTCCCATAACAAATGCCAAGTACCTTAAAAATCTTTTTATTATGGGATGATTGTTTTAACCTTCTTTCAGCATCATTTAAATCCTGTGCCAATCTTTTGTGTTGTGATGAGTTGCCCCAATTTATTCCCGATTTGATCGACACAAGGTAATGAGTTCCATCATTTTCAAACTCAAGATCTATACCAGGAGCACTTGATTTATACCCACCTGTCGTACATCTTGCAATAAAAATAGCTAAATCTTCAAGAAAATCTCCGAATAATTTTTCTTCCGATGATGAAAGAAAAGCATCCAGAGTACTATTGATCAGTTCGTTTGCTGTTGATATACTTTTTGCTTTAAAAAGATAAGGATTCTTGGATATTAATTGCTTAAGAGTAAGTTTCTTAATGATTTTTAATCGATTCTGATGAAATGTCACAATATTGTTATTAACGTAATCACAAACCTCTTCCATAGAAATCGTCTTCATTGTTATCCTCAATATCCATTTTTCTTTTTACTATTTTCTAGCCGCTTTCTAGCCAATTCACAATATTCCAAATTAGTATCGATACCAAGGTATCTCCTGTTTAGATTCTTTGCAGCTACACATGTTGTCCCAGATCCATTAAAAGGATCAAGAACTACATCATTTTCCTCAGTGAACAATTTAATGAACCATTCTGGTAATGCCACAGGAAATGTTGCTGAATGCTGCTGGTTATAGCATTCTGTAGCTAGAAACAAGACATTTGATGGATATACATTTTTTCGTCCCACCCAATTCGAAATATTCTTACCAAATCCTGAACCAACCCGAGAATTATCTCTCCGCTTATCAGTTTCGCTTAACTTTTTTAAACGATCTTTTGCCCAATCACCAACGGGAACCATGACAGCATCTTGATACATTTTAAATTGCTTGGATTTTGTAAAATGCAGCAATCTCTCCCAACTATCCCTGAATCGATTTGGCCATTTTCCTGGATGGCTATTTTTCTTATGCCACATATACTCTTCAGTCCAGAGCCATCCATGGTTGCGCATTTCTATGATCAATTCCAGTACATAAGTATGCCTTTCACCATTTACTACCCGTTCCTTGATATTTAAAATAAATGAACCAGTAGGCTTTAGAACTCTGAGAAATTGATCTGCTTTTGGTATAAACCATTTGACATAGAGATCAGCAGGAATTCCACCATAAGTGCTTTTTCTTTGATCAGCATACGGTGGTGAAGTTACGATTAAATCAACACAATTATCTGGCAATTGTTTTATAACATCTTCACAATCACCACAGATTATTTGATCCAGATAACTCACAGATAAATCGGGTGTTACCACAAAAGACTCAGGCGATAAAATGCTCATTTGCCAATCAGGTTCACGAATGATATGCTTTTCATTGTCCGGTTGAGCAGGTTGATCTACTTCTTCTTGTTTCCGTTTTTCCATAAGGTAATTTTATGCTAACTTAGAAAATGGGGCAATTAGATAGCCAAGACTATTTTCCTTTTCAATTCCTACCCATTCCATCCGATTAACTTGGTATAATGCAACGCATGAAACAATACAGCCGGCGTGATTTTTTAAAATTATCTGCACTTGGCCTGGGAGCTCTGGCTTTTCGTCCTTTTTATGGTGCAGGTGAAAGCATAAGCCAGGAAATGGACAGTGATCGGATTGTTCGCGTTGCGATCAATAGCGTTAGTGTTTACAAAGAACCTGATGATACCAGCCAGATCCTTTACACACGTTATCGTGATGAATTGATCAATGTCTACGATGAGCTTGTTTCAGAAAAAGGACCGAATTGGAATCCCATCTGGTACCGGGTGTGGCGTGGATATGTTCACAGTGCCAGGCTTCAACCCGTACAATTTCGCTTTAACCCTGTCCCCGCCGGTATCAATGGCGATAAACAGTTGATCGAGATCACCGTTCCTTTCACCCAATCGATGCGAAAGGTAAATGGTCAAGGCTGGACACCAATGTACCGGTTGTATTATGAATCAATCCATTGGGTGGTAGCAATTGAAGAAGGTCCGGATGGTAATGCCTGGTACCGGATAAAGGATGAATTACTTGACAGCGATTCCATGGATTACCATATCCCTGCGGAACATGCCCGTTTGATCCAACCTGAAGAATTGACTCCCATTTCACCAGAACTTGACTATAACGAAAAACGTATCGAGGTCTCCCTTTTAGATCAGACATTGGTTGCGTATGAAAAAGATGTACCTGTGCTGACTACAAAAATTTCTTCCGGGATAGATTACAAACCGAAAGACCTGCCTGAATGGAGCACACCACGGGGTGATTTTCGTGTGGTAGTGAAAATGCCATCCAAACATATGGGCGATGGACAATACACACCTGACTTGAATGCCTACGAACTACCTGGTGTCCCCTGGTCTACCTTTTTCACCACTGATGGAATTGCTTTTCATGGCACCTACTGGCACAATAATTTTGGTAACCGAATGAGTCACGGGTGTATAAACATGAAAACCGAAGAAGCAAAGTGGATTTTCCGGTGGGTGAGACCTGAAGTAAAGGAAATTGACTGGGATACCAAAGGGTATGGTACTTCAGTTCTGGTTTACTAGGGTTACACAAATTCCATAAATACCCTATTCCCTAATAATCGCCCCCTATCTGTCAACCTTAATCGGGTTTTTTCATCATCCCAGTAAATTAATCCCTGGCTGATCAATTTTTCAATGGATTCTTTATAAATGACTTCCATCTCTTTGCCAAATCTATCTCGAAAGCGCTGCCGTGAGACACCTTCTTCGGTAAGCCGTAGCCCTAGCATCATCGTCTCGTTCATTTCTGCTGTAACATCATTTTCAATTCGAGAATCATTCGCAGGAGAAAAGGGAAATTGCATGTTCTCCGCCCGTTTAATCCGGATGATATATTTCTGAATGTCTGCAATGTTGGCAAACCGGAAACCCGCAATACAGCCATGTGCTCCTGCACCAAAACCAAAATATGGCTCATTTAGCCAGTATTGCAGATTATGACGGCATTCCAGCGATTTCCCATTCCTTTCAGCAGCCCAATTAGATATTTCATAATGGCGGAATTCTTTACTTAAAAAGCTTTCTGCCAGGGCATACATGTCTGCTGCCAGATCATCATCGGGTGCTGGAATTTTTCCGCTCTGAACCTGATGATTCATCCACGTTCCCGCTTCTAAAGTAAGTGAATATAGTGAGATGTGTTCTGGCTGCAGAGCCAATGCCTGTTGTAATGTATCTTTCCACATTTCAATTTTTTGCTCTGGTAAGCCATATATTAAATCTAGATTGAGGTTGTCAAAACCAACTTCACGGGCTAATAGTACAGCTGTTTTTACCTCTTCTGTAGTATGGATACGACCCAATAATTTCAAATCATCCGGTTGAAAGGATTGCACGCCATAACTGATTCGGTTGATCCCACTCTTTCGAAAAGCAAGCAACTTATCCCTCGATACAGTACCGGGGTTGGCTTCCATACTGACCTCAGCTTCGTTTATCAGATTAAATTCCTGGCGTATTACATTCAGGATATTCTCAATATGGCTGGGTTCCATCAGCGAGGGTGTGCCTCCGCCAATATATACAGTATGCACACACAACTTTTCTTCCGATGATGCGCTCATCAGCTTGATCTCACGAACAACACTTTCTACATACTCTGGAATGAACCGCGTCATCCCTGCACGAGTGAAGAAATCACAGTAGGTGCAGCGCCTTTGACAGAAAGGAATATGAATATATAAACTATACACAAAATGATTATACCCTTGCAGTTTGAGATACTTGACAGAATTCAGGGATAACCTGTATCAATCTCTTGCTATGGTATAATTTTTTCGATCGGGTCCAATTCTCCCGGGATAAAACTATGAGTCCTGAAACTAATCAAACAACAACAAAAATCTGTCCAACCTGCGGATCAAAAAACAGCGAAAATGCAACTCGCTGTCTTGTCTGCGGGAGAAGTTTCGGTAAGGCAGCTGGATCAAGTAAAGAAACAAAAGCTGCACAGGGTCCGCGGCTACCAGAGATCACTCTGAACCTGCCCATTGCCATCGCTTTGATGGTTTTGCTGGTAGGGATTGGTGCCGCTGTGGTTTTTGGAGTTTTACGTGGAACGGGTCGTGTGGTCGAACCTACCGTTACGCCCACTATCACTACCACCCCTACTCAAACCCTTACTCCTTCACCAACGATGACCGCATCACCTTTGCCTACTTTCACGCCACTTCCGCCCATCGAATATACTGTCAAAGCTGGCGATTACTGCTCTACCATTGCAGCTTTTTTCAATGTCTCATTGCAAAGCATTGTAGTGCTGAATAATCTTGGTACTGATTGTGGCGTACTTTCTGTAGGACAGGTCTTGCTTATCCCTCAACCAACCCCTACAGCATCTCCACAACCAACCAGTACGCTGAGTGGAGCTGAAGCTACGGATGCAGCGTGTGAAAAGGTTGAATATACCGTTAGCGAAAATGATACGCTCAGTGGCATTGCTAACGCATACAATGTAAGTACAGATGTGATCCGCGAATATAATGGACTGACAGGTGATACCGTTTATGCAGGTCGAACCTTAATAATCCCATTATGCGAACGCAACCCAACGCCAGGCCCTACCCCCACATCAACACCACCGCCACCTTACCTGGCTCCCAACCTTTTACTGCCAGCTGATGGGAATTCTTACACAAGTGCTAGCGATACCATCACTTTACAATGGGCTTCTGTAGGTACTTTACGCGAAAACGAAGCTTATCAGGTGACAATTATCGATGTTACTTCAGGCACCGGCAAGAAAGTGGTTCAGTATGAAACTGATACCAGCATGATCGTTCCAACAAGCCTTCGCCCCAACGATGTTGTACCTCACATCTTCCGTTGGACTGTCCAACCGGTTCGCAAGACAGGTACAGACAAAGATGGGCAGGCGATCTGGGAATCTGCTGGTGCAACCAGCGATGCCAGGGTCTTTAGCTGGTGGAGTTCTACCTCCCCTACGCCCACACCATGATGAGTATTATTTTGAAATAAATTGGACTTTCTTACTCCCCTTCCTGATTTCTAAGAAGGGGAGTAATATCATCTTATGTTCTTACCCACTACCCTTCAGGAAGTTAAAATCCTTGGCTGGGATGCTTTGGATGTCATCTTGATCAGCGGTGATTCTTACATTGACAGCCCGTTCATTGGTATTGCAGTGATTGGAAGAATTCTGCAAAAAGCGGGCTACCGGGTGGGTATCATCGCTCAACCCGCTATAGACAAACCAGAAGATATCACCCGGCTTGGTGAACCGCGTTTATTTTGGGGGGTTTCTGGTGGGTGTGTGGATTCGATGGTAGCGAATTACACAGCAACTTTAAAAAAACGGAAGAGTGACGATTACACCCCCGGAGGGATCAACGATCGCCGTCCTGATCGGGCAGTGATAGTGTATTCCAATCTAATTCGAAGATATTACAAAGCCACTCGTCCAATTGTTCTAGGAGGGATTGAAGCCAGTTTACGACGGGTCACCCATTACGACTATTGGACTGATAAATTACGCGCCCCTATCCTGTTTGATTCCAAAGCAAATTATTTGCTGTATGGAATGGCAGAACAAAGCATCATCGATCTGGCAAATGCTTTGCGAGATGGAACAGATGTCACTGCGATAAGAGGGCTTTGCTATTTAAGTAAGCTCGTCCCTAATAATTACCTCACCCTTCCCAGTTTTGAAGCCTGTCAGACAGATAAAAATACTTTCATCACCATGTTCCACCAGTTTTATCAGAACAATGATCCAGTAACTGCTAAGGGGATGGCGCAACAAAAAGGGGATCGTTTCTTAATACACAATCCACCTTACCCATACCCCACAACTGCGATGATGGATGATTTTCATCGTGTACATTACACTCGTGACCTGCATCCATACTATGCCCGGCAAGGGAGTGTCAAAGCGCTGGAGACCATCCGCTTCTCCGTTGCAACTCATCGAGGATGTTACGGAGAATGTAATTTTTGCTCTATTGCCGTCCACGAAGGTCGAACAGTTCGCTGGCGCAGTGAACAATCGATCATCAGCGAAATCGAGCAATTGATGAATCACCCGGAATTCAAGGGGTACATTCAGGATTTAGGTGGTCCGACAGCAAATATGTACAGCATCGAGTGTCAGAAGAAAATATTACAGGGTTGCTGTAAAGATAAACGCTGTCTGTATCCAAAGGTCTGCCCGCTTCTCAAAATTGATCATAAAAAACAGATTGCTTTATTACGTTCTGTGCGGAAAATCAAGGGCGTTAAAAAGGTTTTTGTTGCTTCAGGAATTCGATATGATATGGTGCTGGATGATAAGCAATCTGGTCAAGAATACCTGGAGGAAATCGTTCAGCATCATGTTTCTGGTCAATTGAAAATCGCCCCTGAACACACCGACCCAACAGTTTTGGAAAAGATGGGCAAAACTGGTACATTTGCATTATTAGAGTTTAAACGAAGATTTGATGAAGCCAACAGTAAATTCGATAAAAAACAATTCTTAACTTACTACTTTATTGCGGCTTATCCAGGCTGCTCTGACCGTGAAATGCATTCATTACGGCAATTCACCAGTCAAAAACTACATATTAACCCAGAACAGGTGCAGGTATTTACCCCATTACCTTCTACATATGCCAGTGTTATGTATTACACCGAGCAGGACCCATTTACGGGAGAAAGCCTTTTCGTGGAAAAGAACCTCTCCCGTAAATCTCGTCAAAAACAAATTGTTACCAACAAATAAAGAAATTCAATTATTCGCTTCCAAGAAGCGGGTTGCCTGAATGGCAGCTGATGCACCCATTCCAGCAGAAGTGATCACCTGCCGGAAATGCGGATCTGCCACTTCACCCGCTGCAAATACTCCAGCAATATTTGTTTGCATTTGTCTGTCAACTACGATGAATCCATTAGTGTCAAGCGTAAGCTGACCTTTAAATAAAGAACTATTGGGTGTATGACCAATAAAAATAAAAACACCATCAGTATCTATCTGTCCAGTTTCACCTGTCAGCACATTTCGGGTTTTTACAGCAGAAACTTTTTCTTCCCCTACAATTTGCGTGACCACAGTATTCCAGACAAAATTGATCTTTGGGTTTTCTTTTGCCCGATTTTGTAAAATTGCACCAGCCCGAAGAGCGTCACGCCTGTGAATAATCGTTACCGAACTGGCAAATCTGGTAAGGAAAATCGCTTCCTCCAGCGCGCTGTCACCCCCACCTACTACAATAACTTTCTTGTTTTTAAAGAACCAGCCATCGCATGTTGCGCAATAAGAGACCCCCTTTCCAGTTAATTCAGCTTCACCTGGAACTTGCAAATGAATGGAATCTGCACCTGTCGAAATGATCAAAGTATGTGCAAAATATACAGTTGCATTATCAGCTGTAATCTTGAATGGACGTTTCGTCAAATCCACTTCAGTAACAGAACCATATTCGAATTTTGCTCCAAACCTTTCAGCTTGTTTTTGAAAGAGGTCTCCAATTTCTGAACCACCCACTCCTTCTGGGAAACCTGGATAATTTTCAATTGTATGTGTAATGGCCGCCTGCCCCCCCAGTTGCATGCCAGTAAGCACGATTGGTTCCAACTCTGCCCGGGCTGCATATAATGCAGCAGTCATTCCTGCCGGACCTGCACCTAGAACAAGCACTTTGACATCCTTTTCCATCAGTGCTTTTTGCCTTTTTCCTAATCCAGAAAGATTAAATTCCATTTCTGACTCCTGATCATAAACCTATTTTGCTGCTGCATCAGCAATAGTTAATGCATTATCAAGAATGTTAAAACCTTCTTCCAGTTGGTCTGGTGTAATAATCAATGGCGGGATAAGTAAAATAACATTCCAGTGAGTGTGTATATATAAACCTAGCTCTTTACATTTTTTTGAAAGTGCTACCATTTCAGGGCTGCTACCATTAAATGGTGCAAGAGGTTCGCGGGTTTTTCTATCTCGCACTAATTCGATTGCACCAAATAAACCGATAGAACGTACTTCACCTATGGATGGGTGTCGGTCAACCAGCTCAGCCATCATTTCTGACATTACAGTTCCAGTTGATGCTGCTTTTTCCACAACATGATCCTGTTGCATCACTTGGAGGACTGCGATCGCTGCAGCCAGGGAGATCGGATGTCCATTATAGGTCAATCCACCATGAAATACTTTATCTTCAAAGAATTGATATATTTTTTCGGGTATCGCCACTGCACCAAGGGGTGCATATCCTGAGGTTAAACCTTTTGCCATCGTCATTAAGTCAGGGGTCACTCCCCAATTGTCAACAGCAAACCACTTACCAGTACGTCCAAATCCACTCATCACTTCATCAGCAATCATGAGAATATTGTAGTGATCACAAATTTCACGCACACCTTGCAGGTATCCAGCTGGCGGAATGATGATCCCATTCGTACCTGTAACAGTTTCCAGCAGGATCGCCGCAATAGTTTGTGGTCCTTCATACTTTATAATTTCTTCAAGATGATTTAGATAATCTTGGCTGAAAGTGGCTTCATCCACATTGGGCTGGTTTTGATGAAAGGTAGATCGATAACGATACGGATCAAGAAAATGCACCACGCCTGGCATGACCATTGGTTCCCATGCCACTCTGCGTGGATCACCTGTTACAGCAATTGCGCCATAGGTTGCTCCATGATAAGAGCGGTACCTTGAGAGGATTTTTTGCTTGCCAGTATACATCCGTGCCAGTTTGATGGCATTCTCATTGGCATCTGACCCACCCAATGTATAGAGGAAATGATTGAACTTGCCTTGAGTAATTTCCGTTAACAACTTCCCCAAATATGCCCGGGGACGGGTTGCCATGTGCGGTCCTGTAGTCGATAGTTCGCTCACCTGCTTTATGATCGCCTCTTCCACCCGTTTATCACCATGGCCAATATTCACATTCATGACCATCGAGTTAAAATCAAGGTATCGCTTTCCGTTAACATCCCAGAAATACACCCCCTCAGCCTTTTTTAGGGGAATTACATCCACTTTGGATTGAGCACTCCAGGTCCAAAAATTATGGTCCATCGAAAGAGGAAGAATCTCATCATCAGGCAGGTTATACATGGTTCCCTCCAGTGTTGGTTATTCTTAAATTATAGTCCTGCTTATTTCACTCATTAATCAAGATCACTCGTGCGGGAGAACCATCAGTATCTTTTAATTTTAAAGGCAAGCAAACCAACGAGTAATTTCCTGGTTGCACTTTTCGTAGATCAAGGCCTTCAACAACGATCATCTGAGATTTCAATAATACTTCGTGGGTAGCCTGACCACGATTGAATGGTGCAATGGAGAGATAATCGATCCCAACCAGTTTGATCCCCTTATCAACCAGATACCTTGATGCTTCTGGAGATAACGCAGCAAACCCTTCTTGAAATCCATTTTCGATGTGATCCCAATACTCAGAATTCCGTGTCTTAATGATCAGACGCGTTGTATCCGATTTGATCCCAGCTTTTCGCAGATCATCTACTTCGATCGTATCCCCTGAAACATCAACAAAAACAACCTGTACATTTCCAACCAGGATATCCAGGTTAAGATGATCAACTGTATCACCTCCAGGGATAAAATGATAAGGAGCATCTACATGGGTTCCAGTATGAACGCCCAAATTCATTTTAGAAATATTCGCAATAGCACCTTCTTCCATTTTATTGAATCGTTCCAGGGATACTTTCGGGTCTCCTGGCCACACAGGCAAAGAAGGGCTGATCGTCAACGTAATATCAATAATTTCTCGCATCTTGGTCTCCTTTGTTAAGCATAACCGATTTGTATAAGAGGAATATTTAATTTTTGCAGTTTATTTATTATGTGACAACGATTATCTACTTTATTTTCATAATTGTCACAGAATGTCTGGCTGTATTATACTGTACCCCATCAACAACTTTTCATTTACCAATACCTGATAGTTTGTGAGAGATTGCCTGCTTATAATGGCTGTAGAGAAATAAATTTGATCATACACGGATGAATTCTATGAGAGATGTTGCAGTTATTGGGATCGGACAAACAAAAATTGATGAGCATTGGGATCTGTCATTAAAAGAATTGGCAGGTAATGCCATATTCGCTGCCATGGCTGATGCAGAGACACAGCAGGTCGATTCGCTGTATGTGGGAAATATGATGTCTGGTTCTGCAAATAAACAACAACATTTAGGCAGTTACATCGCTGATTGGGTGGGAATGCGGTATCACGAAGGATTAAGAATTGAAGCTGCCTGCAGCTCAGGTGCAGCTGCTTTTCGATCAGCGGTCATGGCAGTTGCTTCAGGTGAAGTATCTTCTGCGATTGCTGTTGGTGTTGAAAAAATGACCGACTCCCCCATTTCTGAAATCACCAGTGATCTGGCAACAGCTGCAGATGCTGATTACGAATCGGATATGGGCACATCTTTTGTTGCTTTGAATGCACTGATCATGCAGAGATATATTTTTGAATATGGCTGGAAACATACAGACTTTGCCAATTTCTCTATTAATGCTCATGCCAATGCGATGCATAACCCGTATGCGCGTTTTCACAACAAAATCACAGTAGATGACTTTCTTAAAGCCCATATCGTCGCAGACCCCATTAATATCATGGATGCTTCTCCAGTGGGTGATGGTGCTGCAGCTGCCATTATCGTCCCATTGGAACAGTTGAATAATTCAAGAAAAAAACGTATCCGTGTTGCTGGTTCAGCTGCATCTACAGATGCCATTGCGATCCATAATAGAAAAGATCCTTTATGGTTATTTGCGGCAGAAAAATCGTCCAAAGCCGCTTATAACCAATCAGGTTTTACCCCTGCGGACATTGATGTATTCGAGTTACATGATGCATTCACTATTATGGCAACATTATCTCTTGAAGCTTGCGGGTTTGCTGAACGAGGGCAAGGCCCCCGGCTTGCTTTGGACAATGAAATTACACCAACTGGGCGCATTCCCATCGCAACACGAGGAGGCTTGAAAGCACGTGGTCATCCGGTTGGCGCTACAGGCATGTATCAAATTGTTGAAGTTGTTCAGCAGCTAAGGGGAGAAGCAGGACAGACACAGGTACCAGACGCCCGCGTGGGTATGACACAAAATATCGGTGGCAGCGGATCAAATATCATTACCCATATCCTGGTGAGAGAACCTTGATCAATATAATGAATGACCTGAAACAAGCTATCAATGTTTACAGATCTTATACATATCGCACAAAGCCTGGTCTGCGCCTTTCCTCATGTGAAGAAGCTGTTCAATTCTTCAATCAAAGTGGGTTTGTCTTCTTTTGGCCCGTGAAAGGAATAATCCTTCCTAGCTTATGGGTGGCTACTGCTGGTGACCGACCAGTTCCAGATGCTCATGATGACCCGGGGCAGATTACCTGGGATTGGAAAGACAGTCTCTTGGGGAAAAGGCGCGTTTACTATTCTCGAACGTTGCGTCAAAGAAATACCTTCATTTCTCTTGATATGCTGCCTTATTTTTATGCGTTATCTCCGAATTTTGGAGATTGGGAGCATGATTACCTGGATCAATACTATCAAGGCACAATGACCGCTGCAGCAAGATCAGTATATGAAGCTTTGCTCCGCGAAGGTCCACTCAATACCCTTGCGCTTAGAAAAGCAAGCAACCTTTTCAGTTCAACTACAAACGGTCTTTTTAGCCGAGCACTCAATGATCTCATGGCAGAATTCAAGGTTTTACCAGTTGGCGTTAGTGACGCTGGAGCCTGGCATTATAGCCATATTTATGACATCACTGCACGTCATTATCCGGATATTCAAGAAAAAAGTCGGAATATCAATGAAGATCAAGCCAGATTGATCCTCGCAGGCAATTATTTCAAGCTGGTTGGAGCATCTACACAATCTGATGTTCAAAAATTATTCGGATGGCATCCCGAAATTACAAGTAAAACGCTTCAAAAACTGGCAGAAAAAGACATCTTGCTACCTTTAGAAAATCCTGAAAACGGCAATCCCTACCTCTGGCGACTGAAAGACTTATCGGTTCCTTTCTCCTGATTTATCACAGGGCGATATAATTAAGCTAAATCCCATCCTGTCAGGAGTCAGAAATGGAATTTCATATTTCTCGCACTGCACGTGATCGATATCAATTTGATCAGAGTCTTTTTTCCTTCAACGGGAATGCAATCCTGGCTGACTTTCATGCTGCTCGATTGTTTGCACAAAAAATGAACGAGAAAAAAGATCTGGTCTCCTTCCCTGAGCAGGCAGTAAAAGCAGGGCAGATCAACGCGATGGGATTGATGGATGAGATTTTCCACCTTGTTTGTACGCTATATCGCCAGCAACGCGAACCTTCTGAGTTAAAAAAGGCCTACGATTGGCTTGAACAAGATCTTGGTAGTGAGAATCTGACACGACTGCTATACGAATTTGCCTACCAATTCCCACCAACGGATGTTTATCAGGGGAAAATGAATATCGATCAATACCTTTTGGAATCACAGAATGATATTCCCAATCGTTATTCGATCATCGAAGAATTGATGATGTTGTGGATAACCAACAAAAATCCAGCACTAAACCCATACATTGAATTATTTAATGACCAGGTTCTACAAACACCTAATCTCTATAAAAAAGCAATGGATTCCATCCAAAAATTTTTTGCGACGCTTCCCCCATTTACCCAAGAAGAGAAAACACTGATTGATATGTTACGCTCTCCTGCTATTGCTGTACCCTATTCCATCACCGGGCAGTTGGAATACATCCGCATCCATTGGGCATCTTTATTGGGTAGTTATTTATACCGATTACTCTCATCTCTCGATTTAATCAAAGAAGAAGAGAAGATCGACTTCATGTCTGCAGGCTTTGGTCCAGGACCTGTTGCAATTCCAGTATATGACCGGAGCACAGGGGAGTTGGAATCTGAAGGGTTTAGTCCGGATAAAGATTGGATGCCCCAAGTTGTGGTGATCGCAAAAAATACTTATGTCTGGCTTGACCAGTTGAGTAAAAAATACCACCAGAATATCAGGCACCTGGATCAGATCCCCGACAGCGAACTGGATGAATTAGCTTCCTGGGGAATGACTGGGTTATGGCTGATTGGAGTTTGGGAACGAAGTAAAGCTTCTGCAAGCATCAAACAGATGTGTGGCAATCCCGAAGCGGTCGCTTCTGCGTACTCCCTTTTTGATTATCGAATCGCAGATGATCTGGGTGGTGAAAATGCTTTAAACAATCTTCGCCAACGAGCATGGCAGCGTGGTATTCGGCTTGCCAGTGATATGGTGCCAAATCATATGGGCATTGATTCTCCCTGGGTAGTAGAACATCCAGACTGGTTCCTAAGTCTGGATTACAGCCCATTCCCCTCTTATACATTCGATGGACCAAACCTTTCAAATGATGATCGGGTCGGAATTTTTCTGGAAGATCATTATTATTCACGTTCAGATGCTTCGGTAGTTTTCAAACGCGAAGACCATCAAAATGGAGATATTCGTTATATCTATCATGGCAATGATGGCACCAGCATGCCCTGGAATGACACTGCGCAATTAAATTACTTGAATCCTGAAGTCCGAGAACAAGTAATCCAGACGATCTTACAGGTTGCCCGGCGCTTTCCCATCATCCGGTTCGATGCGGCCATGACACTTACCAAGCGCCATTTTCAACGTCTTTGGTATCCCGAACCAGGAAGCGGTGGAGATATTCCCACCAGAGCAGAACATGGTATGTCAAAGGCGGAATTCGATTCCGCCATGCCATTTGAATTCTGGCGCGAGGTGGTCGATCGCGTCGCTGCAGAAGTACCCGATACACTCCTGCTGGCAGAAGCTTTTTGGTTGATGGAAAGCTATTTTGTTCGTACATTGGGAATGCACCGGGTTTACAACAGTGCATTCATGAATTTATTGCGTAATGAAGAAAATGCCAAGTATCGCACTTTGATAAAAAACACCCTTGAATTCGATCCAGAAATACTCAAGCGTTATGTGAATTTCATGAATAATCCTGATGAGCGTACAGCGGTGGATCAATTTGGAAAAGGTGATAAATATTTCGGCATTTGCACGCTGATGGCAACATTGCCTGGGTTGCCCATGTTTGGTCATGGGCAGGTGGAAGGATTCACCGAAAAGTATGGCATGGAGTATCGTCGGGCATATTATGATGAACGACCTGATCCCTATTTAATAGATCGGCACACCCATCAAATTTTCCCATTGCTCCACCGGCGTGACCTTTTCTCTGGCGTGGATAATTTCTTGTTATATGATTTCTTCACACCTGATGGTTGGGTGGACGAGAATGTATTTGCTTATTCGAACAGCAATGACCATGATTACGCCCTGGTGGTATATCATAACCGGTTTGCTTCTACGAGTGGGTGGATAAAGAATTCAGTCAGCTACATGGATAAACATAAGGAATCCTCAATTGGTCTCGTTCAGAAAACTCTGGCGCAAGGGCTTGATTTGACACCCGGAGAAAACAAATTCCTGGCTTACCGTGAACAATACAGCGGGCTGCAATTCCTGCGACCAGTCAATGAGATCATTGAAAAAGGTTTATTTCTACATCTTGATGCTTATCAAACCCTGGTTTTTTGGGATTTTCGTGTGTTTGATGATGATGCCAGCCATACCTACAGCCATTTGTATCAATGGCTAAATGGAAATGGTGTTCCTGACTTGGAAGAAGCCATTCAACAGTTAGTAATCCAACCTATTACATCCGCGTTTCGCCAAATAGCAAATACTGGGTACTTCAAATATCTGAAAACCATTCAAGAGAGAGAAAAGGGTGAATCAATACCACCTCATTTATTCTCTGAAGCTCAATATAAATTATCTGCCTTGCTTGATGGCATTCAGACTGTCACAGGGAATAATCAGAATAGATCGATCATTCGTCTTGATTATGAAGAAGAATTAACCTGGCTGCTAGACTTCGACCAGCTCACCCCAGATAAATTGGCTTCGGGAATAAGCTCCTTGAAAAATGCAGCAAAAGAAATTCTTCAAGGTTTGAAGCAATATTCACATCCATGGCTGACATTATGGAGTTGGGTTTTTGTACATAACCTGGGGAAAATTTCTGGAGACGATGGATGGGCGGAAAAATCTCGAAGCTGGTTGGAAGAATGGAGGTTGGCCAGAATTTATGATGAAATGTACCAGCAGCTTGGTCTGGATAGTACAGAAAGCCAGCGAAAGCTTGTGCTTTTACGTATTTTGATTTCTTACCAAGACTGGTACGAAACCATTACAGAAAAAAGTATTTATAAAAATGCTCAAAGATTCCTTGAAGACCAGCAGGTGCAGAATTTCCTTCATATCAACCGCTATAATGGAATTCTTTGGTTCAATAAGGAATGCTTTGAAGAACTAACCTGGTGGCTGCAGATGATTGCATGGATCAAGATTGAAACAGACGCACAAATGACTAAAACGGAAAAAACAGAAAAATTGATGGCGGTTAATGATTTTGTGATCAAGGTCAAAACAGCAATGATGAATTCAAATTACCAGGTGATGCAATTATTAACTAACCTTGAACATGCAGGCGAGTAAACATCAGGCTCTTTGATTTTGGACTTTTTCCATGTGATGTTGAAAAACTACATCTGCGCTCAATCCCGATCGCCAGCTTTTTACTTCTTTAAGGAATTTTACAGTATCTGCAGAAAGATCTATTCCTGTAGCCTTCTTTACAAGCCAGACCGCTTGCGCGGCATAAGCAATGTTATTTCGAGGTTCAATGCGGTCAAAATCGTCGAAAAACCATCCACAAGAGGTAAACATTCGCTGGCGCTCGTATTGCGCTTCTAGTAAAATCGCGATTTGATCGATCCTAGTTATAGTTAAATGATCGGGAACCTTTTCTTGAATGTAATCTTTAATCGAAATTTGCCCGTTCATGACTCGAATATACTCATGACGCAATTCCCATGGATCAGGAATTAAGGGATGGATAACGGATAAGAATTCTTCATCCACTGCATTCGCTAATGTATTGAGAGCTTTTCGGAGAGGAGCTTTCCATTCTGCATGGGGGGTGCAATCACACGCTCCACTCCACCGTACTACACCATGATGACAGCTCCAAGATGTATTACTCCGAATTTGAATTTCCTGTACAGGAGGATTTTCCTTTAGCCAGATACCAGGATATGTGGCTTTAATTGGCTGCTTTTCGATCGCTCCATTGATTAAATGAGCTAAGAATTTATCTCGAAACGGTTGATGATGCCCATACGCTTCGCCATCTGACGCGATGAGATGGAATTCTGGTTCATTTATCGTCTTTCGAGATAAATGGAAACGAGGAAGAAGACGAGTCTGAACAAATGTGTCTGCATTTGTTGTAACTTCTGGGCGAAAGCTCACATCATCAGATAATGAGCGATCATAAAAAAAGACAGCAATACTTTTGCCTTGTGAAAGTTTCACAATATAAGGAACAGAAATATCAAGCTTTTCTACATCTGCCTGCCAGGGAGCAAGAATAGTGTACTCGATCCCATGCTCTGCCATAATCTCAAGGCATTCCATATCAACCGCTGTTTCAGGCAACCACATCCCTGTAGGGTGATGAGAGAAAGTGTGTTCATAATCCAGAATCCCCCATCTAATTTGGGTGATCTTGTCTTGCCGATTGGACAGCGGGAGAATGGTATGAGAATACGGTTGTGCCATTGCATTCCCAACTCCATAATGTTGAAAATTTCTGTGATCCTGTTCAATGATATTTGCTAAAGTCTTCCGGTCATACGCTGCCATCCACTCGACCAGAGTCGGACCGAGATCGAAACTGATATGTTCAAAATTTCCTAGTTCAGCATTAGGCTTGTAACACTGTTGATGAATACGCTCATTCCAGTTGCGATATGGGCTGGCTCCCGGCTCCAAAGGAATTTCACCACTGAGTGGATCCTCTCGTGGTGGTTGGTAGAAATGTCCATGAACACAAAATGCTTTATTATTCATCTATTACGTTTACGTTTCTTCTGAAATTCCTGAAGATAATCAAGCTGGTGTGCAAATCTTGATGGTAATAAACCAAATTGTCTTGGAATGGAATCCGCTGCACACGTACGATCAGATGCCAGGTAATCAAGCCAGTGGACGGATATAGGAAAACGGGCAGTTCCTTGCTCAAACAATAAGGAAAGTGTGCGCAGGATGGCAGGGTTAATACTGGTATAACTGCGGTGGATTCCAATTCGTTCAGATAGAATATCCAGGGTTTGCCGAAAAGAGAAATACTCAGGTCCACCAATTGAAATAATCTTTCCGATAGTATCTGGATTATCCTGACAGGCTAGTAGACAGGTAACTGCATCCTCCACCCAGAGAGGCTGTAATAGATTTTCACCATCACCTGGCATGAGAATTACTCCAGGACTCATTTTTAGCAATTGTGTAAAAGAAGTAGTAAAGTGATCCCCTTTACCAAAGAGAACAGAAGACCGTAAAACCGTAAAGGGAACACCACTTTGTTGGATCAGACCTTCAGCTATTCCTTTTGCCTTAAGTACAGCATAAGCAGATGCCCGGTCAGCTCCAAGATGACTGAGGAAAAATAATCTTTCTACACCTGCCAGCCGTGCAGCGTTGGCAACTTTACGACTGCCTTCAATATCAACTTCTTCCAAATTAGCACGAGACCCTTCTCTTTCACTACCTGCCAGATGATAAACATATTGAACCCCTTTCATCGCAGCTCGTATACTTCGTTCATCGGTAATACTACATACCACAACTTCTACAGAAGTTGATTTGGGAAGGTTTGGCGATCGCTTTGATGGCCGAACCAGGGTTCGTACTTGTTTACCCTGTGCCAAAAGATTTTGAATCAAAATATTCCCAACAAAACCTGTTCCACCGGTAACTAAAATCATGCTCTCGATTATAGCAGACCATAGAAGTTCTGGTTGGCACATATCTTGTACCAAGAAGGATAAAAGTGTTGCATCAGTTTCTCGAAGTAGATGAGGGATGACTATGAGTAATAGAGCAATAAGTTTTAAGAGCGAAAATCGTACTGGTTTGCATTACATTCCTGATTTTTTCCATTATAGGCAAAAGGACCTGGATACCTGGCTGCCCAATTTACAATCATTAGGTATTGGTTGGCTGGTATTAAAGGCTCCTCAAAGGCAGGCAATCCCGGAATATTTTATTAGCGGATTGATAAAAGAAGGAATTCAACCCATCATCCAAATGGATTTCAGTCTCGAATCTCCCCCCAAATCTTTTGAAATTGCCCCTCTTCTAGAAGCCTATGCACATTGGGGTATCAAATATCCCATCTTCTTTGACCGTCCAAATATCCGACAGGCATGGCCTTCATCTGGGTGGGCGCGACAAGATTTGATTGAACGTTTTTTGGATAGGTTTGTTCCATTGGCATCTCTCACGATCCAGTATGGTATGCAGCCTGTCTTCCCTGCTCTCGAACCCGGAGGTGATTATTGGGATATAGCATTCTTGAAATCCTGCTTGCAAGGCCTTGAAAACAGACATCAATCAGAAATACTGGATAGCCTCATTTTTGCAGCTTATGCACATACAATTGATCATGACTTGAATTGGGGTTCGGGTGGACCTGATCGCTGGCCTGAAGCCCGCCCTTATCATTCATCAGATATTGCACAAGATCAACGTGGTTTCCGAATCTTTGATTGGTACAATGCAATTATCGAATCTGTCACTGGTTCAATCCACCCAATCATTCTACTGGAATCTGGAAAAGCGACGCGATATCAGGACCAGGATGAACTGGATTTTTTGAAATCGCAGGCAAGCATTAATCTGGCAGTCTACCGGTTGCTGGCTAATGATATTGTCGAGAATCCCGCGGATCCTGAAACCAATCTTGATCCCCTTCCAGCAAATATCATTTCCTGCAATTTCTGGCTTCTAACTACTCCCCAATCGGGCGATGACGATATCTATACCTGGTTTGGCTATGACCAGACTCCATCCATCACGGTTCAGGCTGTCACAGAGTTTCAGGCTACACTTCTGAAGAATATCAATGAATCTCATTTGGTCGAAGGTGAAATCGACAGTCATCCAGGTGAAGATCCAGAGCTCTTTGATCCTTCAATAGATTTTGATGAAGAACCTACAGCGATCTTACAGGAAGTAAAAGATGAAGATCTCATGGGGAAAGCTGTTATTGAACCTTCTCAGCAAATGGATTTTATCATTCAGCACTATGTACTTCTTCCATCCTATGATTGGGGAATTGCAGATTTTTACCTCGACGCAGTCCGTCCATTCGTTAAAAAATATCGTGCAACGGTTGGGTTTTCTCTCCAGGAAGCTGCAGCAGCTGAATACGTTACTGTAATAGGAGATCAGGATCTCTTTTCTGATGAGGCATTGGACAAACTACGTTTCAATGGGTCTGTTGTTGAACGTATAAGCGGAGATGGCACGACAATTGCATCTATATTGGCACAGAGGTGAAACTTATGATAACAGATAACCAATCCCTTCCGCCAATTTCTCACACCCCTATTTCTGCCCGTCAAACCACCTTGAAAGTACTTGGTCTTGGTGGTGGAGGATGCAATGCAGTGAATCGCATGCTCGAGCTGGGTATCAAAGGAGTTGACTTTATCGGCGCAAACACCGATTATCAGGTTCTAAAAACCTGCTTGGCACCATCAAAGATTTTACTTGGTCCAAAACTCACCCATGGTCAGGGTGCGGGTGGTGACCCACAGGTTGGTGAGGCAGCAGCAGAAGAAAGCATTGAGGAAATCAAAGAAGCCCTTACAGGTGCAGATATGGTCTTCTTAACAGCTGGTTTAGGTGGTGGTACAGGAACCGGCGCAATCTCAGTAGCTGCACGGATTGCCAGGAGCATGGATATCGTTTCAGTCGCGGTGGTAAGTACGCCTTTTGGTTTTGAAGCTGGAAAACGGCAGCAAAATGCACGGTCAGGGTTAACCAAATTGCAGCAAAACACCGATACATTGATAGCAATTCCCAACGATAGATTGCTTCAAATCGCCCCGCGGGATCTATCTCTTGATCTTGCCTTCCGGTTGGCAGATGATATTTTACGCCAGGGTATTCAAGGAATTTCCGAAATCGTAACTCAGCCTGGACTGATCAATGTCGATTTCTCCCATATCCGCAACCTCATGCACAATGGTGGCGGTTCATTATTGGCAATTGGTCATGGACAAGGTGCACATAAAGCCATGCAGGCTGTTCAACAAGCACTTCATCACCCACTAATCGACTCAATACCTGTCGAAAACGCCACTGGAATCATTGCAAACATTTCTGGCGGGCAGTATCTTACATTTATGGAAGTATCCGAAGCATTGACCTATCTTCAGGAAAGAACAAATAATCAGGCAGAGATCATCCCTGGCATTATCCATAATGAAAACATGGAAGATCGTGTAGAGGTAATTCTGATCATCACCGGATTAGGTGCCACCGCATTTGATCCTATGACTCGGATAAGAGTTCCACGAAACACTGAACAGCGATCTGAACAACGTGCCCAACCACCTATTACTGTAGAAGAAGCCATTCAAAAGCACGAAAGATCGGTATCGTATATGCCAGATCCATCTTATTCAGATTCCGAAATGGCAGGAGCAACTGTCAACCTGGATATTCCAGCATTTATGCGCCGGCGGACCAGCCGCTAGCCAGGAGGAATTTTCGATGGAAAAAAGTATTATGGATGCAATTTGCCGTCAGGTTTATGCACAATATCCCGAAGTGAGAGGCAAACGCCCACGCGCTCAGGCATATGGTAATGATCAATATCTGTTAGTTTTTCGTGGCTCATCAATGACGCCAGATGGGAAAAAGATCGAACGAGCAGTCCGGGTGGTCACAACCGCAAGTGGAAAAATAGTGAAGATTTCTTCTTCAAAATAGGTGAATCTTATGCAAATGAATCTGACACAAAAACTTGAACTGGCTTTCTGGGATGTGATCATATATCGCCTCTCCCGTTACACAATTTTTCGCAGATTGATGAACCTTGGTTACAGGCTTACAGATCAGAACGATCTTCGTTCCTTTGCCCAAATTACTGTATTGATCGCAGTAATCGGATTTTTTAGTGGTTTTTTGACCACAATTCTCTTTTCAGTGATTTTTTAACGGTAGAAAAGATACTTATAAGGAAATTGCTATTTTCCTATCCTCCTTCTTTGCCTTCTGAAACAGTTTCACCTCACCTTACTCAGCAGCCCCGACCAGACTGCTGAGTTTGGTTAAATCTTGTGACCTGTAAATAATTTGCCTCAATTTAATTATTCCTATAAAATGGTACTGTCATAAAGCACAGCTTAAGATAAGATATATAATTATCCATTGAGTAAAGGGCATTGCGTGATCAAAAAGCAGGTATGAAAAAGGCTCAAGGTTTCTTCCTCATCTTTTTATTCGTTGCCTGCGGTGTATTGGGAATTCTGGTTGCAAACCAGGTGATGAATGGGCGTGAGAAAACGACACCCACCCCAATTCTCTTACCAACACGAACTGCAGGTGCTCCCGGAACCGGCCAAACCAACCTGGTTCTCCTCCGAGTCGATGATCTCAGCTCACCTGCTCCGCGCTTGATCTCCATCTGGATAGCTTTCCTGGGTCCTGCAGATTATCCGGGGTTGACAGTAATGGCGCTTTATCCCAACCTTGAAACCCCAGATCAAATTCAACCTCTGGTAGATTCATTTGCTCTAGGCAGCGATAATTTACCTGTACCGGAATTCTGGCAGCAACTTGCAACATTCAACTTCACCTGGGATGGATACATTCTGGCAGATGCGCAGGCTATTTCTCCGATCCTGGGCTGGATTAATAATACTCAGACCACTCTTACTGCTCAGCCCGCCTCAGACGGAGAAGGATTTCGGGTTATATTAGAAGAAGAAACTTTGGTATTCAAGGATATTTGCGCCACATTGAGTAACACACAGGAAGGTTCAGGTCAAGCACCTGATTGGGGAAATATTATTCCGTTACACATGCGAACTGATATGACATTTGAAGCGATGATGTACTCCTGGGGAAAACTGAATCCACCTGGTACAATTACTCCCTGTTATATTTTGGGTAATCCATGAGTCAACAAATTGGTAAAGAACAAGGAGCATCAAGCTCCTTGTTTTTGTATTTAATAACGTTTGCTATTTGATATTACTCTTCTCATCTTGTTTCGATGCTTCAGTATAAAGGGGATGGTTTTCTGGTAGACTTTTTTCCATATCCTCTTTAAGATCGACTAAAATCGAATCTACATCTTTTTTCAAATCACCATCAATCTTTCTGGATTCTTTTTCAAACGCTTTTATTTCCTCATCAAGTCCTGTATCGGTAACTATTTTTCGAGGAATATCACGTATTTCATTAGATGTGGATACAATGGAGCGCCAGATAGGTGATTTTATTACTTTTCGTACGAATTTCCCTAATTGTGCACCTGTTTTCACCATATCATTCGGGCCCAAAATGATGAGAGCCACAACAAGGATGAAAACAAGTTCAAGTGGGCCGATATTAAAAATCTTCATGGTTTTTCTGATGATGGATTATGAAGACATTCTTATTTGTGAAAGATTTACTCTTTCTTTTGATCTTCATTTTTGCTGGTGGATTCTTCTTTTTCTTCAGGAGAATCATCCCTAATATTCTTTTTGAATGCTTTTATGCCACTACCTAACTCACCTGCGATTTTAGAAATTCTACCTACACCAAAAAGCAGAACGATTATGACAAGAATGATGATCAATTCGTAAGGTTTAAGCCCAAGAAACATTTTACAACTCCTTTTGTTTCAAAAATTCATTCTACCATAATTTCTTTTCGGCGAGCCAGCCATGCAAATGCAATACTCAGAAAATATAAGAAGAGCAGAGGTAACATAAGGATACTCATGTTAATTGGGTCTCCAGTTGGTGTGATAACGGCAGCCAGAATGGCAATCACAACAATCGCTATTTTCCACTGCTTCAATAATGCTTTCCAGGTGATCAATTTGAGTTTTGCCAGTACGAACACAACAAGAGGGCTTTCAAATGCCACACCAACCCAAAACATGAGGTTAGTGATAAAGGTAAAATAGTTAGCCAATCGAGGAATAGTTGTGACTCCTAAGAACTCCATAAGAAATGGTATCGCGACTGGTAACATTACTACATATGTAAACGAAACACCTCCAATAAAAAGTATAGATGCTATGGGAATAGCTAATAAGATCCAACGTCTCTCATTCTTTGTCAAGCCTGGCATCACAAAAGCCAGTAATTGATATAAAACCCAGGGAAGCGCAATAATTACGCCACTTAATAATGAGACTTTCATAAAAACACTCATGTTTTCAGTGACTTCAATGGATTGCAATTTACTTAATCCCCCGATCGGTTTAGCAAGGAATTCCATCAATGAAGAACAAAAAATAAAGCTGATCAAAACACAAACTAAAAGACCAGCGACTGCAAGCAACAGGCGTTTACGTAGTTCTTTTACGTGTTCCCAAATATTCATTGTCTTTAGTGAATCGCTCATAATCCTGTTGCGAACTCAAAAATTCTGACAAATTATACTCTCTAAAAATTTTAACGCAGTTATTGACCTTTTTGATCATGTAAATGCAAAGTTGGCAGCCAGATGGCTAATAAAATGGAGGCTAACAGTGCCAGTCCACCACCCCACCAAAATGGAGCTGAAGGACCAAATCCTTTCCAGGTGCCGACACCCTGCCATAATAAACCAGCAATCAAAGAAGCAGGAAAATCAAGGAGACCCAGAACAGCATTATATGTTCCATAAGCTGTGCCGCGTAAAGCTTCTGGAACAAGATCGGCTACCAGTGCTTTTGTGGTTCCGAAAGCCAATCCATAATAAATCCCATAAAGAACATAGAGAATCCACACACCGGTAGTATTTTTAACTAAAGCAAAACCCAGGTAGATCAAAGCATAAACAAACCATCCACCCAGGATTACTCGTTGTCTACCAACTTTATCCGATAAGGAGCCTGCTGGAATAGATACCAGGGTGTAGATCAGGTTGAAAACTACCAGCATGCCCAGAATACCCAGCACGCTCACTCCACGTTCTTGTGCCCGAAGAACCAGAAAAGCATCGGATGAATTTCCCAGGTCAAAAACACCTACAATGATCATGAAAATCATGAAAGGTTTGCCTAATGACTTAAAGGCAAAACGGGGCATACTTTTCTGCCCTGTGATGGCAACTTCCTTAGCTCCTATTGCCAGTGCTGCCACCGCCAGGATCGCAGGAATAATACTTATCAACACTACTAACTGAAAAGTACTGCGTTCCATTTTGCCGAGTTGCTGCTGGGCAAACCAGACCACACCCAACGCAATCAGTAATCCAAGCATCGCACCAGCAGTGTCTGCTGCGCGTTGAAATCCAAATGCCAACCCTCTTTGCTTCGTATCAACTGAATCTGCAACCAGGGCGTCCCTTGGTGCAGTACGAACCCCTTTTCCAATTCGATCTGCGACTCTTACTCCCGCTATCATTCCTGCACTATTGGCTATATAGAAAAATGGCTTTGCGATTGCAGATAGCCCGTATCCAACCACAGCAAGCCATTTACGCGCACGCAATTTATCTGAAAGCCAGCCAGAAAATACCTTAAGAATGCTGGCAGTTGCTTCTGCTGCTCCCTCTATAGCACCAATAACAACAGTACGCACACCCAAAACGTTGCTCAGGAAAAGTGGCAGAATGTTGATCACCATTTCAGTCGAAATATCCATGAAAAAACTTGTCAAACTTACTGCCCATACATTCCTGGGCATAGCCTTTAGCCGTTGAAACAAATTCGGTCTGCTTGTAACTTCACTGATGATGTCCATGTTCTCTCCAAAATAATACCCTGCTCATCTACATAACGAGCAGGGCAAATTCTTTTCTTCAATAATCCTATTTGAGCTTGTCAATAAGTACCTCACGTAGTTTTGCTTCATTGAAATCGATGATGATCGTGCCGTCAATATCAAAAGTAGGGGTAGTTCGATTACCATCCGCCCACTTCATAACCTGGGCGGCAGCGCCTGGTACAGAACTGATATCTACTTCAGTATATGGTATATTCCTTTCAGCAAACCATGCTCTTGCCTTTCTGCAGGAAGGACACCACGAAGTACAATACATGACAACCCCACCATGAGGTAATTCTACTGGTTCTTGTGGTTGTGCGATCACTGCAGCAAATTTTGCTGCAGCTATGGGATCCATCCGTTGAATAAATTTTATGACTACCTGATTATCAGGTTGCTCGTCAATGTTATGAATGTCAATATATCTGATGATCCCTTTGCGGTCTATCACAAACAGTGCCCTCTCTGAATATCCTTCTTCGCGCAGTACTCCATATTTTTTTGCAACCGCTCCGTGTGGCCAGAAATCACTTAAGAGTGGATAGGTTATCCCTCCCAGGCTTTCAGCCCAGGCAGTTAAACATGGTTGCGAGTCAACGCTTATTCCCAGAACCTGGGTGTCCAATCCCGCGAACAAAGCTTTATCAGCTTCATACGACGGGATCTGCCCTGTTCATATGGGTGTCCATGCCAATGGGAAAAAGGCGATGAGCACATTCTTTCCTCGGAAATCGCTTAAGCGAATTTCCTTTCCTCCTGATTCTTTCAAAACAAAATCAGGAGCAGGCATACCAATATCAAGTTTTACTGCTTCTTTAGAAGTATTTTTCTTAAACATGAATACATTGTAACACGAACGAAATATATTTTTCAACTATTTTTATCATATTTGTCTTTTATAAAGCTATGCTACAATAACGTTATTCGCGAGGTAACCATAAAAATGCGACGCTTTCTACAGCTCTTACAGGATTCCAATCAACTGTTACAAATATCCAAACCAGTAGACCGCAACCTTCAAGCAGCAAGCATCCTCCATACACTGGAACCTCATCCAGTTCGTTTTAATACTGTAAAAGGATTTGATGTTCCCATTGCAGGTAATTTATACTGTACCAAATCAAGTATTGCCAGCTTTTTTGGATTAGAACCTTCTCAACTCATTCCTTTTCTGATTCAGACAATGGAACACCCTCAACCCTGCCCTGTTGTGACACAGGCACCTTGCCAGGAAGTGGTCATTGACAAACCAAACCTTGATCAGTTTCCCATCTTATTCCACTGTGAAAAAGATGGTGGGAATTACATTTCCTCAGGGTTGGTCATTGCAAAACATCCCACACACGGACAAAATCTCGACTATCATCGCATGATGCAATACTCAAAAGATGAAATGGCAGTAAGGGTTGTCAAGAAACGCCATTTCGATCAATACCTGGACGAAATGGGGCAGATGGATGTTGCTGTCTGTATTGGCAACCCACCCAATCTCATGCTGGCTGCTGGAATTTCTGTTGAAATTGGGAAGAATGAGCTTGAGATCGCTAACGCAATGGCTCCCGTTCCTCTGGTTCATGCTTATTCCGTCGATTTGATGATACCCGCTGAGTGTGAAATTGTTCTGGAAGGCACTATATATAGCGATCGCCGGCATAGTGAAGGTCCTTTCCTTGACCTGACTGAAACATATGATATTGTCAGAGATGAACCAATTTTTAAGGTAAAAACCATCACCCATAGAAAAGATCCCATCTGGCAAGCATTACTGCCAGGTGGTCTGGAACATAAGATGCTAATGGGAACACCTCGTGAGCCAACTATTTACCAAAAAGTTAATGAAGTCACCCACTGCCTGGATGTGAATATCACCCCAGGTGGCTGTTCATGGTTACATGCCATAGTACAGATTGATAAACAAACAGATGAAGACGGGAAAAAAGCCATTATGGCAGCGTTCGCAGGGCATTCTTCCCTTAAGCATGTCGCAATTGTAGATGATGATATTGACATCTACAATCTTACACAGGTGGAATGGGCGATGGCAACACGTTTTCAAGCAGAGCGCGATCTTGTCATAATCCCCAGACAGCACGGTTCCAGCCTTGATCCCAGCGCTGAGTCTGACACGCAATTGACAACCAAAGTCGGTTTTGATCTCACAAAACCATGGTATTCTACGGGAAAATCTTTTTCCCGTGCCACCTATACAGATGTTGATATTTCAACCTTTTTAAATGATCAAAACAGAGAATGAAATGGATCTGAATTTTCATCAGAAAGAGATGCTTGCAGGGAAAGAAGGGAAAGCCATTCAAAAAGCAATGGAAATCCTGTTAGCGCTTTCAAAAATATACTATGCAGAATTTCTACTCCCTGTCAGATCAGTGCAAATTGCAGGTGTCAGTTATGATAATCTTGGTGAAGCAGGTTTAGAATATCTGACTGAGCTTGCTGATAACGGCGGTAAAGTCAAAGCATTTACTACTCTTAATCCAGCAGGGATGGATATCGAGAACTGGCAAGCGATGAACATCTCACCCGACTTTGCTCAACAACAGATTCGCGTTCTCAATGCCTTTGCACGGATGGGAGTTGTTACCACCTGCACTTGCACCCCTTATCTGGTTGGAAACCTACCAATTTTTGGTGAGCATGTTGCCTGGTCAGAAAGCAGTGCAGTATGTTTTGCCAATTCTATTCTGGGTGCCCGTACCAATCGCGAAGGCGGACCTAGTGCTTTAGCTGCTGCGCTAACCGGTTATACCCCAGCATATGGATTTCATCTAGAAGCAAATCGAAAGCCTACATTAACTGTAAAAGTTGAATGCTCTTTAGATGGAACGAACGATTTTGGCGCTTTAGCGGAAGCCATCAGCCAAAAAACCGCATCAATGCCAGAAAAACCTGTAGTTTGGCTGGAAGGCATCCTTTCTGCAAGTATCGAGAACTTGAAATCTTTTTGTGCCAGCCTGGCAACCTTTGCAGGTGCGGCACTATTTCATATTTCTGGCATTACACCTGAAAGCAACAAATACCAACCTCCAAAAGACGACATTGTCATCTCACCTCAGGACTTGAACGATGCGAAACAACGATTGAACGCATCAAAGACTGGTGAAGCCGACTTTGTGAGCCTTGGATGCCCTCACCTCACCTTACCTGAAATTGCCCGCATTGCTAAAATGCTCGAAGGGAAACAGGTAAAAAAGGAGTTCTGGATCACCACTGCCAGACCCGTGAAACAGATCGCAGACCAGATGGGATATACACGTATTATCGAAGCAAGCGGTGCCCTTTTTGCAACCGACACTTGCTGTGTAGTAGCCCCGATTAAAGGTCGTTTTCAGCGATTGGCAACCGATTCTGCGAAAGCCTGTTATTACGCGTCAGGAAAGAATTCAATGGAAACGATTTTTCTTCCATTCGATGATGTGATCAGAGAGGCTTTAAGATGAACTGGCAGGGAAGGATTATTTACCCAGGAAAAGCTTTGGGGAAATCTCTAGTATCTACCCTCCCCATCTCTTTTTTTGGTGGAGTTGACCCGAATACTGGTATCGTGGTTGAGAAAAATCATCCACTGGAAGGCAACTGCATTGCTGGGAAAGTCCTCATCTTTCCTACTGGTAAAGGTTCTACAGTAGGCTCTTACACCTTGTATCGTTTGAAAAAGAATGGTAAGGCTCCATGTGCGATCATCAATTCGCAATGCGAAACCATTACAGCCGTTGGTTGCATTATTGCAGAGATTCCCTGTATTGATTCCATCCCGATCCAGGAAATTCCCGACGGCGTTCTTTTAGAAATTACTGAGGAAAATGTAAAGACAATACAATAAAGACCTTTATTCGTTAATTGAACCTTCGATATTAATTCGGTTTCACTGGAGAAAAAATGGAACGAAAATATTTTTGGCGGCTTGCTTGTTTTATCCTTATAGGTTTTATTTTTTCTTCTTGTGTTTTACCTGCACTCCCAGAAACAAGACCAACATCCCTTCCAATCATTCAAACTTCTGAATCACCTACAGCCACAAATTCTTTCTCACAAACTTCTTCACCAACAATAATCCCACCTACCAGTACAAAAGAAGTCTCTTCTAAACAAAAAGTCATCATTGACACGGATATGGCAGTAGACGATTGGTTTGCCATTCTCTACTTGCTTCAAAATCCAAAGGTCGAAGTTATCGCTATCACTGTCACAGGTACGGGAGAAGCTCATTGTAATCCTGGTGTTCAAAATGCAGTTGGATTGGTTGCACTTGCTGATTACTCTCCAATTCCGGTTACCTGTGGGCACGAAATCCCTTTAGCAGGTGATCATGCTTTTCCTGATGGTTGGCGAGCTGATGTTGATGCCATGAAAGGCATAACTTTACCAGTGGGTAACAATCCATCTGACGTACAGGATGCCAATGAGCTTTTGACAACAATTTTAGAAAAGGCAGACTCATCTGTAGAAATTCTTACACTCGGTCCTCTAACAAATCTAGGAGATTTCTTCACCATCCACCCTGAATTGGAAGGAAAAATTAGCAAGATCACCATCATGGGTGGCACGCTGAATGTTCCCGGCAATTTGACTTCTTACGTACCAAATAATTCCTCAGCAGAGTGGAATATTTATGTTGACCCAACCGCTGCAAATATTGTACTGAAATCAGATATACCGTTAACTATGGTTGGATTGGATGCAACCAATCAAGCCCAGCTTACACCTGAATTTGCCCAAACGATCAAACAATCTGCCGTAACACCTGAAGCAAAGTTTGTTGTTGAGGTCCTGGATAAAATGCAGCCTTTTATTGATTCAGGAAACTGGTACTTCTGGGATCCGTTGGCTGCAGCCATTATGGTTGATCCTTCATTGGCAACTTTTCAATCAACCCGCATTGAAGTCGTCGAATCTTCAGGTCCGAATCAGGGTGCCACTATCATTTCATCTGATTTTCCTGAAGTTCAAGTAGCAATTTCGGTAAAAAGTGATGTTTTTACTCAGGAATTCATTGAAACTTTAAATAATTAGTAACCAAAATAACAATGCTTCCCGGTGACGAACACCAGGAAGCATTGGAATTTTTACCTTTTCCTGTTGAAAGTTACAAACATTCACCATTATCACAATATCCGTTGGAGTTCCTATCAACATATCTGCCACAATGACCAGGGTATGAACAACGTTTTTGACAGCGAATGACGCATGAGGATTGTGTTGGCACAGCTTGTGTGGTGACTACAATCGGTTCTTCGGTAACAGCAGTAGTAGCTGTGGGAGCTTGAGTAACCATAGCCGTAGCAGTCGGATATGCAGTTTGCGTGGTTCCCTGGGTTGCAGTTGCAATACCCGCTGCATCTCCTTCAATCACAGATGATTCAAGACTTTCGGCATTCGCAAAGGATAACCCATCGGCCGCCCGTGAAAGAGCAAATATTGATGCTGCACCCACAATTCCCATTATTCGCAAGAAGGCACGCCTGTCATTCACTTCCTGCATTTGCAACTGAACCTGTGTTGAATTTCCTAGAGGTGATGGTCTGTAAGAAGAACCTGAAAATACTTTTCTGCTTGCAGCAACGATCCATTTCCCATGAACTGCTAGCTTAACAAGAAGAATGACCAGAGTCACAATTGATACCATAATATGCACACTTAACCAGGTCGTGTAATTGTTCAGGTCCAACTGTAACCAGGTAGACATGATAACACCGGTAAAAACGATACCACTGAAGCCTGCCAACAACCCAACATCTAACAGCAAATATTTGCGTGATTTTTTGGATATTTTTAATGTAAAAGAAGCGATGGTTGTTTTGATCCACTTCCAATGAATGAGCATATGAATAATTGCAAATATACCTACGAAAATACCAAGCCATTGGTGCAACCATAAGCCTGTCAAATCCAGCCAGAATGCAGTTAAGAAACCAGCTAATAAAGCGGCATCGATTTTCCAGTAAGTTGTCTGTTTATTTTTCATATTATGAACCACCTATGTAAAAATATCTCTTCTATGAGTTCTTTTCCAAATGGAATTTCTACCATTCTAGAAAAACTGGCTGTGGATAGGCTGAGATTTAATTGTGAAATCGTTGAGAATAATTCTCTTGACAACTGAAGTATATCCATTGTGATATTCAGTTTTATGCCTATTACCTCTAAGCCCATTCATTTATCTTAAATAAATTACGGGCTGGAAGCCAATTTTGATAAGGCTTCCGATATGGTAGAGATCATGAAGTTCCCATCCTGCCCTCTCCAGGATTGGTAATCAACGATAAAGTTGTTTCTCTTTGCAGGATTCCTTACAAAACAGAAATTGTGACCTGATTAAAAGAAGCCAAATAATTAAATCAAGAAGTTGCTAGATGGCTATTTATCTAGTAATAAATGACATTCATTCTTTGCAGATACTTAAAGAAGGGCTTAAGAATTCCCCACTGACAATTAAGCACAAAGTATGGATTGTTTTCAAATTGTTGTTTGCATCTCTCACAGTAGGAACCTTGCAGATTAGCTTTTTACCGATCCGATTTCGGCTTTTCAACTTCCCTTTTCGCCTGCTTTTTCTCTTTAAATTCATTAAACTCGATCAATCTCCTGCAATTATACTGATTGCAAAGCTCAATAGTGAGTATTATGGGCATTGGATGAATCCCTGCGCCCATAAACATCCTCCGCAAGCAGGTTGAGAATTCCCAAAACAATCTTCCATATTTTCATCTGCCATGTAACAACTATTACAGAATGTACAGGGAGAAAAATCAAACTTAATCAACCGTTCACGCAAGTTTACATATTCAGGAGAATTCCAAATTTTTAATAACGAGTCCCTATTGACATCTCCCACCTGGTATTCAAGAGACTTTCGAATATGGTCATCAAGATAACTTTCATGGGTGTGAAGCAGCGAAAGACATGGACTAACTGCCCCATCCCACCGCACTGAAATGCTTCCCTTTCGAATAAATGGACATGTATTGATCCCAATTTTAAATTCCCGATCAGCGAATTCTAAAATTGCCGGGGTTTTATATAATTCTTCCATTTTCTGGATCATTTCATGATTCAAATCTATACGTGGCATAGAAATAACTGGCGACCATTGCGAAGGTTGTAAATCTCCATCATTCATTGAATGAGAAAACAGCACTTGATTCTTCAGTTCTGCAGTGTGGGGAAGCACATTGCTGATTGAAAAATGGTCAGCACCAACCCGGTTGCCAATTCGGATAATGGCTGGCAGATCATCAATGTTTTGCTTCATAGCAACAAATGCAATGCCAACACGAGGATGAATACTGCCCTGCTTTGTTTTTAGTAACCTCAACTGCATTAAATTTTCCAACACCTGTGGTAAAGCATCTCCCAGACGTACATCTTTATAGCTTTGAGGAGTCGCACCGTCAATAGAAATCCAGATACGGTTTAAACCTGATGAAATAATACGCTGGGCCATATTTTTATCTAATAAGATCCCATTAGTGATCAACTCCACCTCTGCGCCTAGTGCCTTTACCTCCAATATCATTTCAATAATGTTTGGATGTGCCAGAGGTTCGCCAAAACCTCCAAAGAAGATCATCGGGGTTGGTGCAAGCTCTCTAACAGATTGAATAATTCTTTCAAAAGTGGCATGCGTCATATTTCCCAAAGGCTCTTCCCACACATTCCGCATGCAGGTGCTGCAATCTAGATTACAGCGATTGGTTGGCTCAACATAGACCCTTGCCAGGCTGCTGCTTGACCGATGGATCGTTATGCTGTTCTTATCTTCTTCAAGGCGAATAAGTGAATCTTGCAAAAATCCCAGTCGTTTCATGATCTCATCAGGCAGGATGAGATGACCTTTTTCATCGAGTTGTATTCTGACAATATTCTTTTTCATGGTGACCAATAAAAAGAGAATAATTGCCAGCGAGTCGAGAAAAACCCGCTGGCAATAAGAATGTTAACTTTCGGAATATTGTTTTTCTTTTTTATGGTTCTGGACATTGAACAATTTCGTCTGCAGCCAGAATGCCACATTAACTAATCCGATCATGACTGGAACTTCTACCAAAGGTCCGATCACTGCAGTAAATGCTTCTCCTGAATTGATTCCAAAAACCGCTACTGCTACTGCGATGGCAAGTTCAAAATTATTACTTGCAGCAGTGAAGGATAGCGTGGTGGTTTTCTGATGATCAGCGCCAACAAATTTCCCCATGACAAAGCTTATCAGGAACATCACGACAAAATATATCAGTAGTGGGATGGCAATTCTTACAACATCCATTGGGATGGTAACGATCAGGTTGCCTTTTAAACTGAACATAACAATAATAGTAAAAAGTAGAGCGATCAAAGTAAGCGGGCTAATCTTTGAAATGAATTTTTTATAATACCAGTCTTTGCCTTTCACACGAGTCAATACCATGTTTGTGATGAAACCTGCAATAAATGGAATACCCAGGTAAATAAATACACTTTTTGCTATTTCTCCGATGGTGATATCAACCCGGCTGCCTTGCAAACCAAACCATGTAGGTAAAATGGTGATGAATATATAAGCATACACACTGTAAAAAAGGACCTGAAAGATGGAATTGAATGCAACCAGACCGGCAGCATAGTCGGTATCACCATTTGCTAAATCGTTCCAGACGATCACCATGGCGATGCAACGTGCCAATCCAATCATGATCAAACCCACCATATAGTTGGGATAATTTCTCAGAAAAATGATCGCCAATAAGAACATCAGAATAGGTCCAAGAACCCAGTTCTGGAATAGGGATAATCCTAACACTTTCCAGTTTCGAAAAACCTTTCCTAATTCATCATAATGAACTTTTGCCAGCGGAGGATACATCATTAATATCAAACCAATAGCGATGGGAATATTGGTCGTACCCACAGAAACTGCAGTATTAAATGCTGCAACCCCTTTTGGAAAAAGGAAGCCAATTCCCACTCCTAAAGCCATCGCTAGAAATATCCATAAGGTTAAATAACGATCAAGAAAAGCAAGGCGTTTTGTAACAGGTTGTTTCATTATCATTCTCCTACTTAAAGATTTTTCCCTTGTTGAGAATTAGAAAGTTTTTTACATGCCAACTCAACATCCATGTCAGGGTTGCATTTTGGACATGGGCAATTCATAACAGGTTTGACGGTGTAGGGTCTTACCTCACCATCTGTTAAACCACTACTGATAGCGATCTGACAAACAGCATCATACATTTCGGGATGTGCCAATCGATAATAAATATGCCTACCTTCTCTAAATGTAACAACTAATCCTGCATCCCTTAACAGCATGAGCTGTTGAGAGATTGCTGCCTGCCGCACCCCCAAAACAGCTTCCATATGGCATACACAAGCGGATTCTTTAGCAATGATGAGAATTATCTGCAATCTGAGCGGTTGGCCTAGCAGACGGAATAAATCTATCACAGAAGAATTTTGCTGAGATGATATATTCATTTTCATGAATGTATTATATCTATTCCATAAGAATACAGAAAAGCAGAATGTCATCTTTCGAAAGGATATTTGGCACTCATAATGAAAAATAGAAGGAGAAGCTTCTATTGCTACAAAATTTACCTTTCTCTACATTTAAATTCTTTCGATAGAAATTGTGATAAAATAACCCGCAAGAGCCCTTTGGGGACTCGTCCAATGGTAGGACTGCAGACTCTGGATCTGCCTATAGAGGTTCGAATCCTTTGTCCTCAGCTTTATCTCAAAGCACCCTGCATCAATATCAGGGTGTTTTAATATAAATTAAGGAGGTAGTGAGCCATGACCCAAGAAGATACAACAGCGGTTCCCAGTAATTTTATCTATGATGCAATTGAAGAGGATATCCGTTCAGGGAGATTCGATCATGTACAAACCCGCTTTCCTCCAGAACCAAATGGTTACCTGCATATCGGACACGCTAAAGCAATTTTCATCGATTTTGGTATGGCAAAGGCATTCGGTGGAAAATGCAACCTCCGATTTGATGACACCAACCCTGTCAAAGAAGACGTCGAATTTGTCGATGCTATCAAGGAAGATATTCACTGGCTTGGTTTCGATTGGGAAGATCGGGAATTCTACGCATCAGATTATTTCGATCAACTCTATCAGTTCGCATTGCAGCTTATTCGCAAAGGCAAAGCATATGTAGACGACCTCTCTGCTGATCAAATTCGAGAATATCGTGGCACTTTAACCGAACCCGGAAAAGAAAGCCCCTTCCGCAACCGTACCATTGAAGAGAACCTCGATCTTTTCGAAAAGATGCGCAAAGGGGAATTCGAAGAAGGCGCCTGCGTGTTACGAGCAAAGATTGATATGGCGTCACCCAATATCAATATGCGCGACCCGGTAATGTATCGCATCATTCACTCCCCCAAACATCATCGCACCGGTGATAAATGGTGCATATATCCCATGTACGATTTTGCACACGGGCAATCCGATTCAATCGAGCATGTTACTCACTCGTTATGTGACCTTGCCTATGAAGATCATCGCCCATTATACGAATGGTTTATTAAAGAATTAGGGATTTTCCCCACCCGTCAGATCGAATTTGCACGCTTGAATTTAACGTATACCATTCTTAGTAAACGTTTTTTGAAGCAATTGGTAGATCAGGGGTATGTTCGTGGCTGGGATGATCCTCGTATGCCTACGTTGTGTGGCATGCGTCGTCGAGGCTATTCGGCAGAAGCTATACGCAATTTTATCACTCAGATTGGCGTCGCAAAAAATGAGAATTTGATTGACATCGCCTTACTAGAATTTCTTGTTCGCGATGATTTAAATAAACATTCATTACGAGTGATGGGTGTTTTAGATCCAGTAAAAGTGATCATCACAAACTACCCTGAAGAAATGACAGAACAACTCGAAGCTGTCAATAACCCTGAAGATCCTTCTGCGGGTTCGCGCCAGGTTGAATTCTCTCGTGAACTTTACATCGACCAAGATGACTTCCGGGAGACTCCGCCACCTAAATATTTCCGGCTTGCTCCAGGAAAAGAAGTCCGTTTACGATATGGTTACATCATCAAATGTGTAGACTATATTAAGAATGAAAAAACAGGAAAAATTGAAGAAATCCATTGTACCTATGATCCTGAAACCAGAGGTGGATATGCCCCTGATGGTCGAAAAGTACAGGGCACCATCCATTGGGTATCTGCCAGATCTGCAGTGGATGCAGAAGTACGTATGTATGACCGTCTCTTTACCGTCTCTGATCCCAATAAGCCGGAAGAAGGAAAAACCTTCTTGGATTATCTCAATCCAGATTCCTTAAAGATTCTTCAAGGATGCAAAATAGAAGCAGGATTAGAAAAAGCAGTACCAGGAACAAAGTATCAATTTGAGCGAAAGGGTTTCTTTAATGTGGACCTGGACAGTACTCCAACTCATCCCGTTTTCAATTTAACAGTTCCGTTAAGAGATACCTGGGCAAAAATTGAAAGTGAGCAGAAAAAGAAGTAAAATTAATTACTCTGATTAATCCCATATCCTAAAAGGTTTTCTGGCAATGCAGTCATTATGTACCGTTTCACGAAACCGACAAAATATCATTACCAGTTCTTCACCGGATATGGCAACAGATCAGATAATGGCCTTTGGAATTGTGGATTGTCTGCATCTAAAAAAAGGAGATATCTGGAATCCCAAAATAAATGTGCTTGATGAATATATAAACTCTTTAGATCAAAATTCCCTTCGTTATCTTCCCATGGTGATCGAAGGGAATTTTTTATTAATTGTGAGGCGTGTAAATGTGACCTACGTTTTTTGTGATCGCTTCTGCAAACATCGCATTTTCTATCAGATTACTGATGACCAGATTTCATTTTGTGATCGCTTACTGACAGAAGGTAATTCCTTTACGCTTGATATTCATGCCATAAAAGCTTTTCTAGTTTATCGTTATGTACCCACTGGTCAGACCCTTTTTCAAGGTATACGACAGATGATGCCTGGAGAAATCTTAAAAATCAATCACACAAGTGGAGTGATTGAACACCTGATAGAAAATACATTTCCGTCATCTACCCCCGAATCTTTCGAATTGATTGAGGCAGAGGATAAATATCATTTTCTACTTCAACAGGCTCTGGAAAAACGTATCTCTCGGGTTTCTGCCACAGAAAAGATCCTTTTACCTCTATCGGGTGGTTTCGATAGCCGTGTCATTCTGGCAACAGTGTTGGAGATCATCCCTGCTGACCGTCTGATCTCTTTTACCTATGGTCAACCAGAAACTTATGACTACGAGATCGGTGCAAAAGTCGCCAAAGATATCGGTGTCAAACATCTACAGTTTCCGCTAAACTACCAGGATTTTTCAATAGAAAATCTACTGGAGAGCTGCTCTGATACAGGAGGGCAGATAAGTTTTGCTCTGGAAGCCCCACTGAGAGTTTATAAAGAAATGCGAAATCGTGGACAAACAATTCTCTCAGGAAATGTGGGAGGTGGCGTGATGGGATATCTGTATATACCCGAATTTGATCATCCAAAGTCTAAAGAAGATATCTATTTTCAAGATGCTTTCTGTAGAAATCCCCTTCTTATGAATGTAGCACGCGATCAAAAGTTAATCGCAGAGAGCTTCTATTTTGCAGATGATCCTTCATCATCATTGAATATGTATGAAAGATGGATGTTTATCAACCACATAACAAAATATACACATTATTGCAATTACAAACTACGCACACAATTCAACTACATTAGCCCGTATCTCGATTTTCAGGTATGTGATTATGCGCTTTCACTCCCCGCAAATCAAAGGAAACTGTGCCATTTTTATTTTCAATATATTAAAGATCGTTATCCATTGTTAGCCAATGAGCCATTTACGATTTTTCGTGGTGCTACTCTTTCTTCAAATAAACTGACTAAATATATAACTTATCAATACGATCATGCAAGGCAGATTTTGACAGGACGTTATAGACGTGCCAACAAATTAGATTTTGCCAGATACCGGAAAGAATTGCTTAACTATCCTTTACTGAGAAATTTTTTATCAAAATTTCTTGAACCTTCACAGGTCAATATTTATTTTTCTGCCCACCCCCACGACCAGATGATGCATACCGTAAAGAGTTTACAGCTCCTTTGTGAATGTTTTGATGTGTCAATTCCTTAGAACCTTTTCTTCTGCAGTATAAACTTAACATCCTTTTCAAAATCAAAAAGGATACTGTTTTTTTTACTTCTGACTTATTGGAAGATTCTTTATGGAATACAAATAAGCGCTTACCTTTTCATCCTCTTTTGCTGGATAGCAATATTCAAACTTCGCTGCCACTTGTGTGGCAATAATACGGAAAAGTGTCTCCATAGCTTCCAGGGCATCCCAGATATGAGAATAATCACTATCTGCAAACGTGCTTAAAAGTAAATCCCACAATTCTGGCTCAAGATATTTTTGCATATACTTGCCACACTTGCCCAGGCATACAGAAAAATTGGTATTCACTCCAATATACCAGGCAAGCATTTTCATCAATTCTGCACGAACTATCTCATCAAGCATATACCTGGCGTAAAGAATCTCATTTCGCCACAGACCTTTGGCCACGTAAGGGCAAACCCACCAGAATTCATTACAGCAGTTATTAAATAGTTTTTCTGTTGGAGGTACTGGAAGGTAATCTCTATCAGAAGGTGGTTCCAATGGCGGGATTATTCCATCTTTATCCAGCAGAACAACACTTAAGCTATCCTTCACGATGTCTCGATAGTTCTCTTTTGGATAGACTGTGAGATCGATGCGGTTTCCATCCATGAATTGCATAAGATATACGTATCCTGCATGCTTCTCTGGTTCAGGATCTCCCATATCATCCGGCAATTGAAGGATCATTATTTCGCCAAATACCCTGATCCAGTCTTTATCCTCCATAAAAGACTTCACGTCTGTGACAAGATAAACAATATCAAAATCTTGAAAAATATCTCTAGGGGCATTTGGATTGGAACGTGAGCCATTTAGAACAACAGCCCTGATACGTTCATCCGACCGGGCGACAGATAAAATAAGGTCATACATTTCTTGTTCGCTGCGCATAATTTACCAATATATCACATTGATGTTAAAATTAAATCATTCATTATTCTTCCTGATGGGGGGATTTCTTAATGAAATGGCTACAATCGATGAAACAACAGACAATTCACGGTTTTTCAAGAGCCCTTGAAAAAGAAAAATTCCGTGATTTAGCAAAGAAATCCATCTTTTTCCTTTTCTTGTTCATTGTTCTTTATGGTATTGGTACATTAGTTCCTGAAGGATTTGATTGGATCCATTATTACAAGCCAGGGATATCGTATCCCATCTGGACTCCCTGGATGAATCCAATCATCAAACTGATTTCTCCCCTGGGGTTTGGTTTCGTCTTTGCGCTCACCGTTCTTGGGATTTCAATTCGAGCATTTCAATATAAAAGATCAGCCATCCCGATTCTATTGGCTTTGTGTTCGTTTCCAACTTTATGGGTATTCTTTATGGGAAATGTTGATGGCTTGATCCTGTTTGGTATGCTTCTGATGCCTCCAGCCGTGCCTCTTGTCCTGATGAAACCACAGATCTCTGCTTTCAGTCTGCTGGCAAAACGCAAGTGGCTTTATGCAGGCATTATCTGGATAATTATTTCACTCATTGTTTGGGGTTTTTGGCCCGAACGATTACTTTTAGTTACAACATCCTCATGGAAAACAGAATGGGTACAGGATATCTCACTTTTTCCCTGGGGCATGTTGATAGGTTTGCCTCTTCTTTATTTTTCTCGCGGTGATCAAGACTTGCTTATGGCAGCTGGATCTTTAATGACACCCCACTTATTTCCTTATCATTTCATCATTCTGATGCCATCTCTGGCAAGAATGAAATGGTATTGGATGCTTATTACTTACATTGCCTCCTGGACTCCATTATTTGCAAATTGGTTGGGTCCAAATGCGTGGCATTTTGGAAATCTTCTCAGCATTTGTTTTTGGCTGGGTATCTTTCTAAACAAACCAAAGAAGATCCCATCTCCTATCCGTCGTTTTGGGAATCTATTCAACGAAAGCTGAAACTAGTTACGCCATATATCAAACAGTTGCTTCACCCTTACGATCCAGATATTTTTGCACTTCATTAATCTCGACCTGCCACAAGTTGATTGCCATATATGGTTTGAAACCAAGTTCAATATTGATCTTCAACATTGCAGCATTGGAATCAGCATTTCCGGTACGAACTATTTTCACCTGTGGTCGTTCCCTTATTACCCGATCTATCATTGCACCTTTCAACAAACGTCCAAGCCCCTTCCCGCGATATTCTGGAAAGACTCCTGTCATTTCTTGATCTAGAACTTCAGGTCGATTGGGATTCCATATAGTCTCCGTATACCCCACAAATTTACCTGTTTGGTTTTCCACCAGATAATATGTCCAACGTTGATTTCCTCTGGCAAACATTTGTTGTTCAACCTGTCGAAGTTGCTCTGGTGTCGCATGCTCGTTATCCATCTCCAAATCACCGAAAGGTTGCTGATTTTCAAGATCATACAACCTTGCTACTTCATGAATTTTGTCTTCAGGGTATGCTCCTGACCAGAAGCCTAAAGTAAATTCCTCGCAGCGTTCACTAGCAATAAGTAACCATTTTTTGATCAACTCAGGATCTACATCTTCAATCATGAGTTGATTAGCATGGGCTTCCAATGCCTTCTTCCCTCCTATCGCCTTCATGAACTCATCACCGCCTGGTATACGACTTTCCGTTTCGGTTACCAGGAGCCTGCGGTTCTCATCTTTCGCAGCTTCTGCAATTCTTTGAAGTAATTTCCGCCCAAACCCCTGACGACGAAAATCAGGAAGAACTCGAATATTAAAATCAGCCATATGTTGATTTTCATCCGTTCGCTGGAATTCCACATTTCCTAGCGCAATGATCTCTTGTTTGTCTTTATCACTAACAGTCCAGAACTTTACATCGACATATGTAGGAATATTCTGCATACATAAACAGTATTCTTCCATTGGCATCGGAGGATCATCTGGATAAACTTCAGCACGAATAACATTGTTCATCTTGTTTATAGCAGCATATTCTGTACGGCTGGCTTTACGAATGTTTATTGACTGAATTTCATAATTTTTCGTTGGCATTATCGCTCCTCAAAGTAATCTCAATCCAAACAATATCAAGATTCAACACCTTGACCCATTCATCACTTTTTAATCTCCTGGCAAACCCTGAGAATTGTGTTTAATATATACATCTGGATTTAATTTAGCACCAGTTATTCTCGTATAAAAACTGCACATTTTTGTAACCGTACCAATCTACCCTGATGTTCAAAGGTTGATATTGTAATTACGCATTACCCTATGTATAATCAATTTGGATTTATTTATTGCTTTCATCATTGCTTTTCCGTATTTCAGATTTTCAACAAGCTTCAATATTTTTTACCATGACTTCATTCTTCACCAAATAGTGTGAATATGAATGGTGCTCTTTTTTGCTTTGAAAGATTCAAATCTGTCAGGTCTGAAAGAAGTAAACCTGATATTGAATGTCGTAATCTAAAATTATCGGGCAGGATCGATTGTCTTCATCTCTCCAACCAGGATATCTGGAATCCATGTACAGATGACATTGATTTATTCATAAGCTCTCTGAAAGAAGAAAATGTATCAGATGTTCTATTGACTTTTGAGGGTCAATTTATCGCATGTATTTTCTTTCCCCACAGATCCTACATTTTTTGTGACCGCCTGGCAATGGAACCATATTATTATGAAATCAAACCTCATCAGGTGCTTATTTATGATCAAATACTGGATGGAAGAGCTTTCACTCTAAACCAAAAGGCTGCGAAAAACTTTCTGATATTTCGTTACGTCCCCAGTGGACAGACTCTATTTGAAGGTATCCGGCAGATCATGCCAGGGGAGATCCTTCGTATTGATCATCATACTGGTCAGGTAGACCATCTTTATATCAACGTATTCCCTCCCATAGAGCAAATTCAGATGGAAATGCCTGAAGCCAGAAAACAATTCCATAATTTGTTCCAGCAGTCAATAGAAAAGCGGGTTGCACATCTACCAGTTACAGAACCCATATTATTGCCCCTTTCAGGGGGATATGATTCAAGGTTGATCCTTGCATTTTTATTGGAAATAGTGCCTGCCAACAGGATCATTGCCTATACTTTTGGTCAACAGGGCACTTATGATTTCAAAATTGGGAAGAAGATAGCAAAAAAATTTGGTATTAGGCATTTTGAATTTCCATTGAGTATTAATGATTATTCACAGAAAGATCTTAAAAATGCCTGCATAGATTGTAATGGGCAGATTGCATATACACTGGAAGCCCCTGTGAGCATTTTTGATAATATCCTTCAACACGGAAACGTGATCATCTCAGGAAACCTGGGAAATGAAGTCATGGGAGATCGCTCACACCCTATAGAAAATACAACGCTAACTAACCATGAAGATATTTTCCTTCTCGAAACCATCTGCAAAGATCGCAAGATCATAGATAAAGTCCTGGATAAACAGATTATCAATGATAGTTTTTACTTCCATAACGATGAAGAATCAACATTAACCCTTACCGATAGATGGATTTATATAAATCCAAACACAAAGTATACAAATTATTGTGTATATAAAAAACGTGCACACATCGACTATATTTCACCTTTTGCTGATTTTCAAGTTTTTAATTTTATGTATTCATTACCAGCAAAATGGAGAGATTATTGTGTATTCTATTTTGACTTTTTCCAAAACTGGTATCCAGATTTTGCCAATTTGCCAACAACAGAATATCGAGGCGTTGCGTTTACTTCGAGTAATCTTCTAAAAAATGTGGCTTACCATACAGACCATTTCCTTATGATTTTAACAGGTAAATACTTCCGAGCCAACAAAATTGATTTTGCCAGATATGCAAAAGCTTTATTAAACTTTCCAACCATGCGGAAATTTGCTTTGCAGTGGTTAGAAGAATCTCTGGTGAGCCAACTCTTTTCAGGCAACCAGAATTATCAAATGCTTTACTCATTACAAAGCCTGCAATTTTTATGTGAAAATTTTGATATAGAACTTACATGAATATTTTTTTATTACGGATAATAAAGTTATTGCTAGTCAATAAATCTTAATTTGTATTTTTGAAGATTATTAATTCAAATAATACGAACTCATTACCGAGAGCCCCAAACACTATTCCAATTAGCATCAAAATTCCATCATAAACCACCCTTCATAGCTCTTCCACAATAGTCAGTTGGATCATCTGACTACATCCAAGTCTTCTTAACTGAATTCAACCGATTGTTTTTTAATTTTTGAAGGATGTGTTTTATGAAACCACTATTCATTTATAACAATGAATTACCTGAAATTATTTTCAATCAAAAGCCTGATATCACTACCCCAAATCTGCGTGCCATTGGAAAAATTGACTGCCTACATCTTCCGGGTCAAGATAGATGGAATCCTGCTCATGCTGAGATAGATCAATTTTTGAGTTCCATCCAGCAGAAGGACATCGCAAAAATCCCGATGGATATGGAGGGGCATTATCTGGCATGTTTACAGAAGGGTGAAAAAATCTATGTATTTTGCGATCGTCTGGTGCTACAGCCATATTATTATGAAATAACATCAAAAGGGGTAAACTTCTATCAACATATTTTAGATAAAGAACAGACATTTCATCTTAACATGCCATCAGCAAGAAATTTCTTGATTTTTCGCTATGTGCCAAGCGGGCAAACCCTTTTCGAGGGCTTCCGCCAATTCATGCCAGGCGAATTCCTTTGCATCGATCAAAAAACCGGAAAAATTGATCGGTTCTTTTCAAATACATTTCCACCAGTAATTCTAGATAAAATGGAATTACCTGAAGCCAGGAAGCAGTTCCATTCATTATTTGGTCAGGCAATTGAAAAACGACTTTCAGCTTATTCAGATACAGAACCTATCTTGTTACCTCTATCAGGAGGATTTGATTCACGCCTGATCCTGGCATTTCTAATGGAAATGATCCCAGTCAGTCGTATTATTGCCTACACTTATGGTGAACCTGGAACATACGATTATGAAATCGCAAAAAAGATCGTGAAAAAATTTGGAATAAAACACCTAAAATACCCCCTTAATCTAGATTATTTCACTTTACCCGAACTGACTCAAAACTGCCTGGACGCAGATGGACAGATAAATTTTGTACTAGAAGCGCCCATAAAAGTATATGATGAGGTTCTTCAGCATGGCACTTTGACGTTATCGGGAAATCTCGGAAACCGTGTAATGGGCGATAGAATTCACCCAGAAAAAAATGCCACTTTGACAGAAAAGCACGATATATTCTATCTGGAAAATACCTGCAAAGATCCTTGCGTGATCAATATGGTAAAGAATACCGATTTAATAGAAGACAGTTTCTATTTTCCAATCCATGAAGCTTCACACCTGACCCTTGCTGAACGCTGGAATTACATCAACCCCATTACCAAATATGTCAACTATTGCGTTTATAAACGCAGAGTTGAAACAGAATATATCAGTCCATTCGCAGATTTTCGACTTTTTGATTATATGAATGCATTACCACGGGAATGGCGTGATGATGCTTTCTTCTATCGCGATTTCTTCGTTCACTGGTATCCCACATTTGCGGCTATACCAAACTCTGATTTTCGTGGCGCTCCTTTAAATGCCAGCCGTTTTCACAAGGAAATTGCGTACCATTGGGATCACGTTCGGATGGTGCTTACTAGTAGATATTTCAGGGCAAATAAAATTGATTTCAAACGATATCGTAATCACTTTTTAGATTTGGATGAATTGCACAACTTCGCCCAAAAATGGCTTGAACCAGAAATGGTAGAAAAGATCATCTCAAAAGAACAGAAACTTCCAGTCCTGTATTCTATGCTGGCTTTACAAGTCTTATGTGAGAATTTTAATATCACCTATAACCACCGATAGAGTTAAGTTACAATCGTGAATATGAATACCAAAGACCCATTTCTTATGGGATATTCTGCAACAGCAGTAGCGCATCCAAACATTGCATTTATAAAGTATTGGGGAAACAGGGATGAATCCCTCAACCTGCCATCAAATGGTTCGATTTCCATGAACTTGGGAGACTTACGAGCACAAACAAAAGTAACCTTTTCTTCAGAGCTATCAGAAGATGTTCTTTCTATAAACCATATCATAGCAGGTCATAATGCCCACCAGCGAATGTCAGCAATTCTGGATAATATCAGGCAGAAAGCAAAAATATCTCTTTATGCCAGAGTAGAAAGCATACTGAATTTTCCTACCGGAACAGGAATTGCCTCATCAGCTGCAGGTTTTGCAGCCCTGGCAAAAGCAGCTGTTCATGCAGCAGGCTTGGATTTCAACGAAATTGAAATTTCACGTTTGGCAAGGCTGGGATCAGGCTCAGCTTGCAGGTCTGTGCCTGGAGGTTTCGTAGAGTGGCAAAAAGGTGAATCAGATAATACATCCTATGCAACTTCAATATTCTCTGCTGAACATTGGGATCTTTATGATGTAATAATCGTGTTGCAAAAAACTCCCAAAAAGGTAGGATCAAAAGCAGGTCACATCCTTGCGAACACTTCTCCTTTGCAGGCATCTCGCGTTCAAGACTCATCCCGACGATTGGAGATTTGCCGGAAGGCGATCAAAGAACGGGATTTTTCCTCTCTGGCAAATATCATCGAACTTGATAGCAACATGATGCATGCGATCACAATGACTTCTAATCCTCCACTGTTATACTGGGAAGCCGGTTCTCTGGAATTGATGCATGCAGTACCAAAATGGCGTACAGAAGGTCTTCATGTTGCATATACAATAGATGCCGGGCCAAATGTTCATCTGATCTGCCAACCTGAAGATGTTAATGAGATCAAAAAACGTGCAACAGCTCTGGTTAATCCACAAGAGATCCTTCTTTCCACAATTGGCGGTCCAGCATATATTGTTAGAACCAAATAAGTTGCACTCGAATTTCACCTTGCTTATGGATATAATTAGACTGCGGCTGGCAAATCGTCAGGCAGTAAAAGTCAGAACAGGTAAACATCATGAGCAATGTATTGGTTGTGGTCTTACGAATAATAGAATTTGTCATTCTATTTGGTTTTTTACTTTTTACCCATGAATTGGGGCATTTTATTATTGCTCGTTTATCAAAGATCGAGGTAGAGGAATTTGGTTTCGGTTTCCCTCCCAAGATTTGTCGTTTGTTTCGGTTATGGGGAACAGATTTTACCTTGAATGCAATTCCTTTTGGTGGTTTTGTCCGTCCAAAAGGTGAAATGGATCCCACTATTCCTGGTGGTATGGGTGCTGCTAAACCTATTGCCCGTTTGGGTGTACTCCTGGGTGGTCCATTAATGAATATTTTGACGGGCGTGATCATTTTTAGTATCATTTTTTCCCAGGTTGGAGTCTCTAACCAAAAAATTGTTCAGATCATGGGTGTCACTGAAAATTCTCCTGCTTTGATTGCTGGGCTTCAGGTTGGTGATATTGTAAAAAGCATTAATGGTGAACCTATCAATAACATGACGAAGCTTTCCAGTATGGTATACGCTAACCTGGGCAAAGAAATGCAGATGGTAGTCTTGCGCAATAACGAAGAAATCACATTATCGGTTACTCCTCGTACAGAACCTCCCGAGGGTGAAGGTCCGTTGGGCATCACAATGGGAAATCCGGTAAAAGATGTTAATTGGATAGAAGCAGTACCTTATGGATTTGTCATGGCGTATGACCAGGCAAAAGCTCTTCTTGAATTACCCGGTCAATTAATAGCAGGTTCAATATCACCTGAACAGGCACGGCTTGTCGGGCCGGTTGGGATGTTCAATATTTTTTCTCAGACTCGTGACCTTGATCAGGAGGAACAAGCAGCAGGCTCCAGTCAGCCAGCAGGTTTGAACTCCTTATATTTGCTGGCTGTTTTAGCAGTAGCGCTGGGGCTTACTAATTTACTGCCAATTCCAGCATTGGATGGTGGAAGGGTTCTATTTTTGTTGCCCGAATTATTCTTCAAGAAGCGTATCCCTCCTAAATATGAAAACCTTGTAAACCTCATTGGTTTTTCCTTATTAATTGTCTTAATGGTTTACATTACCGCCCAGGATATTTTTAACCCTATTGCTTTACCATAAAAGGACGGCTATGAAAACGAAATCTCCCGTTCCATTCTCCGAGATAATTAAATCGTTATTGGATAATTCGAAATCCTTTCCTCCACAATACCTTCATCGATTCGCTGACTTAAATGAGGAAAATTGCCAATCACTCGATGAGATTTGGCTACAGGTTGCAGAACAACGTCGGATCAATCTATTCGAAGATTTGGAAGACTTGCTTGAATCTGACACAACAGTTTTATTTGATGAAATCAGTCAAATGGCTTTGAAAGATCCTAATCCACAGGTACGTGCATCTGCTGTTCGTCTTCTTGCTGAACACACTAGAGAAAGTCGGGCACGCATTTTTATTAAATATGCTGAAAATGATCCTGATGAATTTGTTCGAGCTGCTGCTACTTCTGCTTTAGGACAGTATGTTTATGAGGGTGAAATGGAAGAAATACAGGAGGAAACAAAAGAGAAAGTTGAAAGTTTCCTTATGAAAAAGCTGGCCGGATCTGATACCACACTGGTACGCCGTCGAGCCCTTGAAGCCATCAGTTTTTCCAGCAGAGATGAAATACCTTTATTGATCGAAAAAGCATACCATTCTAATGATTCTGCCTGGTTAATCAGCGCATTATTTGCCATGGGCAGGTCAATGGATAATGCACGTTGGGAGAAACCTATACTCGAAAACATTAGTTCACCAGACACAGAAGTAAGTTTTGAAGCGGTACGCGCTGCTGGTGAAATGGCACTACAACCTGCCCGCCCTATCTTAATGGATATGCTCAAGGATTATGAAGAACTGGACGAGGATGTTCGTGGGGCTGTAATATGGTCATTATCACAGATCGGTGGAGAAGGTGTTCGCGTTAAGTTGGAAGAACTGGCAGATGAATTGGATGATGATGAGGAAATTGATCTCATCGAAGACGCTCTCGAGAATCTCGAGTTCACTGAAGATCTCTCACTTGCTGGAATGTTTGATATAGATATGCTGAAAGGTAGTGACCTGGATACGATCATTGATCTTGAACATGATGAATTGGACAATGAGGACTTTGATGAAACCTCCTGGGATGAGGGGGAGAAGGCTTAGTTAAAATGGATGATCCTCAAACTATCCAGCAGCTCCATGCATTAGTGGAAGGCCATGTACAGGGTGTTGGTTTCCGCTTCTTTGTTGTCCAACAGGCGCAGATCCTTGGTTTGTTGGGCTGGGTGCGTAATACATGGGACGGTAAAGTCGAGGTTAAGGCAGAAGGCAAAAGGGCAGATCTGGAAATTTTACTGCAACAGCTTCATACAGGCCCACGTAGCGCTATAGTTTTTCATATTGATGTTGATTGGCAGCCAGCCAGCAATTCTTTTAAGACTTTTTCAGTCGTTTATTAATCCAATTCTCCTGCCAGAAGCTTTGCTTTTTGCCAGGGTGGAATATCAGATTCTTCTGCCAGGATCGCTCTTAACTCATAGATCTGATCACGAATCGTCGCTGCTTGTTCGAATTGTAATTCTTTCGCAGCAGCTTTCATCTGCTGTTCGAGTTCATTGATCACCCGTTTGATCTCTTTCACATTCATTCCAGCGGTAGTATGGTCTGTCTTGTAATCACCCCTTCCTTCACCTACAGCAGATGGTGTAGTTAACCGGGATGTTATGTCATATACCATTTTGACGATGCTGATCGGTTCGATTCCATGACTCTTGTTATATGCTGTTTGCTTTGCCCTTCTGCGGTTGGTTTCTCCGATCGCCTGTTTCATAGCATCTGTCTCTTTATCTGCATACATGATCACTTTACCATGAACATGTCTGGCTGCTCGGCCGATGGTCTGGATCAAGGCAGTACCTGAACGCAGGAAGCCTTCTTTATCCGCATCAAGGATGGCAACAAGAGAAACCTCCGGCAGATCCAATCCCTCGCGCAATAAGTTGATACCTACCAGCACATCATAAACTCCCAGCCGTAGATCACGCAGGATCCCGACGCGTTCCAACGTTTCGACCTCGGAATGTAAATAGTGAACCTTAATTTCCATTTCTTTCAAATAATCCGCCAGATCTTCAGCCATGCGTTTGGTCAGAGTAGTTACCAGCACCCTTTCTCCTAGAGCAACACGTTTCTTGATCTCGGTTAATAAATCATCCACCTGCCCCTTGGATGGTCGTACTTCGACCTCCGGATCAATCAGACCTGTTGGGCGAATGATCTGGTCGACCACCTGATCAGCCCGCTCCATTTCATAAGGCCCAGGGGTCGCGGATGTATAAATAGTTTGCCCCATATGTGTTTCGAATTCTTTAAAGGTGAGTGGGCGGTTATCTAACGCACTGGGCAATCTGAAACCATAATCCACCAACACTTGCTTCCGACTTCGATCACCATTAAACATGCCGCGAATTTGCGGGATAGACATATGTGATTCATCGATCACTAATAGATAATCGCTGGGAAGATAGTCAATCAGTGTCCACGGGGGAGTACCGACATTACGCTGATCAAAATGCCTGGAATAATTCTCAATCCCCGAACAATATCCGACCTCTCGTAACATTTCCAAATCAAATTGGGTCCGCTGTTCAAGCCTTTGGGCTTCTAAAAGCATATTGCGTTCTTTAAAATACTTCAATCGCTCTTCCAATTCTTGTTCGATATCTGCAATAGCTTTTCTGGTACGTTCTTCATGTGTCACATAATGCTTTGCAGGGAATATATCCAGTGTTTGAGGTTCACCCAATACCTCCCCGGTCACCGGGTTAAATGCAAGAATACGTTCAACTTCATCCCCAAAGAATGAGATCTTGTATACCTTCTTGTCCTCATATGCTGGAACAATTTCCATCACATCTCCATGGACACGAAATACACCGGGTTTCAGTTCCATATCATTCCGTTGGTATTGGCTTTCCACTAATTGTCTGACAAGTGCATTCCTTCGGAATATTTCACCCACCTTCAGGTTGATGACTACCTTATTGTATTCTGAAGGATCGCCCAATCCGTAAATACACGATACAGAAGCGACGATGATGACATCGCGCCGTGACATTAAAGATGTAGTAGCTGCCAAACGAAGTCGCTCTATCTCTTCATTGATATCGGTTTCTTTTTCGATATATAAATCATGCCGTGGAACATACGCTTCAGGCTGGTAGTAGTCATAATAGGAAACGAAATACTCTACTGCATTTTCAGGAAAGAATTCTTTGAATTCAGCGTAAAGCTGGGCTGCAAGTGTTTTATTGTGAGCCATGATCAACGCCGGCTTTTGAACTCTTTGAATGAGATTGGCTATTGTGAAGGTCTTGCCTGTGCCAGTTGCACCCAGGAGTACCTGATTACGATACCCCTTTTCTATCCCGGCTACCAGTTCTTCAATAGCTTCAGGTTGATCGCCAGTCGGCTGATATGGAGCATGAAGCTTAAATTCCATTCAAGTTCCTTTCAAATATCACTAATCACTTTCAGTATGAAAACACTTTCTGATCAATAGACTTCCCCGGCACCCGAACTCATTTTATCGAGTGCTCTTTCCATTCCCATTTATATCACATAGGGTAGCGAAATGAGTATGCTCTCCAAAAATAAGGGTGATCAGCACATTTTTGATCACCTTTTGTTACATAGTTTCAACAATGGGTAAAGAACGGTGAACATTGACTGTTTCATCAACAGAAGGGATTAATTTCATCACGATCAATAAACGTTCTTTCCAGTTGTTATCCGGTTCGGTTTGAGATAACCAGTAAGCATTCTTTCCAGCTCTGCAGCCATGCCCAACCATCGGGAGTTGACGGTATGTGTTTTCGCTGTTCACAAGGTTGGGATAATGTAACACGATCTGTTCTGCTTCTACCACTATAGAATCCAGCCCTTTGCTTTCTGCCAGTAACTTGATTCTGGTCTGGTAAAACAGATTTATCACTGTTTCCGGTATTGGTCCAAACCTGTCTATAAACTCTTCCTGCAGTGCATCCAACTCATCTTCAGACTTTACCTCAGCCAGGCGTCTGTATAATCGCAACCGAAGGTTCTGATCTGGCACATAATCCATAGGGATGCCAATTGACAATGGCAGATCCACATTCACGCCCATCCAGGATTCCTGCTCACTGATGTGCATTTCAGAAGGAATACCCAACCCCTGAATCTTTCTCTGCTCACGGACTGCTTGCGCCAGCATCCGTGTATAAAGGTGAAATCCTACGCTTGCTAAATATCCATGCTGGCGGGTACCTAACATTTCTCCAGCACCACGCATCTCGAGGTCACGCATCGCGATAGAATATCCAGCCCCAAGCTGTGTATTCTCTGCGATGATCTCCAAACGCTCCTGACCTTCAGGAGTTGGTGGTTTTTTCCGGTGCCGGAAGAAATAAGCGTACGCTCTTTGCGCACCTCTACCCACTCGACCACGCAACTGATATAGCTGTGCTAATCCAAATGTATCCCCACGATCTACGATCAATGTATTTGCATTCGGAATATCCAACCCTGATTCAATGATCGAAGTGCACAGGAGTACATCAATTTCTCCATGTGTGAACTTCATCATCACTTTTGCGAGTTCTTGCTCATTCATCTGTCCATGTCCAATACCAACACGTGCTTCTGGTACCAGTTGGTGTAGATGAGCTTTCATTGCTTCAATAGTTTGGACTCGGTTGTGCAGGAAAAACACCTGCCCACCGCGTTCCAACTCACGCAGTATCGCCTGGCGTACTAACTTGGGAGAGTAAGGCCCAATATGAGTCACAATAGGCAGACGTTCTTCCGGTGGTGTGTTGATCGTTGATATATCTCTCACTCCCGTCAATGCCATATAAAGTGTACGTGGTATTGGTGTAGCAGTGAGGGTCAATACATCCACTTCGGTACGTAGTTTTTTCAGAAATTCCTTATGAGTAACACCAAATCGCTGCTCTTCATCGATGATGACCAACCCAAGGTCCTTGAATTGCACATCCGACTGCACCAGGCGATGGGTACCGATCACAATATCCACTGAACCATTTTGCAATTTTTTAATAATATCTGATTGCTCGCGAGGATTGCGAAATCGAGAAAGCATTTCCACTTCTACCGGATATGCTGCCAGACGCTGTCGGAATGTTTCAAAATGCTGTTGAGCCAATACAGTGGTAGGTACTAAAATTGCCACCTGCTTGCTATCCATAACTGCTTTAAAAGCAGCACGCAGTGCAACTTCCGTTTTTCCATACCCTACATCCCCGCAGAGCAACCTGTCCATAGGTCGGGTTTGCTCCATATCTTTCTTTACTTCTTGAATGGCACGTATCTGATCTTCTGTCTCTGTATATGGAAAACTCGCTTCCAATTCCTTTTGCCAGGCAGTGTCTTCTGAAAACGCATGTCCTTCAGAAGCCATACGTCTTGCATACAAATCCAACAGGTCATGCGCAACTTCCTTTACCCCTTCTTGTACACGTTGGCGCGCATTTTGCCATTCCTGGGTACCCAATCGGGTGAGTGTAGGTGTTTCATTACCAGGTCCAACATACCGTGTTAATCGATCAGCTTGGTGAACTGGTACAAAAAGTTGATCGCCTCGGTCATATTCGATCATCAACAATTCACGACTTACACCATCCAGGGTACGTTGAACCAGGCCACCAAATCGCCCTACACCATAATCTATATGTACTACCCAATCCCCCACTCGAAAATCAGTATAAGTAGATTCAGGCGCTTCTGTAGCTGGTCGATGTCGCTGCCGTGGTCTGGGACGCTCCCATCCGAAAACTTCACTATCAGTTAAGAGGTAGGCAGAATGGGTTTCATCGATCTTCAGGTTCCAGCCTTCACCTAATGTCCCCTCAATAAAAAGAGGGGTACAGCTGGTATCATCTCGATTAAACCTTTCCAACCAGAGCTCTTTTAATCGGTCTGCCTGTCGTGAGACGATAGATATTTCATTTCCGGGCACGCAAATGGTGCTTAAAGCATCAATTAAGGGTTTTAACCTGCCTGCATAGCGTTCACCAGGAGTAAAAACTGAACCCAGCGGCGATTCTTCTGGTGCAGTTGCGTAACCCAGATCCAGCCAGTTATAACGGTTAAAGCTATCCACCACTTCCGACCAGGTGAGATAAGGTACGGGAAAATCTTCAGGAAGGACCCCCTCTTGAACGCTCTCCTGCCTGAAACAAACAGATTGCTCTTCGATCTCATCCGCAATTGTCGCAAGATAATCAAGATCATCCAATGCCACCAGGCTGTCAGCAGGAAGGTAATCTAGCAAACTGGCTTGTGCTGGATGTACCAGCGGCAGGTCGAATTCAGTTATTTCTTTCCCAGGTTCGATCACATTTTTGGCATACCCGGGTAAGATTTCTCGTGCAGGGGTGATAAATACACTGTCAAGACGTTTTATTGTTCTCTGGCTGGCAGGGTCGAAAAGACGTAATGTATCAACCACATCTCCAAAAAAATCAACCCTGACAGGATTATCCATATGAGTTGGCCAAATATCAAGGATCCCACCTCGTCTGGAGAATTGCCCTTGTTCCACAACAATATCGGATGCTTGATACCCGCTATCCACCCAGCTTTTCATCAGGTTTTCTGGTGAAATCTGTTCTTCCACCTTCAGCATTTTGCTGTTTCGTAAGAAATCCCGCCGTGGGATTGTTCGAGACATGATAGCACGTACCGGCGCAATGATCACCGGCGGCTTTTTTGGCTTAGGTATGAAAGGGATATGATATCTGGCTAGTATGGTGATCGCCTGCAACCTATCCCTTCTTGTGGTATTCCCCCAGGTAGCTTGTTCATAAAACAGTGGATTTGGTTCAGGAAAGAGATAACGTTCCCCATCAGGCAGCCAAAAAGCCAGTTCCTCAAAGAGGGCAAGCGCCTGATCAGATCTGCCAACCATGAATATCAGGGGTGCAGGTATATCGGTTGAGAGTGCAGCTACTACCGGCAGTCTTGCTGAACGCATTAATCCCACACCTGGAACTTCGTTGTGTTCCTTCAAATCGTTCACCAACTGCTCATAGGCAGGCAGATGTTTAATCAATTCCAACAAGGGGGTCTACTCCTTAAACACTGAACCATTGAACTGATTCATAGCTTCATTCACTCCAACTTCCACGAACTTCAAAGTAGCTTTTACTGCTTCATCCAGTAAAATTGGAAGTTCTAATTTTTCAGTATCCGAAAAAGATCCCAGCACATAATCTGCTGAATCCATCTGACCTGGAGGTCTGCCTATTCCACAGCGCAACCGAGCAAAATTCTGAGTTCCTGTTAATTCGATGATCGAAGCCAGACCTTTTTGACCTGCCGATCCACCTCCAGGGCGTAGCCTTAATGTTCCAAATGGTAAATCGAGATCATCATGGATCACAAGAAAATTGGCCTGTTCAATACGATAATACCGGATGAGACTGACTACTGCCTGACCAGATAAGTTCATGTAAGTAACTGGTTTCGCCAGGATGATTTTATGATTGTGAAAAAAGCCATTCCCAACCAACGCCTTATGTTGCAATCTGCCTAGCTTGATGTTCAGCACTTCAGCCAACCGGTCTATAACCATGAACCCAATATTATGACGAGTCTCGCGATATTCTCTGCCTGGATTTCCCAGACCTACTATAAGAAAATTACTCATTATCTAATCCGATTTCTATTCTTCATCACTGCTCGCACTCCCAGGAAGAGGAAGAGCGCAGCCGTAATACTTATTCCGGTTATGACTGTGCGCCAAAAACTTTTTAAGCTAATTTCGGCTGGATTCGCAGTCAGAGGAGTTATTTCGACGATGGATGTTGGCGTTATTTCTTCTGTTGCTTCAACAACAATTTCTTCATTTGTTGGTGCTGATGTTTTCGTTTCTATTGGAGAGTAGTTTCGAATACGAAGATTTTCTACAAGAAGCGTCTCAACATTACCCGTTGTTGAATATTGCTGGACCCTCAATCGATAAATTCCATCAGCGATGACAGTTGTATCCCATACTGCCAATATGCCTTTCTTAACCGGTTGTTCACTGGATTGAATAATGAACCAGGTACCGGTGGTATCTTCTGCATATGCAAAAGAGACATCATACGAGGCAAAATCAGTCCCAGTAACAGTTCCTTTGATCTCAACCAACCCTTTCAATACATCTCCCGGACGTGGTGACTCAACATCTGGTTGCTGGAATGCCAAAGAATCTATACCAGGCAACAAAAAAGCACACAAAAAGAGAAGGGTTGAAATTAATTTGATCATCGTAACTGGTAAGTTTAACATGGAAATGAGGCTCAAGCAAATGATCTTTAAGAAAATTGGGCGTTCAATAATTTAATAAAAATAATTTTTTAAGGTGTATACTCAATGACAACTGGGTAAAGAAACATCATAGCAATAACATTTTTCGAAATTCTTCTAGTTTGGAGCAATCATGGCAGAAGTACGGGGTGAATTACGAGAAAATGCAACATATGGTGAAAAAGAAACTTTACGACTTCTTAAGCAAAACCTACCTGACGAATACACGATCTATGTAGAAGTACCTATCCATAAATATCGTGAAATTCGTTATCCCGATTTCATTATTCTCACAGACTATGGAGTAATAGTACTTGAAGTTAAAGATTGGGTTCAGATTGAGAAAGTAGAGCCCACTTGGGCGATTGTTCGCAACAGAAATAACGAAACACATACAGAACCAAATCCAGTTACCAAAGCCCGAGATATGGCGATTGCGCTCTCTGAAATACTCAACAAGAAATTTCATTCTGAACCCCAGGGTGAAGCAATTCCTTGGAGTTATGCGGCAATCTTATTCAACCTTCCTCCATCAATAATTACCCAATTGTATGTACCCTGGGGAGAAGAATTCGTATTAGGGAAATTCGACCTGGAAAACCCCACTTCACTGGTTGAAAAATTAAAAATGACTTTTCCCATGCGAAGGATTCATCCTTTATCACAATATGAATTGGATATGGTACGAGCCACTATTTATCCAATTGTTGAAATTGAAGTAAAAGACCGAAGGCCATTTGTTCTTGACATTCAACAAGAGAAAATTGTGGCAGAACCAGTTCGCCAGAATATTTCTGAAGAATCAAAGAAGAAATCTGAAGCTGAAAAATCTGCACAACAAAGCTTTTTATTTGACCAATCCATTCCAGAATTATTGCACTCAGAAAAAGATGACCTTCCAGAAACCGGTAAACGGATCATTCAAAATGCATCTGTTCGTCTGGTACGTGGATTTTCTGGAAGTGGAAAAACTCTTGTCCTGATTCAACGTGCAAAATATCTCGAAGCAGTAAATCCTGATTGGAAAATCAATGTCCTCACATACAACAAACCATTACAAAAAGAACTAACTCTTTCTTTCACAGATTCATCAATTAAACCTCAAACATTTCATTCTCTCTGTCATCGATATCTTGAAATGCCTGATGAAAAAGAGACTACTTTTAAGGAATGGTTTGAAAAAATAAATACTGAAGTCTCAATACTTTCGGTTATTGGTGAAGAAGCTCTGATTAACGAGATCACGTGGTTACAGGATGTGGGTATAACAACCATTGAACAGTATCTTAATCAGGAAAGACATGGGATTGGGAAAGGACTAAGGCTTTCTTCAGAATATCGAAGAATTATTTTTGATCTATACCTATCCTATCGCACATACTTACGTCAAAACTCCCTTTGGGATTGGCATGAATTACCTCTTAGCTTTTTAGAAATGTTGGAAGAAGGAAAAATAACTCCTCAAAAATTTGATGCGATTCTCATTGATGAGGCTCAAGATTGGGCACCTATCTGGTTTAAAGTTGTCAATCGTTTTCTTGATGATGAACACGGCTTGCTCTTTTTGACTGATGATCCATCGCAAAGCATTTATAGACACTTCAGTTGGAAAGAAAAATCGGTTAATGTCGTTGGTAGAACTCGTTGGCTTCGAATACCCTATCGAAACACCTATGAAATTTATTCTACAGCATATAGCATGATCGAAGGAAATGAAGAAATTCAAGATTCGCTTCGAACTGAAGGAGAACTGATTAAGCCAGAAATATCCAGTGAACAAATGAGACATGGTCCCATTCCAATTCTTCGAAGATGCACCGATATTGCTGATGAAAGAATGAAAATCAAAGCAATTGTGGAAACTCTGATTAATGATGGTTATCATGGAAAACAGATTACAGTCTTAGTGAGATACAAATCAGATATTGCATCGATAGAAAATGTGATATCAGAAACTGATGTAGAAGTTCATCCAATTCATAGTTTTAAAGGTCTGGAAAGAGAAGTAATAATTATTCCCCATTTGCAAAATACATTTACGAGAATTGATGAAGAAGTCGCAGAAAGAAGGCTTCTCTATATGGCAATGTCACGTGCCCGATCCAGGCTTTATATGACCTATTCGAAAAGATTGCCAAAAGCATATTATCATTTGCGAGATAAAAAGTTAGTTGACTTCCTGGGATGATATGCATTTAATGGGTCTACTTCTTTATTAATGTTATAATTTATTAAACATGGAAGAAAATCCTTCTACCCCTTCATCAGCTTCTGAGGCATCCGTAACCCTTGACCGGCAGAATAAGACGCGGTTGATCTCCATTATAGTGGCTGTTGTCTTGCTTCTTGCGGGTTTTATTGTGGCAATTTACTTCCTCTATACTGCAAAATCGGAAACAACTGCCCAAATTCGGGATATATTTATCATTCTGATGGCTTTCGAATCTCTGATCATCGGGGCTGCACTTGTCATTTTGGTTGTCCAGCTTGCAGTACTTACTAATCTTCTTCAAAATGAGATAAAACCCATTTTGGATGCAACAAACCAGACGGTGAACACCGTCAAAGGAACGACAACCTTCCTTAGCGATAATCTTGTTCAACCAGTAATTAAACTCAATGAATACATGGCCGGATTCAAGAAATTTATCGATTTAATCCGACCCAATAAAAAATAATAAAAACGATTGCTTCTATCGAAAGGAGATATGTTATGTCAAGTCGTGATGAGTTTGGTGCATTTTTAATTGGCTTTGCAGTAGGCGGCCTTACTGGTGCAATTGTAGCTCTATTGTTTGCACCTCAATCTGGAAATGAAACCCGAACTTTGATTAAAGAAAAAGCAATTGAATTAAAAGATAAAGCCGGAGAATCTATTGAAGATGCCTATGCAAAAGCGGAAGCTGCTGCCTTACAGGCTAGAGCCCGCTTTGATGAATTAGCGAAAGCTACCAAGGAACAGACTGCCGAATTAACTCAAAAAGGTCAGGTACTTGTTGAAGAATCGCGCGAAAAAATTAGCGAAGCGATTGCACCAAAAAAGAAAACAAAACCGGCAGAACCAGAAGCACCTGCAAGCTAATTTTTCATAAAGAAAACCCCACCAAATTTTCGGTGGGGTTTTTTCTTTCTTTATTCGAAAACTTCTGAGATTGATTCTAGTATATCGCTTGCAATCACAGCTTGAGAACTCCCTACTGAATCAGCCGCAAATAATCCCGCTTGAGCATGAATATATACTCCAGCACATGCAGCCTGATAAGCTGGCATTTTTTGTGCGAGCAGTCCGCCAATGATCCCTGCCAAAATATCCCCAGTACCGGCTTTGGCTAATGCTGGAGTTGCTACTGGTAGTACACTACATTTACCACCGGGTTCCGCAACGACAGTAAAAGCACCTTTCAGAACAATAACACATTTCCATTCTTTCGCATATTTAGTCACAATCGCTTGGCGGTCTGCCTGTATCTCATCAATACTCATTCCAGTCAACCTGGCCATTTCACCAGGATGCGGAGTAAGGATAGAACCTGCAGGGATCAAAGTCTGCCAATGGGTGATTTCACTCAACAAATTTAAAGCATCCGCATCCAAAACTAATGGTGGCAGGTTCGTGGTCTTTACTGGTTGAGCTTTTATTCCTGTGGTTACAAAACCGATAGGCGCTTGAACTGCAGAAGGTTTTTCTCCTTCAAGCAAATGTTTAAGGAATTCTTTTGTTGTACTTTCACGTCCCAGACCAGGTCCTACCACTATTGCAGTTGCACGATCCAGGTTTTTCCAAATCACATCGCCTGCCTCACTGGCAATCACTCCCATTTCATGTGGCAGCATAATCCATGTAGCTTCAGGAAAATTACCTGCCAGAATACCATGTAAGGAAGATGGAACAGCCATTTGCACGAGGCCTACACCTACACGGTATGCCGATTTCCCTGCCAACAATGCAGCACCTGTATAGTTTACTGATCCAGCTATAGTTAATAGAGTACCAAAAGTTCCTTTGTTTGCATCTAAAGGTCTATCGGGTAACACTTCATCTAGCAATCCATCCTCAATAACGTTTGTTTGAATTGCACGTAAGGTAGGTGAGTATTTTTCGAAGTCAAGATCCACAGGTACAAGCTCACCAAGATATGCAAATGCCGGTAATTTTAACATACCGATCTTCACTGCACCCAGGCAAAGTGTGAGATCCGCTTTCAGTGTTTCTTTTTCGATGTCTCCAGTTTCACAATTCATACCAGAGGGGCAATCAACAGCAACGATAAACGATGATTTTTCTTTTTCCGAAAGATGGTTAAGTACAGCCTGTACTTCTTTCTTAAGAGGGGATGTAAATCCAGTACCCAGGATTCCATCCAGAACAACATCTGTGTTCTCGAGCCACTCATCCAAAATTTTAAAATGAATATCCTCGCCAAGTAAGGCGATTTTCACGCCAGTGTTTTTAACCCGTTGCAATATACTATCATCCCCAGTTCTCGGACGTACCAGATACGCCAGGCAATTCCATCCCAATTTTTGTAACTCATCGAGTGCGATCAACGTATCGCCACCATTGTTTCCAGAACCGATCAGACCAATGATTGTTGATGGTTCCTCCTGTGAAAAGAGACCATGCACGACTGTTGCAATGCTTTCGCCTGCCCGCTCCATCATTCTGGAAAATGGATACCCGGCATCATTCGCTTCCTGCTCGATCTTCTTCATCTCTTCAACATGTACGAGTTTCATCATAACCTCACTCGAAAGAATTCTTTCATAAATCAACACTGCGACGTATTATAGCGCATTACGGTATAATTTCATTGAACTTTACGGAAAACATAGTCACTATGCGTAAATATCTCTATTTCACCGTTTTTATCAGTGGTTTTGTATCCCTAGCAATTGAAATGTCTGCCTCCCGGTTGTTGGGGAATGTGTTTGGCACCAGCAATCTTGTCTGGGCTGCCATAATTGGATTGATCTTGATTTACCTGGCAGTTGGGTATTTCATTGGCGGCGCCTGGGCAGATAGAAGTCCTCATTTCCAGACATTATTCCTTATTCTGCTGGGAGCTTCACTTGCTACAGCAATCGTTCCGGTGATCTCGCGACCCGTGTTACGGATAGCAGCAGATGCCTTTGACCAGCTTCAAATGGGAATACTGTTCGGTTCTTTCACTGCGGTCATTATTTTGCTTATCATTCCTATGACACTATTGGGTATTGTTTCTCCCTTTGCAATTCGTCTGGCAATCCAACAAACAGAAAATGCCGGCCGTATTTCAGGCCGCCTTTATGCCATATCCACCCTTGGATCTTTTTTTGGTACATTTTTGCCAGTTCTATTGCTTATCCCAACCATAGGCACATACCGTACATTTCTGGTTCTTGCTGCTCTACTGGCATTGGTTGCAATTATTGGGTTGATCTTCCTCAGGGGAAAACGCGTTATCCCTATATTACTAATACCCCTGGTTCTTCTTCCTGTTCTGGCAATATGGGGATTGCCAGGCAGGTATAAGAATTCGGAGGGTATTATTTATGAAACTGAATCTGCTTACAACTATATCCAGGTTCTTGAAAGCAATGGATATCGCTATTTGCGCCTGAATGAAGGTCAAGGAGTACATTCTATGTACCATCCCAGTGTGCTATATTATGGTGGTCCGTGGGAAATGGTACTTGCTGCCCCATTATTCTGTAAGACCACCTTTCACATCAATAATATTCAATCTATGGCAATCATTGGTCTGGCAGCAGGAACCACTGCCCGGCAAGCAACTTCCGTTTATCCTAACATTGTCATAGATGGAATTGAAATCGATCCCAAGATCGTCGAGGTGGGGAAAGAATATTTCGGTATGGACCTTCCAAACTTGAATATCCTTATCCAGGATGGACGCTGGGCTCTTGATCAATCTGAAAAGACATATCAGATTATCAGTGTGGATGCCTATCGACCCCCATATATACCTGCCCAATTGACAACCCGGGAATTCTTCCAGATAGTGTATAACCATCTCACAGATGATGGGGTGATGATCATCAATGTCGGTAGAGCTCCAGATGATAGACGACTAATCAATGCACTTTCCAGTACCATCCTATCGGTTTTCCCTTCATTATATATAGTTGACTTGCCTGGCACTTTTAATTCATTGATTTATGCTACACGTCAGCCTACAACGAATGAAAACCTGTATCAAAATTTTTCAGCCCTGCAGAATTCTGATAACGCACCCGAATTATTGGTTACCGTGGGCTCAGTTGCAATTGCCAGTCTGCAGTCTTCTCCAGAAAAAGCGCAGGTATTCACCGATGATAAAGCACCTGTTGAATGGATAACCAACAACATGGTTTTGCGTTTTTTACTATCTGCTGAAATGGAATCGTTACAATGAAAACAATCAAAGGAACTGTTGGTTTCTTGATTACGCTTACTACCCCCTTTGTTTTTCTTATGCTGGCAGTGCGTCTCTTATTGACCCCATTCTTTTTAGAATTTGAATATCACACACCAGATTTCCCCGCTGATTCTTATGGATTTTCTATTCAGGATCGTCTTAAATGGTCAAAAATATCTGTGGATTATCTGATCAATGATCAGGGTATTGAATTCCTGAGCTCACAGCATTTACAAGATGGTTCTCCCCTGTATTCAGATCGGGAACTGTCTCACATGTTGGACGTAAAAGTACTGGTAAAGCAACTGTTGGCGATATGGACAGGGATTTTGATCTTTTGGCTGCTGGGCTTTCTTTTTGCATGGTGGAAAAAATGGATGCGTGACTTTTGGGCTGCAGTTTCTCGTGGCGGATGGTTAACCCTTGCGCTTTTAGCTGCAATAATTTTGCTTGTATTTATTGATTTTGATGCTCTGTTCACAGCATTCCACCACCTGTTCTTTACAGGTGATACATGGTTGTTCTATTATTCGGATAATCTTATTCGTTTGTTCCCAATGCGGTTCTGGCGGGATGCATTTCTGCTGACCGGTGGTATCACCATTCTGCTGGCTCTAATTGCTGCTTTGAGTCAATTCTGGAAAAAAACAAGAAGGTGATTTGATTCACCTTCTTGTTGGTCGCATAATTTTGAATTTTTTACCAATAAAAACTATTTAGCCTTGCCCTGATTGGCAACTGCATTAATCTTCTTTTCGATCTCTGATTGATCACCCAGGTAATAATGCTTAATGGGTTTCAGATCCGCATCCAATTCATATACGAGTGGAATTCCCGTAGGAATATTTAATTCTGCAATTTGATCATCTGGGATATTATCCAGATACTTTATCAGCGCCCGCAAGCTGTTTCCATGTGCAACGATGATCACTTTCTTTCCTGCTTTAATACTGGGAGCAATAGTAGAGTGCCAATAAGGCAGAAAACGTGCCACGGTATCTTTCAGGCATTCAGTCAAAGGTAATTCCTCTTTTGTCAGGCTTTGATATCGTGGGTCAGTTCCAGGATAACGAGGATCATCTTTTTCCAGCGCGGGTGGTTGAATATCATATGAACGGCGCCAGATGTGCACCTGTTCATTCCCATACTTTGCAGCTGTTTCAGCCTTATTCAACCCCTGTAGCGCTCCGTAATGTCGTTCATTCAATCGCCAGCTGTTAACAATGGGGATCCACATTAAATCCATTTCATCTAATGCCAGCCATAGCGTTCGAATAGCCCGTTTAAGAACTGAGGTATAAGCCATATCAAATGTATAACCGGCTTCTTTCATCAGCTTGCCGGCATTATGAGCTTCTTCAATTCCTTTTTCAGAAAGGTCAACATCTGTCCATCCTGTAAACAGATTTTCCTTGTTCCAAATACTTTCACCATGTCGCAATAAAACTACTTTATACATAAAAACCTCCCAATCAGGTCTTAAAAATGTAGCGCAAGTGCACCTTGCGCTACATTATAACGAACTTTCCAATAAATTTCGATATTAACGTACTGCTATTGGATTCTCGCTGTCCATAGATGGATCAAAGATATGGAAGTTATCCATGTTGAATACAACCTGTACCTTTGCCCCGATTGAAAACCGCGTTCGAGGATCAACACGGGCAATGAAGAATGATTCACCACTCATCATGTGCAAAATGATTTCATTACCCATCAATTCAGTCACATCAACTTTTGCCTCAACAGGTGCAGCATGAATACCTGGAGGTGCAAATTCGGGGTTATGAATATCTTCAGGACGAATACCAAATATTACATCCTTGCCTGCATAGGATGCATAAGTTTTAAATTTTTCATCCGGGATATTTACCGCAAACGAACCACAATCCACCACGAGTTTGCTGTCATCCTTCTTGATCTTTGCATTGAAGAAGTTCATGGCAGGTGATCCGATGAAACCAGCAACAAACAGGTTCGCTGGTTTATCATACAGGGTTTGAGGCGAGTCCAGTTGTTGCAAAAGACCCTTATTCATGACTGCAATACGGGTAGCCATAGTCATTGCCTCTACCTGGTCGTGAGTTACATATATGAAGGTTGTTTGTAATCGTTGATGTAGTTTACTGATCTCTGCACGAGTCTGAACACGCAACTTAGCATCCAAATTGGACAGTGGTTCATCGAAAAGAAATACTTTTGGCTCTCGTACAATGGCGCGTCCAAGAGCTACACGTTGACGTTGCCCACCAGAAAGCTCGCGGGGTTTTCTTTTCAATAAATGCTCGATACCAAGAGTTTTTGCAGCGTCCTCTACACGCGTTTTAATCTGATCCTTTGGTACTTTTCGCAGTTTAAGACCAAATGCCATGTTATCGAAAACGCTCATATGAGGATAAAGCGCGTAAGATTGGAATACCATTGCAATATCACGATCCTTGGGTGCTACTTCGTTCACCACACGATCCCCAATCATCACTTCGCCTTCAGTTACTTCTTCGAGCCCTGCCAGGCAGCGAAGGGCGGTTGTTTTACCACAGCCTGATGGTCCGACCAAGACGAGAAATTCCTTGTCTTGAATATCGATATTGAGGTCATTTAATGCAGTAAAATCGCCAAACTTCTTTGTTACATGATGGTATGATACACTAGCCATGCCTTCCTCCTTCCGGAACGAGTATAGTGAAATAATTATATGTCAAGCAAAATGAAAGTGCAATTAGCAAATGACTTATTTCGGAAAAAAGGAATATTAATCATTAAGAAAAGCATTTTTCTTTCTTTACTGAGATAGCAAAAATGCATTTAAATGCAAAATCTGACAATCAGTCTCAAGAATGATCAGAGTAGTAAATTAATCTATAATTTTAGGGGATAGTTAATAAAAAACCCCCGCTATGCCGTGTGTGCTAAGTTTTGAACCTGCCAGGGCAGGTTTGTCCTTCTTCTCAGCTCCGCCTTGGCCTGAGCCTATCGCGTTGCTTTGATAAGGTCGGACGAAAGTTAGAAACTGTTGGCTCAAAACCGGTTGTGCAACATCACAAACACAGCAGGGTATTTTTTTTATACCACATTTTTGAAGCCATGAACAGGGGATTGTAAAACAACTGAAAGGTGCACATGCAGATAAAAAGAATGCTTGACGAGTTGTATTTGGTCATTTATACTCATTTTGTAAATGGATTCAATTCGCGCATTTATTGCACTCCCCTTGCCTGAATCGGCAAGTCATCAACTTGGCCAGTTTCTCATATCCCTCAAAGCAAAAGCCCCTCATGGATTTCGCCTTGTGAATATTGAGAATATCCATCTTACTTTGGCTTTTCTGGGAAATACGCCTCTCAACAAAATTGAACAGCTAACAAAAATGCTTGAAGAGTTGATAAAAAATCATGCTGCGATGCCAGCTCATTTTAGCACACTGGGTGCTTTCCCCAGTGCAAACCGCATGCGAATCTTTTGGCTTGGCATAGAAACTAATCATGAATTGATTGCACTGCAAAAAGAGATTGCGCATTGCTGTAAATTATGCAACCTTCCAACAGATGACAAACCTTTCATTCCACACCTGACTCTGGCAAGATTATCAGATGAAATGAATCAATCCGAAAGGATGCAATCTGCTGAACTGCTCAAAACTTCACTGAAAGGGCTACAGGAAGCTTTTATTTTAGATAAACTGGTAATTTTCAAAAGCACTTTAAAACCTGCGGGAGCTGTTTATTCACCTGTACATGAATTTCTCTTAAAAATATAGGAGGTAACAACTGAAAACACTTGAAATTGCTCGTTCTCTTGTAGAGACATTGGAACAGAAAAAAGCGGAAGATATCGTGTTAATGGACGTTAGCAATGTTGCTTCATTCACTGACTTTTTTATTATATGCTCTGGTAGCAGTGATCGTATGCTGAAAAGTCTGGGTGATGCAATTCTAGAAGATGCTCACAAGAATTTTAGCCTGAATGGCAAATTCGAAGGAAAAGCTGAAAATGGTTGGGTGTTAATCGACCTGGACGATATTATTGTTCATATTTTCTTTAAAGACTTACGAAAGTATTATGCGTTGGAAAGTTTGTGGGAGCACGGAAAAACACTGGTGACAATTCAGTAAGAAAACTCCCCGCTCATAGAGCGGGGAGTTCGTTTTATGCCAATGCAGCTAATATCTCCGCACTATGTTCTGGAGGTTTTACATTTTTGAATACTTTTACAATCACACCTTCTGGATTGATCAAGTAAGTGGTACGGAACACTCCATCGTATTCTCTACCCATCATCTTTTTCCTACCCCATACACCATACAACTCACAGACTTTATGCTCAACATCTGCCAGAAGGGGAAATGGAAGGTGAAATTTTTCTTTAAATTTCGCATGCGATTGGGGAGAATCAGGGCTGACACCTAAAATAACAACCCCTGCTTTTTCATAGGCGCTGTAATCATCACGGAAATTACATGCCTCTGTCGTGCAACCTGGTGTATTGTCTTTTGGGTAAAAGTATAATACTACCCACTTACTGCGATAATCGCTTAACTTTCTTTCTACTCCCAACTCATCCTGAAGTGTGAAATCTGGTGCAAGTTGTTGTTCTGGTATCATCATACTTCCTCCATTCTTAATAATTTTATTTTTCAAATGGATATATTTTGTCCAGTTTATTTCTTTGCCTAAACCAAAAGAACTTTAGCCTACAATAGCTGCTGGATTTCTCCCATACGTTCAACACCATACCCGGGCATTTCAGCAATTTTTTTGTGAAAATCTGGATTTTCCATCATTGCAAACACTGGCTTAAGCAGGTCACTTTGTGCAAAATCCCTTGGAATGCAAAGATCATAGCGTTCACTATATAAAGGAATAAAATCGAGGTTCAGTGCCCTGGCTGCTGCTGTCACACCCAGTCCGCAATCTGCCCTGCCAGAGAGAACTGCTGCTGCTACAGCCAGATGCGTATATTCTTCCTGGTTATATCCTTTTATCTGGTTTACGTCTAATCCCTCAGACTTCAGGTGATAATCCAGCAGTACGCGTGTGCCAGCACCTCTTTGGCGGTTTACAAATCGAACATCATCCCGAACCAGATCCTGCAATGAATGAATACCTTTTGGATTTCCAGGAAGTACCATCAATCCTTGCTCGCGTTCAACCCAGGTGATCAGAAGTACCGGCACATTTGGTAAATACTGATTGATATAAGAGATATTGTAGGTTCCTGTTTCTGGGTCAAGGAGATGTGTACCCGCCAGGTGGGTTTCTCCTCGTTTCACTGCCATCAGTCCACCCAGGCTGCCCACATTGGCCGAAACCAACCTTCGTCCCATTTGTGCCAGCTCCTGTGCCAGCAGATCCAAACTCATATCATGAGAACCAATGCAATAAATGGTCTCTCCCAATTCTGATTGAGGACGATATAACCTGACTTTTACATGAGTTCCAGCTTCGACACCCTGTACACCACGTGGAAGCAGCATGATACCATCTGCTCGCACCAATGAAGTGATTACCCCCGCCCCACGCGATAGTGGCGCTGCCAACATCTCATCACCTACTTTTCCTAATACTACGCGAATGTAATCATCGTCACCACCAGGGGAGGTCACCTTACGGGTTACTTTGGCATCGATTACTTCAGGAGTATGAGGAGGAAGCCCAAGCCAGCGATTCAAAATTGGTTGAATAAATATTTCTCCTGTTAAAGCTGCAGATACAGGATATCCAGGTGTACCAATAATAGGGGTTGCTTTTCCGGTTTCTTCGTCATGAATAATTCCAGCAATGACCGGATGTCCTGGTCTGACTGCCACACCATGGAACAGGATTTCTCCCAATTCCTCTACAATACGAGCAGTGAAATCTTCTGAACCGGCTGATGAACCTGCGTTCACTAAAACAAGGTCACATTCTGCAGCGGCTTGTTTTACCTGCGCTTTTATTTGCTCATAGATATCTGGCACAATATCATAACGCTTCGGTGTGCCACCCCAACCTGTTACCTGGGCGGCAAGTACCACTGAGTTGTATTCGATAATATCACCAGGCTTTACTTTGGTTCCAATTGAGACCAGTTCAGTGCCAGTTGGGATGATGCCCACCACGGGTTTTCTAGCTACATTTATCTTTTCGAATCCAGCACCAGCAATTGCACCCAGATCTACCGGTCGTAATTTGTGACCTGCTGGTAGCACTAATTGTGTAGCGACAATATCTTCACCCATAGGGCGTACATGCATCCAGGGTGTAAGGGCTGCTCTCAATCGGATGGTATGGGGTTTTCTGGTCATTTCCAAAGGATGACCATCAATATCCACAGGTTCTGCTTGCTCGATTGGAACCACTGCATTAGCCCATGCTGGTAAAGGGTCTCCTGTATCCACATACATTGCTTGTTCGCCCATTTTCAAATCAACGGGTGTAGTTGGCATGGCGCCAGTTGTTTCTTCCGCTCGCAAGGCAAATCCATCCATGGCTGATGCGTGATAATGAGGAGAGGAAATTTGGGCCCAAAGAGGTTCAACCAGAATTCGATCGATCGCTTTTTCATCCAGAGGTATTTCTTCTTTACCTATTAACTGCCATTGATGGATATTCTCCAATGCATCGATAAGCGTTTCCCATGCGGTATCCAATGGTATGTCATGTAAATATATTTTGCTCATATTGACCCTAATAAAGTGGTATTACGAATACTTGCTCACCCGAACCATATCCTGTTACATCAGCAGGAATTAAAGCCAGACCATCTGCTGAAGCAAGATTAAAAATCAGGCTGCTCTTGAAGAAAATCGGATCAGCAAAAAGCTTACCTGATTCCTGGCGTAAATTAACAGGTACCCAATCTTCTCGCCCAGCCATAGAAGGCACATTAGTAGTTATTGTTGCCTGATATCCAGCAAATGGCAGGTCTCTTGTCAATCCAGATAACCTTGCCACCAGTCGAGTAACGAACATTCGGGCGATTACTATCGCACTTACCGGATTTCCCGGCAAACCAATCACAGGTTTCTCATCGCAAACTCCCATGATCGTTGGTTTTCCTGGTTTGATATTGATACCATGAATCAGAACTCCTGGTTTTCCACAACGGTTGATGACCTCAGATGTTAGGTCACGAGTGCTTGCGGAAGAACCAGCCGTGATGACAACCATATCGGCTTCTGCAAGTCCCTTTCTTACCGCTTTCTCTAGCAACTCGGGACGATCAGGTATGATGCCAAAAATATTGGGTACACCTCCCCAGCTTTCTACCAGAGACGCAAGTGCATATCCATTGATATCTCTGATCTGTCCTGGGAGTGGCTTCTCTTCAGGGTTCACTACTTCATCACCACTGGAAATTATCGCAACTTGGGGTTGAATTGCCACTGGCACTTGGAGAATACCTAAAGCCAGAAGCCCACCAATCTGAGCTGGGCCTAACTTCACGCCAGCAGGAAATATTACATCTCCCGCTTTCAAGTCCTCACCTTTGCGCACTACATTTTCATTTACAGCTGTGGCGCGATACACTTCCAGATCAGCGGGTGGCATCAATTGTGTGTTTTCCAGCATTACAACAGCATTTGCGCCTTCAGGCAAAGCCCCACCCGTGTGAATCAAGGCTGCTTCTCCCATATGCAGTTGAAAGCCTGGCATCGATCCCATTGGTACTTCACCAATAATCTTGAAAAAAGCTGGTAAAGTCTCACTCGCGCCAAATGTATCAGAGGCCTGGACAGCATACCCATCCACCGTACTGCGATGAAATGATGGCGTATCCTCAGGAGATAAAATGGGTGAAGCAGTTACTCTGTTGATACTTTTTTTGGTTTCAACTAGAACAGCTTTCTTCTGCACTGGCGGTAAATGTTTCAATAGAAATGAATATGCTTTTTGGGGTGTCTCTAAAGTAAGAAATTCTGGCATAGTTATCCTGTGATCAATGCAATAATGAGTAAATACAAAGTGGTAGCAACCGTTGCAAAGGATGTTACCTGTAATAAAGTCCAGCGCGGTTTTGCACCATTTGTAATTCTGACCATTTGGTATACCTGAAATAATGCAATTAACATAGAAAGCAAAGCTGGCCAGGTTATTGACCATGGTTGACCTGCGATTGCTGCAACGCCAAATAGAAGATAAGCCAACAATAATAGTACATTGTGCCAGAATGAACCGTGTTGCCAGCCAATTCTGTTTACAAGGTTTCCATGCTGTAAATAATGGTTTTTTCCATAACTTTCATAAGATTGTGCAAGAAACAATGCAAGCAATAAGGGCACCAGGGGTAGGGTAAGCATGGTTAAAAATCTGTTTATCTCACCCATCTGAATCGAATAGGCAAAAGCCGGGATAAGGATTGCCAGCAAAATTGCCTGGCTGAACTCTCCCAACCCTGAATAAGCCAATCGCAATGGAGGCACTCCATAAAACAACGAGAGAAAGAAAGCAAACCCCAAAATTAAATATACATTGATTGTCAATCCTTGATTGTTAATCAAAAGAGCTGTGACAAAGGCTCCGGCTGTCAGGCATAATAAACCTAAAAAAAGGAATATCTGTCTGGGGAGACGAAGCAACCCGGCTATTTCGGGATCACTTTCTGATACCGGTTTACCCCGGCCATAGATATCGATCTGGTCAAAATGCGCTTTCAACATCATGCTGCTTAACAATAAAAAGATAATGTTTATTAAACCCAGGAAAAAGAGATCCCAATCGAGTCCAGGTCCAAGAAATATAATAACTGATGCGCCTAATGAATAGAAACCTGCTCCAGCTAAAATGATCCAGGGATGCAGATAATGAAAGAACCAACCAAAGAGAGTGGTTGGATAATGATGAACTCTATTATTCATAAAAGTTTGTATCCACCATCAACACTGATCGTTTCACCCGTAATATATCCATTTTGGATTAAGAATAATACCGCCTGTACAATATCAGATACACTCCCTGCCCGTCTTGCAGGAACTCTCTGCACAAGTTTATCCCAATCTTCTGAAGATATATATGGTGAAGGAAGAATCAGTCCCGGAGCAACAGCGTTCACGCGAATTTTCGGAGCGAACGATTTGGCACAGACTCTGGTAAGAACTTCCAAGCCAGCCTTACTGATTGTGTAGGCTCCATAATTCACCCAGGCTTTCCCAGCGCCAGAATCGGTAATATTTATGATCACGCCCCCTTCAGACATCAATCTGGCCGCGTTCTGGCAACATAACATTGGAGCCCGCAAGTTAATATTCATCACCTCATCCCATGATTCAAAAGTGATCTCACCAAACGGTTGACGAGTCATGATTCCAGCAGAGTTAATCAGTACTTTCAAATCAATCTCACTATTTTCAATTTGCTGAAACATTGCATGAATTTGCAGAGGATCTTGTAGATCAGCCTGGAAGAAGATGACTTTTCTACCAAATTCTTTGATCTTTTGAGCGGTTTCTTCAGCTTCGTTTCTTGAGGTGTTGTAGTGCAACCCTATGTTGTACCCTTTTTCTGCTAATGCAAGGGCTATTTCTCTTCCCAACCGCTTGGCTGCGCCAGTTACCAATGCCATATCAGCAATTTCTCTCATCATAGTTCACCTGTTTGTATTGTAGCATGGTTGAAGTATCACCTGTAGAGAAAAATATTATAATTAATACTTACCCCATAAGCATTGAGGCGATCATGAAACAATTTTCATCTGATCTACCAATATCTTTGAAAGATATTATTGAGGCACACCAGCGCATCAAACCCTATATTCTTCATACGCCTCTATTGCCTTCGCCTTTTCTATCCCAAAAATGCGGAGTACCTGTTCTGCTTAAATGTGAAAATTTGCAGCCGACAGGCTCATTTAAAATAAGAGGGGCTACTAACCGGTTACTAACCCTTACTCCAGATGAAAAAGCTCGAGGTATTATCACAGTTTCCAGTGGCAATCATGGTAAAGCAGTTGCAAATATTGCAGCTAAATTGGGTATACCCGCTACAATCTTCCTTTCCATCCATACACCAGATAACAAAGTCGAAATGATTCGAAAAACCGGCGCCACAACAATAGTAACGGGCAATAGTTACGATGAAGCCGAAATTGCCTCAATAGAATACGAGCATGCCCACAACCTTATCCATATACCATCCTTTGATGATTTAAAGGTTATTGCTGGTCAGGGTACGATGGCTTTGGAAATTCTTGAGGATGCACCTGATACCAGGCATATTCTATGTCCCCTTTCGGGTGGTGGAATGGCTGCCGGTATTAGTATAGTTGCAAAGAATCATACTCCGATGGTTGAAACATGGGGAGTATCAATGGAACGGGTGCCTATAATGGTACTCAGTCTCCAGGCGGGTCATATTGTATCACTTCCAGAAGAGCCCACTTTGGCTGATGGTTTAAAGGGCGGATTGGGAAACCCGAATTACTTTTCATTCAATTTATGTCAGAAATTGCTGGATGAGACTGCTCTCGTAAGCGAAGAAGAGATCGGTCAGGCGATTGTCTTTTTATTGAATGAGCATCATTTGATTGTTGAGGGTTCTGGTGCGGTATGTGTTGCTGCCTTGCTGGCAGAGAAAATCCGCTTGAAAGGTCCCACTGCAGTCATTTTAAGTGGCAGTAACATCGATCTGCCAGTTCTACAAAGCCTGACAAAACAATATTCACACCTTTTTTGATTCCATCTCAAAACCTGGGATGCGAGTTTTTCGCTCCAAGTATTTTAATATCTCGTTCAAAATAAAGACAAGAACCAGGTAGACTACGGCAACTGCCAGGTAGCTGCCAATGGGGTTATAGGTTGCTGTTGCGGCTCGTTTCCCCTCTGCCATAAGGTCTTGTACCGCTATTAGAAACGCAACAGCGGTTGTTTTCAGTAAAGATATCGGTTCATTTGACCAGGCAGGAATAACCAACCGGAGTGCCTGCGGAAGAATGATATATCGGATGGTATTCCAGCGGGACAACCCTATCGCTCTGCCAGCGGTCATTTGAGAAGCACCAATTGCCTGAATTGCTCCCCTGAAAAATTCAGCTTGATAAGCTGCACTATTCAATCCAAGCGCCAGATAAGCAGACATTGATTGAGACAAAGTCAAGCCTATAGAAGGTAATCCATAATAGATCAGGAATAACTGCACCAGTAATGGGGTTCCACGAAAAAGTTCAATATAGCCAATAGCTAAATATCGTAGCCATTTTGGGCCATACAGTTTTAGCAACGCGAGAGCCAATCCTAAAATAAATCCTAATCCAAGACCAACAGCAGTGAGTTCCAGTGTGACACCTGCTCCCTGGATGAAATCAGGCAAATAGTGTATGAACAAAGCAAACCAATCATTCATTTCTTATCGGCTTCCTTTTTCCCATACAATTCAGTGATCTTCCACAAGAATTCACGGGTTCGTTCGAATTTTGGCCGATAAAAGAGATCGTCGGGTGTGCCTTCTTCAACAATACCACCTTTTTCAAGAAATATGATCCGATCTGCCACCTCACGAGCAAATCCCATTTCATGAGTCACCACAAGCATTGTCATTCCATCGAGAGCCAGTTTGCGCATTACTTCCAGTACTTCACCAATCAGCTCAGGATCTAGTGCAGAAGTAGGCTCATCAAAAAGCATAATGCGCGGATCCATTGCCAATGCGCGCGCAATAGCGACTCGCTGTTGCTGCCCGCCAGATAATTGCCCCGGATAATGTTTCGCACGATCAGCCAGACCAACCCTTTCCAATTCGTACATAGCTTTTGTGTGGGCTTCTACAGGATTCATGTGCTTTACTTTGGTCAATCCAAGTTTCACATTATCTATTGCTGTCAAATGATTAAATAACAAGAAATTTTGAAAAACCATCCCAATATGCTGCCTCACAATATCCTCATTACATCCTTTGGCAGTGATCTCTTTATCATCCAACCAGATCTCACCTTCATTTGGGTAGGTTAGCAAATTAATACATCTTAACAATGTGCTTTTTCCAGTTCCACTTGGCCCAATAATAACGATGGTGTCACCTTCATTGACGGTAAGGTTGATATTTTTAAATATGACATTTTCGCCATATTTTTTTGTCAGATTCTTAACGGTAAGAATTGTTTTAGCCATGCTATCTCCTGCTTATGGATTAGCGGGTATTCGCAACTTGCGTTCCAAAAGATCCAACAATCTATTCGTGATAAAAACAAGCATAAAATAAATGAGCGCTGCTGTGGTGAATGCTAAAAATGGTTCTTGCGTACTGGCACTGATTAATTGAGCACGTCGCAGTATCTCCGGAACACCCAGAGCGTATACCAGAGATGAATCTTTGATTACAATTGCAGCTTCATTTGACCAGGGCGGGATTGCCAGTCGTAAAGTCTGCGGTAAGATCACATTCTGAATTGCCTGCATCTTGCTCATTCCCACAGCTCGCGCTGCCATCATTTGCCCACTGCTGACAGAGAGAATGGCACCCCGTATGATTTCTAATTGATAGGCGCTGCTTACAATTCCAAGAGAAATCGAACCAGCCCAAAATGGGTTGAGATTGATACTTCCCGAAACAATAAAATACAGGATAAATAACAACACAATTGGCGGGATTCCTCGCATGATTGTGCTGTAAAGGGTCATCAGGCTCTTAAGAACTTTTCCCCCATACACATGAAGCAATGAAAAAAGCAAACCAATTAACAAACCTAATGGGAGCGCAATAAGAGTTACCGCAATAGTATAAGCGGTTCCTGAAGCAATATACTGAACGAATTTGCCTACATCCAACTCCCAACTTCTCCTTTTCCAGGATCAATATCTTGCCTTCCCCCTTCAGATTGGGCAACATTTTGGGGGATAATGACATTTCGTCATTATCCCCACATAGCTTATTTTTACATATTATTCACTGAAATATTTTGTTGCAAGAGTGTCAATAAAACCTTCATCTTGCAATTCTTTAATGATTCGGTTCATTTCAGCTGCCAGAGCCTCGTCACCTTCTGGGATGACAATATTTACTGGACCTGTGGAGAGAACTCCATGATAGATAATCTTCATGCCACCATACTGCTTAACAATTGCCTGTGCAGGTACATAATCAGACATCAGAACTTCGATACGACCAGCTTGAAGATCCAATGCTGCCTGATCTACACGTTCGTATCGGGAGAAGTTTGCCTCATCCATCAATCCGCCACCCACAAGAGTATCGGTGATCCAACCATCCTGTGTGGTACCAGATTGCGCGCCAACTTTATACTTGGCAATATCTTCAGGGTTGGTAATTTCGCCAGCAAAACCATCCAATACGACAAATGCATCCTCTGATGTGTAGTACGCATCTGTAAAATCTACACTTTTGTCGCGCTCTTCATCATAATTGAATGCTGCAATCGATGCATCAATTTTGCCTTCTTGAACAGAAGCAATCAGACTATCGAAAGGCATATCCGACCATTCCAATTCGACACCCATACGTTTGGCAATCTCTGTCATCAGTTCAACATCAAAGCCCATCATCGTTCCTGCTTCATCAACATATTCAAAAGGAGCATAATCAGCAGACGTACCAACAACGATCTTCCCAGCTTCTTTAATCTTATCAAGGTGAGTTTCTTCAGCAGTAGGAACTTCGGTTTGTTCAGGTGCTTGTGTTACAGGTTTACAACCCACTAAGGTGACAGCAAATATTACTGCCAGGACAACAAAAATCAAGCGTTTCATCTTATTCCTCCATTTGGTATTTTGGCGCTCATCCTATAATTATTATAAACTCAGATAACGAATAATGTTAAACTATATAAGAAATATTGAAATTATTACTATAAGGGATTTTTAGAATGGGTATTTTTTGACTTTTACATCAAATTATGCTATTCTTGCCCGTGAATAACTACTTTTTTTTAAGGTGCGAATGCAGCGCGAACGTGTTTCTGAAAATGTATATTGGTTTCAAAGCGAAATTTATGCCCAGGTAACAGCTGGTGTAATCACTGGACCTCAATGGGCTATCGTGATCGATACTCTCGCATTACCAGAAGAAACTCTGGAAATGCGAACCTATATTGAAGAAGAATTGGTTATGCCAGTCCGTTATGTGATCAACACACATTATCATGCTGATCATAGTTGGGGAAATTGCTTCTTCCCAAATGCGACCATAATTTCCAGCCAGGCTACACGGAATGCATTAGCCATGCGGGCGCCGGCAGCCATTGAGGCAGCAAAAAAGCACAATCAGGCTTTTAAACAAACAAAGCTTGCATTACCTCAAATGACTTTTGATGATGGCGAACTCACCCTTCGCATTGGCAAAAAGAATCTTATCTTGCTTCCTGCACCAGGGCACAGTCAGGACAGCATCATGGTTTTAGTGGAAGAAGATCGAGTACTTTTTGCCGGTGATGCGTTTATGCCATTGCCCTATATTGTTGATGGCAATCTGGATGATTTAACAGCTACGATCAAGCATATTGGTAAAATGGGATTGGAAAACATCGTTCAGGGGCATGGCGATATTATCTTGCGGGGTGAAATCGATGATGCCGTAAAAGAAAACCTGGCATATCTGGCAGCAATTCGAAAAGCAGCCAAAGCTGCTTCTCATAAGCGCGAACCTGAAGAAGAATTAGAAAAAGCAGATATTGAAAGTTGTGGTAAAAGTCGCGTTTATCTTGCAGGCCTTGCTGGTGAACTTCACAAACGCAATCTGAAGTGTTTATTACGTCAGTTCAGCGCTGATGAAGAAGATATGCTAACGATTTGATCCTTGTTTTTGTAATTTTGCCCTTAAACCTACAGCTCTTTCAGTACCTTCTTTTAAGCGCTGTAAGTTTGGTTTTAAAGCAATGATCACGATTCCATAGGTCACGATTCCATACAGGATATACTGCCAGGGTGAACTCCCAAGAAATGTACGCACAGCAAAGATCAAAGTGGCGAACACTGCCACACTGATAGTAGTGATAGACGCATATCCAACAAGGATATAAACAAGAAAACCTAATGGAAGGATGATCAATCCACTTTCTGGCCAGAGCGCAATAGCACCGCCCAATGCTGTTGCACCGCCTGCACCACCGCGCAGTCGGAAACCACCCTTCTCTCGCTTTTCAATCAAGAATATCGAATAATTATGGCCAATAATTGCAAATATTGCCGCCGCTACTCGCAGCCAGATGTTTTCCGGAGCCACCCAGCCTGTCACCCAACCAGTAGCCACTCCTTTTAGGATATCCAGTGCACCTGTCAATATACCTGCCCATAAACCAGCAGCTCGCATTGCATTAGTGCCCCCAGTTCTTCCACTTGCTACTGCACGAATATCTTTACCTGTAAAAACCTTGACGATGATCAATCCAAATGGGATTGCTCCTAACAAATAGGATATGATCAATGCAATAATGGAATTTAACATATTACTAAAATCTCCTGCTGTTAAAAACCCAATACAGTGTGTTTGGTTTCTTTATTTGTCGTAAATTTGAATGAGAAATTCCTTATATTTCTGATTTTCAATCTTGAACGCCTTACACTGCCATTCGGTATCGAGCAAAGAGAGAATGACCATCATACTTTCTGGATAATAGAATTGCATCAAATCTGTTTCAGAAGGATGAGATGGTCCTTTGGGGTGTGAATGAAAGATACCCATGATGTCCATATTATTTTCTTCTCCCCAAATGAGGGCTTCTAATTGTTGTTTCGGATTCATTCTAAACTGGACTGGGCTATGGTATTCATTTTCGATAAAGAATATTTGGTGAACTTCACCATTTTTCCCAAAAATTAAACCGCAAGCTTCTTCTGGAAGACACTCGATAGCATATTTGATCATTCGCTCATAATATTTTTGATGCAAGATAAAAGGCATTGATCTTTTCCCACTATCTAAAGAAGATAGCCAGAATTACTAACATAAAGAACATAAAACCTGGCTCAAACCATAGACTAAATCCATGTCTTTTTTCTTCAAGTCCATCCGCTAACCCGGTCAACGCATATCCTGTCCCAGTCAATAAGAGTCCAAAGGTCATCGGTGGAACAGGTAAATAATGTAAACCTAATGCCAGTTGCCCAATCGCAATGGCAATTCCTGCAGACCAGGCAAAGCACCACCGTCCCTGCAAACGAAGATACAACGTTCGAAGACTGACCAGGAAAAGAGCAATAGAAATGGGTGGCAATGCCAGATAAAGCCTTAAATCTACTGAATCAATGGCAATGCACAGCATCAAAAATAATGCGAATGATACAGCAATTAGCCCAACCGTAGCTGGTATATGGCGAATATCGGATAAGTCAACAATAATATACTCAGCAATATAGACCAGCACCAGCATTGCCATACCGAGCAGGAACAACACCCACCATTGAGAACTCAGCCTCAAGGTATTTAAAGTTACTCCCAAACCCCAGGCAGTAAATGCAGGCATGATGATATACTGCGTTGTTCGTTGTTTATTAAGTTGTGGATGTTCCCGCACTAACCAATCAGCTCCTAATGCGGCGAGAATCGCATCCAGAAAAGAAACTAATGTTGCAAAATTCAATGTGAAAGAGGTTTCCATACCGAATAAATGAACAGCGATAGTCTGACGCGGCAGATTTACCATCTGTGCCATCGCATACATGAGGAAAAGGACAGCGGTGACAACACTCAAGCGATCTGGACTGGGTAGGTGACCTGAATCTTTCATAAGTTCATTTTACCTGTCATTAGATTGTCATACAAGAATGACATTCCTTTCTGCAATAATGAGTTTATTGACGTGGTAAAATACTTTCTGTATGAATCAAGTATCTCAACCATCTCAACCAAATACAATAAATCCGCCCAGATTGATCCAATCAATAACAACTGGATTCAATCTGGTTGCGAATCACCTCTATCTTTTATTGATGCCGCTTGCACTTGACCTTTATCTGTGGTTTGGGCCACACTTGCGGTTAAAATCTCTTCTGGAACCTGTTTTTCTCGAAGTGCAAAGGCAGTATGCAACAATCACCCAACTAAATATGGATTCTACTTTACAGGTGTTTCAAGAGTACTGGAGTGATCTTCTTCAGCACTTTAATCTCTTCAGCCTGATACGCAGTTATCCTATTGGTGTTTTTAGTTTATTTGCAAGTTCAGCTCCCCTTGATAACCCTCTAGGCATACCCATCATGCTTGAAGTGCCTTCGATTGGCAGTGCATTCCTTTACATAATAGTTATCACTTTAATTGGCTTACTTTTCGGAACCATCTTCTTTCGCGAAATAGCTCGTCTATCAGGAAGCATGCCAGTATTTACTGAACTTCGCCCAACTTCGTGGCATTATATGCAAACAGTTGTTTTAACTTTGCTTCTTATTGCCTTGCTATTCTTCATTGCAATCCCGCTGGTAATGCTTATTTCTTTCCTTGTGATCATCAGCCCAACCATTGCTCAAATTGCTTTGATCATCATTGCAATGTTCCTGTTATGGCTTCTTGTTCCAATGGTCTTTGCTCCACATGGGATTTATTTCAATCAACAAAGCGCATTATCTTCAATACTATCCAGCGTTCGAATGGTACGTTTTTATTTACCCGGCACCAGCTTCTTTTTAATGATCGTCGTGTTGATTGGTGAAGGATTAAATATCATTTGGCGGATTCCCCCCGCAAATAATTGGATGGCTATCATCGGCGTTGTTGGGCATGCATTTGTTTCCACGGCTTTACTGGCAGCCACCTTTGCCTACTATCGCAATGGTTTAATCTGGATACAGTCCCGCATACAGCAAACTTCAAAACCTGCATCTGAAGAAAATGAGAGGATTTTATGACACCCGAAAACCCAACTCACTATTCAGCCAGTGATATCACCGTCTTGGAAGGGTTGGAAGCAGTTCGCCGCCGTCCAGGTATGTATGTAGGCGGTACCGACCAGAAAGCGCTTCATCATCTGGTATATGAAGTTGTAGATAACTCCATTGATGAGGCGCTGGCAGGTGTATGTGACCGAATTAAAGTAACTATTCATGCGGATTCAAGCGTCACGGTGGAAGATAATGGACGTGGTATTCCAGTGGATATTCATCCAGAAAAGAAAAAATCTGCCCTGGAAGTTGTTATGACTATCCTGCATGCAGGTGGAAAATTTGGAGCGGGTTCCTATAAGGTTTCAGGTGGTTTGCATGGTGTTGGTGTTTCAGCAGTGAATGCCCTTTCTGAATGGTGTGAGGTACGTGTGCGCCGTGAAGGTCGTATCCATTTTCAACGATACGAACGAGGTCGCCCCGTTGAACCAGTAAAAGAAATTGGCACGTGTGGCGCAGATGAGCATGGAACAACAACAACATTTCGTTTTGATCCAGAAATATTCAAGGGCGATCTTGATTTTCGCTTTGATACCCTTACACAACGCTTCCGCGAGATGGCTTTCGTCACACGCAAAATCAACCTCAATCTGCTGGATGAACGTAGCCATCGAGAAATGACTTTCTACTTTGAGGGCGGAATTGTTTCGTTTGTTCGATATCTGAACCGCAACCGTGAAGTTCTTCACCCAGTAGTGTATGCTAGCAAAGAGATTGATAATATTGGGATAGAAGCTGCTATACAGTTCACAGATGCGTACGCCGAATCAATTTATTCGTTTGCCAATACCATCAATACTATCGACGGTGGTACTCATATGACTGGCTTGCGTACTGCTATCACACGTTCTATCAATGATTATGCTCGTCGTACTGGTTTGCTAAAAGACTCTGATCCTAACTTCTCTGGTGATGATACTCGCGAAGGTTTGACAGCAATTGTCAGTATCAAACATCCCGATCCACAGTTTGAAAGCCAAACCAAAGTCAAACTGATGAATCCCGAAGTGCAAACTTATGTCCAACAGGTAGTTGTAGAAAAATTCAATACTTATCTGGATGAGAATCCATCAGAAGCTAAAAGCATCATTTCGAAGTGTCTTACTTCAGCCAGAGCCCGCGATGCAGCACGCAAAGCGCGTGACCTTGTCATTCGAAAATCTGCACTTGAAAGCCTGACCCTGCCCGGGAAATTGGCGGATTGCTCTGAACGTAATTCAAATAAAACAGAGTTGTTTATCGTCGAAGGGAACAGTGCTGGTGGCTCTGCTAAACAGGGTCGTGATCGGCATTTTCAGGCAATCCTTCCCTTGCGGGGCAAGATCTTGAATACTGAACGTGCTCGCTTAGATAAGATACTGGGAAATAATGAGGTGAAAGCTCTCGTCTCAGCAATAGGCACAGGAATTGGTGATACATTTGACCTTTCCAACCTGCGTTATGGCCGCATTATCATCATGACCGATGCTGATGTCGATGGCGCTCATATCCGTACGTTACTGTTAACTTTCTTCTTCCGGTACATGCCAGCTATGATCGAAGAGGGGCACTTATTCATAGCTCAACCACCACTTTATCGCATTGCTGTTAAAAACACAGTACGCTATGCTTATACAGATGCAGACAAAGATCGTATATTAAAGGAATTAGGCAATAGTGCAGAAAAAGCGAGCATCAGCAGGTATAAAGGTCTGGGTGAAATGAACCCCCAACAATTGTGGGAGACCACTATGGATCCTGCAGCACGAACCCTCTTACAGGTATCTGTGGAAGATGCTGCTGCTGCTGATGGCACTTTTGATATCCTCATGGGCTCAGCCGTACCTCCACGTACCCGCTTTATCCAGACACATGCAAAAGATGTAAGAAATTTGGATATATAGAATATTTCTTCAGATAATACATTCATCAATATTCATTAAGGCTGGCTTATAAAACAAGCCAGCCTTTTTGTTTATTTTGGAATGTCATTTTTACACGATTTAATAATTACACAGAATCCTTTTTAAAAACCAAAACATTGAAAAAGATAGATTTGTTAATTTTTCTTTCATCTATCTAAAGCTGGTAATTAAGACCTTTATCCAGATTTACCACTCAATTAATAATGATTTTATGCAATGTTTATTTGGAAATATATATCTTTTTTATAGAATTAAATCTAAGAAAAAATTTTTCGGGGTTGGGGTTTGTACACTACAGTATTATTTTCTTGCGTTTGTAAGTTTATCAAATGAAAAAATTGAAGAAATAAATCGCAACTGGCGTTCAAAATCACTTTGTCTCTATCATGGGAGGAATAAATGAAATTCATTAATAATATAACGATAAGACTCAAATTGATTCTAATGGCAGCTCTTCTATGCATCTCCCTGACTATTATCGTAGTCGTGAATATAATTGCGATAAATAATACAAAGGAAAAGCTGGTATCTATCACTGAGAAAAGCCTGATACCACTACAATATATCTCTCAAGCTGAGAACCAGTTAGAAAATTTAAAGGGGAATATATACAAGTATTATGCTTTACCAATTGAAAGAAATAACACACGAATAAGCATTGAAGAAAATATTACTGCGATCAATGATGTAATCAAATTATATAGTGAGACAGATCTATCAGAAGAAGAAGAAACCGCTCTAATCGATTTCTACGACAGTTGGTCAGCTTTTCAAGAAGCTACAGCAAAAGTCATGAGCTGGGTTAATATTTCAAATGGGTCCAAAGTTCAAGAGAGCCTGGGTGATGGTGGCGAATTTTTTGTCGCCAGTCAGGCTGTTATTGCTAATTTGGAAGAAATAACATCAAATAAACAGCAAATTGCGAGTGCAGACTTAGCTTCGGGAACTTCTGGGGCAGATACTTCCAAACGCATAATGATTATGATTACCATCCTTTGTGTTCTTCTGACAGCCTTTTACGATGTGCTCATTGTCGAATCCATTGTGAAACCAGTAAATGTGATGGCTATGGTTACAGGTAAACTGGCGGTTGGAAATATCAAAAGAGAATTAACTGAAAAAGAAAAGGCATCTCTCTTTGGGCGAAAAGATGAATTTGGATTACTCGCGAGATATTTGAACCAGATGTTTGATTATTTTGGACAGGTCAGCCAGGTTGCTGAAGCGATGGCTGAGGGCGATTTGACGGTAGATATCAAATTGCATTCTGATAAAGATTACCTTGGCATCTCTCTATTGAAGATGGTCACTAACCTGCGCAGTGCTGTTGCAAAAGTAGCCCAAAATTCTTTGAGCTTGAACAATGCTTCCAGTCAACTTGCGGCTGCTGCCAGCCAGGCTGAGCAAGCAACAAGCCAGATTGCGATTACGATCCAACAGGTTGCAGGGGGGATCACGCAGCAGACAAATAGCGTTACTCAAACTGCCAGCTCGGTGAATGAAATGGAACGTGCAATTGAAGGTGTCGCAAAGGGATCACAAGAACAAGCCAATGCTGTTGCAAAAGCATCTACCATTACCAGTGAAATTGGTTCTGCCTCTCAACAGGTAGCTGCCAACATTCAAACCGTTCAGGAAGACTCGAAAAACGCAGCCCTAACTGCAATACGCGGTTCTCAGACCGTTTCCGAAACTATCCATGAGATGGAATCCATTCGTTCTAAAGTCAGTTTCTCTGCTCAAAAAGTTCAAGAAATGGGATCTCGCTCTGAGCAGATTGGAATCATCATCGAAACCATCAATGACATTGCCAGTCAGACTAATTTATTAGCATTGAATGCAGCCATCGAGGCTGCTCGAGCTGGTGAACATGGTAAAGGTTTTGCTGTGGTTGCTGATGAAGTGCGTAAACTGGCTGAACGGTCCAGTTCTGCCACAAAGGAAATTACTGAACTGATCAAAGGCATTCAGAGTACTGTTAATGAAGCAGTTAATGCGATGCAAGAAGGCGACGCCGAGGTCGAGCATGGTGTGAACAGCGCCAATAGTGCTGGAATCGCTCTTGAAGAAATACTAAAAGCTTTCCAGGGTGTTCAGGTACAGGCAGAACAGGCTGTAAAGGCTGCCATTCGTATGAGTAATTCTGCTACTGATCTTGTCAATGCCATGGATTCTGTCTCCGCAGTAGTCGAAGAAAATACGGCTGCAACCGAACAAATGAGTGCTGGTGCAAAAGAAGTCACCCGGGCTATCGAAAATATTGCTTCTGTATCAGAAGAAAATTCAGCCTCTGTAGAAGAAGTTTCTGCATCCGCAGAAGAAATGTCTGCTCAGGTTGAAGAAGTAACAGCATCTGCACAATCATTGTCAGAGATGGCAAATGCACTTGAGCAGGTAGTGAAGCAGTTCAAACTCCCAGCCAATGTGGCTGAAAAATAGAACAAGCTTTGCAAATCAATCAGGAGGGTTGGGTAATCCACCCTCCTGATTATTTAAGAAACATAACATAATTTTCAAAAGAAATTCTTTCACAAAATAAGAACTATCGAATTCAACACTTTATTCACTCCGTTAAGGTTCAATCATCTACTCAATCTCTCTTACTATTTCTATAAATTCAGGGCTGGTTGATATTAAAAAGCCTATCTCAGCTAACCCCTGATATATTTATTTTATTCTCCTGATTGTCACCACAACTGTTGATATCCCTCACTCCACCTTCACTATGATAGCTTCATTTCCTATCAATCGGATCGCATTTTCCTTTACCTTTTCTACCTCTTTGCGCTTGGTTGAAAACAACAGCTCCCAATTCTTTCCAAGCAAATTACCTCCCAAGAACAACTTGATGGGCCGCTTGCCAAAATTGATTGCCACCAAGATCATCTCCTCTGGAGTCTGGCGAAGGTAAGCCATAAGCATTTGTGGTTCGAAGGTTAAGGGCTGGTATAACCCTTGCTGAAGTGCAATATGCTCTTTTCGTAATTTAATTAATTTTTTGTAGACGTTCAGTAATGAATCAGGGTCTTTCTGTTGGGTTTCGACATTTCTGAACAGGTAATTTGGATGCACAGGCATCCAGGGTTCTGCACTAGAAAAGCCTGCTTGTTGAGTAGCATCCCATTGCATCGGACTTCGACATGCATCCCGCGTCGGGAAAAATGGATAGTACCGCTTGCCTGGTGGATCTTGAATTTTTGAATAAGGCACATGAATATTGCGCATTCCGATCTCTTCGCCATAATAAAGAAAAGGCGTTCCACGTGCAGTCAACAGCAACACTGCGGCTTCTTTGTTACGATCGTCGTTCTCCCCTTTTCCATATCTTGAAGCGGAGCGTTTATTATCGTGATTATTCAATACCAACGTTGGCCAACCATCCACCGCTAAAGTATTTTCCCAACGCTGCAAGGCGGTCTGCATCCTCCCCGCATCCCACGGGCAGCCTAACAACTCAAAGTTAAATGCTGCGTGCAGCTTTTCATCTCCAATATATTTCGCTGCCTTTTCTGGACCTGCCAGGAAAGTTTCACCCACTACATACCGCTCAGGATATACATTCGTCACCCGCCGGATTTCCTCAACTACACTCATCATCTCAGGTTGATCTGCATCATAAATATGTTCCTGGCATTCAAAAGGTCGAATGCCAAACTTTTTTGGATTGTCACGGAATTGAGAATCTTTGAAATATTCATTGAATACATCCAGACGGAATCCATCAACCCCGCGTTCCATCCAGAAACGGAATATATCCATCATGGCACTACGTACTTCAGGATTACGCCAATTCAAATCTGGCTGCTGAGGGCAAAACATATGGTAATAGTATTGGCTGGTCCTCTCATCATAATCCCATGCCCATCCACCAAAAATCGAAGCCCAATTATTGGGGCGTCTCCCGCCAGATTTCCCATCTCGCCAAATATACCAATCTCTTTTCGGGTTATCACGACTGGAGCGGCTTTCCAAAAACCAGGGATGTTGGTCAGATGTATGATTTAACACAAGATCCATGATAATGCGAATATTTCGGGAATGTGCTTCCTCTACTAACTTATCGAAAACTTGCAAATTGCCAAAAATCGGATCGATATCACAATAATCCGCTACATCATACCCAAAATCTACCATAGGGGAAGGATAAACTGGAGATAGCCAGATCGCATCCACCCCGAGATCATGAATATAATCAAGTCGGGAAATGATGCCTTGCAAATCGCCTATACCATCTCCATTCTTGTCTGCAAATGAACGGGGATAGATTTGATAAATCACACCATCACGCCACCAATGAGTCTTTGCCATAATTTCCTCCAACTATTTATGTGATTTTAGCATAGAGTATTCATGCTCATTTCAATGCGAATTCTTTTCTCATAAATTTCTGATTTCAATTTTCTTGATTAACCATTGATGTTGTGGTATAGTAGTCGCGTTGGTAACTCAATAATGTGCGCATCGAAAAGTGGGCAACCCCCACTTTTCTGCATAATTACAACGGATAATACATTTGGAGTAAGTAAGGGATGAAGAACGAATTCTTTCTGGCGTTCAATGAAGTAATCGAAGAAAAAGGGCTTCCCAAAGAGATCATTCTCCAGGCGCTGGAATCTGCCCTTGTATCAGCCTATCGCCGAGAAGTAAATGCATCTGCTGGGCAAAATATTGAAGCAAAAATCGATGCCGAGTCCGGTAAAATGTCCATCTTTGCAGAAAAAGAAGTTGTAGAAGATGTACAGGACGACCGGACTGAGGTGCAGCTTGAAGAAGCTCGCAAATACAACCCTACTGCCCAACTTGGTGATATGGTGATGGTTGATAGCACCCCACCCAATCTGGGACGTGTTGCTGCACAAACAGCCCGGCAAGTTATACAACAGCGCATCCGTGACGCTGAACGACAGGCACAGTTGAATTACTACCAAAAGGAAGTTGGTGAGATCATCAGTGGTGTTGTTCAAGCAGTTAACTCACAAGGCCTTACCATCGGCTTAGAGTTACGTGCAGAAGGCACCATGATGCGTAAAGATATGATCCCTGGCGAACGTTTTCATATTCACGATCGCACTCGTGCATTGGTTGCTGAAGTGAAAGATAGTAATCGTGGACCGATGATCATTCTCTCCCGCACTCATCGTGATTTTCTTCGCCGCTTACTTGAAACTGAAGTTCCAGAAATCTATCATGGTGTAGTAGAAATTCGATCTATCGCTCGTGAACCAGGTGAACGTGCTAAAGTTGCCGTCTCTGCTACACAGCAAGGGATCGACCCTGTAGGTGCCTGTGTAGGTATTCGTGGCGTACGTATCCAAGCGATTGTGCGTGAATTGCATGATGAAAAGATCGATGTGATTGAATGGAATAACGATGCGGCTGTGTTCATTGCCAAAGCCATCAGTCCAGCCCGTGTTGTTGGAGTTTACCTTACTGATCGTTCTGCTTCCAATAAAACAGCGACGGTAGTCGTTCCAGAAGACCAGCTAAGCCTGGCAATCGGTCGGGATGGACAGAACGCCCGCCTGGCAGCCAAATTAACTGGCTGGCGCATTGATATCAAAAGCCTTTCTGAAGCTGCTGCTGATGCTTATGGTCGCTTACGTGATGACGAAAGCCTGGCAAAAATTGCCAATGCTGAAAAAGATTTCTTACCACAATTAGAAACCATGCTTGCCAAAAAAGCAGAAGGGCGTCCACTTACTCCTGAAGAATACGAACAGATGGCACGCTTTGTTGACCGTGTCGAAAGCCGCCGGGTGGCCATTCAAACTCCGGTTGAACCCGCTGTGACTCCATTGGAAGTGGAAATCAAAAATAGCTTCCCGGAACGTATCTTTACTCAGAACATTCTTGATAGCAACCTGCCTGAGCATGTTAACAACTTACTGCAAGAAGCAGGTTACCAGACTGTTGGTGATCTGGCTGTACAATTTAGATTGAATCCTGATCGAATTTATCGCATCAATGGAATTGGTCCAAAAGCTCTCTCCGAGATAAACTTACTGATTGATACACTCGAAGCAGAGATGAAACCTGCAGAACCTGCTACCGAAGAAATTTCAGCTCATGAAGAAGAAATTAAACCTGAACCAGAGGCTATTGAACCAGTAGTAGAAGAAATTGCTTCAATAGAACCGGAGATAATTGTACCAGCAATAGAAGAAGCTCAAACTGTGACAGAACCAGAACCTGAACCAATGGAAGAATACTCATCATTGGATGAAATCTTCACCCTCAAACCAGAAATGCTGGAAATAACCGCTACTTCTGAAGAGGAAGAAGAAACTCCAGGAACATCTCAAAAGATAGAATCTGGTAAAAAGAAAAAGAAGAAATTTAAAGAAGTTGAATATGATCCTGATCGCGATTTGACCTACGTACGCAAGAAACACAAAAAAGGCGACGAAGGAGATTGGGACTGGTAAAGTAATAGGTAATAACGGAAAATAAAGGACGTGGTTAAGCAAACCAAAAAACGAGAAAAACATATACCGCAGCGTACCTGTGTGGGTTGTCGTGAAGTCTTGGCGAAAAGAACCCTTATCCGGGTAGTTCGTACACCTGAAGGTGTGGTAGTAGACAAAGAAGGGAAAACCCCCGGAAGAGGTGCCTACTTGCACGATAAACGTGCCTGCTGGCAAAAAGGTTTAAAAGGTGCCCTGGCTTCTGCATTACGGATAGAAATTTCGCCTGAGAACCGCCTGCGGTTGGAAGAATTTGCAGCGACGTTAACTGAAGAGCCTGCCACACCTGAGCAAGTTACTGGCGGATCCCAATGAAACGTCTCTGGTTTTGGAAAAGAACGAATGAACGAATAAATTTACCCGTTTAGCACTCACCGGGAACAAAAGGTTTTTTCCCGAGTGGATTGTCAGAACGGAATTTACTCGGGAAACTTTAGAGGAGGTGCACGATGAGTGATAATGGGAAAAAGACGATCATCTTCCCTCATAATCTAACCGTAAGAGAATTGGCTCGACAACTGGAAACCAGCCCTATCCAGATCATAAAAATATTGATGACGAATGGTGTTATGGCGAACATCAATCAGCAAGTTGATTTTGATACTGCAGCTATAGTTGCCAGTGAGTTGGGTTTTGAAGCCTCTTTGGAGATACCAGCAGAAGAAGAAGTAAAAGAAGTAGGCGAAGTTCCGCATTGGCGCCAATTAATTGCCAATGAAGATACTTCCAAACTGGTTACACGCCCCCCAGTTGTTACCATTCTGGGGCATGTTGATCATGGGAAAACCACTCTGCTCGATGCGATCCGGCATACCGAAGTTGCAGCTGGTGAAGCAGGTGGCATCACCCAGCATATTGGTGCTTACCAGGTAGAACATAAAGGAAAAGTCATCACATTTTTAGATACACCAGGGCATGCAGCCTTTACCGCCATGCGTGCACGGGGTGCTCAGGGTGCTGATATTGTAATTTTAGTAGTAGCAGCAGATGATGGTATCATGCCACAAACCCGTGAGGCAATTTCGCATGCCCGTGCAGCTCGTGTTCCAATCATTGTGGCTTTGAATAAAATTGATAAACCTTCTGCCAACCCAGATTTTGTAAAGAAACAACTGGCTGAGAATGATTTGATCCCCGATGAGTGGGGTGGCAATACTATGGTTGTTCCGGTATCTGCTAAACAACGTATCGGTCTGGAAGACTTGCTGGAAGCCATTCTACTGGTAACCGAAAGCACAGAGATCAAGGCTAACCCCAAAGGAAAAACCATTGGCACTGTGATTGAAGCCCGCATCGAAAAAGCCAAAGGTGTCATGGCAACCTTGTTAGTGCAAAATGGTACACTGGCAATGGGTGATGTAATCGTTGCTGGAAAAGGTTGGGGACACATCCGTGCTATGTTTGATTACAAAGGACGTAAATTACAAAAAGCAGGTCCATCCACCCCTGTACAAATCATGGGGCTAAGTGATGTTCCGGATGCCGGTGACCTGTTTCAGGTATATGCATCAGAAAAAGAAGCCAGAGCAGTTATCGAAGAGCAGAAAGAACAATCTCGGCAGATGGCTGCTGCAGCACCGAAAGCCACTCTGGAAGAATTATTCCAGAAGTACGAAGCAGGTGAAGTGCAAGAATTGCGCCTCGTATTAAAAGCCGATGTTCAGGGCTCATTGGAACCTATTATTCAGACTCTGAAAGATATCAAGGAAACTCGCATCAACATTAACATCCTGCATGCTGAAGCAGGAAATATCACCGATAGCGATGTTATGCTGGCAGTAGCTTCTAAAGCAATTGTGATCGGTTTCAATGTACAGGCTGATCCTGCAGCGCGACGTCTGGCAGAATCTGAAGGAGTATCTATACGTCTGTATGATATTATTTATCGCCTGACAGAAGATATCGAAAAAGCGTTGAAAGGTATGCTCGCCCCAATCAGCAGAGAAGTAGTGATCGGGAAAGCAGAAGTTCTCGCTGTTTTTCATATCAGCAAAATTGGTAATATTGCTGGTTGCAAAGTCACCCAGGGAGAAATTCGCCGCAATGCACGGGTACGTTTGATCCGTGGTGAAGATGTGATCTATGAAGGTGAGTTGTCATCCCTGAAACATGAAAAAGATGATGTACGAGAAGTACGTCTTGGTTTTGAGTGTGGTATGGCAATGAAAGGAACAAACGATATTAAAGTAGGCGATATTATTGAGTGCTTTGTCATGGAGCAATCCAACGAATAGAAGTTCGTTGGAAAAGGAGAAGTACCCATGCCCTCAAAAATGCGATTACAAAGGATCGAAGGTAGGATCCGTGAAATTCTATCGGAAATGCTCATTCGAGAGATAAATGACCCTCGATTAAGTGGTGTGTTCATTAACGATGTTCACGTAGATCGAGAATTGGCATTTGCAGATATATATGTCTCAGCAATCGAAGGCCATCAAAGGTCTTCCGAAATATTGGAAGGTCTTGAAAGTGCCAGTGGATTCATTCGAAGCGCATTAGCTGCGCAAATCCCATTGCGTACATTTCCTCGATTGCGTTTTCGTTGGGATTTCACCCCAGAACGGGCGGATAAAATTGAACGTCTGTTAATTGAAATTAAGAATGAAGATAAATCCACTGAAAAATAGATATGGATCGAAAAACCTCTGAAACAATTCGCCAGCTATTTCAAGAATCTAATCGGATTGTGATCACATCACACATCCGCCCAGATGGTGATGCGATTGGTGCTGTGCTTGGCCTGGGTTCTGCTCTGTTGGAAGCTGGAAAACAGGTTCAGATTGTGATGGCTGATGGCATTCCAGCAGTATTTCGGCATTTGCCTAACAGCAACCTGGTGACAAAAAAGATACAGGGAGATTATGACATCGCAGTTGTGTTGGATTGTTCAGACTTACAACGCACTGGTGATGTGCTAGGTGAAAAACTTCCAAACCTGGCAATTGATCATCATGTCACCAATTTGAATTTTGCTCAAATCAATTGGGTACAGCCAGAAGCAGCAGCAACCTGTGAAATTCTCACTCTCATGCTGCCAGATTGGGGTTTTCAGATCAATCAACAAACTGCTACAGCCTTATTGGCTGGTATAGTAACCGATACTATCGGCTTTCGCACTTCCAACACCCGACCTGAAACCCTGCGATGTGCTGCTGATTTGATGGAATTGGGAGCCCCCCTTTCAGAAGTATATTATCACACACTGCTCAGGCAATCGTATCAGGCAGCAGGATTATGGGGAAAAGGGTTGGCACGATTACAACGGCAGGATCGCCTTGTGTATACCTGCCTGACACTGGAAGATAAACGTGAGATTGGATACAATGGCAATGATGACGCAGATCTGATCAATTTATTAAGTACAATTGATGATGTGGACATTGCGATGATCTTTATAGAACAGAGCAAGGAATTGACCAAAGTAAGCTGGCGGGCACAACCTGGTATCGATGTGGCGCAAATTGCGGTACAATTTGGTGGAGGTGGTCATCTGGCTGCTGCTGGTGCACAAATTTCCGGTACGATAGAAGAGGTAATTCAGAAAGTACTTCAGAAAACCACCCAATTTTCCGCTGAGGGACTGCTTTCAAATAATGGTATATCCACCTCAAACGGGGAGACAATAAAATGAGTGATACGAAAACTGATATTAATAATGCAATTTCTGGTGTTCTGGTTGTTGATAAACCTGTTGGCTTAACCTCTCATGACGTTGTTCAAATTATTCGAAATGGGACAAATATTCGGAGAGCGGGACATACTGGAACACTTGACCCAAGAGCTTCAGGAGTTTTAGTGATCCTTCTAGGTCCAGCAGTAAGACTTAGTGAATACGTTTCTGCTTCAGACAAACGATACCAAGCCGTCATTCGTTTGGGCACTCGCACTGACACCTATGATTCTGAAGGAACCATTCTTCGCACATCTCCAGTAGACATAACCGAAGAGCAATTTAAAACCTCATTGGCTAAATTTATTGGTGAGATCGAACAGGTACCACCCCCCTATTCCGCGATAAAAGTTCAGGGTCGCCATGCATATGATATGGCACGGAATGGTGAAGATGTAGAACTTGCTCCACGCAAGATTAAAGTTTACAACCTCGATTTATTAGAGTGGGCTCCACCAGAAGCTGTAATTGATGTTTACTGCTCATCAGGCACGTACGTACGCTCGCTGGCACATGATGTAGGAGAAGACCTTGGTTGTGGTGCACATCTCATTGGCCTCAGAAGAACAAAAAGTGGACGGTTTTCTTTACGTGATGCTGTGCCATTAAGCAAACTGCGAGAAGCCTTTGAAAAAGGCACCTGGTACCAATACCTTATTCCTGCAGCGGAAGCGCTTACTGAATGGCCAGCAGTAGAACTAACACAGGAACAAATGGAAACTATCCGGCATGGCAACCGTGTTCCTGCCGATCCTTCAATTGGAAACCTGGCACGCGGAGTTAGTGAACAAGGTGAACTTGTTGCGCTCATGGAATTAGATATTGAAACAAGCGAATGGAAACCTAAAAAGGTTTTCTTTATCCAATAAATCCACCTTTATACTTGCATTACCCAGAGACAGATATTTTCATGCAGCATATCCGCACCCTGGACACTCAATTGCATAATGCCCCAGTCTGGCTCACTATTGGCGCATATGATGGTATCCACCTGGGGCATCAGGCTCTGATCCATGAATTGGTCTCCCAAGCTCATAAATCTCATGAGCAGGCAGTAGTTGTCAGTTTGTTTCCCCACCCTTCATTGATCCTGGGGAGGAATCACGCCCCCTTCTATCTGACCAGTCCGGATGATCGTGCTGAGCTTTTGGAAAAATTGGGTGTTGATGTGTTATACACCTATCCTTTTACCAAAGAAGTATCTAACCTGAGGCCACAGCAATTTCTTCAAACCCTGGTCGAAAGGATAGCAATTCGTCAATTGTGGGTAGGAGATGATTTTGCACTTGGAAAAGACCGTCAGGGTTCTTTGGAAGTGCTTGGCGAGTTGGGAAAGGAATTTGGCTATACGCTATTTATCTTTAAACAGGTACAGGTTGGTGATACCATTGTTTCCTCTTCCTTCATCCGCGAACGGCTTATGGCAGGCGATCTGCAAACGGTGAAGAATATGTTAGGCAGAAATTATTCTGCACGTGGAAGTCTTTTTTCAACTACAGATAAGACAACCGAACCTGCACATTCTTTTTTCTTTCAAACATGGGATGAGCAGCTCTTACCCCCTGCAGGCTTATACACCTGTACTCTATGGCTTAAAGGGATGGAATTTGAATGCGTTGCAGATTTAATTTCCCTTGTGAATCGAACCAATCCGTTGATTGAAATAAAGATGTTAAATTTCGATTGCCCTTTTTCCTCTGAGCCAGCCAACCTGGAATTTTTGCAAGCCATCTCGTCATAAGATCTACTTTTTCCCAGGGAGAAAACCATGTCACGCACTCGTCAGATCTATACACTCAATCCAAAAGACCTGGCACCTGAAACAATAGCAGTTACTTTCGCAAAGACATCTCGCTCACCCCAATCTTTTAAAGAAATCGCTCAGGGGCTCACAGAAGCCAAAAGCAGTGAATTCCATGAAAAATGGGTGGTCGGTTATGGTCATGCATCAGTCGCTGAACATGCAGTATTGCATATCGCATTTGAAAATGTCTCCCGTCTGGCTGTCGAAACCATCGAAAGTTGCCGGTTGGCATCTTTTACTGAAAAATCTACCCGCTACCAGAAATGGGGAGCTCAGGAGTTTTACCTTCCTGATGAACTTGCTCATTCCCCCTATGAAGAAAAATATGTTGCTACCTGCAGCCAGTTATTTGACACATACTTGAAATGCCTTGATAAAGTGGAAAACTGGCTGCTGACAAATGTACCCGTAAAGGATTGCGAAGATTCTGCAACCCGCAGACGACGTCTGCATACCGAAGCAATAGATGCTTGCAGGTTTTTATTGCCAGCCTCTTCGTTGGCAAATGTTGGAATGACAGTTAACGCACGTGAACTCGAGCATGCGATTGTAAAGATGCTCAGTCACCCGTTATCAGAAGTATGCCAGATTGGTGAAGAGATTAAGCAGGTAGCTCAGGCTGAAGTACCTACTCTGGTTAAGTATGCTTCACCCAGCAGCTACTTGCATCATCTTCCAGAAATAATCCCCTCTTCCATCTCAAATCTTGAAAAAAAAGACTGGTGCATCTTACAGGATTTTGATCCACAGGCAGAGATCAAGCTTTCTGCTGCCGCCCTGTTCCGGTACCATGACCAGGATTATGAAACAGCCCTCATCCAGGCGAGATCGATGGATTCGATCAGCCGGGTGAACCTGATCAAACAGTTATTGGCAAAAATCGAAGCCTATGAGCTCCCATTACGCGAAGCTGAACACGTAACTTTCACCTTTGAATTAGTAATGGATCAGGGTGCCTATTATGAATTCAAACGCCATCGTATGATGACCCTCAGTCCACAACCTCTGGGGGCTTCTCTGGGATATTGCATTCCTCTTCTGATCGATTCAGCTGGTTTACGGGAGGAGTATTGCAAAGCTATGGATGCAACCGAGGCTGCCTGGCAGGAAATTTCGAACTTCAATCCTGAAGTGGCAGCTTACGGAATTCCCAATGGATTTAACCGCAGAGTGCTTGCTACCATTAATTTACGCAGCCTGATCCATCTGATACGGCTGCGAACACGGCCATCCGCTCATTTTTCAATTCGAAGGATAGCCCATCGTATGGCTGAATGTGTCAGATCAGTGCTGCCAGGTATCGGACAGACATTGCCCGTCAACGACAGTGAAACCTGGCAAAGCATTCAGGATGAACATTTTTTGAAGGTAGAGTAGCTATTCCTTTCCCACAACTTTTACTGGTAAGTAATAGCAATGGCTTTTTCATTCTAAACTCGCTATACTGATAAGCAGAATGGAAAAATACTGGCAGCCATATATTCGACCGGATTCTTCTGAGCCTTCACCCCTCCCCCTTGGAAGGTATTTTCCCGCCATTCCTCCAGGCATGTTTTCTACCTGGCTTAAACGAAATATACCTGCCAACAGCCTTATTCTAGATCCTTTTTGTTCTTCACCTCTACCTGCCCTTGAAGCATCTCAGTCAGGGTATCGAGTGCTTGTTGCCTGTAACAATCCTATCACACGGCTACTTCTTAAATTGCTCGCCGAATCACCAACTTCTCAGGATTTTCAAGCTGTGTTGGCTGATTTGGCTTCACAAAAACGCGGTACAGAAAGATTGGAAACTTCCCTTCAAGCATTTTATGATTCTATTTGCCCAAACTGTCAGCAAAAGGTTCCTGCCAATGAATATTACTGGCGCCGAGGGGAGATTTCTCCTTATGCGAAGCTCATCCGTTGCCCATTCTGTCGTTGGGAGGGCGAAACAACTTTCCTACAAACAGACCAGGATGTTTTGGTGCGAAACAGGAATGATGCCTTGCACAGGGCTCGTGCCATGCAGATAGTTAGTGATGGAGACGAAGATTCGCGGGAGGGTGCACAGGAAGCTGTTGATACTTACCAGCCACGCCAGTTGAGTTTTCTTTTTACTCTTCTTAACAAGATTCAAGGGCTCGATTTACCTCCCAGACGCAAAGCACTTTTATGGGCTCTTTTCATTTTGTTATGTGACGAAGGGAATATGCTCTGGAGTCACCCTGCAAGTCGTACCCGTCCAAAACAACTTTCCATTCCTAATGAATATCGTGAAGTAAATTTATGGCAGAAGCTTGAAGAACTCGCAGCAGGCTGGCAATATCCTTCCATACCAGTCTCTGTGCAATCCTTCCAAAACACCAAGAACATCGAGCCTGGCATAACCCTTTTTGAGGGAAGACTACGAGACCTGCTACCATTGAACACAGAGAACATACCCGCCGCAATCATTTCTATCCTACCCCGACCTAATCAGCCATTCTGGACATATTCAGCTCTATGGTCAGGATGGATATGGGGAAATGAAGCTGTGATCCCACTCAAAGGATCCTTTCATCGAAAGCGGTATACCTGGCAGTGGCATGCGAACGCTCTATCAAGCATTTTTCAAGCACTTCAGGCACACCTTCCATCAGAGATCCCCATTTTTACTATAGCAGAAGAATTCAACCCGGGTTTCCTGACTGCTATTTTTTCAGCCTCGGAAAATAACAGCTTGAGACTCAATGGCTTTGCTTATCAGGAAGAAACCCAGATCAGCCAGTTCCAATGGGTAACTGGCCCGTTGCATGAACCTTCTGATATGAAACAGGATCTTGACAAATCTATTCGTGAAGGATTTATAAATTGCCTGCTGAAAAGGGCTGAGCCATCCACCTATGCATCATTATTCTCTGCTGGTATGCTGCATCTGGTTCAGGATAGCTCTTTGGCAAAAGGTCAAAGAGAATTACCCTTCAACCAGATTACATTTATACATAATCAATTCAGCCAGGTGTTTACAACGCGCACCACATTTCATCGATACGAATCCACCGCTAAGAATCAGGAGACTGGATTGTATTGGCTAGAAAATGAACCAAACGGAATGGAAGAATCTCTTTCAGATCGGATCGAAAGAGCAATCAGGTCGATTCTTCAAAAAGAACAACAAGTCAGCAAAAAAGCATTGGAAGGAAAACTAAATTTAATATTTCCAGGCCTTCTAACACCTTCGCTGGAACTGGTTGAAATGATCATCCATTCTTATGCCAGAAATGACCCTGATTCACCAGAAATCTGGCGAATTCTTCCTGATGAAATGCCTCAAGCTAGAGAAATAGACGAGATCAAAATACTACAGACTCTGATCAACAGTGCACAGAAATTTGGATTGTCTTTTCATTCAGAGCCTGATTATCTTGATTGGATTACTCAAGATGAAGAGATCCTTTTCCGATATTTTATTCAATCTCATGCTTGCCTCAGTCATATTTTGAAAACTTGCTCAAATGATGCTGAACGAGGAGCAATAGTTATCCCCGGTAGTCGTAGTAATTTACTCTCTTATAAATTAAAAAAAAATCCTCGCCTTGCTGAACTGGCTGCCTCAGGCTGGCATTTCATTAAGTTCCGCCATATTCGCTCGCTGGCGTCACGCCCTGGCATAACCCTGGAAGAATGGAAAGAGCTACTGGATACTGATCCACTTCGTTGGGAACAGCCACAGCAGCTCTCAATTTTCACTCAACAAAAAACTTAATGGGTTGGTTGGCTCTCCGGTGTATCGGATGGTGGTTCCAGGGTTGCAGTTTCTTCTGGAGGAGCAATCGTTACAGTCGGAGTGGGAGTAATTGTAGGTGTCAATGTAGGCAATAAGGTTTCAGTGGGTGTAGGAGTAGGTAACTTTAATTTGAGAGTAATTCTTTTTTCTGCATAAGTGCCTACCGTAGATTCGACATAGATTCTAAGTGTAATGGTATCTTTCGTCAAAGTCGATAAATCCCATGTATAGATCAATTCGGGCTGATTGAACCGGTTGTTATCCTCTTTTAATACTTTCCAGTTTGAAGGATCATCTCCATATCCGAATTCCAACCGGTAGCTGGCAAAATTCTCCGTTGCATCAATAATGGCATAGATATCCAATGGTGAGGATTCAATCGTCTGCCCATACGAGATACCTGCGAACTCAATATGTGGCCTTGCGTCGGTATCCTTGCATTCGCGGCTCGGTCGGAAGAAAAATGGTTGCTCAAATCCTAAATTTTCCGCCCAGTTTGTTCCATCACTTGATTCTTTTATCCATCGGATAGCATAAGGATCCGTGACATTGATCGCCAGTTTCTCTTCGGTATAATCTGAGCAATAAGGAGAAGCCAGAAGTCCCGTCCAGGTATCGATATTGACTTTCTGCCATAGATCATTTTCTTTAGGAAGAGGTAGCTGATCGATGGCATATGATTCACCTCGCTGTTCAGGGCACCATTCAGAAGGTTCGGTTCCAGAGACTGAACAAATCACACGATCTACAATAGTATTTGGTCGATAAAAAGCAGTTGGAATTCCACCGGTCAGTTTGGTAATGGCATATTGCATAAAATCAGACCAGATCGGCGCAGCTCCTGTCATCCCTGTGGTATTCTGCATGGGAGTGTAATCTGCGTTTCCAACCCAGACACCCACAACCAGGTCAGGGGTATATCCTAATGTCCAGTTGTCTCGGAAGTCATTCGTAGTACCTGTTTTTGCAGCTACTCTAAATGGAAGGTTGAGTAATGAGTTGGTCCCAAACATCATAGCACGAGCATTGTTATCTGAGAGGATATCACTGATCAAATATGCATGCTCTGTGCGAATTACCTGCTCTCCTTGCGGTGTATTATAGGAGTAGACCTCATTACCATCAGAATCGACAATTCTTAAAATGGCAACAGGTGCCATGCGCACACCGCTATTAGCAAACACTCCAAAAGCACTGGTTAGTTCCAACAAAGAAACATCGCCACCACCCAGGGTAAGAGAAAGTCCATAATCATCCCGGGTTAGGGTGGAAATGCCCATTCTTTTAGCAAAATTAATGAAACCATCTGCTTCAGGTGTATTAGGATCGTCGTATATTCCAATGTACTGAAGTGTTTTCACTGCCGGGATATTCAAAGAATTAGCCAAAGCAGTTCTTACCGTTACTGGTCCGTGGAATCTGCCATCATAGTTCACAGGTTGGTAGGGAGGTCGCGTATCTGAAGGGTCACCAGAAGGTGGAAAATCGGTTGGCACATCCCAGATTAGCGTCGATGGTGTCCAACCTTTTTCAAATGCAGCAGCATAGGTCAGGGGTTTGATGGATGACCCTGGTTGTCGTGGACTGACCGCCATATTTACCTGACCGGAAATAGCTTCATTGTAAAAGTCTGCAGAGCCAACCATTGCCAGAATTTCACCTGTCGATGGCCTGATGGCAACCAGCGCCCCATCGGTTGCATGATTTTCAACCAGGTTATTCACCTGATTGGTGACGGTTTGTTGTGCAAACTCTTGCAGATCAGGGTCAAGAGTAGTGTATACGGTGAATCCAGAACGGTAGATTGTTTGCGAATCATATTGCGCTTCAAGCAATGACTGGATGTAAAAAACCCAATGGGGAAATCTGATCGAATTATCTGCTTGTTTGAATGGATATTTTTCAATCTCTTCTGCAGCCTGAGCAGCTCCAGCAGCATCCAGGCATACATTTGTTCCATTGGTAGGAATATCGATACAATTCCTCTCCTGACTGAGAGTGTACATCAATACCAATACCTGTTTTGACCGTTCCAGAGTCGCTTCGCGATTGGTAAAAATATCATACACTCCAGGACCTTGAGGTAACCCAGCCAAAAAAGCCGCCTGCCCGATCGTTAGATCTGCAGCAGAAGTATTAAAATATGTTTCCGCTGCAGCCTGAATTCCATATGCTTGATTACTGTAATAAATCTCGTTAAGGTACAACTCTAGGATTTCGTCCTTCGTGTAACGCCGGGTGATTTCTGCAGCCAGGATAATCTCACGAGCTTTTCGGTTTGCACTGATCTCATATCGTTCTTCCTGGGTCATCAAAACCAGGCGCGCAAGCTGTTGCGTGATAGTAGATGCCCCCGATACAACCTCACCGGATGTATAGTTCTGCCATAATGCACGTGCAATCGCAATTGGATCGAAACCAGGATTATTGTAGAAATCCTTATCTTCGGTCGCTAATGTAGCGGCGATCACATTAGGGCTTATCTGGTCCAGTTTTACGTAGGTTCTTCGACCAGCATTTGGGTCGAGTACTTCATAGAGTAAATTTCCATTTCGATCTAAAATTCGAGTCGTTTCGAATTGCGACGCTCTTTCACGGAGGGTTGCCACATCAGGCAATGTCGAAGCGACTTGATAATAACGGAACACACCGTATGAAATCCCAGCAATCAGGATGCCGATGACTATAAAGAAACAAATAATCATCATTTGAACAAAGCATCCAAACGACTTCTTTTTCTTTTTCTGTTTTACAGGTGGTATGGGCGTTTTCCGTTCCTGTCGAATTGGTTGGGGAGCTGGACGATAGACAGGTTGTTGCCTCTCCGCAGGTGGAATCTTTTTTACCTGGACAGAAGGCTTGGGTTGAGGAGTGACCTGTGATTGAATTTGTGATGGTTGAGGAATTCCCTTACGAGGAGGAATACCATTTGTCGTGTAGCCTCTTCTTCCTATATCCGAAGAGCCGGTTCCATATGCTGCGCGAGTCACCCGCGTGGCATCAGAATCTATGGTTTCTACATAATGAGGGAGCTCTGAAGATCGGGTTGGCGTGATATCTGGAGGAATGGTTTCATCATTACTGATATTTGCCGTAGTCTTATCTTCGTCCGATTCATCTTCCCAAAAGTCAGCACTTAAATCCAAAGAGTTAATGCCTGCTTCACTTTTGGGCTGCTCAGAAATATCTTCATTCTCTGATATTTCTTCACAATTCTCAACAGGTCGTATTGAAGAACCATTCTGAAAGATCGAACGATTTTCGAAAGGTGCGGGAATTGAATTGTTCCCCAAATTGGGTTTCGTGGGCTCTTCTGGAGTAATAATGGGATACTCAGGCAGACCAGCTTCTTCAGGTTCAGTTTCAGATAATATTTTTCGAATCCGTCCACCTGGAGAGGATTTTTCTTCAGTATTATCTTTTTTTTCTTCAAAATTTTCCTCATTTTCAGAGGATTTTTCTGGTCGATCTAATTCTGACGTCATTTTTGGTTCTTTACCATTTATTCAAGTTTTTTAATAATAAAATTTTAGCACACTTTACTGTTTCGTTTGACCCTGCGGAAAACGTAACGTAAAATCAATACGATATGCGTGATTGGAAAGTTCCCTTCAAACCCGGATATAAAATTAACCTGGCTGCAGATGCACGTTTTTGTTCACCAAATATTTGTGGTGATCAGGTTTGGGAATTACTCTGTGATCAGAATGACAACAACATTATCACCATCCAAACCACGTATGGACTACGGGTTAAGCGGATCCGCTTTTTCCCCCGTTTCGTCAGGCAAGGAATTCGCCTTTCGGATCCCTTCGCATTTTCTAGCCCTCTCTTTCTGAGAAAATTTGCACCCAATTATGTTCTTCTCTCCTGTTTTCCATTTCCTGGTATAGAGGTACAGCTTGAATATTGGGTTCCTGAATCAAATGGCTTATCCGGAAGGGTTACTTTCATCAATAGAACCAGCGAACCAGAAAGTCTTACTTTCGAGTGGGCTGGGTTGCTGAATCCACTTGGTGAAGGGCAGAGCATGCTTGTATATCCAATGGGTCCCGGATATGTTCTAACAGGACGTGCAGGGAAACTTACTCCAGTTTGTTATCTTACAGGTAGCCCAATAGCTTCTCATACTACCATCCCATCACTTTCAGTATCATTGGAATTGGAAGCAGGGCAAACCCGCAGGCTGACCTGGGCAGTAGCTGGATTGCGTGAGCAGGAACAATCATTCGATCTGGCACGTAGGTTAACCACCCGCCCGTGGGATGCAGAAATCTCTCGTCTTGAAATGCAAAACACCCGCCAGACAGTAGACATCATTACAGGGGATTTGAATTGGGATCTTGCTTTCGCACTCAGCCAGAAAGAAGCTTTTGGGTTATTTCACCGCACTCTGGATCACTTTCCGGCGATAATCAGTAGCCGTGTTCCCGGTCTTGGCTACTCCTCCCGTGGTGATGGTCAGGATTGCGACCCGGGTTGGAGCAATATCACTCCACTTGGCTTGAGTTACTGGTTGAACCTGATTCTCCCAGGTGCTCCAGAAGTCGGCAGCAGCGTGCTTGAAAAAGTTTTACAGTCAATTCAAATAGATGGCTACTCGGATCTATTCATTGGCGCTGGAGGGCAACGCAGTCAATTCTTAGCTCAACCACTACTGGTTTATTGCTGCTGGCAGATCGAACAGGCATCTCCATCGCTCAAACTGCGCGAAAAATATTTTTACGAGCTGCTTCGATTTATTCAATGCTGGTTCTCACCTATCCACGATCATGACCAGGATGGCTTCCCAGAATGGGATCATCCATTACAGACAGGAATAGAAACTTCACCTGTTATGGAGAAGACTTTTGTACAATCCCGCGAATATCGCCTGCACCATTTTGAATCACCTTCCCTTGCAGCCATGCTATATCGTGAGTGTTCATTGCTTTATGCAACTGCCCTAAACCGTAAGGATGAGAATAATGCAACCTGGCTACTGGAAAGAATCAACCAGATAAATTCGTCAATGGAGAAATTTTTCGATCCGCAGACCTGTAAGCCCCAGTATATCGATTATCAAACCCATAAATGCGTCGCTGGTCATCGATTGGGTTCGATCACTGGGAATGGCACTATTCCGTGTAACAGGCAGTTTTCAGAACCAGGGAGACCAGTGATCTCAATCCGTGCTGCTGATACAGGTACACATCAGATCAGTGTCACGATAAAAGGGAAATCTGAAAAGAAAAAGTCAATCTCGGAAATAATAGCTCCAGATGCTTTTACCTGGAATAAAAATAAAGGATTGGCGATTTCTTCTAAAGTCTTTTTGTCCATCGATCAAATCGTTGTTAAAGGTGCAGGTGATAACGACCGGATACAGGTAATGACCCAGGATTATAGGGCAGAGGATATATCACTGTTTCTCCCTTTATGGGCAGAACTTGTCCCTGCTTCTCTTGCTGATGCTTTGATCGAAAAGCAGATCATGCCTCGTTATTTACGAGAATTCGGTTTACCTTTGACCACCCCTGATTCCCTTTTGCCAGATGGTGTGGCTGATCTGGTTTGCCAATTACCATGGGTATTGCCCGTTATCCAGGGGATGCTCACCTATCATCATCAAATGGAATCCGCAGAAATAATTACTAGAATTATGTCTGCGATTGTGCTACAAATTAATCAAAGCCTGCAAACTGCTGATTATTTTGATACAGAGACTGGTTTGGCAGGCGGGAAAATAAATACATTAAATGGTCTTGCACCTGTTGGTTTGTTTCTGAATGGGATTGGTATTCAGAAACTTGGAGATGGTCAGGTGGATATATCAGGAGAGAACCCTTTTCCCTGGCCAGTTACAGTAAAATATAAAGGAATGACCATTACTCGCAAGAAGGAAGAATCTGACATTACCTTTCCTTCAGGAGAAACCATTACTGTACGTGGACTAGGTCCTCATCACATAACATTACGTAAAGCAGAGTAAAGGAGGCGCGGGAAAATGGACAAATCAAAGACAATTTTATTGATGGCGATTATCCAATCTCAAGACGTAGAAAGTGCAGAAAACTGCCTGCAAGAGATTGGGGTTCAAGCGAATCGTTTGCCAAGTGTTGGCGGTTTTTTAGGACGAAAAAATGCAACTTTATTGATACCTATTACTGAAGATGAAATGGATAGTACCCTGGTAATCCTTCAAGAAAACTGCCGTCAGAGAATAGAGTACATTGCTGTACCTCTCGAAAGTGCTCCATTGCCTCTACCAACTCCAACCCCTGTTACCATTGGTGGGGCGACTATTTTTGGTCTGGAAATCGAACATTATGAGGAGATTTAGCCATGAAACTGATACTTGCCATTGTCCGTGATATTGATAATGATCATGTCTCCCATGCCTTGACCAGCGCAAATTTTAAAGTTACCTGTATCGCATCTACGGGTGGGTTCATCCGGCGTGGGAACAGTACTTTGCTGGTTGGCACTGAAGATGAAAAAGTCAATGAAGCATTAGATATCATCCGCAACAATCTCTCACCAACCACTGAACCAAACCAAAAAAGGGTTGTTATGTTTGTTCTAAAAGTGGATCAATATATCCACTATTGAAAGATAGAGTAGTTAATTAATAATTATCAAACACCACTGAATCTTCTTGCTTTTCGCAAAAAACAGGTTTTCCTTTTTTGGAAAGCCTGTTTTTATTTATTCGTGAAATTCTTCAACCTGGTATGTACTTACCTGTAAGATCTTTCTTTGCCAGAGATCGCTGGCAACGCCCATTTTTGCACAAAGATGGCTAAGAAATTCTTCAGGTTCTGGTAATTGCTCCCAAACTTGAGGCAAAAAGGTCGCCCGGTGCATTCCATCACGTAGCACAACACCATCTATCCCTGGCCGTAAACGTTCTATTAGTTCATCAGGCGTAGAGTACTTTAATGGAACTGCAGGGGTTAATACCGATATTTCGATTTTAATTTGATCTAATTCCTCTGGTTGCACAGGAGGAAAACGGTAATCCTCCAACGCAGCTGCTTCAGCATGTTCGCATACATCTTGCACTAAAGGTTGGTAGGCTTCCAACGTTCCAATGCATCCTCTCAACGCTTCATGTCGTGTCAAGGTAACAAAAGAAGCTCCATTCAGTTGCAAACGAGGTGAGTACTTTTTCAAATCAATATGATATCTGGTACGATTACGGATCACGGTTTCCAGAGTCTGTCGTGCCAATTGAAGTAGAACTTGCTTTTCCGTATCAGTCAGAGGTTCCATTTATTCTCCCGGAAAGTATTTATCTCATTATGGATCCAAACTATACAGAATACAATTCTAGTTCTTTTATACAATGAGGTACACCCTTCGTCAAGGTTCACAAAAAATTTAAATGTGAAAAATCTAAAACACATTTATACTATGAGTATGAGTGAAAACATTCCTGAATTTAATGAAAATCCGGTTCCAACGCCTGAACAGCCAACTGAAAAACCGGGAAAATCAGCAAGGTTTAATATCCTGCACGCAATAGAGACATTGCTCTTCACTGCCGCTCTCATTGCAACCCTGCTTACCTTATGGACTCCCAGTAACCTTTTCTCCAATAACCTTTTACGCCAGATGCTTGCCGAGATAGATTCGGTTGGATCAACCTCTCTCATTTTACCTACATTGACGCCATCATCGCGCCCTCGCATCGGATTGGTGTCTGGTCATTGGGGATATGACAGTGGTGCAGTTTGTGAAAATGGAACAACCGAAGCTGATGTCAACCTACGCATTGCCACCCTTGTTCGCCAATATCTAATGGAAGCTGGTTATGATGTTGATTTGCTAAAGGAATTCGACGAAAAACTATACCAATACAATGCAGTGGCTCTGGTTTCAATTCACAATGATTCTTGTGAATATATTGATGAAAATGCAACCGGATTCAAAGTAGCTGCGGCAGTCTCCAATGCTTATCCTGAAAAAGCCAATAAATTAACCACGTGTCTTATCGATAGATACGGGGCTGATACTGGATTGAGCTTTCACTACAATACCATAACTGATGATATGACCTACTACCATGCATTTAATGAAATTAACTCAAATACCATTGCTGCCATCATAGAAACAGGTTTTCTCAATCTTGATTATCAGATACTGACAGAAAACACTGAAACAGTAGCTCGTGGAGTCGCAGACGGTATTCTCTGCTATGTTCGAAATGAGTCAACAACTCAACCTACATCTACCCCATGAACGAACCTGATCCCTCTCAAGTACAAGCTGCCATTCACCAGGCACGGATAGCTCTTCAGCATGGTGATCGTGATAAAGCACGATTCTGGGCACAGGAAGCCATCAGTCTGGATTCCAATGAGATCACCGCCTGGTTGATCCTGGCAGGCATCAGCGAACCTGATGACAGCATTCGATACTTGAAACGAGCACTCGAGATTGATCCAAAAAGTGAAACAGCCCGTAAAGGGATGCAATGGGCATTACAAAAATCGCGCCAGCAGAAACAAGCTGCTTTGTCGCAGGTTTCAGAAAAGCTCACACTGAAAAAACTACCAAATATTCGCGAGGAAGAAACTTCAGAAGATATCACCCAGCCTATCCAAATCCACTCTTCCGTTATTCCTCTGGAAAAACAACCTTTTTTTGAAGAATCCCTTAATTCAGAACAAACAACCAGCAGAAGACCTGCTGAAGTAAACACTGTAGTATCCCCCAAAAAACAACCTGCTAGTCGAATAAAAAAGGGGAAGATAGAAAAGAAACATAGAACACGATCCAACCTCTGGCTTGCAATAATTCCCTGGGTGTTTGCAGTAATGGCTTTTTGCCTTGGGTTGGGAATATGGGCAGGTTTGGCAAACCAATGGCTGGTATTTGCCAAAAGCTCACTGCCGGTACCAGTGCCAGCATTTCTCGTCCCCACATCCACACCAACCCAGACATTTACACCCACCTTTACCCCTACCCCGACAAACACCACTACGTTTACCGCAACAGCTACATTTACATCTACACCCACCGAAACCCCAACTCCTACACCCACCTTCACCAATACACCAACGATTACTGATACACCTGTGCCTCCTACTGAAACAGAATTACCTATTGTACAGGTGACACCAATAGAAGTTCAGCCCCCCTCTGATGGTGTGGTCAGCAGTGGCGGAACAGATGGATTTTGGATTGATGTGAATCTATCTCAACAAATGCTTTATGCATACCAAAATGATACCCTGCTGGCATCTTTTGTGGTTTCAACAGGCACATGGGATCATCTCACGGTTACCGGTCAATATAACATTTACGTAATGTATCGCTATGCAGACATGAGTGGCCCTGGTTATTATCTTTCCAATGTACCTTATGTGATGTATTTTTATAAAGGTTATGGTTTGCATGGCACCTATTGGCATAGTAATTTTGGTGTCCCCATGAGTCATGGTTGCATAAATCTCACTATTCCCGATGCAGCCTGGATTTATGAGCGCGCCTCCATTGGTACATTGGTTAATATTCACTATTAATTTGTATGAACACACTTTTCACTGACCAACTTTCCCAGATATCGAGACGTGAATTCATCAAGCTTGCTGGTGCAGGTTTGTTTGCGGTTCTATTCAACGCATTTCTGCCCGAAGCCACCCCTGTAATGGCTGGTGATCCCTCTCAAAGATTGGGAAGGATTTTAAATGATGCGGTAGGGGTATATGAAAAGCCATCTTTCAATAGCCGTTTCATTAAAATGTTATATAAAGATGTGATCGTCCAGATTGATGATATTACAGTGGGTGAGGATGAACCTACCTATAATCGTGTCTGGTATTACATTGACAATATCGGTTACGCCCATTCCGGATGGATACAACCTGTTCAGATCAACCCTAACCCGATAGCCCCAACAATTCCAGCAGATGGTCAACTTGCTGAACTTACAGTTCCTTATTCAGATACCTATAAGGATATCGAAAAGCGAGACAATGTTACCTATCGGATCTATTACAGCTCTGTTTTTTGGGTGCATGATGTATTAAAATCGAGCGATGGAAAAATTTGGTATAAGATTTGGGATGACAAGTTTAAATTTTACGTTTATGCAGATGCCACTCATCTAAGATTGATACCAACAAGCGAGCTTGCACCCAGTGCTCCTGATGTTCCAGAAAGTATCAAGAAAATTCAGGTTAACCGACCCGAACAAGTTCTAATCGCATATCAGGATAATGAGCCAGTATTCATGACCCGCACCGCAACTGGAGCTCGATTCATCGATGGTAACTTCACAACCCCAGCTGGCAAATATATATTGAACCGGAAAAGACCTACCAGGCACATGGCTGATGGTGATCTGGCAGCACCAAAAACCTATGATCTACCTGGTGTTCCCTGGGTAACATACCTGACTAAACGCGGAATTGCCATTCATGGCACCTACTGGCATAATGACTATGGGAAACCACGCAGCCATGGATGCATCAATGTGTCCTGCGAGGCCTCTAAATGGATATATCTCTGGACTTCTCCTGCTGTACCACCAAACGAAGATTATTGGTCAGAAGATACTGGAACTGTTCTAGATGTGGTATAAATTGGAATAGAAGATTGCAGGTGAATTATGGCACAACCAATTTTTGAAGGATTGATTTTTGACGAGAACGACCAGTTGGTTGAAGTAGGTTTTGTTGGTACTGAACCATGCTATATTGTGAATGATGCAGGTTTTAAACGACACATATCCAGCGAATATGTTGATCGCCAGATCTGGGAATTTATGACCGCACAGATCAAAGGCAAAGAAGATTTGCTGGCTGATGAAACTGCGAAAATGCTCGGTCAGGATGATCTTTTTTCTCACGCACTGATCGAGAGTCAACTTAAAAATGTCGATCAACAATTTGAGAACCTTCAAAAAACAGGTATTCCTGCTGAAGGCAGAACATATCTTGGTATGATGGGTTTTAAAGTGGTTATCAATGTACATGGGGAAGTAGTTCGGGTAGACCAACCTGCTGCATCTTCGCAAGAAGGCGAATAACCTCTTCGCATGATCGTTTTTTATTCAATTCCATATCTGAAATGAAAACTTGTAATTTCAGATATAATTCTTATACACAGCCAGTAAAATAGGTTTGCATGGTGAGTTTATGGGATCTGAGTATATTATTGACATCAACGACACGAATTTCGAGTATGAAGTAGTTCAATACTCGCTCAATACCCCTGTTGTCATCGATTTCTGGGCAGAATGGTGTAAGCCATGCAAAACACTTACACCCTTGCTCGAAATGCTGGCACATGAAGCAGGCGGCAGCTTCCGCCTTGCTCGGGTAAATGTAGATCAATGTCCCAACCTTGCTATCCAATTTGGGGTGCGTTCAATCCCGACTGTTAAGGCTTTTTCACAAGGAGAAGTTGTAGGCGAAATTGTTGGACTTCAACCTGAACCAAGACTGCGGGAATTCATTGCTGGTATTTTGCCACCAAGCCCACTTACTCTTGCTATCGAAAAAGCCAACAGTCTGCTTGCCTTAAGGCAATGGTCAGAAGCTAAAAAACTTTACACAAGTATTTTAGAGCAAGTTCCTGATAATCCAGCCTGTTTACTTGGTATGGTGAAGATCTATATTATTCAAAAACAACCTGATAAAGCTTTGGAAATTTTACGAAATTTTCCAGCAAGTAGATATTACACCAATGCAGAAACATTGCTACCTCTTGTTGAAACATTGTCAAAATTTACTGCAGGTAAATTTTTGGTCACAACAGATCAGGATCAAACATTCATAAACAGTCTCAATCTGGTGATGCGTGGAAATTTTGCAGCAGCATTGGATGGTTTGTTGGATGTTCTACGAGAAAACAAATCTTATCGCAATGGACTTGTCCGTCAGGTTTTTCTCAGCATTCTGGAAATGATGGGTGAAGAAGATCCAGAAACGCGTGAGTATCGCAATGAACTGGCAAGTGCGTTATTCTAAGCGATATACTATTCCTGGCTCAACGCAATTTTTAAATTATCCATAGCAGTGATAGGAGTGGGATCCACTCCGTAGAGCATTGCCAGATAATATGACATGTAGTCACCAAATTGAACCGCTGTCCATACCTGTTCCATGGCGGTTTTTCCTTTTGCATGATACATATCGGTGCCAATGCCCTGCTGGCTGAACTCCTGTCTGGTCAATTCACTACGCAGGCTGTTTCGCTTATGATCAGAATCTGCTCGCAAGAATAAAACAACCAGTTTATTCATCAATTCAGCTGGGTACATGGTACCTGCCAATGTATTATGGTCAATCTCTGGTAGAAATTCAAATTGCCCCCATGCTTTGGCTACTTCACTGATTTGACCTTTCCATCGACGGGAAACAGGCGAAAGAATGCCCGAACCAACCACACATACCCAACGCCCCATCAGTTGCCCCGCCTGCCGTTTTGCAGGATTCTTATGGAGTGGTATATCAGTGGAAATGCTTTTCTTTTGCTCTATCATACTGGAATAAGTCGCGTGAAAATCTTTGTCAGCATCTCCAATTAGACCAAGCCTGTGGAACAATGCAATCAATAAACCAAATGTCCAACCAACCGCAGACCGGGGTTGACCACTATGCTCAAATTTCCACCAGGTTTTCTTTTCACTCTCTGCCAACGACCCGAGCTTTCCACCCCTGGCGATCACAATAGTCTGGCAATCACGCCGAAGAGCTTCTTCATATGCAGAAATGGTCTCTTCAGTATTCCCAGAATGAGAAGAAGCAATTACCAGGGTTTCAGTTCCCTTTGCCCATGCTGGCAATCCATAATCACGCTGCACAATTATCGGGATTGGGCAGGTATCATGTACGAATTCTGCAGCAAGGTCAGCACCGATTGCTGATCCACCCATCCCGGCAATTATTATTTTTTCGGGCGTATGAATGCTATCTAAGGAAAGACCTAAACCAGATTGCCATGCGTTTAATAATTGCGAAGGTAATGCTTCAATATGACTAAGCATATTGTGCTGATCTAATGCTGAATAAACTGTGGGATCATCAAGTGAATTCACTTCTCCTCCTGAAAATAGAACGGAAGTATTGTACCGTATTTCTCCACAACTTTCACCGCCAAAATTCAATGGACTGTGTGAAATAGAATCTACTAATAGTGACAGGCAACATTCATCTACCTTCTCGGAGATATGAAAGGTAATACGGTTAAAGGTTAAAACTCTTTTGGGTTCGCTTGTTTTAGCTGGTTACTTTTTTGCTACAAGTTGTTTAACCAGGTCACAAAATTCGTCCCACTCTTCTTGGAACATATTGATCGTGACATTATTTAATTGAAGGTTATACGAAACCTCGCCATCAGGTTCTTCTGCTTTCCAAATTGAATAATTTTCGGTCTCAACAACAATTTCGATTACTGGTTCATTTTGGGCGTTCATTGGCTGCCTTGCCCTTTCTCTTTATTTTTAATAGTATTGATTTAAAGAACACTATGATCTTTTTGACCCAGGGAAACATATTTTTAATATTTTGAACTTGTCCTGAATCATGTATTCCTTCCCATGGATCAAGATCGAACATTTTCCGAAGGATATAGTTAACTAATAACTTAATAGATGCCAATACCGGTGCTGCCAGTAGAACACCAATAATTCCAAATAAGCTGGCAGCGATAAGCACTGTTACCATGACCGCTGCTGGATGCACTCGAAGCGTATTCGCCATAACGCGTGTACTCAAGAGATTGTCAATCATTGAATCAACGATGAAACTGATACCAACAACCAGAATGGAATAGATAATTGGTTGCAGTCCAAAGATATTGGATCCTTGAAAGAATGTTACAAGAAAATAAGATATCCAGGTAATCCAGGCTCCTAGATATGGAATAAACCGAGCGATTCCTGCTAATATCGCAAGTGCATAAAAATAACGCACACCAAGCCCACCCAGAAGGGCTGTATAAATCACCATGGCAATAAAAACAACAATTAATTGACCACGTAAAAATGAATTCCAGATCCGTCCTAATTCAAACCCCATTCTTTGGAAATCATAAGAATAACCAGGGATCTTGAAATCCAACATCTTTCCTAATGGGCTTCGACTTTCTAGTAGAATGAAATATGAAACCAAAATAATGAAGAAAATCCACCCAATGGTCGTCGCAGCGCCACCCGCCACGCTGCCAACAACAGTACCAACATTCGACATGACCGGCTGTAATAATCCAAATAATTGCGTAGCCAGGCTTTCCAGACCCACAGACGGTAGATCAATAGTGAAAGGTCCAATGATCAATGGCTGAGATGTAATTTTGTCGAGAAATTCAGGAAGATCAGCGATTGAGTTTTGCAAAAAGCGAATCAAACTACTTGCCTGTTCTACCAGAGCAAAACTGCCCCAAGTTAATAAACCAGCAAGAATCAAAATGAATATCAGGTAGATAAGGTTGACTGAGAATCGCCAGCTAATTCTTAATCTTTTCTGCAGTGAACCGGCAATAGGATATATAAGGTATGCAATTACTCCTACCATTAACAAAGGTCCCAAAATATTTTGAAACCGGTTTAAAATCCAGGCACTTAATGCCAGCAGGGCAATACCAACAATGAGTTTTGTAGTATTTGTCCAGAGTGGCGATTTTTGTTCGGAAGGCGGCTTACTTCCATTATCGATTGATGGTAGCAAGGATTCTGGAGTCAAATTGTTATCGTTAGTGTTCATGTATCCGTCTGCTCTTCCATTGAAAAGATTTTACTGGAAGAAAAAAGTAAGGCCAGGCAATCGAATCAGGTAGTAACACACGCAAAACCAAATAACTCATAAATTGAGCAGCCCCATTCTGTTTGAGTGACCACAATAACAGCTATGAGTGCCAGGCAAAGGCAAAGAACTGCCAAAATAATCAGTACAATAGCCCAAACAGGGAATTTTTTCTTTTTTGGTGGTTCATTAGGATAAGGTTCTTCGACCTGAGGAGGAATCGGAGCTTGAGGAGGCATTGGTACTGGTTGAGGAATCTGCGGAGGTTGTTGCTGCTGTCTCAGATATGCAGGCTGTTGAGCGGGTGGAACTGACTGATATTGCGGTGTTGCTGGTGCTTGTTGATACGGAGGAGGTACTGGAGCCTGTTGATATGATGGAGGGATTGGAGGTTGAAATGGTTGCTGGTATGGAGATGGTGTGCCAGGGCTTGGAATAGTGGTTGGTGGAATCGCTGCTTCCATGCTCGCAGCAGCCATTTCACTTTCTGTTAATTGTTCAAATACCAGTGTGATCTTTTCGCCCAGTGTGATGATTTCGCCAACTTGTAATAAATGAGCTCCACTGATCCGTTGCCCATTAACGGATGTGCCATTCGTTGAGCCTGTATCCTCTATATAGTAGGAAGCACCTTGCATAAACACTCTGGCATGTTTTCGGCTAACTTCAGGGTCTTTTATCACCACATCCATGATGGATTCTCGTCCGATGAACATTTCTGGTTTGATCAAAGGAAATGATTTACCAGCATTTGGGCCGGTTCTTACAGCAAGTCTATAATTTGGTACCATATGACTCTCCAGTTTTCTGAAATGTCAAAATAAGTGTAGCAAGATTGATTCTGACTGTCAACTCGAATGATGTGGATTCGAACATACTCACACCCCTCGTGAAAATGATTTGATTATTCTACCAGCTTCCTTCACAAAAGTTATTCCCTTGTAGTTCTTTCTCAAGAATATTTAGAAATTAATAGAGACTTTCATATCGACATCTTCTGATAGATATCTACAAGTAACCAAAAAATTAATGAAAATATCATCCATGATAAAAACATAGGATGAAATAATAATCCCAGACTGTATAATGCTCTTAATGCATATCGCATTATTGGAGGGAATTATGTCTAAAGAGCATTCTTCACTGAAGAAATTTTTGATCACACGTGTCAGCCTATTCTTTATCATTTTTCTGATTGTTCTCCTCCTGCCTTCAGGAAAAGTGACATACTGGCAGGCATGGATGTACGTTCTAGTCCTGCTTGTCCCAGCTGTATTTGTTCTGGTTTACTTTTATAAAAACAGTCCGGATTTTCTCGAACGGCGCATGAAATTTAAGGAGCAAAGACAAACCCAAAAGAATATTCTCAAATACGGAAACGTGCTCATTCTGCTGGCTTTCATTTTGCCAGGTTTTGACCAACGGCGGAATTGGTCGCAGGTTCCAATATGGCTTTCTATTGCGGCAGAAGCAGGCGCGTTATTGGGATATCTTCTGATCGTAAGGGTTTTTATGGAAAATCGCTTTGCCTCACGAATAATAGAGGTCACTGGAGAACAGAAAGTGATCAACAGTGGACCATATGCGGTAGTGCGTCATCCAATGTACAGTGGCACAATCGTTTTTTATCTGCTTTCACCTGTTGCTTTGGGTTCATACTAGGCGATCATTCCAGCAGTACTGATCATCCCGATGTTGGTGTTGCGCATTCTGGATGAAGAATCACTCTTACATCGCGAGCTTCCCGGTTACACCGAATACACGCAAAAGGTTCGCTATCGTCTTATCCCCAGGATTTGGTGAGCGCTGATCCTGAAATTAGGTATTGCATGCATGTTCATATGTAGGTAATTGTTTTCAATTATCTGGTTTAACCTGCGAATCCCCTCTAAAGATCTGACCTTAAGAAAAACTTGCCCTGTAATGAATTCAGGGCAAGTTTTTCAATAATTCGATATTGGATTTATACCGCTTCCATATACCGTTCGATTTCCCAATCGGTAACACAGATACGGAAAGCCTCCCATTCTTCCAGTTTTGCACGTCGGAAGGATTCATATACTTCGCTTCCCAGAGTGTCTTTCAATACACTGTCTTTATCCAGTTCATCTAATGCTTTAATCAATGATCCTGGCAGTTCCTCGATACCCATCTCTCTTCGTTCACTTTTCGAAAGGTCATAGATATTAACATTGTTCAAAGGCTCTGGAACTTTAATATTATTATCAATCCCGTCCAAGCCAGTTGCTAGCATGGCAGCCATGGCAAGGTATGGATTACAGGAAGGATCCGGACAACGTAATTCAGCACGGGTGGCATTATCCAATCCTTGCGTGTGCTGCGGAATGCGGATGAGAGCAGATCGATTAGTTTGTGCCCATCCAATATAGACAGGTGCTTCATATCCAGGTACAAGGCGTTTATATGAATTCACGCTGGGTGCTACAACTGCAGAAAGGGCTTTCGCGTGGCTTAACTGCCCTCCAATGAATCCATAAGCGATCTTGGAAAGATTGTATTGGTCATTGGCATCAAAAAATAAATTATTTCCGTGAGCATCAGATATTGATTGGTGGCAATGCATACCTGACCCATTAATACCAAAAATCGGTTTTGGCATAAAGGAAGCAACCAGATCATGTTGCGCTGCAATCGCTTTGACAGTATATTTCAACGTCAAGACATTATCAGCCGCTCTTACTGCATCAGTGAAGCGAAAATCTATTTCGTGCTGCCCAAGTGCAGCTTCATGATGTCCCACTTCGATTTCCAAACCCATACTCATAAGAGCTTGCATTAATTCTGTGCGCACTCGTACTGCTTCATCATGGGGTGAAAAATCAAAATATCCACCTACATCATGCGGCACGGGGTGGATACTCCCTCCATTTGTCGGTCGAAACAGGAAAAATTCAGGCTCAGGACCCACATTGAATGTCCAGCCACGTTCCTTGATCTTCGCAGTCATCCGTTTCAATGTACCACGTGGATCACCAGTAAACGGAGTCATGTCTGGTAAATAAATATCGCAGAATACTCTAGCCCTGCGTGCGTCAACCGGGCTCCAGGGTAATACCGCGTAGCTATCGGTATCAAGGCGCAAATGCATATCGCTCTCTTGTATACGCGCAAAACCTTCCACAGAAGATCCATCAAACCAGACCCCATTCTCCAATTCATCTTCCAATTGTTCAACAGGGCTTTCAACACTTTTAACCATGCCGTTCACATCAGTAAATTGATACGACATGAACTTTACACCATCCGCATGCACTCGCTCGAGTAACTCTTTTTTATCCATTGCAACCTCCAATCAAAATCAAAAAGACTCCAATCTGCAGCAAATTGGACAATGAATTGTATGGAATGATCCTACAATTATTAAATCTATTAAATCACTGGAATTAACACCAGATCACTGCATCAGTTTTGTTCTGCCTGTCGCCAGACATTTTTGACCTGTTGCAATTTGATGGGAAGAAAGAAACCTGTGACCAGGCTTCAGAGGCATCCGCTGATCGATCGATTTTCCCCGGCTTTGCCCCCCGCCGAGTTAACTCCCTCTTCGCAGAGGGGAACCTCCACCTCGTTGTCTCATGGTATTATCATGAGATTCAGCCGCTAATTCATCCAATATTCAATTGTTATGCTGCAATTCTGGAAATGATAGTACACGTTTTTTGAAGTCGTGTCAAGGAAATTTTGGATTTTTTCATCTATTATTAATTCACACTGATTTCATTCGATTTTGCATTCGCATCACAAGAAATGTAAGCCAGCGTGAAGGTTCCTTTTTCTGCCCAAATTCCCACTCCTTCCAGGCTGTCCAGATGGATTCAGAAGTAAAGCGTCCATCATCATTCCTTTTTTGAGAAACGACATTCATCATCTCTTGAAGCCTTTCATCCCCATGCAACCAGGAAAATTGCGAGAGGACTTCGCAAATGTGCAAAATGTCGTACCACACAAAGGGAACCTTCAATTTACAAAAATCTGTACCCATATAGAACAGATAGGGATGTCTCTCTCGGCGATTAACCCATAACGATAGAAGGCTTTCTGCGCCAACATGAACTTCTGGACTATCTTGCCAATCCGTCATTGCCCCCATAAGTTTACACATAACCAGGGTCGCATAAGGACAGGGATCTTCTTTCTTGCCTGGACCATGGAATTTACCTATTTCAGGTGAAACTGCACATGGCCAGCCATTCGCTCGAACGAGCCTCGCCAGATACTGAATGCCCCGTTTCACCCTTTCATCATCACGATAACCAAATTTCACCAACACATAAAGGAGGAGAGGGGCATCGCATAATGCCCACGCCCAGGTATCTACGCCATCTCCTCCAAAATGAGTTGGAATATTCATTATCATTTGAAAAGGTCCCTGATCAGACTGATGTTGCATGATCTTTTCAGAAATGGAATCAATATTCTTATCCTGTCGATCCAATCCAAGATCAGCAAGAAAGCCCAGTTTATGCATCGGTTGGTTGGCACTTTTATGGCTTGATATTGCCGATCCTGACCATTCATTCAAATCATCAAAAATCCTCCTCACCAGGGGATGAGTGTTCATCTCCAATCGAGCGTTGCGTACTTCAGGATCATCAGGATTTTGCTGAAGCAGATCCAATCTTGTATGATAAACCACCCAGGGATCCCCCTGCAAAAGCCATTGTATGAGCGTATCCATTTTCACCTTTAATTCAACCAGATAATTTCCGATACATAACCATCGATACTCCCCATCTTTTTCATAGCAAAATTAGGATATTGTGCCCTGTAGATCACTCCATCTTCAGAAGCAATGATTAGTTTATCGCCATTCACTGGATCCCAGATCAGGGCATCTACAAAAAAGCCTTCAGCAATTTTCTGCCAATCCTCTTCGGGAACTTTTACTTCAATCCTTCCAATGCGGTTTTCAATTACTTCCCATGCCTGATATCCATTCTTCGAAATCGCCGGGTGATAAGAGGCATCATAGATTGGTGATTCGTATACGTTATTTCCATCTGAAGAAAATAAAGCTTCAGGATATGCCTGGAATACCTTACTTTCGGGAAGCCATGATACTTCATACGCTTTTGCGCTCATCAATTTCTCCGGCTCTGTTTCTCCTGGCATTAACAAGAATATACCCTCCCCCACAGAATCTGAGCAACCCTCTGAACCTGCAAACAGGATGGAACCATTTTCTGGTGATAAAGCGGCTCCAAAATAAAAACTATGATTCATCAAAAGCTGTGCTTTTCCAGTTGTCACATCTACACTACTTAAATTCTTAGAAATGCAGGTTTCATCACTGTCATACATAATGTAATGACTGTCATCCTGCCAACCTACGAAGAGATAATGGGAAGATTTCGGTGTGGGTTGTGTTATGACTTCCCCATCCGATATCCTGACCGACCATGCTCCTTCCATTTTGTTATACCCTACCAATGCTCCACCAATAGGAGGTACCAGGTTGACCCCAAAATGATAAATATATTGCCCATCTGGCGACCAGATTGGAATGATCGCATGTGATGGACCACTGGTTAACTGGGCAATTTCGTTTGTTTGGGTATCATATACATATAAATCAGAAGTAGGTCCATTGATCGCCCCTACGAACGCCAGATAACGTCCTTCTCTTGGTTGCCAGGAGACATTTGGATAATATCCTATCATCAAGGCAGCATTCCCTGCTGATTCTCCAGCTTCGTTTTCGGCATCAAACATGGTTAATTTACTTAATTGTGCAATCGTCTGCATTTCACCATCAGGGATGGAAATGATCACCAGATATTGTCCACCCTCCTGTTCGATGATCAATGCCAGCTTATCACCCTGCGGTGAAACTGCTCTACGAAGTTCATATTGATCTGTTGAGTAAGTGGTTATTTGGGTCAAGATACTTCCATCAGGATTGGAAATCCAGATTCCTGATTCACCGCTGAATAAAAGGTATGGTCCATCATCATTCAGGGTAGTAGGTTCAGGGATGGGTGTAGACGTGGTAGTTATTGTAATTGTAGCGGTCGGCTCAATTGTTTTAGTTGTTTCAAACACTTCTTCACGCGTAGCAGTAGTTTCTTCTGCCTCTGTATGCTTTATCATTGGAAGATTGCAAGCAAGAAAGAGAAATAAAGTAGTGAGAGTGACCAGCAAAGACAATGCTTTTTTCATACTCACCTCTTTGATTTTTGAAAATAGGAAAAAAGCGCTAAGTTACTGATCTTATCAGGAACTATATGAACATTCTATAAAGATAGTTATTAGAATTCAAGCAGAAATGTTTATAAACCTGAGTATAGCTTTGTGCGCCGCATGATGGCATGATTGATTGTACGTAACGTATCGCAGGTTGAGGAAAGTACCTGTGAGGTCATCCGGTTTACCGAAAAGGGAAACCTGAACGGGAAAATAGCACGCCGGAAAAGGGATG